>Ga0210025_1000060_pt1 | contig 166067 bp, 155 predicted proteins | sample CryGeyme20150102_FD_183989 | JGI IMG/M metagenome (GOLD analysis project Ga0210025, IMG submission 183989) | Groundwater microbial communities from Crystal Geyser aquifers in Utah, USA - Crystal Geyser metaG 2015-0102 (SPAdes) (version 2) | ecosystem: Environmental > Aquatic > Deep subsurface...
AAACCCTTTTTTCATAGTTTGTAACATTTTTATAGATGTTAAAAATAAAATAACAAATCGAGTATATCATTTCCATAGAAAATCACAAAAAGTCATTAGTAAAAGCACTTGATTTTTGTTCATATCATTTTCTCATTCTATTCTTGTATGATGCTATATGTAGCACAATATTATTAAAATTATATAAATAAAAAACTCAGCTAAGCTGAGTTTTTTATTTGATAAAATATACTATTTTGTAGCAATATTTCATTTTTTAATAGTAATGAGCGCTGTAGTATCAGTCGCAGTAGTGAGATTTGCATTCCCGAAAGCTGTCCCTTGAGCAGAGAGAGTAACTAAAGTATTAGATGGAAGTCCAGAACCATGTTCAAGTCTGTTAGGGTCATTTCCATTATCAGATGAATCTACCGCTTTACTCGTTCTATTTCCTTGATTCTCAAATGCAATAGAGAGTTCATATGCTCCTTGTACGATACCAACAGAGTCCGCTGCAACGATATATACATATCCACATCTAGAACCATTACAAGTTTGGTTATGTTTTGGATCTTCTGCAAGACTTGGTACATAGTTTGTTACAAGAGTAGAAGCACCGCTTGTCCAATCTCTTGCTCCTTGAGGATATGTAGAAGTATCTTGGTAGAATTGTTCTACCCCAGTAGTAAGAGCTTTTTGATCACTAATTCTAGTTGTATCACGCGCTTTTTGTATTTGTGTTGTAAACGTTGTAACTGCACCAGTAGCAAGAATACCAATAATGGTAATTACTACGAGTAGCTCGATAAGAGTAAACCCTTTTTTCATAGTTTGTAACATTTTTATAGATGTTAAAAATAAAATAACAGGATAAATTATATCACTTCTACGGTAATTGGCAAAAAGTCATTTATAAAACTTCTTGAGTTTTTCAGATAACATTTTATTGCATATTTTCTATAGTCAGAAAAGCGATGAAAAAATGTTGAAGTTATCTTAAAATACTCTATAATCCTCCAGTTATTTTTTATGATAAAATTTATGAAAGTAGAAAAAAAGAATTTAGAGAATTCAAAAGTAGAGCTTATTATTGAAGAGTCTGCTGAGAATGTGGCAAAGCATAGAAAAACTGTTCTTGCTGAGGCATCAAAACATGCTGATATAAAATGATTTAGAAAAGGAGCAAAAATTCCTGAGGATGTTATTATTCGTCAATTTTGAGAAGAAACTATTCTTCAAATGACTATTGAAAAAGCTATTGAAAAGAGTTATAGAGATACACTCAGAGATGAAAAACTTATGCCAGTTTCTCAGGCAGAAATACAGGAGGTAATTTCTCAAAGTCCACTAAAAGTCAGAATTACGGTTGAAGTATTTCCTGAAGTAACCATAAACGATGATTATAAAAAAGTAAAACTTACAAAAGAAAAACTTTCTGTATCAGCAGCTGAAGTTGAAGCAGCTCTTGATGAAATTCAAACGAAATTTACTCATTTTCATGATAGCGATACTGACTATGAAGCAAAAATGGGAGATAGAGTTACTATAGATACAGATGGATATGATGAAAAATGAGAATTATTAGATGCAACATCTATGAGAGAGTATCCTCTTGTACTTGGAAGTAATATGCTTGTTCCTGGGTTTGAAGAAGATATGGTAGGAATGAAAACGGGGGAAACAAGAGAGCTTGACGTACATTTCCCAAAAGACTATCACAACGCTGAGTTTGCAGGAAAAAAGACAAAGTTCAAGGTTACGGCAAAGAAAATTGAAAAATCTCATAAACCAGATTTTACTCCAGAATTCATAGAACAACTCAGAGGAGAAAAACTTGATCTTGCTGGATTTAAAAAACTTATTAAATCAGAAATCCTAGAGACGAAAGAAATGAATGACGGAATGCAAAGAGAAACAGCTCTTATTGATGAGCTCCTCAAACATACAACTTTAGAAATAGGTGAGAAGCTCCTAGCGCAGCAAACAGATGCTGTATTTGAAGAAATTAAAGAAAATATTTCAAAAGATGGGGTGAAGGTTGCAGATTATCTTGCTTCTCTTGGGCTTACAGAAGAAGAATATAAAGAAAAACATGTAAAAGCAACTGCACTTAAGAGACTTCAAGGAGAACTTATTCTCTGAGAACTTATGAAAAAAGAAAAGATAGAAGTAAGTGATGCTGAGATGAAAAAAGAAATCGAAAAGATTATGTCAAGGTACCAATCAGAAGATGTTCTCAAGAGACTTGAAGAACTCTATGTTCCAGGTACAAAATATTATGAAGAGCTGAGAAGAAGAGCTGCATACAGAAGACTCATTGATAGTTTTTTCTCGGAAGCTAAATAATAAAAAAATAGGCGAAAGCCTATTTTTTTATCAGCATAATTCCGTCATCATCATCTATATGGAGTATCTCATAGTGTATTTTGTTTTCGTCTAAGTATTCGTAGAAGTTCTCCATTTTATGACGAAATTTTATAACATCGTCTATAACAATGACTCCTCAAGATGATAATTTATCTTTCACGCAAAGATAAAACTGGAGGCTTGCTTTTTTGAGTCAATCTATAAAGATAAAATCATATGTATTATGTAGGAAAGGTATAATTTCTCTCGCATCTCCAAAATAATACTCTATGATGTGAGAAACTCAGGCTTTTTCAAAATTATCTTGCGCATCTTCATAGGCTTTTTGAGAAAATTCTATAGAAGTAACTCTCCCGTTATTTTTTTCAACTTCGTCTGCAAAACATATAGTTGAATAGCCGTTAGCACTTCCAATTTCTAAAATATTTGTATAGTTGTTGCTCGAAATTAAATTTCTCAAAAATACTTCATTCGCATGAGTAATATTTGGAATATCATTTTCTTTTCAATAAATATGGAGCTGTTTGAGGAAATCTCTTCGTGACATTTGTAATTATTATATGATTCATATTGATGCGTATTGTATATTTTTTTTATGAAACACAAAAAATGAAAAAAACTTGCCTTTTTTGCGCCGAGCTTATATAATCCTAAAGTAATTTTATTACTTATAATGCATATTATGAAAAAAATTGTAACTTCACTCGTTGCAACAGGTCTTGTAGCACAAGTAAATTTAGCTCAGGCTATTAATGTTACTCAAACTCAAGATACAACAACTGGTGATAATGGTACAGGAGGTGACTTTATTGAAACTCTTAACAATATTTTAGGGTATCTTGTAGGTCTTCTTTACTTTATTGCTGTAGTATTCGCTTTATATGGAGGTTTCCAAATTCTTACTGCTGGTGGAGATGAAGAAAAAGTGAAAAAAGGGAAAACAACTCTTATTCAAGCTGTTATCGGTCTTGTAGTTATCTTCCTTGCTTCAAACATCATAAGATGGGTTATCGGTCTTGGTACTGGTGGAACAATCGTTACATAATAATACGCACAATGAATATCGTAAAAACATTATTTTTTATTCTCATTGCTTCATATAGCATATGAGCTTCTGCGAGCGATGCAGGGACTTTATTATGAGAAGATAAGATAACAAATAACTTAAGAAATGGAGGAAGTGATTTAATTATGACCGCTGATAATATTCTATGATTTATTATTGGTCTGTTTTATTTCATTGCTATCATTTTCACAATATATGGTGGTTTTCTTATTCTTACTTCTGGATGAGAAGAAGACAGAATCAAAAAATGAAAGAATGTTTTTATTTATGCTATTTTAGGACTTATTGTTATTTTTCTTGCAAGCCAAGTAGTACGATGGGTTATCAGTATTCTTTCAGACACTGATATAGTCGGAACATAAAAAGAATATATAAAAAAAGCACTTCTCAGAAGTGCTTTTTTTATATGTAAGAAGAGAATTAAAAGTGAAACTCTTCTTCTTCGCTGTTTTTATTTTCTGAGAGTTTTCCTTTGAGTCCAAATCAAAGAATCATTCCAGTGATGATTCAAACTGTTACGAGCATTGCAGTGTTAGAATAGTAAATATAGACAAATGCTTGCTGCCTAAGGACCATATTTTCAACCAGGAGTACACAAGCTGACAAAATACCAATGAGTATGAGTAGAGTATTAAAATTTTTCATAAAAATTATATCTTGGAAGTAATCTCTTTGATTATAGGTTTTGCACGTATAAATTCAAATGTTTTTGGCTTTACAATGTCTATATACTCAGTAATATAGCCAAGAACTTTAGATTATTTTTATACAAAATATGCACAATCACTGAGAAATAGAAAAAAAATGGCAAAATTATTGGAAAGAGCATAATACCTTTAAAACTCCAGAGCTTTCTTCAAAGCCTGGATTTTATGTATTAGATATGTTTCCATATCCATCTGGTGCGGGCCTTCATGTAGGTCATCCAGAGGGTTATACTGCAAATGATATACTTGCGAGGTATAAACATGCCAAGGGATTTAATGTCTTGCATCCAATGGGTTGGGATGCTTTTGGGCTCCCTGCAGAGAATTATGCTATCAAAACTTGAGTGCATCCAAAAATTACTACCGCAGAGAATATCGCAACATTTAAACGTCAGATTCAATCACTTGGATTTTCCTATGATTGGGACAGAGAAATAGATACCACAGATCCTGAATATTTCAGATGGACGCAATGGATATTTCTCAAACTCTTTGAAGCAGGACTTGCCTATGAGCAAGACCTTCCAATAAATTATTGCCCTAGCTGTAAAACAGGACTTGCCAACGAAGAAGTCCTTTCAGATTTTTCATGTGAGAGATGTGGAACGCAGGTAGAAAAGAAAAAAATCAGACAATGGGTGCTTGCCATCACGAAATATGCTGAAAGACTTCTCTCTGATGTTGATGACCTTGATTGGCCAGAAGGAATCAAAGATATGCAGAGAAACTGGATTGGGAAATCTGAGGGATGTGAGTTTGAGCTCAAGAAATCTGACGATGAAACAAAATCTATCAGAGTCTATACGACTCGAGTTGATACCGTATTTGGTATGACCTACGCAGTGATAGCGCCTGACCACAAAGATGTAGAGGGTTTTATTGCTCCAGAACATACGGATGAATGTCACGCGTATATCAAAAAAGCAAATAACCAGTCTGACCAAGATAGAACGGCTGATTGAAAAGAAAAGACAGGAGTGTTTACTGGTTCGTATGTAACTAATCCATATAATGGAGAGCAAGTTCCTCTATGGATTGCTGACTATGTACTCTGAAACTATGGAACCTGAGCGGTTATGGCTGTTCCAGCGCACGATGAACGAGATTTTGAGTTTGCGAAGAAATATAATCTTCCAATAAAATGTGTAATTCAACCACTTTTCAATGAAACAGATAGATGAGATAATGAGCTAAAAGACTCAAAAGAAGTAAAAGCGCTTGCTTGAGAATTAGCGTTTACAGCTAAAAATTCTCATCTTATCAATTCATGAGAATATAATGGAATGAGTACAAAAGATGCTCTTGAAAAATTTGCAGAAATCGCTGAAAAAGAAAACTTCTGAACAAAAAAAGTTAATTATAAACTCAGAGATTGGCTCTTTAGTAGACAAAGATATTGGGGAGAACCAATTCCACTTATTCATATTCAGGATGAGGATATCGAGAAGCTTCCAACTTCAGCTTCATCAGACGCTTGGATAAAAGATAGAAATATTCTTATGGTTGGAGAAAAAGAATTCTCAAAAATCTATGATGGTATTTATGGAAAAATAGTCTGTGATTATAATCTTCCGCTTGAACTTCCAGAGGTTGAAGCCTATGAACCAGCGGGTGATGGACAATCTCCACTCTCTCAGGTTCCTGAATTTACTCAAGTAGAAATTGCTCCTAACCTAAGTGGACATCGAGAAACCAATACAATGCCTCAGTGGGGTGGGTCATGCTGGTATTACCTTAGATTTATGGATCCAAAAAATCAGGATGCTCTTGTAGGAGAAGATGCTGAGAAATATTGGGGAAGTGTTGATTCTTACGTTGGTGGAGCTGAGCACGCCGTACTTCACTTGCTTTACGCGCGATTCTGGCATAAGTTTCTCTATGATATAGGAGTGGTTTCTACTACTGAACCATTTTATAGACTCAGAAACCAAGGGATGATTCTGGGAATGAGTTATAAAAACAAACAAGGAAAGCTCATTGCTTCAGACATGGTCGAAGAAAAGGATGGAAAGTTTCTAGACAAAGAAACAGGTAATATTCTTGAGAAAATTCCTGCAAAGATGTCAAAATCACTTAAAAATGTCGTGAATCCTGACGATATTGTAAAACAATATGGAGCTGATACGCTCAGACTCTACGAAATGTATATGGGAGACTTTGCTGATACAAAGCCATGGGATACAAGCTCGATTATTGGCCTCAGACGATATCTTGATAAAGTTCATGCTACATTTATCGAAAATAAAGAGAGAAGTGCTCAGAGCGATGATGAGGCTATGAAAATGCTGCATAAAACTATTAAAAAAGTTGGAAATGATATAGAAAATTACAAGTTCAATACGGCTATCGCGCAAATGATGATTTGTCTGAATACTGGACTTCCAAAAGACGCTGCTAAAATGCAAGAATGGAAGCTTAAATATACGCAACTTCTGCATCCATTTGCTCCACATATGGCAGAGGAAATATGGGAAAAAATTTCGATGAAAAAAAATCCAGTTCTCAGAGCCTATTTTGCGACAGGAAATGATGGAAAAATCAAGCGAGCTCAAAGTGTTCTTGATACGCTTCGCTCAAAAATGACACTTGAAAAAATTCCAGATTTGATTGAAGTAGAGGAAACAGGTGCAACTCCGATGGAGTGTGCGATGCAGAAAATAGAAGCTTACAGAGAATCTGGATATACGATTCCAGTCATAGCTGGAGATACGGCTGTCTATTTTGAGAATCAAGATTTTGATTCAACCATGGTACGAAGAGCCGCAATTGAAAAATCTGGAAAAAATGAATCAGAGCTTTCAAAACGGGAAATTGCAGAAATAATGATTGATTTTTATGCGGCAAAAGCGAAATCAGAATGAGGAGAAATACCATTTTACTATACAGATGCTTTTGTTGTTTTACATCCAAATGGAGAAATAAAGCAGTTTGAATATAAGAGACATTATATTTTAACTGACACCTCAAAATGAGATATATATGAAGATGCTCCTATGAGAAGTCTCTATATTTCAAAAGTGACTGGCAAAAGAGCCTGTGAAACTACTATGGAGGATTACATCAAAGAATTTGCATGTCAGGGGGAAGCATTTAAAGAGTTATTTTCTTTACATGGAAACTCTATTTTCTTCACATCTTGGCCAGAATATGATGAAGCTATGACAATAGACAGTGAAGTGACTATTTGAGTACAAGTTCTTGGAAAACTACGCGGAGAAATTCAAATTTCAAAAGATGAAGACAAAGACTCAGTTCTCTCAAAAGCAAGATCTCAGGAAACTGTCGCAAAGTGGCTTGAGGGAAAAGAAATCGTGAAAGAAATCTATGTTCCGGGAAAAATTGTGAATATTGTAGTGAAATAGATATCAAAAAAGAGACTGAATTAATCAGTCTTTTTTTTGTCTTTTTTATGTTTTTTGTTTTTCTTTTGTTTACTTTGGCAATAGGGACATACAGCCCAACTCTCTCTGACTTCTTTTTGGCATTCATGACAGGTTTGTTTGAGTGTTTCCTGACAGTTTGGACATATGAGATAGTCTGACTCAATAGATTCATGACAAGATGGACAGTGAATTTCATTCATAGTATTATGCTGTGTGCGTTCAAGCACAAAATCTTGTAGTATCTCTAGATTTTCTTCTATTTCACTGGTGAGATTTTGATATATATCTTTTCCAGGTCGAATCAATAAGTAGAGAAAAATTCATAATGGAGTGAGGAAAATCATTAGAAGCACACAAAATATTTGAAAAAATTTATTATTACTTCTTTGTGATATATCTTTTGCCACCCAAAAAATAAGCCCAAGCCATACAACAAAAAAGTATACAACAAAAAACTTCACTATAAATTCTAGTGTGACATTTTCCCAAAGTGGTCCAATATATGGGTGTATGTTTTCAGTATTTTGCATAATTATCGAAGATTATTTTTTTTCCAGTCCTCTATTTTTTTATGATTTCAAGAGATAAGGATATCAGGAACTTTTTTTCACATGAATTCTTGAGGTCGAGTATACACAGGGTACTCTTTTTGTCTACCAAGTTTTTTTGAGAAGCTTTCTTCTTCGTGAGAAATATCACTTCACAGAACACCTGATTTGAGTCTTGTCACACTATCTATAAATATTTGCGCTGCGAGCTCTCAGCCCGTTAAAATATAGTCTCCCAGTGAAATTTCATAATCGACATAGAGCTCTATAATTCTCTGGTCAATCCCTTCATAATGTCCACAAATAATAATATACTCCTGGGCACTTTCTGCAAAATTCTCTACAAGTTTTTGCTCTAATTTTTGTCCACTTGGAGTCATAAAAATAACAGGAACTTTTTGTCATATTTTCTTAAAAATATCTTCTATCGCGCGCGAGAGAGGAATAGCAGAGAGCACTTGTCCATGCATTCCATATGCTTTTTCATCGACGTGTCCACTCGTGTCTTCTGCGTAGTGATTGAGTTTGTAGAGTTTCACTTCAAGCAGTCATTTATTTCTCGCACGCCCAATAATACTTGTCTCTAAAAAACTCGTAAATGATTCGGGAAATATTGTTATAATATGGAATTTCATTATTTCATTTCAGAGCTCATAATATCAAGAACTTCACTGAGTACTTGTTCTGGTGACTGACTTGCATCAATGATATAATCACAATACTCTTGAGCTTGCGTCCTTTCAAAGCTTGCACTCTCAAGTCTATTTGCAATATCATTTACGCAGCCTTCAGGGTGACGCTCTAAATACCTACGTGTCATTTCTTCATTGGAAACATCCAGAAAAAATGAAGTGTAATGTTCTTTAAAACTTGGATGATTTTCACGCAGCTGTTTGAGTCACTTTGTATCTATTTCTTTGAGCATAGTTTTTCATTCCTGCAGACCTGTATCAACATCAGATTTTTTAGTTCCATAGTAGGCTACTTTATGGTTGATTTCATACTCAAGAAAATTATTTGCTTCAATTCCTTTTTCAAAATCTTCTTTTGAAATAAACCAGTATTGATCTCCATTTATTTCTCATGGTCTCATATCTCGAGTCACATATGACTTTAAAAATAAGAGATTGTCTATGTTTTGTTTTTTGAGATTATCTCGAAGTGTTCCTTTTCAGCTTCCAGAAACTCACATAATAAAAAATAAATGTCCTTGTTGCATAGTAAAGTGTAGAAAATATTTTGCGTAGTATAGGGAAAAAGTGAGAAAAATGAAATTTATTCTTTGTGCTTAAAGGAAACTTTTTCCCACGACGTAGCCTTGGCTCCATGCTGATTGCAGATTGAATCAACCTGTTTTACCAGTTATATCTATGACTTCACCAATCATATATATTCCTGGTGAGAGCTTTGATTCAAAGTTCTTGGTAAGCTCATCAAGTAATACTCATCCTCCCGTAACTTTTGCTTCATTCCAGCTCCTGAGGTCATTAATATGGAGTGTGATATGCATTTTATCTTCAGAGAGCTCAAAGAATTTTTCAAGTTTTTTTGTCATAGATTCGCTCTTAAACTCGAGCGTAAGAGAAATATTTTCTCGCATGAATAGAGCTTCATTTTCTGGAGTGATTCATTTTTTCCTCATATATTCTCAGAGTCTGACCGCTGCGTTATATATCATAGGGCCTGAAACTCAAAAATGGGTAAAGAGAAATGACCCATCATTTTCACTATAAATACACTCTTCTCCAGAGTATAATTTCATATCAAGAAATACCGTTGTACCTGATATATCAGAGAGATTTTCACGAGTCACCATACCGCAGAGTCCTTTAAATGGCTCATTGATAGTGTGTCCAAATTCTCGAGCTACTTTGTATCACCATCCATCGGTTCCTACGCTTGAAAAACTCTTTCCTCAAGACGAGAGTACTATTTTTTTACTATAAAAAATAGTACTTCCACTCGTAATTTTATATATTCCGTTTTCTCATTTTTCTATACTCTCAGCTCAAGAATTGAGCGCTATTTCCGTATTATTTGCCAGCATTTCTTTTTTGAGCAGATCAACGAGCTCAGTGGCTTTCCCTGAAGCCAGAATAATTCTTCCTCGGTCTTCAATCTGAGTTGCGACTCCTCTATCTTCTAGAAATCACATCATATCATAGTTTGAAAACTGCTTAAATGGGCTATACATAGCTTTCGTATTTCTCCCAAAATAATCTCGTTCTGGTTCAATATCAATATTTGAAACATTACACCTTTCTCACCCAGACATGAGGACCTTGACTCCTACTTTATTATTTTTTTCAAGCAGGAGTTTTTTCATATGTTTTGGTGCATGAATGGCTGTAAACATTCCAGCGGCTCAGGCTCAGATAATGATGAGGTCGTAGGTATTTTTTTGCATATTTTTTGAGTAGTTTTTTGTGAGTATACCGAGTTTTTTTGTACATCAAAATCAAGCTAAAATATTTTTTGACAATTCACTATAAAAATCAATAATATTGTTCGACATTTTTCACTATCCTTGAAGGGGGAACAACTATGTCCGCAAATACAAACGCAAAAGGAATCATTTCTTGGGACAAGAAGTTTCCAATTATCATTCCATTTTTTCTCATTGCATTGTTTCTATATTCTATGGGGCATGCTGGCTTTCTCGGTCATATGGGTGAGGAATATGCACATTTTGTTCATGAGCCAAATGTGCACTACATACTCATGTTAGCTGGCTTATGGTTTTTCTTTCTCCGCCTAGGCGCTGAGATTGAAATCTCTGACGTGATCAGCGCCGGCCCACTGGTTATAGCCGCAACATTGGGAGGAGTTTTTGTTCCGATGTTTTTGACCACATCTTTGGTCTACTTCATCGGTGGAGTAACAACTCTCGCAATTGCGCTCTATGCATCTGCTGGCTCAATGGCAACAGATGTTCCCATGGCATTGGGCTCAGCAAGAAGTGTCCAAAAAAGTGTGGTTGCTGTTATGTTGACAGCTCTCATGATCTTGGCTGTTGGCGATGACCTGATTGGCGTGATTGCCATGACTGGTCTGTTTGCTGAAGGCTTTGACCAGTTCGATGCACTCGCCATTGAGGCAGTCATCTTGCTTGGCTGCTGGATTGTGGGCAAGCGAGGAGATGTGGCTGTCAAAGAGATGGATGGGGATAGAGAAGTGAATCGAAAAATCATCGATTTCACTTTTGAATCACCAGTTTTCTGGATTGCACTCGCTGTCCTGAATACCTACTACCTTGGCAGAAATGGTATCGAACCGATTTTGGGGGGATGTCTTCCTCTTATCTTTGCTCCGAGCGCTGTGAAGCATTTGGTTGCAGAAAAAACGGAGTCGCTTGCACTTTGGCTTCTTCTGGCTTTCGCGCTCGTTGCGGGAGCGGTTGATGTCCTTTCTCCAGAAGCTTGGGGAATCTTTACGCTCTTGGCTCTTATCGGAGGATTTGGAGGAAAGGTTCTGGGGATTGGTGTTGGTGGCTACATTGGCCGACGCTATGCGAGCCCAGATGGAGAGTATGGAGTGAGAAATTTCTCCAATCAATCCCTCATTGGGATGGCAATTGCAGGTGCCTGCAATGGGACCGTGGCCATAATCTTTGTCTCAGTTGCCGAGTCAAAGGGGCTGATTCCACTCGAGCTTGGCGCTCAGATGAAAATCGGCTTTTTGCTGACAGTTCCAGCTTCCTACTTGCTGAACAAGCTTCTAGGAATGCTTTGGGAAGAAACACCTGATTCACTCGCGGCGCGATAAAGGCGCTCGCCTGAGAACATAAAAATAAAAAAGCCCCGCAGAGATGCGGGGCTTTTGCTGTATTAGTTTCCATATACTGCTGAAACCTGAGAAGGGTTTTCATAGATAGGAGTATTTCACAGAGAGAGATTATTAGGCGTTACAGGAAACTCTTTTAAAACGAGACATGGATCATAAATGAGTCCTTTACAATTTTCATTAATCCCAAATACACCATCTTGTGTGTTTGGAGTTCAAAAATTTCAAATAACCTCGTTTTCACTCACGTTTCCTCCACTCTCTCAAGCTGAAGCTATTTCTTCTCATAAAGACATAATTTCTTGCGTAGAGTATTGTGAACTGTTTCATTTTTCACTGCTTTGTCATAGATTATTTTCAGCAGTATTTCAGTTGGAATTTATATTCTCAAGGGAACTTCCAGATGAGCTCATGATATCTTGTGATATAAAGGCCACTTCATAGCTTTCTTTGTTAGGTGTATTTCTCTCAAGCGCCTCTGATAAAAGTGTCTCATATTGCGCTGATACTGTTGCAGGAGTAAAAAAATTAACCCCACCAGAAAATAATCAGTAGATTCCATATATACTGATAGAAATGAAGAGTATGAAAAAAAAGAGTCGAAACATTGTTGTATTTATAAATAATATACTATATTTTACGCTTTTATTTTTATTGTCAAATTACCTCCATAAAGGGAATGCAGAATTATTACATAATTCTTTCATTATTATTTAAAAAACTATATTTAATAATAGTCAAAAAATATTTGACTTCTCAAAATAATTGAATACTATCCAGCTCCCAACTCTTGGGATTGAGTCAGTAGCCAGGGGTTTTTTGTCCCCCACCCAGTAGCTTCTGCCTACTGACTCTCTACGAAATCAAATTCCGTTGATCGCACGTGGAATATCCACTGTTCGCTGAACCGGATGTCTCATATCTATTGGGAGGTATGATATGAGGCTTCACCAAGTTGCCCTGCCAGGCACTTGGTCGAAATACCCGATGTGTGATTGCCATCACTCACTTTAATAGGACTTCTAGACATAAGTCCTAATCACACATCTCTCCATGGAAACTAGCTGCCGCTTATGTTCCCTTGGATGAATAGAAAAAGCCCACGACCTTTGATCGGGGCTTTTTTTTGTACTATGAATTCTATAGATAAAAGAAAAGCCCCCTCTTCATAAAACCCGAAGGTCTTATAAAAAGGGAGCCAAGAAGCGAGTCATGAGGCAACACAATCATTACAGATGTGAACTTGGAAAAACTAGTGCCTCTAGTATGAACATCGCTCAATCTGAGCAAAAGCGCTAAGTTTGGGAACCTAAACTGCACAGGGGGTTTGGGCAGAGCTCTTGCTTCAGTGATAGTATTTATAATTATTTTTTATTAAATGTCAAAATAATTATTTAAATTGTTATTATAATCTAAACTCAAAAAAATCCCCGGCAGGGGATTTTGTGACTATTTTTCTACTTCACCATCTTGTACATCATCTTCAGCTTTTTGAGTATCTTCTGCCTGGGCTCCGTCTTGAGGAGCTCCAGCTGCGTCAGCTTGAGAATAGATTTTTTGTCCTACTTGCATAAGAGCATCTTGAAGAGCTTTACTTGGCGCTTCAAAATCATCTTTTGATGCATCAGATTTTGCGAGAACTTCTTTCACATCTTTGACTTTATCTTCGAGAAGTGCTTTGTCTTCGTCAGAGATTTTATCAGCATTGTCTCTCATGAGCTTATCTGCTTGAGCAACAGCACCATCAGCCTGATTTCGAGCATCTACGAGTTCTTTTTTCTTTTTATCTTCTTCTTTTTTTGCTTCTGCTTCTTTTACAAGTTTATCAACTTCAGCTTCATCCATACCTGTAGATCCTTGGATAGTAATTTTTTGCTCTTTTCCTGTTCCTTTATCTTTTGCTGTGACGTGGAGAACCCCATTTGCATCGATATCAAAACTTACTTCGATTTGTGGTACTCCTCTTGGAGCTGGAGCAATTCCGTCGAGCATAAATCGTCCGAGAGATTTATTGTCAGCAGCCATTTCTCTTTCTCCTTGCAGAACATGAATTTCAACACTTGGCTGATTATCTACTGCAGTAGAGAAGGTTTCTGTTTTATTTGCAGGAATCGTCGTATTTCGAGTAATCATAGGAGTTCTTACTCCACCCATTGTTTCAATACCGAGAGTAAGAGGTGTAACGTCGAGAAGCAGTACATCTGTAACATCACCACCAATAATACCTGCTTGAATAGCCGCACCCATGGCAACAGATTCATCTGGGTTAATTCCTGTATTTGGTTTCTTCCCAAAGAATGCTTCTACTTTTTGCATTACAAGAGGAACTCTGGTAGAACCACCAACCATAAGAACTTGGTTCAGGTCAGATGCTTTGAGTCCAGCATCTTTGAGAACTGCTTTACATGGAGCAATTGATTTTTCTACCGTATCAGCGATAAGTTCTTCGAATTTATTTCTTGTGAGCGTCATAGCAAGGTTTTTTGGCCCTGAACTATCAACTGTGATATATGGAAGATTGATATCATAATCACTTGTTGAAGAAAGTTCTTTTTTCGCTTTTTCCGCTTCGTCTCGAACTCTTTGAAGTGCCATTGGATCGTTTCTTAGATCGATTGCCTGGTCTTTCTTAAATTCATCAATAATCCAATCTGTAATGATTTTATCAAAGTCATCACCACCAAGATGCGTATCACCATTGGTTGCAAGTACCTCAAAGGTTCCTTCGTCAGAGAGTTCAAGAATAGATATATCAAATGTCCCTCCACCAAAGTCGTAAATAGCAATTTTTTCATTTTTTCCTTTTCCAGCTCCATATGCAAGTGCTGCGGCTGTAGGTTCATTTACAATACGTTTTACTTCAAGTCCTGCAATCTTCCCAGCATTGATAGTTGCTTGTCTTTGATCGTCATTAAAGTATGCAGGAACCGTAATAACTGCTTCACTGACTGTTTGCCCGAGAAATTTCTCTGCATCAGCTTTGAGTTTCATGAGAATATGAGCTCCGATTTCTTCTGGACGAACTTCCTTTCCATCAAACTTGATAAGCGCAGAACCGTCCTTTCCTTTGACTACTTCATACGGTACGTTTTTAATTTCATCTTGTACTTCATCAAACTTACGTCCAATAAATCTCTTTGCTGAAAATATAGTTCCAGCAGGATTTGTGATAGCTTGTCTTTTTGCAGGAGTTCCAACTATGATAGACCCATCCTTATGAGCCACGATACTTGGAGTGGTCCTATTTCCTTCAGCATTTGGGATAATTTTTGCTTCACCACCTTCCATAAAGGCTACAGCTGAATTGGTGGTACCGAGATCAATTCCGATAATTTTTCACATAGTATATAAAGTTAAAAATAATGTTACATATTCTAGAAAAATACTGTTAATATTTTGCAAGAATTTTTTTGTGTTATAGGTTCATTCCTCATCTGGCAATCTTTTGAAAAACGAAAGAAGTTCTGAGGAATTGTTTATATAGTATTCAAAAAATATTTCACGTCAAAACTTTTTTAGCACTTTTTTACTTTGAGTGCTAGTTTCGTTTTCAAATACTCTATTTAGAGCGAAAAAGAGAGTTATTTGCAGCAATAAAATTATTCTGATATACTAAAAAATATATAAATATAATATGCATATGTCAGAAATAACGCAGCATCTTCCTCAAGTGGCAAATAGTAATGGAGCTTCAAAATGAGAACTTGATAGTTTTTTTGAAGCTGAGATTAATAAGCCAAGTGTTACAGCTCAAATGAAAACCACCGTTTCAAAATTAGCGATAATCTTGCCTGCATTTTTTATGTCTGAAAAGGATCCCTCAAGAATGGTTAAAATGCTTGAAGAAACCAGAGATGAGATATGGGGAGTAGGACAGTTTGATGAAGCAAAGCCTATACTGAAACAAAATTTTACTCCAGCAAATAATAATTCATCTATAGAAAAAGCAGCTTAAGCTGCTTTTTGTTTTTTTACCTGATGTGTTAGTACTGCATGAATTTGTCATCGTACATGAGTAAATATGAAGATATCAAAGGGATTTGGTTGAGTATATTTTTCTTTTTTCATTCGCATATAAATAAATAATAGTTAAGCGTGAGAATATTAGTCCGAGTATGTAAAAAGAGTGTAAGTTATGCTGCTACTGCTCTATTTTTTTGAGTATCTATAATATTTTGAACTTGCTCACGTATTCATCCACTCCAAGAAGGGAGTATAAGAATCTCTCAAGGAATATTTAAATGGAGCGTTTCTCAGTCTGAGTAAGGGGACACATCATGTGTTCCATATACAAAATTCTCAAGTATTCCATCTACTAATACAGCAGTGATAGGGAAATCTCACTGCGGAGAGTCTTGCAGTTTTTTATATATTTCTCTTGCAGTCTCTGGATTATAGCTATTCATAATATAAAATAATTAGATTTTAAAAATTTTCTACAAAAAAAAGAACTCCGAAGAGTTCTTTTTTTTATTTCACGAATGCAACTACTTTTTTAAATACTTCAGGATGACTTACTGCCATATTTGAAAGTACTTTTCTGTTCAGAGTAACTTTTTTCTTATACATCATGTTGATGAATTGAGAATAAGTCGTTCCTTCAGCTCGAACGGCATTGTTAATTCTTACTGTCCAGAGTCTTCTAAAGTTCCTCTTTTTAAGTTTTCTCCCAATATAAGAGTTGAGACCAGCTTTCATCCAAGCGTTTTTCGCTCTTGAGAATACTCGAGAGTTTAATTGTCTAAAACCTTTTGTAGCTTTTAGAATTTTTTTATGACGTTTTTTTGTCATAAGAGCTCGTTTTACACGTACCATAATAGTTTCGGTTATAAGTAATAGAGATTTATACTCCGTAAGGAATTTGTCTTTGAATTTTTTTTACTTCAGCTTGAGCAACAACAAGTCCGTATTTATTTCGTCCTTTTGCTTTTTTAGATTTGTTTGAAAGAAGATGCTTTTTACAAGCTTTCCCAAGAACAATTTTTCCGCTTCCAGTAACTTTGAGTCTTTTTTTGACTCCACTTCTTGTTTTTAACATGGGTAGTAGTATAATAAATTATTTATTTTTTGGTTTCATCATAACATTGAATACGTTTCATGTTCTTTTCACAGGAGCATCTGCCTTATAAATATCTTCAAGACTTTCTACAAATCCTTCAATCTTTTTTTGAGCAATATCTCCGTAATGATTTTCACGTCCTCTAAGCATTAAACTTACTTTAAGTGGATGACCTCCATCAGCAAATTTTTCAGCTTGCTTTCTTTTTACCTCAAGATCATGTTCTCAAATTTTAAAAGTAATTCTCAGAGTTTTCATATCTGGGGAACGACCTTTTTGCTTTTGCTTTTGATCTTGTTTTTTCTGTCTATAGAGAAATTTTCCGTAGTCGAGAATCTTTACAATAGTAAGGTCACCTCGAGCTCACATTTCCATTAGATCCATTTCTTCTGCTTTTGCTTTTGCAAGAGCGTCAGTGAGTGACATTTCTCAAAGATTTTCACCTTCTTCATTAATCACTTGGACTTGGTTTGCGCGGATATCACCATTAAGACGTTTTTTCTTATCTTTCATTCAGATAGCTAAGGGTTAAGCTTGGTCAAGTTGTTTCATCATTCTTACGAATTTTGATTTTTTTCTTGAACCGTTGTTAGGATGGATTATATTCTTTTTTACAAGTTTATCAATAATAGATTGGAGACCAGCTTTTGCGTGTCCGTCTTTATTATCTTGATTTACGTAAATAGCTCTTGCTGCTTTTACGTCTCCAGCTTTAATTGCTTTTTCAAAGGCAACTCGAGACTCAGTATAGAGTTTCTTGTAATGCGTATTTCTCGCATTTTTTTTCTGACTTTGACGAAGCGCTTTTTTTGCTGATGCTATAATTGGCATTTTCGAAAAAAATTATAAGTAAAAATGTGTTTTTGGGGCTACTGAATCCTAAAAATTCAGCACTAAGCTGGGGGATTATATAGAAAATATGGGGCGAGTCAAAAGATTTTTAAATAAATTTATCTCAGACTTCCACCTACTTTTTCTACATTTTTTATAATACTTTCTATGAGATTATTTTTTATATCATCTCAGAGAGTTTCGTTCATAGATTGTATGAATATTTTGAAACTTATGGCTCTTTTCCCAGGAAGTTTTTCTTCTGATTCGTAAATATCAAATAATTCTACTTTTTTTATGAGTCAGTCAGTTTTTTCAATGGCTCTTTGAATATTTTTTCCTTCAAGGTCTTTGTCTGCAACAAAGGTAAGGTCAAAGTTATTTTCTTGGAAGCTTGATATGTCTTGAGCAGCTATAAGTCCATAGAGAGCTGACTCAATAAGGTTAAGATTGATTGTAATATATCCGACTTTTCCTCCTAGAGAGAAGTTATGAAGTACTTTTGGCTTTATTTCCCCGAGACTTCAGACTACTTTTCCTCTTACCATAATGGAAGCTGATCTTCCTCTATGTGCAAAATATACTGGGTTTTCCATTGTGGAAATATCATATTTTAGAACTCCAAGCTTTCAGAAGAGTTCATCCAGTCTTTGTCTCATCTCATAAAACATATTTTCTTTTCCTTGCTCGAGTATACTGAGCTCATAGTTTTCAGAGACCTGATTGTCATCTCATCTATGAAATACTTTTTCACACTCAAATACTTTGAGGTTTTTGAAATCTTTTTTATTATTCTCAAGAGAAGAAAGGAGGTTTGGAATTAATCCTCATCTCATATGTGTCATATCCTCAGTAAGGTAATTTTTGAGAGGAACAAGTCCTTCAAGAGTTCAAAGCGCTTTATTCATCAGAGATTCATCTACAAATGAATAGGTGTAGAGTTCAAACATACCTTTTGCAGCAAGGAAGTTTCTGATATCTCTTTTCGCTTTGTAGAGTGGATTTTGTGATACAGCTCAAAGATTTATTCGAGGAACAGTCGACTCTACTTTATCATAGCCATCAAGTCTCGCGATTTCCTCAGCGATGTCAGCAATATGCGTGAGGTCTTTTCTCCATCTTGGTATCATGAGCATATCTCACTCCAGCTCTACTCAAATCGTATGCAGAATATCTATCATATGCTGCGTTTCGTATTCTCTTCCAATAAGATTACAAATAAATTCTGGAAGAAACTCAATTTTTGTTTGATTTTGTGGCTCAGGATAAATATCGCTGATAGCTTCAGCTTTTATATGTTCAAAGTGTTCTTCAAGTTCTTTGAGAATGAGTGAAGCACCAATATGACTGAGTGATGGTACTAAATCTTTTTCAAATACATTCAGTGCATCCGTTCTCAGTCCAAGTCTTTTCCCAGTATGTCTAATGATTCATTGTTCAAACCAAGCTGACTCTATAATGATATTTTTTGTGCTGTCAGAAACAGCTGAATGTTTTCCTCCAATAACTCATCCAAGTGCGATAACTCAAGCATCATCTGCAATAACTATATCACTAGATGTAAGGGTATATATTTTATCATTGAGCGCTTCAAAGCTTTCTCCGTCTTTTGCAAAACGAATATGTATATTTCCAGTAATTTTATCTGCATCAAAACAATGGGTTGGTTGCCCGTATAGATAGAGAGAATAGTTCGTAATATCTATAAGCAGACCTTTTGAATCTATATCATGTGAAGCAAGAACATCTTTTACATAATCAGGGCTTGGAATATTTGAAACTCACGATACTTTGAGACCTATATATCTTTTTATGATATGTGGAATTTCATTTCGAATTTCTAAATCACTGAGATGAGAGAAATCTTTTTCTGTCAGGTCATAGGCAAGTTTTTTCCCATGAATGGCTTCGATTTCTCTCGCGATTCAAATGTGTGAAAATAAATCAGGTCTATGATTTATAGCTTTGTTATCTACTTCCAGAATAATATCATCTTTTCAGAGTACTTCATCCAGAGGTGCTCCTGGTTTTGCTTCAATGTGAGAAAGATCAAGTATTTCTGTCTCACTTTTTGCTGGAAAATCATCTGCAAGTCCTATTTCTTCCGCAGCACAAATCATCCCATAACTGTCAACTCATCTAATTGCTGTTTTCTTCATCACAACTGGTTCTCCTTGTCCATGCCAGAGAACACTTGCCCCAATTTTTGCAATAGCAACCCCTTGTCATACTTCAAGGTTAGAGCCACCACATACTATTTGTATATCTTCAGCTTCTCATGCATCAACCATACAAACTCGTAAAGCATCTGCATTTTCATGACTTGCAACAGAAGTAATTTTTCCAAAGACTATCTTATCAAAGGCTTCTTTTTGAGAAATGATATCCTCTACTTCAGCTGTATGCATGATAAGATCCTGAGCTACTTGCTCTGGAGTTCCAATATGTGGAATATATTTTTTTAAAACTTTGTATGATACTTTCACAGATTTTTTTTTATTTTGTAAATATTGATTTTTATCATAAGCAGGAGCCCAATAATTGCAAGGGAAAGGCACTAAAAAACCCTCCGCTTGGGAGAGTTTTTTATCTCAGAACGAGCACTTTTTTTGCTCAATTCGTTATTTCACCTTCTTTGATAGGAACAAAATCGTGCAGTGCGTTTATGATAGTATCATATGAATAAGCAAAATTTTCTCCCCTTGAGGTTCCTACATCATTCGTAAGAAAAAATTCTTCATTATATCAGACAATTACGAGCATATGATATCTAGGTCCACCGTTTGTAAAGAAACTGTTTCATAGCTCTTTTCCTGCAAAGGGAGCGACGATTGGATGTCCCTGAGCTAACTCTTTTTTTAAATCTTCTACAGTTGGATTATCTATGATAGTATAATCTGTGTAGTCATAATATTCTTCAAGAATTTCAGCTGTTTCATCAACATTTGTATCGACTCGTCCAGCACCGTATTTTTGCTCTACAAGAGATGTTAAGTCTAGAACATCTTCTTTAAATTGTGATTTTGAGAGTGTATCTCACATAACAAAATGATACGCAAGAGCAATACTTGCCTCTTCGCATGCCTCTTTCCAAGGGAGAGACCAATCTGCATCTGGAGCTTGCGCATAAAATGGAACTTGCAAGTTTACTTCATCTGGAATTTTCCCATTATTTTTTTTAACAATTTCTTCAGCCTCATTTTTATCTGTTTCTTTTTCTACAGTAGGCATAGCATCTATAATCTCTTCATTTACCACCATTTCAGGTAAGTCTTCTCCTTCAGTATTTCTTACGGCTCAGGTTCTTTCTCTATTTTCAAAATAACTCTCAACTGAGGTAAATTCATCAATTCATAACTCCTGCTTAATAGACTCTGTTTGAGAATCCCCAATATTTTCAGAAATAATATTATCTCAAGAAATATACTGTGACCCATAAAATAAACTGGAAATAAGTAGGACAGTGATGATAAAAGATATGGCAAGAGTTGAATACATTTTTGTTTTAGAGCTCATAAGATAATATCATATAATATATTTCTGAAATGTCTTGAAATTGTAAGAAAAAATCCTTTAGAATATTTTACTCTAAAGGATTATACGCATTTTTACTTAATAGTACATTAAATACTATTTTTGATAACTTCTTCAATTTCACTCGCAATTTCTGGGTTTTCAGTAAGAAATATTTTTGCATTTTCTCTTCATTGACCAAGACGAGTTTCTCCATAACTGTAGAATGCTCCAGATTTTTTAATGACTTCCATTTGAGCTCCGAGATCTATGATTTCACCAACTTTTGAAATCCCTTTGTTATACATCACATCAAATTCTGCCTCTCTAAATGGAGGAGCAATTTTGTTCTTAATAACTTTTACTCGTGTTTTATTTCAGTTGATTTCCTTATCAATACCAGTTCCAGATTCTATTTTATCCTTTCGTCTAATATCGAGTCTTTGAGAAGCATAAAATTTGAGAGCATTTCATCCAGTTGTTGTTTCTGGAGAACCAAACATAACCCCAATTTTCATACGAATCTGATTAATAAAGATGACAGTACATCCAGTTTTATTAATAGCTCATGTAATCTTTCTGAGCGCTTGACTCATAAGTCTTGCCTGTAGTCCCATATGAGAATCACCCATATCTCATTCAATTTCAGCTTTTGGTGTCAGAGCAGCAACCGAATCTATAATAATGAGATCTACAGCTCATGAATTTACAAGCTTTTCACAAATCTCAAGAGCTTGTTCTCCATAATCAGGTTGAGAGATAATTAACTCAGATGTATTGACTCCAATTTTTTCAGCATAACTTGGATCAAGGGCATGTTCTGCATCGATAAATGCTGCCGTTCCACCTGCTTTTTGAACTTCAGCTATTGCGTGAAGGGTAAGGGTTGTTTTCCCAGATGATTCAGGACCGTAGATTTCTACAATACGACCTTTTGCGTATCCACCACCAAGAGCCATATCGAGTCCAAGAGATCCAGAAGAAGTCGTAGCAACAGACTTAGCACGGTCTTCATCTCATAATTTCATAATTGATCATTTTCCATATTGTTTCTCGATCATATCGAGAGCATTTTGTAATGCAGCTTTCTTATCCATCGTTATATGTGGTTAAAAAATGTAAATAGCGCATACTTTGTTATCAGTATATAGCGAGTATATATAAGGTGTATATTTTTGCAAATATATTTTTTAAAATCTTTTTCTGAAATAGTTTTCTTTCAGTCCTGCATGTGTTCAAATAGCTATATTTTTTCCTGAACACTCAGAGCATACGAATATATACTTTTTTTCTGATTCTCTGATGGTATCAACGAGTTTTTCACAATCTTTGCAATAAAATGAAACTTCTCATCTCTCACTTTCAAAATAATCTCGTTTTTCTCAGAATTCTTCTATATTTACTAAGTCTCAAAAATCTGCCATAGTATTGTATATTAAAATAAACTCATAATTCACTGACTTTTATTTTCTAGGGTCAGTACGCCTTTTTTTTCGAGTTCTAAGAAACATTTTTGCGTTGCTTCAACATCGACCATTGCATCATGCGCCCCTACGAAATATTCTCAGAATAATTTTTTATGGAGCTCTCAGAGCTTTGGATATTTAAATCTGAGTCCATTTCACTGAATACTACAAAAATCAACGGTTGTTTTCATAGTACAAATAACTTGATCTGGAGTATAGAGGTGAAGTTTTTCCAGTCTTTTTAGTTCCACAAGAAGCATGTCCTCATCATATTCTATATTATGTCAGATGATTGCGTCTGCTTTTCATATAAAGTCCATAATTTCATCTATTACTTCTGACATCACTGGAGCATCCCTCACATCTATATCATATATATGGTGTACTTGGGAAGCTCAGTAGGGAATTGATATAGGTGGTTTGATGAGTATATTTTTTCTTTCAATTTCTGTATATACACCATTTTCTAATTCTCACAGTATTCCTGCAAACTGGATGATGTAGGGCTGCGCATCAAGGCTTAGGTCTTTTTTATTTAAAAATCAAGTAGTTTCTGTATCAAAAACAAGTATTTTCACGCGTATTCAAATCTATAAAAATAATAATCTCAGTGTATGAAAAATTCATAAAATCACAAAAAAAAGTAAGAAGAGATTCTTACTTTTTTTTGTGATTTTAATTAAGCTGCCTTAGCAGTATAGAAATTTCTCCCGACCCTTTCTATAGCTTTTTTGTTTTGTAAGTTCATATAAATAGTAGTTTTCTTTACGTTTCTTACTTTGAGAACTTTTTTGATAATATCTTCCGTTGTCATTGGTCCTTCATTCTTCACAAGAATATCAAGAATAACATCAAGAACGGTTCCTGGTTTGAATCCCCATTCTTTGAGAGCGTAAATTCCTCGACCTATAAGAATGAATTCTTCATTTCTTATGAGTTCGTTATGAATAGTGTTAATTTTTACGCTTTCACCAAGATAATCAGAAATTTTATTTGAGATGTCAATAAAGTGCATTGGTACTTTTTCTTTCTTCATCACATAAATTGCTTTATCTTTGAGAGTTTTTGGATTCAGTATTTTCCATCTTGTGAGTCCAACAAGTACTTCTTCTCCTTTTACGATATCATCAAAAATATCTAAAACACTATCGATGAAAACTTTTTCAGAATTTTGTCATTCTGCTTTGAGGTTTTCTGAAATTTCTTCATAGAGTTCATCCATATGCATCACATCTTTTTTTCTCTTGAGGATTTTTAGCGCTTCTCTGTGAATTGCATCAATATGTTTTTTGTTGACACTTGGGAGCGTAAAATATGTTTGAGTTCCGAGCCTTGGTTTTGATTTAATGATTTCATAATCAGATTGCACAATAATCTCAAGGATATGAGAATTCATATCTTTTGATAGATTCATATTTTTAATGAGCGCTCCAACAAGCTTATCTCTTGTTACTATTTTTCCATGAAGTTGAATGATTTCTTGAGCCATAGCCTGAATCTCTGAAAGTTCAGTTGCTTTTATGATTCTTCCTACTTTTTTAATCCCTGCATCCTCTATTTGTCGTACTCTCTCTCGTGTTATAGATGGCTTAAATGAATTTCCAATATTTTGAAGTGTCTCTTTTTCTCCCTTGAGTCAAATACGTCTTTCGATAACGGTTCTTTCTTTTTCTGAAAGTGAAGTCAGTACTGTAGTAAATAGACTTTCTATCGTATTTTGAGAGAGATTTGTTTCCATACCGAATCTATATTAAGCAATATTTATAAGATAAAATATAATAGTCTGAGTGGAAAAGTCAAAGTTTTTTCCCACAAAAGTCAAAGACTATACTGGGAGCTTCATATTGTTATCGCTATCGTGCTTTTTTTGCTCAGGTAAAGTATCTTTGCTGTGATGAATATAGCTTCACGAGAGATTTTTTTTCTCTTCATCTTTGAGAAAATATACTGAAATTCAGAGTAAAAGAGTTCCTGTGACACAGAGTATTAAACCATTTCAATGAGTAATATCTGAACTAAAAAAATTAAGTCCTCAAATCAGCAGATATATATGGATGCAAGAAAAGAAAATGATGAGGCTGGTAATAAAAGAAAGCTGCATATTTGATACGTACATTCCAGAAATATTTCTGAGTTGTTTTCTCTTTTTAATGGAAAGAATATGAAAACTATTAAACAATACTAACAGAAGGTAAAAGTATCCAATATTTCATATAACAGGAGAGAATGAATTATTTGATTGTGATAGTGAAAGTTGGGAATCTCCTATTTGAAACCAAGGGAAAAACAATGAAATTAGACATATAGTAAGAGCAAACAAAGCAAGCTTACTCCCAAGTGACATATGGGAAAATATAAATACTATTTTATCTCAAATACGAGAAATCTGTTTTTGTACTTTTCGAGTAAGAACTATTTTTTTTACCATTTTAAAAGACTAATAAATAAGAAAATGTTTTACACTGCTTTTTATTTTTTTATAATAAAAATGTATTGTTATTATACTTCCACGTGAAAAAAACCAAAAATAAAATTACTCTCGACAATGCTTTTTTTAAAATCATATGTATTGTATGTAGTTTTTTAAAACAAAGTATATTTTCTTTCTGCTATTTGCTTGGTAAAAACGTAGATTTTACCAAGATGAGGAAATCTATGGCATTTACGAATATGCATTTTTTTGCACAATCGTGGCCAAGGTATTTTTCTAAAAAACCGAGTTTATTTAAGCTCTTTTCTTTTTTATGAGATTTTATACAATTTAGTTTTTTGAAAAAATAAATATGAAACAAACACTCAGAGCCTTTTCTCTTGTTGAAATACTTATTGGGATACTCATTATCTCATGAGTTATGGTTGCTGCTTTTTGAGCGCTCAGTTCAGTATGAATTTGAAAAGTGAAGCTTATAGAAAAAACCAACATTGAAAAACAAACATATTACATGGCAGAAAAGTTTTTTGAAATGGTAAAAAAATGAGGAACACTTGATTATGAAGAATATTGGAATAGAACGTCATTTAATACTACATTTTGATCATGACATTATGTAAATGATTCAGGATTTTGAAATAATGGTATCGTATACTATTGTTTGAGTAAAAACGGAACCAAGATGCCAAATACATGATGTTTGAATGACTTTAATATTACATCAAATTCTGCTGTGACAAATCTAAATAGAGCAAATACACAGCAAATTTATAATAGATATAAATATCAGTTTATTGATTATAATTCTGATGCAGACGGTGATTTGTGAGATGAGGATGGAAGTGCTGAAGCTAACATAAATTTTTTATGAGACGATGATGATTTATATCTTGGACAATGACCAGCTGCTTTTCCATGAAATAGGGTTTGAGAACTATATTTAATTTCTCCAGATGGAACTCAGAGAACTTTCTTTCGATGGAATGTTGAATCAGATCCCTTCGCGCCAACATGATCTACCTGTACAGGGACGCAAAATATGGTTGGTGATGGTTGTTTAGGAACAATAGAATTTTTAAAACTCAAGTGAATTGATAATGGATATGATCATGGTGTCTATGCTTGAAATGTCGATGGTTGACTATGGGATGCCGATGGTGAAATAGACACTTGGCTTATTGATGATGAGTTTGATCCGTGAACAACTTGAGTTCTTGCTTGAGGTGCGACAAGTTATTGGCAAAAAATTTTTCCAGACACTTTGAATGTTATGAATGTAGAGTTTTATGCTTATCCAAATAAAAGTATAGAATATGCTTGGAAGGAGAGTGCGCCGGAGTATCAAATTGCTCCATATATAAAAATTAAAATGACGCTTTCTCCAAGTTGGAAACAAAAAAGAAAAATTGTCGGAGAAATTCCAGAAGTCGATTTTGTTACGACTATTTCCTTAACTGATTTAGATTTTAGATAAAAAACATGAAATATAATAATCGAGGTTTTTCTATTATTCTTGCATTATGATTTACTCTTTTGATGAGTTTCACATGAATATATCTTATTGAATATATGGTTCCTTTCGCGCGAAATATTTCATGAATAGAAAATTCTTCAAAAGCTTTTTATCAAAGTTACGGAGCATTGGAAGATAGTATTTATAGAACTTATGAGTGAGGTGTTTGATTTGCGCCACCAGCAAATCCACTTGCTACTGCCTCACCAGTTGATACAGCATATAGTGTTATTTCTAGTGGTAATGTTATTCCACAAGCTTGAAGAGGTTCTAGTCCGTCTACCAGTAATTGGAATATTATATCACAAAACCTTGGGGTAAATTTATTTGTAGGTAATAATGCATTTTCAAGTGCCTGAAGACAATTACGCGTACGATTTACTGTTCCAGATTATGATAATAATGGTGTTACCGTTGATACTTTGAAATATCCAAATGATATTATACTTTGGCAACTTAGTGATGGAGTTGACTCACTTTCTTCACTTGATTTAATAGATATTCCAGCAAATATTGCGAACATGTTTAGTAATGGATCAAGTACTCGCTGAGTTCTTTTAGATGGTGTAACACAGCAATATTTTTCACAATTTTACTCAGCGAACTGTGGATCGTGAAATCAGTGTGTGCTTCGTTTTTCTATTGTAAATCCACTTATTTCTAATGACGATGGAGTGCTACCATATTTACAATATCTCATCACTACAAATGGAACAGCAAATCTCCCTTTTCAGGAATCTTATATTTCAGCTCAATGAAAATCGTATTGATTTAAAAAAGATTTGGAAATAGTACTCCCAAGACCAGTTACAAATTCTGCCTTTGACTTTACTGTATTACAATAATGAAAGAATATCTCATCACATCAAATGATGCCGACCAGCGTCTTGATAAATTTTTAAAAAAGCTTTTTTCTTCTGCAAGTTTAAGTCTTTTGTATAAACTTTTGAGAACCTGAAAAATCAAGGTTATTACACAAGAATGAAAAAAAACGAAACAAAACAAAGATTATAAACTTGAAGTATGAGAAAAAGTGCAGGTGTTTCTCTCACAAGAAGAAATAAAAGAATTATCTCAAAATACAAAAGCTCATACAAGTATTGAAAAGAGTGAAAAACTCTCTTTCAGTGATATTATTTTAGAGGATGAACAGCTCTTAATTATAAATAAGAATCCTGGACTTAACGTGCATCCTGGGGATAATAAAACTACGGAAGTTTCTCTTATCCAACAAGTTGAGGATTATTATGCTTGAAAGCATGATAGTTTGACTTTTAAGCCTTCGCTTATTCACCGAATAGATAGAGATACTTCTGGGATTATTCTCATCGCGAAACAAAAATGAGCTCTTACCAAGCTCGCAGCTGATTTTAAGAAAAAAGATGCCCTTAAAAAAACCTATTTTACTTTATTGCTATGAAAACTCTCGAGAAGCAAATGAACTATTAAAAAACATCTCAACAGAATAGAAAATGCAAAGAACGAAAATAAAGTGCAAGTCTCAGAAAAGGGACTTGAGGCAATCACACATTATGAAGTAATACAGGAGTATTGCCTTAAGACGCCTCAATGAGAACAAATAATTTCTGCAGTTGCTGTAACGATTGAAACAGGAAGAATGCATCAAATCAGAGTACATATGGCTCATATTTGAAATCCAATTCTCTGAGATAAAAATTATGGAGATAAGAGTCTGAATAGTTATTTTGAAAAACACTACTCTGTCACAAGGCAGATGCTTCATGCTTGGAAAATAGAGTTTCATCATCCAGAAAGTAATAAAAAAATGAGAATAGAAGCAAGACTCAAAAAAGATATGCAGAGCTTTATTGATAAAATGAAAAAATAAATATTTTTATGGAAAAATTTATACAATTACCTACACCAGATCGATACGAAATCAATGGAATCTTAAATTGAAAAGAAGAATCAGACAAGCTGATTATTTTCGTTCATGGATTTACGTGAAGTATGAATGAAGCTCATTATTATTGTGCGAAGGAATTTTTTATAGAGCAATGATATGATGTATTCCGATTCAACCTATATACCGATGGAGATAAAACTCGTAAACTTAGGAACTGTACTGTAAAAATACATGCTCAAGATATCGTTACCGTTTTAAAACATTACTCAGAATATAAAGAAATATATCTTGTATGACACAGTCTTGCGTGACCATGCTTTGTAAATGTATCAAAATATCCTATAAATGTAGAGAAGATAATATTTTGGGATCCTGCTTTTGAGATGAAGTCAACTGGTGAAAAAATATATTTAGATAATAGTAAATATATGTATTCATCTTCATGAAAACATATCGAAATTTCTTCAAAAATGAGAGAGGAATTCCTCTATGATAATTTTATATGAAAACTTGAAAATCACAGTTTTTCTACAGAAAGAATGTTTATAGTTTATGCTGACGGTGATAGACATGTAAAGCATAAATCGGTGACAGATTGATTGTGAATTGAGTCCCACGTTATAGTCTGAGTAAATCATGGTTTTACGCAGCAAGGGAAATATACAGAATTATTTGAAAAAACTTTAGAATTTATAAATAGGATGAAATAATGATACGTGACAAACACATCTTTATTCAATCACTAAAAAAACATTTTCTCATTTGAATTGTAGGAGCAATATTTTTATGAATTGGAATATTTTTTGAATTTTTAGCGTATATTATTGTTCCACTCGATGCAAAAATATTTTCTGTTGTATTTTGATTAATTTTCTGAATAGTAGGAATATGGCTACTACATTCTTTAATTTCTAGCATCCAGTATTATTATGAAAAATGAATGATAAAAAAATATGGAGAATTTAGTGAAGCAAATATAACAAACATTAGCAGAGAGATTAATGATACAAATCGAGATAATAACAATAATGTACTTCACGAGATTTGCATCATAGAATATGAGTACAGATTTGAATGAAAAAACTTTATATGAAGTGATGTGTGTGATAAAAAAGAATATTTTTCTAGCTTTTATATAGGGCAAAAAATACCAATACAAGTTTATTCCCTCAAGCCATCACAGTCTGTATTCCGTCAACAAAAATATAAAAATAATTTAACTACTACGCGCACATGAAAATCCTAGCATTTGAAACATCCTGTGATGATACCAGTATTGCTCTTTTTGAAAATGAAAAGCTTATTTCGATGCACACGAAATCACAGATAAAAATACATAATGAAACGTGATGAGTGGTTCCTGAGGTAGCAAGCCGCGAACATGCAAATGTAATCTTTGACGTTCTTGGTGATGTTTTACAGGAGGGAAACGCCAAACTCACAGATATAGATTATCTTGCTGTTACGACACATCCTGGGCTCGTACCATCACTTCTTACTGGTATCACGGTAGCTTCCACACTTTCTCAGACGCTTCAGATTCCAATTTTGCCCATAGATCATATTCAGGCACATATTTTTTCTAATTTCTTAGAGAGACAGGAGTCTGAAATTACTTTTCCACTCTGTTGTCTGACTGTTTCAGGATGACACAATGAAGTCTATTATATGCCAGACATGTGGACTCGTGAGAAATTATGACAAACACAAGATGACGCTGCTGGCGAAGCATTTGATAAAGTTGCAAAAATGATGGGACTCTGATACCCAGGTGGACCAATTATTTCGAAACTCGCTGATGAATTTAACTGAAACTCAAAAAAATTATTTCCAAGAGTATTTCTCGAAAAATCTGAATTTTGATTTAGTTTTTCTGGTCTCAAAAGTGCGGTAAAGAGAGAGGTAGATAGTAGATGAGAACTCAGTGATGAAGACAAGAGAGAAATATCCTACGAATTTCAATCTGCTGTAAATGAGGTACTGTGCTATAAGCTCCTTGAAGCAGCAAAACAAAAAAATGTCTCTACTATTTTGCTCGCAGGTGGAGTGAGCGCAAATGATGATTTGAATAATAAAATCTCTCTGGAATCTGAAAAAAATTGACTGAAGTTTTTTGCTCCAATAAAAAAACTCTACTGTATGGATAATGCTGCGATGATTGGAATTCTTGCCTACTACAGAATAAAATACGGTCAGTTTGAGGAAAAAATTTGAACACTCGAAGTCGGAAAATGGTAATAAAAAAACAGCGATAATATCGCTGTTTTTTTAATCAAGTTTTTCTTTTACTTTAAGGGTATCTTTAATAAAGATATTTCATTTTTCTCGGAGTATGTTGTGGATGAGCTTATCTCAATAGGAAAGTCTATTAAAGAAATCTTCTGTAGATATGATTGCAAATTTGAGCTTCTTATCAAAAAATACACTTTGCAAGAACAGTGCAAAATCCTCTCTATCAATTTCTCATATCATAAAGATATCAAGAATTGCTTTTCCTTCTTTGGTAAGTTTGTCTTTTACACTTTCATTTACTATGACCACTTCTAAAAGATGCTGCGTTTTAAAATACTTTTTAATCTCACTCAGGGGATCATAACTTTTGAGAAATATATCTGTGAATTCTCACAGGAGATAGAAGTTTGTGTTCACATAAAATATTTTTTTTCTCAGAGACATACGTGATTTGAGGACTCAGAGTGATTCTAAATTATCAAGCTCTCTTTTTATTGAATTGATTTGTTCATCTAAATCTCTCGCAACCGCGCGCATATGAAAACCCTCATTTTTTCCAGCAAAATAATCAAGAAAAAATTTTTCTAAAATTTTTGCCCGGCATTTTGAACCAAATATTTTTGAGAGATCTATTTTCATGTATTTTTTCCTGTACTAAAAATGTGTATGCGCTCACTATAGCATCTTTTTACTCTGAATCAAGCTGATTTGTGAATCATTGCTCTAGGAGCATTTTTTCAAGTGCATTATAGTAGAGAATACCCGGTAGAAAGTGATAATGTATATGTTCTAAACTTCTTCCTTGGACCGTTTCTCTCATAAAAGTAAAATAGTTTTTATTTTCGTAAAAATCACTTACAAATTTTTCTACATTTCTATAATCAACATATACTTCATCACTGATATCTTTTGCAAGTATATAATGCTTTTTTGGAATTGCCATAATATGTTCTTTCATTCAGAGGATGGGAAACTTATTATGAATAATTTTCCAATGCTTCGTCTCATGTATGAGATACTCGCTTTCATTTGCACAAAAAACACAGTTTTCTCAGTGGAGATTATTTTTCGGAAATTCTTCCCAGTGGGTTCTTGAATAAAGTTTCATAAAATCTGTAAACTTAGATTGCAGTAAATAGCTTTTTCTCTATTATAGAGAAATATATATTTGATGACAATTTTTTTTATGGATTTGCAGCAGTACTTAAAAGAGAGATGATACCTTTATCAGTCTTCTCATGATGAGATTTTTAAAAAATTAGAACAAGGAAACGAGAAATTCTACGTTGGATTTGATCCTACCGCTGATTCTCTTCATATGTGAAATTTTATAGGATTTATGACTGCAGTGCAGCTGATGCTCAAAGGAAATAAATACTACGCGCTTGTAGGTTGAGCGACTGGTATGGTATGAGATCCTGGATGAAAAGATGCTGAAAGGGTCTTTCTAGATGAAGCTACACTTGCAAAAAATGTTGCAGCGATTGGAAATCAGTTTACCACTATTTTGAACCGACTTTCTGAGAATACCTGAAAAAAGATGGATTTTGAAATTGTAAATAATTTAGATTTCTATGAGTGAGTTTCATATCTTGATTTTCTTAGGGAGGTAGGAAAATACCATACGGTAAACCAAATGATTTCGAAAGATACGGTAAAAACACGAATAGAAGACCCATCGAAATCTATTTCCTATACGGAGTTTTCATATATGCTTCTTCAATGATTCGATTACTACTACCTCCATAAAAATATGGGGGTGAATCTTCAAATGTGAGGACAAGACCAGTGGGGAAATCTCGTAACGGGAATAGAGCTTATTAGAAAAAAAACAGAAGACGAAACCTACTGTTTTACTTGGCCACTCATTACAGATGCAAGTGGGAAAAAATTCTGAAAATCAGAATGAAACGCTCTGTTTCTTGATAAAAATAAAACAAGTCCATACGCAATTTTCCAATATTTTATGAATACGGAAGATGCTGATATTGAAAGATATCTCAAGCTTCTAACACTTCTTGATTTAGAAGAGATACGTGAAATTTTATCTGAGCATCAACAATCTCCAGAACTGAGATTATGACAAAAGAAACTTGCTTATGAAGTAGTTAAAATTATTCATGGAAAAGTAGATGCAGATTTTGCTGGAAAAATAAGTGAATTTCTGTTCTGAGATTCAGACAAATTGGAAATTCTCACATGACTTTCACAAGAAGAATTGAGAGCTTTTGCAATTGAAATATGATTTTTAGAATATGCTTCTCAAAATCTCTTTGAACTTTTTACGCAGTCAGGACTCGAAAAATCTGGAGGAAGTACGAGGCAGAGTATTCAAAGCTCGGCATTATTTCTCAATGAAGAAAAAATTACAGATACAAATTATGATTTCTCTAATGACTTTATAGATAATAAATTCTTACTTCTCAGAAAATGAAAGAAAAATTATAGACTTATTATAAAAAAGTAATTAAACATTGAATTCAACATTAAAAGCCTTATAAATAAAATGTTTATTTTTATCTATAAGGTTTTTTTATGATTAAATCATTCAGACATTGATTCACGCTCGTTGAGCTTATAGTCGTTATTACGATTCTTGCGATTCTTGGAACGATTGGATTTATCTCAATGCAGGGATATTCTCAGTCAGCCAGAGAAGCTACAAGGATTAGTGACTTAGCAACAATAGAAAAAGCGCTTACTTTTTTTCATACGACAGAAAATTATTTTCCAGAACCAACAGACTTTATTAATATAACTTACTCTGGTTCTCTTGCATGGAAACAAGGTGTTTTTGGAGAAGACACGAGGCTCGTTGTAGGACGAATCTCAGAATCTCCAAGAGACCCTCTCACGAATAGTCTCTATGCATATTCAGTTACGAATAACAGACAAGAGTTTGAGCTCTGAGCTATAAGTGAAACGCCTCTTGCTGCTGTTCCAAGCCTTACAAACACCACTTACGCAGATAACAACTATTTCACAAATGTAGTTTGAAACTATAACAAACAAATAGTTACAGTCAAAGAACCAACCAGATTATATATTCTCTGAGTTCCTACTCTTATTACAAGTGAAATCACAGATGTGACGGTGCAAGATATTCTTGCAAGAGGAACCTTTTCAGTGAAGAACTCAAAGAGCCTCCCAGCAAGTTATACAAATAATCTCCCTGAATGACAAACACTCACTGGATCAACCAGCTTCACTCCATGAACCGTAACGCTTACCGCTCCTCTTATCTATGATGGAAGTGCCGAAAGCCTAAATGATGACTTACAAAAACAAGTCTTTGCAGATAACCTCGTAAGCTATTACCAAGGTTCTAATTTAGATAACAATGATAGAAAAGACCTCAAGAATGTAACAACGTGAGATGAGCTTACGTATGTAAATACGCTTATACAAAATGATACAGGGTGAATTCCTGGGGAAAATATACAAATTAATACAAGCAATACTGCATCTTCTGCAGCTGCGGGAACTATACCATTTATAAGTACTTGGAAATCAGGCAATCCAGATTGATATCCTGATTGAGATAATCCAGATTTAAATCCTAATCAAATATTGATAGTAACTGGAGATACAGAGTTTGATTATTCTTTATACTATGAAAATATCAATGATGCGGGTATAAATTGAACTATGGAGGGGCTCACTTGAGATGCAATCATTTACGTCCCAACTATATGAACATATCGAGTTGAAATAACAGGAAAATTCTCAAGTATGCCATTATGATTTAATGCAGAATCACAACAAAAGATTATTAGTGTAGAGCAATGGGGGAATGTTGGATGGGAAACTATGTATGCAACCTTTGTAAATGCTGAAAACTTAGTATCTGTACCAAATAATACAAACTGATTAGAGTGAGTCGAAGATATGTCATATATGTTTTGATATTTGGATAATTTTAGTCAAGATTTAAATAATTGGAATACATCAAATGTAACAAATATGTATGGAATGTTTGCATATAATACTCAATTTAATGGTGATATAAGTACATGGAATACTGGAAATGTGACGAACTTTTCTAACATGTTTAATAATGCTATAGCATTTAATCAAGACTTAAATTGGGAGATGAGAAATGCTGAGAATATAAGTGCTATGTTTTTTGAAGCAACTTCATTTATGGGCGATATAAGCTCATGGAATACTGAAAAAGTTACGAATATGGCAACTATTTTTTATAATGCTCGTAATTTTGCTTGAGATATTAGTAGTTGGGATACATGAGAAGTTACTGATATGACGGGGATGTTTTACTATTTAGATAACTTTAATGCTGATATTAGCAACTGGAATACCGCAAAAGTTACAAATATGAAATGAATGTTTTCTAGAGCTAATTCATTTAATAGAGATATTAGTAATTGGGATACATGAGAAGTTACTGATATGCAGCAAATGTTCAACTTAGCAATTTCCTTTAATCAAGATTTGAGTTCATGGTGTGTTTCAAAAGTTACAAGTAGAAGTAATTTTGATAATGGAACATCAGCCTGGACAGGAAAACCTGCAACTCTTCCAAGCTGGGGAAGTTGTCCTGCAGATACAGCATCATTTTAATCTAAAAAAACTCTCTGCTTAGCAGAGAGTTTTTTTAGAGTTTATTTTTTCCAACTTGATACATTCGTTGTATTTCATCAGTATCAAGAGTAGTATTATAGATTCTCACTTCATCTATGTGCACATTAGTGGCTTGCTCTGTTTTTTTATGTCAAGATGTACCGATATATAAGGGAAGAATAGAAGCAATATCTTTTACTCATTGCGATTTAATAGTATCAAGATGCTTTCCATCAAGATAAAGTGAAATTTCATTTCAAGATTTAAGAATAACGTTATGATGCCATTTTCAATCAGCATAACTATTATCACCAGTTGTTCTAATTGAAGAAGTTCAGCCACTTCAAAATATCACATTTAATTCACTCGTATTATTAGCTCACAATCTATGTCAAAACCACCATTCTCATCCTCAATTTTCGTCACAACCATTTGTACAATCCCATTGATTTATAATTGGTTCATAGGCTGCTACAGTGTAGTTGAACACTCATAAATCTGTATCTGTTTTTTGCCAAAGAGATATACTAAATTTATTAGACTGCAGGATTTCGGAATTTGTCATCTCATATCCTCATATAAGTCATTCAAAATTTGTAGCCTTTCAGAATACTCCTGAATCATTTCAAGCTATAAGTTCAGTTCCTATTCGAGTTGCATGATTATTTTTTCAACTTAAATCACGGAGCCCAGAATTTACGGAAGTTTCCATATCATACCAAGCTACTAAACTATCCTTAAAACCACCTTCTCATAGTATATTTTCAAGTATTTTTAAACTTGCTCAAGATCCTGATATTTTATTGCTATTATCAACTAGCGCGCTAAATGATTCTGTTATAGTAACTACATCAAGATAACCAGAGCCATTAGTAATTGTACTTATTTCTTGTGCTGGTATATTAAAAGTCACATCTTCTGCAGAAACTAAAACTCATAATTTTTGTCCATAAACTTTTGGAAGTCTTTCAGAATAATCTGCTGCAAATAACTGTGGGTTACTTTGTATTCTAACGCTAGGATTTTCTTCCATAAAGGCAAGTAATTGGATTGATTTACGGTCCTTTGTGAGAAAATAAGTATAGTAAGAATCGTCTTTAGGGTCCTTTCCTCCATTTGTATAATCAATCGTTTCTAAAACATCTACTCAGACATATCATTGATAAGCCATTACATTTTCTGACCCGCTTGCAGTAATTTCAATATAATCATCTGGAAGTGGGAGAGACTTGCTTGCAGCATAAGTTTGAAGTGAATCCGAAAGCTTCGTAAGCTGTGAAAATCTATTAGAATCTCGTGCTCAAGTAAGATATCAAGAATACGAAACAAATCATACAGTTGAAAGAATTCACACTATCGTAATTACAACGATAAGTTCTACTAGAGTAAATGCGAAAGCTTGATTTTTCATAGTTTATTTTTGTTTTATTTTAATCGGCATCATATATTTCTATTTCAATGATATCTTGTATAGAGTTGCTGTTTGCAAATTCTGCTTTGAGGGTTACTTCGTAAAGTCATTTTTTACTAAAACTATGAGTTGGATTCGCATCAGTTGAAATATTTCCATCTCAGAAATCCCAGAAATATTCAACTATCTGACCTGAACTTTCTGCAGAAGAGAAATCTATTCCTTGACCTGTAGGAGCTCGTTTCATACTTGAAGTAATTTCAACTTCTTGTGGTACTGGGAGAAGAATGAGGCTCTTTTGTGTAGAATATTTTTTTCAACTTTTTCCTGTTACGGTAAGCTTGATGGTATAATCTCATGCTTTAGTATATCTATGGCCAGGGTTTATAGCATCTCGCTCTTCGGTGATACCATCTCCATAATCGTACTCAAACTTAATGATATCATCATTTTTAATAAAAGAAGCCGACGCATCAAATCTGACATTTACTGGTACATAGTTACTTGGATATTCTAGTTTTAAATCGAGAATAGCCTCTTTTTTTACTCATTGAATATAAACATATTCCTTCATAGATATGACATCAGAATCATCTCTTCTATGTTTAAAAATATAGTTTACTGCAATAGTATGGTTTCATTCTGTTGGTACTTCATACTCAAAAGTTTTTGTATCAGCATCTTTGTTTCCATCATCTCAAATATCCCATTCAACCGTAGAGAGAGAATAGAGTGAATTTTCTGCCCTGACATACCTTGCATCAAATTTAATGGTAGTAGGAATTCATAGATCATCGATAAAATACTCATTTGTATTTTTTTCATACTTAAGATTTTCTATTTCTTTCCCATCATTTGTAATATTCATAAATGATTTCAAGTCTACTTTTTTTTGTATGACTATATTTCGTGTAATAGTTTCTGATTGTCCGGTTGAATCAGTCAGTGTGACTTCGATGACTTGTTCTCAGAAGCTAGAAAATTCATGAGTGATACTTGGAGAGTTTTTATCTTCAGAAACATCTCCATCCGTTGAATAGGTTTTGTCTTCTATTCTCCACTGATAACTTTCAATGAAGCCATTTGCAAAACCTGTTGAAGGAGACTGCACATAAAAATCAAACTCCAGCTCATTTTCGAGTGATTGCTCAAATCAAATGGTTCAGCTTATTTCTGATGGTCCTTCACTGCTGATGCGAATAATTTTATCGAGTGTTTCTTCGGTATTGGTTCAACTTATAATGGCTAATCAAATATATGCTTCATCAAAGAAAATTTTTCTTGGTATAAATTGATATCCATCAGCAACTTTAGTCCATTCTGCATAGCTTGGATTTGGGTTTGTTTCGGTTTTAGGCTCGTAAATATACCAGGATACTTCTCATAGGTTTGAGAGATTTTCTGCATCAAATTCATATCTTTTTCCTCCATTGTTTGTGATATTTTCTTCTATATCTATTTTATGGGATACACTGATGGTCGCCGTATTACTGATAGTTTGTGTGATTGGTTCTCACTGGCTATTTTCTCACTCAACGGTGATAAGTGTTTCATAGTTTCAGATATCGTCAAATGTTTGAATGATTTCTGGAGAAAATGTTTCGACTCGTATATCACCAAATTCCCAAATATACTTTCGTATATTATAGATTTGGTTTGATCTATCATTTTCAAAATTACTTAAATCAAATTTCAGTGTAATAGGGGCTATGAGGTTTTCTATATTTTCTAGATATGCATCTGATTCACTAAATTGATCACTGATTAAAAGAGTGTTATCAAAAATTTGGAGATTTCCACGCTCTTTTTCAAGCCAGTTTGGGAGAGATTGGACTTTAGCATAAATACTCATCCATGCAGTTCCAGTTCAAATCATGATTATAAGTAGGAATCAAGAGAGGATTCCGTAAACCACTTTTTTTCGTTTATACTTCTTCTTTGTTGTGAGGAATTTAAATAAAGAAAATGAAAGTGCGATGGTTACGATAAATAAAAGTATTGAAAATACTATATTTACCATATTAGCAATAAATATATTGATGTCGTTGAGGTTTATTCACAGACTTCTAAAAAACTCTACATCTTGAACATCATTCGCGTTAAATACAATAAAACCAATAAAGACTCAAAAAAGTATCAGAGCAATAAAAAGAATAGCTCAGAGAAATCCTAAAATCTTTCAAATAGGTGTCTTTTTTGATTGTTTTGTTGTTTCTGTTACTGAAATTTTTTTTGATTTGATAAATATTTTTTCACCATTTTGTCATGGTGCTGTTTTTGAGAGTACAGAGAAACTTTCTGCTCCAATCTTGATAGTTCCTTTTCATTCTTGGCTACTTCCTGTATCTTCTATGATGAGTTTTGTAACCTGTTTTGTTTTAAAGAGAATATTTGTATAGACAGGAAATTTTACATATTTTACCTCTCTTTCAATATTGTCTTGTCTGAAAGTTACTTTTACCTGCATATCTTCAGGCTCAAGGGTAGCGAAGTCGTATTTTTTATCTTCGAGGTATAAAATAATATCCTCAAGAGAAGATATATTAATATCTATAAGTTTCTTTTTGTCATCTTTTTTTGGAGGAGTTGCTTGTATTGTATCTTGCGCAGGCGTAGTATCCTGAGAATCTATTTTTTGTTCTTCTTCCTGATCTATGGAACTCGCTTCCTCTGAGTCTTTTACTTCTTCTTGCTGAGTATTTTGCACTTGCTCAGGTGTAGAACCCTCTATTTCATCTAAAATATCTCATGTTTTCTTCTCACTTTTTTGAGTGTCAGATATTTCTCAGAGTATATCTCAAGAAGCGACTTCAGGGACGGTAGTACCTGATGTATCATCGCTTTTACTCCCTGAATTATTACTTCCAGCAGAAGTATCTGAAGTGTTTGAAATATCTAAATCGAATTTTGTTGGGTCAAATGGTGCTGACATATGCCGTAGGTATTTGAAATATATAGAATAATACTAACATACTTTTGCTGAAAATCATAGAAAACACCTTGACGAAATCACGAGAGCTAGAAAAATAAAAAATCAGAGTTTTAAACTCTGATTTTTTTCTTTTGCGTATTTTTTTGATTTCAAGCCTTTGGAGCTACAAACAGAGGATTTCATCAACTATTTTCCGCTTTAGGAGAATTATTTGTTTCTTGGTTATTTCCCATACCCATATTTTCTATTTCACTTGAATTGACCTGAAGTTTACTATCATCTACTCGTTTTATTTCTACTTGAGTTTGAGCATTGATAGAGAAAATAGATTTTACGACTCTCAGTTCAATTTCAGAAAGCAGTATTTCAAATTTTTTGAAAGCTTCTTCTTTATAGACCATGAGAGGTTGTTTTTGAGCATATCATACAAAAGCAACTTGTTCTCTGAGCTTACTCATTCCATCAATATGGTTCATCCAGAGTCTATCAATTGACTGGAGCATAATTCTTTTTAGAAGCTCGTAGAATGCCTGCTCATTTGGAGCTTCTGATTTAATAACTTCAAGTTCAGCCACAGCTCTATCAGCAATATAGTCAGCAAGTGCAAGATCTCCTGTGATAGCAGAAACATCTTGAATTTCTAGAAAATCATCAATAATATTTCTTCCAAGGAAATTATGTACTGTGGAAACTATTTTGTCTTTATTCCAAGCATCTCACATTTTTGCTTCTTCTGCTAGAACGATATTTCGAACTTTTGCGTAAATCATCTCACTTGCAATTTTTTCAATTTCTTCAAAATTTTCGCTATTTGCGAGGAGATTATTTCTTCTTCGATAGATAATTTCTCTATGTTTATTGATGACATCATCATATTCTAAAACATGTTTTCGGCTATCAAAATGGTGTCACTCAACCTGTTTTTGCACTCATGTAACTTTTCGAGTGAGCATTGAGCTTTGTGTGAGTGGTTCATTATCTGGAAGAGAAGCAAACATCGCAGAATTAAAGACTCCAAAAAGCTTATCTCCTCAAAATATTCTCATGATATCATCATTTGGTGAGATGAGGAATTGCGTCATACCTGGATCACCTTGACGTCCTGCACGTCCTCGGAGCTGATTGTCTATACGACGTGTTTCATGCTTTTCTGTCCCAAGAATGATAAGACCTCAGAGTTCACGAACTCCTTCTCAGAGCTTGATATCTGTACCACGACCAGCCATATTTGTTGCTATCGTCACAGATCACTTTTGTCCAGCAGCAGCTACTACTTCTGCTTCCTGCTCATGCTGTTTTGCGTTGAGTACTTTATGAGGAATTTTCGCCTCTGAAAGTCTTTGAGAGAGATATTCTGATTTTTCAACGGACACGGTTCCTACAAGTATAGGCTGTCCTGTTTTATGAAGTTCCTGAATATATTTTACAACATATTCAAATTTTCATTTTTCATTTTTAAAAAGAAGGTCAGCTTTATCATCTCGTGCAATAGGTCTATTTGTTGGAATTGCAAGGGTTTCGAGTCCATATACTTTGTAGAATTCTTCTTCTTCCGTTTTTGCAGTCCCTGTCATACCTGCAAGTTTCCAGTACATTCTAAAATAGTTCTGAAAGGTAATACTTGCGAGTGTTTTTGATTCTTGTTGAATGGGAACTCCTTCTTTTGCCTCAAGGGCTTGATGCAGTCCGTCGCTATATCTTCTCCCAGGAAGAACACGACCAGTATGCTCGTCAACAATCATAACTTGGTCATCACGAAGAATATAGTCTTTATCTTTTGTGTAGACACTTGCTGCTCGTAAGGCATTTTCTATATGATGCAAATCATTGTAGCGTTCTGATACGTAAATGTTATCAACTCAGAGAATTTCTTCGAGTTTTTTGATTCCTCTTTCTGTGAGACTTGATGTTTTGGCTTTTTCATCAATTTTATAATCATTTCACTTCTCAAGTTTTTTTGCAAGGCTGGCAAAGGCTACATATTTTTGTGTTGGTTCATTGTCCGGCATAGAGATAATCAGAGGTGTTCTTGCTTCATCTATAAGAATCGAGTCAACCTCATCGATGATTGCAAAAAACTTTTTCCCCATGGCTTGATTTTTTATAGATGTTGCCATATTGTCCCTGAGAAAATCAAATCCAAGCTCATTATTCGTTGCGTAAATAATATCAGCTTTATAATTTGTGATTTTGTCTTCTCTTGGCTGTGAATGCTTAATAACTCATACACTCATTCAAAGTGCTTTGTAGAGCACTCACATTTCCATGGCATCTCGCTCAGCAAGGTAGTCATTTACCGTGACGATATGAACAGGGTTTCCTGTAAGAGCATTGAGATATGCAGGAAGCGTTGCAACGAGGGTTTTTCACTCTCATGTTTTCATCTCAGCAACATTTCACTCATGAATCGCGAGTCCACCAATAATTTGAACATCATAAGGAATCATATTCCACTCAAGCGTATTTCCATTTTCAAGCGTGTGAGTTTTTCCAGAAATGAGGCGACATGTTGTAGCCCATAACGCGGCAGCTTCATGCTTAATGGACTCAAGTCATTCCTTTATATTTTTGGTTCATTCAGGAGTTGTGAAATCTATATCAGCAAAGCTTGCTCTGATTTCATTATTTCGAGCTACAATATCTTCCAGTGTCATAGAAGTATATGAAGCTTCAAGAGATCTGATTTTTTCAAGATCTTTATTATATTTTTTTAGTTTTTTTGCATCTTCATCTCAAAGAAGCGATTTTATGATTGATTGTATCACGTAAAATTTGTGTTAGTAAATGTTTTTCAGTGCAGTCATTATATGAAAAAATTTGCAAATAAAAGCTTTTTTACTACTATTTTAAGCAAATTCTTAGTTAATTCTTACATAACCATTTTACTATGAAAACATATATTATCACCCTCATATTTGCTCTTGTGATACTGAGTGCATGTTTCCAAAAAGAGGCTGAAATCTCAGGAGCAGGAGCATGAGACCAAGAAAGTCAAGAAAATGGGGAAATGCTCTCTGAAGATACAGCATCTGGTGAAGTAGATTCCTCAGAAATGGATCAAGATGATATAAATGATTCTACTGATGAAAATGATTCTACTGATGAATCTGACACGCAGCCAGATTCTGATACGCAGGCCAGCGCTTCTTGAAGTAGTGAAGCAGCTGATGAGGATACACAGCAAGCAATTGATGAGGGACTGAGTGACCTAGAACAAATCCTAACAGAAGATATTATTAATGAAATCTTTTGAAATGCTCAGTAATTTTGAATCAATCGAGCAGCAAATTACAAAAGGAGGTGAAATATCTCCTTTTTTACTGCTATCACACAACTTAGAACTGCTTCATGGGAATGTACTTTCATTCCTGCGTGAACTTCTGGGAAAAAATAAAATAGATATGCAGAGCTTATTTCACCTTGCAGATACTGGGGAGGCTCTGAAAATAGACGAAGTAAAAAAGTTTATTACGCAAGGGAGTGTGAGACCACGCTTTGCATTTCAGATATTTTTTATCGAGAATATTTCTCGAATGACGACCCAATCTCAAAATGCCTGTCTCAAGTTTTTTGAAGAACCAGGAGAGTGAAACATTGTTATTTTAACGAGTGAAAGTGAGGCGTGAATTCTTGAAACTATACTCTCTCGACTTCAGATAATCAGGGAACATAGTCCTTCACTGAATAAAAAGAATGATTTTTATCTCTCTATGATTGAGTCTCATATTGCAAAAAAAAGTGATGAACTGCTGAAATATTTTTTTGCTGGAAAATTTGAAAAATCTGAATATGTAGACTTTCTCATGACCTTACTCTTGTTTGCTTCTCGCAGTCCAAAATATATCTGACTCTGTGATGAGATAGAAGAAGATATTGGGGGAATTTTGAAAAATAATCTTCAAGGCCGATATATTATCGACAAATATATAATGAAACTCTAAATAATGATAGATCTCTACTTGGTACGTCATGGTGAATCTCTGGCGAATGCACAGTGACGTATTGCAGGACATACCGATACTCCACTTTCAGAAAAGTGAATGAAGCAAGCACAAGCTCTAAAGAGCTTTTTAGAAAGCGAGAAATTAGAAATTGATCTCGTATATTCGAGTCCGCTTCAAAGGGCATATAATACTATTGATTCCTATGCGAAAAATAATGCTCTCTCGATTATGACCGACGAGAGATTAAAAGAAATTTTCTTAGGAAATAAAGAGGAAAAATTAGTGAGCGAACTGTTTTCAGACGAATTTCACAAAAATCCATTTTACTATACAGAATCTGGATGATATGAGAGTTATGCTGATTGCACTGAAAGAGTCCGATGATTTTTGCTTGAACATATATTCTCACAGAAAAATAAAAAAATTCTTATATCTTCTCACGCAGGAGTTACCAGAGCGATTATTGCTGTGCTGAATAATCTAAGTTGTGAAGTTCCATTTCTTCGAATTGGAAATGCGAGCTTTACGCATTACCAAATAGACGAAATAACCCTTGAAGCTCAGTGTAAAATATTTTCATATGATATGTACTTAAGAGAAGCAAAGGTGCTCTAATTCTTTCGGAGATATTTAAAGAGGAGTTTAAAAATTTTCTTTTCAAAATCTGCGAGTTTTTGGTTCTCGATAATAAATGAAGTTTCGCTTTCATAGTCTATGATAGCGATTTTATTTGCGTAGATAATTTTGGAAATATTATCCTCAAATAAATCATAGAGTTTGGGAATTGCAACCATCTCACGTCATAATTTATTTTGTCATTTTTCTTTCATTTTTTTGAGCTCATCACTAGTGATTACGAGTCTTTGAATTTCTTTTTGATCACGCTTTTTCTTGTAATCCTCTGAGAGAAATCCTCTGAGATTATCATGTTTTCGTGAGCTATATCTATAGTATGTTTCTCAGTGTCAGAGTGTTTCGACTACATCATAAAAAATATGTTTCATCGCATCCTTTGTATAAAAGGTTCGAAGCTCTGGCTTTGATATTTTTTTCTCATATTTTTCTTTGAGGAGAGAAATAGTGCTCTGAAAAGAGAGTTTTTGTTCATAGAAAATATTCTCTAAATTCTCAGGATTTTCCGCAAAATAATATTTCCTTTTTCATTTTCTGGTTTCTCACAGAACTTTAGATTCTATAAGCCTCGGAAGAGCAGCATAGATTTGCATTCTGTTGCATCCTGAAATTTCTGCTATTCACGATATACTCTGACTTCACTTTTCAAGAAGTGCAATATATATCTTTGCCTCTATCTGTGAGAGGCCAATATTTTGTAATACCTGAAGTTGTATCATAAAATGTAAATTATTTTTACAAAATTATTACCCCCTATATTATATCTATTTTTAGGTAATTTCTAGTTTATTATGGATTATATTTTTACAAAAAAATACTTTCTTTCAATAATTTTGTAATAAAAATATATTATGTCTGTGTTTATTTTTTCACTCTCTGATTATGAAACATATTGAAATGCATTGCCATTCTATTTTGAGTGATGGGAGAAATACTCCACTGGAAGTGCTGCAGGAAGCTCAAAGAAAAAACTTAGATTTTCTCGCTTTGACAGATCACGATGCTATAGCTCCGCAAGAGTTTCAGTCACAATTAGCAGCAGTATGAATTGAGAGCTGTGACTCAGTAGAAATATCAGCTAGAGATTATGACCTAGGGAAGAGTTTGCATCTGGTAAGTTATGCAAAAATATTTCATGATTCACTTCATGAAGTTTTGGATAAAACACGAAATTGAAAAGTCGCTATGTATGAGGGGCAAATTGAAAAACTACAGTGACTCTGATTTGCGGGAACAATTGAGTGATTTGAGCAGTATATGCAAAGAAAACATGGGAGGTGACTCAGGTCTGCAAATAAATGGTTTTTGTCACACTTCTTGTATAAACTTCCATGAAATAAAGAAAAAATGAGAGCGGCATTATGAGGAGAAGAAATGAAAAATAGTGATATTGTGCAGGAATTTTATAGTGAATGCATGAAGAGAGAAGGATTCCTATTTGAGAAATATGGCTATGAAGTGGATGAGTATGAGCCGAGTATTGAGAAGGCAGTTGAGGAAGTATCTCGCAAAGCTGGGTGACTCGTTTCAATGGCTCATCCAAATGTAACTTTTGGATGAAATAAATGATGAATCCCAGAGTTTAGACGAACACTTCCTCATTATGTAGAGAAATGAGTCTGAGCCATTGAAATAAATACTCAGGCGAGTACTGAGTGGGTGGAAGCAATTCGTGAAATGCAACAAAAATTTTGACTGATTCTCACCTTCTGAAGTGATTGCCATCAAATTGGATATGATGGGAGAGATGGAAAACATGCAAGTATTGGAGAGATAAATCCTCACATAGCAGCAGAGGAACTTGAGAGAAATTTTGCAAGATTTCAAAATATTATAGCTTAATTTTTTGTCACTTTTCATACTCTAACACGTTATAGTAATTGCCTGTATATTATTTTTTAATAATACCTTATGAAACAAACTATAACATATATTATGTGTATTTTTCTCACTGCATTTTTAGTTTCTTGTAGTATGCAAGGAGGAAATGAAAATCCAGATACAAATAGCACTTCATGAACGTGAGGGCAAAATGAAGAGACTAATACGTGAGAAGATATGAATGAATCAAGCAGTGGTTCAATAGAAGATATTTCAATGGATATTCCAGATGGATACTCACTCTATACCATTAGAAATAAAGGTGTTGAGTTATTTATTCCTGATAATTTCAGAATTGAGGATACTTATAGTTATGATTTAATATCTTCTGAAAATAAACCTACATGAGTTGCATTTTATGTTTCTCCTGACGAAACAAATGATACAAACCTTTCACAAGATAGTTATTTTTCTGTAGAATTTACAGATAATACTACCTGTGAAGTAAAAGACTTCATAGATACTCAAATGTATAGTAACCAAAGCAGCGGTACAGATGAAAATGGAAATGAGTATTTACTTGTTTCATGAGAAGATGTGTGAGCGTGAAATAGATATGAGCAGTCACTCTATCTCTATGATAAAGAAGAAGAGTGTCTCGCAGTAAGATACTTTATTCACTACTGAGTAATAGAAAACTATCCTGATACAGTCAAGGAATTTGATAAAAACGCTCTTATTAACACCTTTGATATTAGTAGAGAATCACTCACTTTAACGAGGTAAATGCTGGTGAATAAAATCTAAGAGTTTCTGTTGAAAAATACTCTTATCAAAACTTTCAGCGTGCTCTCGAATTATCTTTGCATCAAAAGTCATAGATTCAAACTGATCTATGGCTTTTTGTAAGCTCTGCGTGGTTTGCGCATCAAAAAATATACCAGTTTTATTTTCTACAACGGTTTCTAATGCTCATCAAACTCAGTAGGAAATCACAGGTGTGCCGCATGCTTGTGCTTCTACTGGGACAAGTCAGAAATCTTCTTCAGGCGGAAATACAAAGCACTTGGCATTTGCGTAGAGCTTTATGATTTCTGGTCTGCTGAGATTCAGCTTCCAAGTAATATTGTTGTTTGAGATTTTTTTGAGATTTCTATACAGGGCATTGTCAGTATTAGTGACGAGCATGATTTTTTTTCCATTTTTATTGAAGGTATCTACGAGGAGATCAAACTTCTTATAGGGAATACATCGTCAAACCGCTAAGTAATAATCTCACTTATTTTCTGTAAGAGGAAACTCAGAAATATCAACTGCAGGATAGATTACCTGAGAATCTCTCTGATAGTATTTTTGTATGCGTCACTGAGTATTTTTGCTGTTTGCAATAAAAAAATCAGGTCTTTGTGCTGCGATGAAATCCCAGGCTCTCAGTTTATGAATCATTTTTGGCATAAGCCACTTTCACAGTGGATTCAAAATACCAAATTCCATCATAGAGAGATACTCTTCATAATGACTCCAAAAATATCTTGTTGGAGTGTGACAGTAGCAAATTTGCAGACAATCAGGCTTTGTAATAACTCATTTACTCTCAGCACTACTCGAGGAAATGACGATATCATAGCTGCTGAGATCAAATCCTTCAAAGGCTTGTGGTCTCAAAGTCAGGGCAAGTTTGTGGGATTTATTGAGAATTGGTATTTTTTGAATAAAACTTGTTGTTATACTATGTCACTCAAAAACAGGATTTCATTCTTGATAAAAAATACTGGTGTATATATCAGCATTTGGAAAAATTTCGAGTATATGCGACAGAACAAGTTCAGCTCCTCACCAGTCCTTTATCCAGTCGCAAACTATGGCTATTTTCTTTTTTTCTAGACTTTTCACGTTTTTATAGTAAAAAATATTTGATTTTCTGAAATTATTTTTATTATATGTGTATTATATCCAATAAAAAGAATTATGTGAAAAATAAACCAAAACGGTAATTTTTGTTCTAGTTCTGTTTGAACAACAACGGCTCAGTTTACTCTGAAAGAATGAGATAAAATTTTGAAAGATCAGCAAGTTACAAACATTCTTGGGGAACCAATGATATCAGATATGGTTGAGGTAACGAAAGATTGAGTACGTCAGATTGTTTCTGCAAGTCAATATGCAACTTCAAATTTTTAAAAAATCCTCCATATTGGAGGATTTTTTAAACTTGAGAGGGGCGCATTCTCTAAGTTAAGGCTTTGACCATATATTTAAGCAGCAATCGCAGTATGAGCTGAATTATCATTTGCTAGACCATAATAACTGTAAGCTTCTTCAAAACTTCCAATTGGAGTTGGAACATGGTTTTCAGGGAGATTAAAAATATTATCAGCACTTTTCCCACCCAGTAGTATACCAATAGTAGTTTCACGTGTTCTGTCTACCGTGTTAGGAATTCTCGAGTCTACTGCCTCTGGTGAAGTATCAATTCCATGTTCTTTTTCAAATTGTCTTGGGAAGAGAGTCATAACTTGTGTTTAATAATTAATTTCTATAATAATCGTATCATAGATAGAAAAAATTATCAAAAATAAATACTTGCCAATTTATGAAAATATTTCAGCTCAAAATTTGAAAACACTCATATAAAAATCTTTTCACGCAGCTCACTGATTATTTACAAAATAATCAGACAGAAAAAGGAATATCAGTTTTCACTCCCAATCCAGAAATTTGCCTCAAAACTCTTGAGGATAGAGATTTTTTGTGAGTCTTGAGTCAGGCTGATTATCTCACGAGTGACGGGATAGGGCTCTATATCTGATACCAAATAAATAACTCTTACTTTCCGAAAATCATAAAGTTTTTCCTCATTCCATACTATATTTTTAATATACTCTTTCGAAAAAAAATGCTGTATGAAAAATATGGTGAGCGAATTTGTGGAAGCGATCTTACGCGATGACTTGTGGAATATGCTCAAGCGCATAAAATACGTATTGCAATTTTAGACCCATATTTCCCTCAGGATAGAGAGAAGTGCGAGTCACAAAAAACATTTCAGCAGAAGCTTCAAAAAAAATTTCCAGAACTATTGTTTGATTTTTATATTCAAGACTTTACCTCAAAAGAATGATTTTATCAGAAAATTTGTGACTCAGACGCTAAAATATTCTTTGCGACTCTTGGTATGAAAAAGCAGGAGATCGCAGTGTTGGATATTTTAGACGAATGTCCAAATATACGGCTTTGATTGGCTGTTGGATCAAGTTTTGATTATTTTACAGGCTTTCAAAAAAGAGCTCCAAAAATTTTTCGTGATGCTGGATTTGAGTGGCTCTATAGAATTTTTACCAGTCCAAACAAACTCAAAAGACTGGGGAGAATTTATCAGGCACTTATCGTGTTTCCAATAAAAGTTTTAATGTATAAAAATAAGTAAATGTATAATGTTGTTATCCTGTGAGGAACAGATGGTTTTTGAAAATGGCTTGCAGAGTATGCTTTGAAAAATTTTTCTGAGTCAATAGAACTCACTATCACGTGAAGAAATAGCGAAAAGTGAAAAGAACTTTCAAAACAATTATGATGTCACTTTAGTACTGACAATATCGCTTCAGTGAGAAATGCAGATATTGTAATATATAGTGTTCCAATTGCGTATACAAGTGCTACTATCAAGGAAACACTTCCATTCGTAAAATCATGAGCGGTTGTTGTAGATGTGACGAGTATTAAAAAATCTCCAAGCAAAGAACTGCAAAAGAGAGAAGACATTATCGCAATTCCAACTCATCCCATGTTTGGACCATACTTAAGCTCTATTGCAGGGCAAGTGATAGTTTTGACTCCAAATGATGCAATAAAAAATACTCCTGCTTACAGCTTTCTCAAAAAGTTCTTACTCTCAGAAAAAGCGAAAGTTATAGAGGCGACGCCAGAATATCATGATAAGATGATGGCTATAGTCCAATGATTGACTCATTTTAATATGTTTGTTGTGGGGGAAACTATGAAGCGTTTAGGTTGTAATATAGGAGAATCAATGGATTTTGTTTCTCCCATTTATAAACTTATGATTTCAAGTGTTGAGAGGTATCTGGGGCAGAACCCAAAACTTTACGCAGATATACAAATGCACAATGATGAGGTACTGTGAGTTCATGAAAAGTTTTTAGAAACTGCCGCAAATTTTCATAGTTCTGTAAAACAGAAAGATATCCAAAAATTTTGCTCAGATATTGAGTCGGCAAGAGATTTTCTCTGAGTGGAGAATTGTGAAATAGGCCAGAAATATACGGATAAGGTTATTTATCTTATGGGAAAACAAATAGATATTCTCAAAAATAATACCTGAAAAGAGATTCAGGTGACCAATATTTATACAGGAGAAACTCGTAAATGAACACTGGAATCATTTGATGAAGCAAGATTCACACTTCAAGAAGTTTGAGTATTCATCCAAGATGAGTACGATATACAAATAGCTAATAATAATTAAAATATATGAATATTTATTATCAATGAGAAGCAGGAGCTTATAGCAATATTACGGCTCAAAAGGTGGCAGACGAATTATGACTTGAAAATATAGAGATTATTGGGCAAAGTAGTTTTGAAGCAGTTTGGCAACACGTGGCAAATGGGCATATTTGAGTGCTTCCAATTGAAAATTCCTATGCTGGACCAATTCATACGAATTTATTTTCTTTTTCACGATTTGATGTTTCTATTATTGGAACATATAACTTAGAAATTAATCATTGTTTGCTTTCATTAGAAGATGATATTGAAAATGTGAAAACAGCAATATCTCATCCTCAGGCTCTTGATCAAAGTTATCATTATTTGAAAGAAAAAAATATTTCTCCAGAACAGTTTTATGATACAGCTTGAGCTGCGAAGCATATTTCTGAAAATAAGGTTATGTGAACAGCAGCAATCGCTTCACGACTTGCAGCAGATATTTATGGACTTCATGTTCTTGATGAAGGCATTCAAGATCAAAAGTGAAATACAACTCGATTCTTGGTTATATGCCTCACAAGCCAGAAAGATAATTTTAAATTTAAAACAAAGAAAAATAAGACATCACTTATCGTAGAAGCACGAAATATTCCAGCAAGTCTCTATAAATGTCTCGGAGCATTTGCTACAAATAATGTAAATCTCACTAAAATTGAAAATCTTCCAAACTTCTGAAAGCCGTTTGAAGCAAAATTTTGGATAGATATAGAAGGAAACCTAAATGACGGACATATAAAAAAAGCAATGGACGAGCTTGCATTTTTTACGACAGATATCAGAATTTTAGGAGAGTATTAATATGATAAAAATCTATATATTTGCCGACTCTCATAAGCATTTCACCGATGCTATTTCGGAGTACAAAAAAAGACTCTCAAAACAGATAGAACTCATAGAGTTAAAGCCCGTGAAGAAAGGAACACCAGAGCAAATTATCCTTGCTGAAACGAAATTATTAGCTGAAAAACTTGAGAAAGAAACTGGCTATAAAATAATCCTTGCTCCAAATGGAAAAAATATTTCTACAGAAAAATTCTCAGAAATAATAGAGTCACAAAAAAACTCTGGGAATAAGATAATTCTTGCAATAGGCTGAGCGAATGGACTTGATTATTCAGTTCTCAAAAATTGTATAGATTATGAATTGTCACTGTGAAAGATGATTCTCCCTCATTCACTCGCTCTCACAATCTTGCTTGAACAAATATATAGATGTAGTGAAATTGAGAGAGGAAGTGGATACCATAAATAGATTTATTCTGGATACTTTGTTTTCAACTCATCAAGTCCAAGGCGAATTATTGACTCAAGTATTCACAAATCAATGTCGGAGAGTTTCTTTATATTAAGACATGACTTTCATGCTTTATACTTTCAAAGTTTCATCAAATGTTCTTGCATATTTCAGAACTCATACCCCGGCATTATATATATTGATATCCCTCCTAATCTCGCAGAAAAACCAGTTCTCATCGAGTCGCCCTCTCTTCCAGAGGCATATATATAATGATATTTTCAGAAACCTATGATATTTTTTCCCCATATTTTTCAAGGTTTTCCTGAAAGGCGTTCAAAAATTTCCAAGAGAACAAAACAATCTGTTTTCTTCTGTGTATCTTCAATACCTTTTAAAAATGTTGTAACATCGTTCTCACTCTCTTGGGTTTTAAACTTATCGACCATAAGAATATATTGAAAAAATAAATATTTCACTAGACTTGCTTAGAAGTATAATTTTCATTTTAAAAAATACAAATATGCAACTCAAAACCCAAATACTACAAGAACTCAAAAATCCAGATTTTCCAGACTTAAAATTTTTATATTCATCGGAAGTTTTGGAAATAGCTCCTCAAATTTTAGAAGAATTATTAGAACAGGAGAAGAAAGATTTTTACAAAAAATTAGAAACACCAGACAATGAATTATCTTTTAAAACATTTGATGATTTTTCACTTCTGTGATATTTTTTTTGAATTTTAGAACACTATCAGGGAGTGCATAGTGATGATATAATTCGAAAAATTATAGAAGATTTTGAGCCAAAATATATAGATTTTTGAAACGAAGTTGCCTACTGTAAACGTTATTATGAAATGCTGTGTATCGTTCGAAAACAGCAGAATTTAAACCTAGAAGAAATAAAGATTCTTGATCAATCAATAGAATCATATGAAATACGATGAATTGCCTTAGATGAGGAAAATCAGAACATACTCAAAGACATCAATAAACAGCTCTCAGATCTTTCTCAAAAATTCTCAAATAACGCGCTAGATTCACAAAAAGCGTTTGAATATATCATCACAAACCAATCTATTATTTCAGAAATGCCAGAAGATGATAGAGCTGTTGCAAGAAAAAAGGCAGAAGACAAAAAAGTGGAATGATTTCTCTTTGATGCAAGTCAGTCTTCCTATGGTTCTATTATGAAGTACTGCTCAGATAGCTCCGTGAGAAGGAATTTTTATGAAGCACGAAATATGTTTGCTACGCAGGGAGAATATGATAATAATCCTATTATTTTAGAGATTCTGAAACTCAGAGACCACAAGGCGAAACTCTTATGATTTGAGAATTATGCAGAGCTTTCACTTCATTTTAAAATGGCAGAATCTCCACAGCAAGTAATTCATCTATTTTGAGAAATAGCTGATAAGGCAAGACCGAAAGCTCAGGCAGAAGTACAAGAAATTAAAGAATATTTTCATCTTGAGAGTCTGAGTGTCTGGGATCTTGGATATTATGCAAATAAGCTCAAACAGGAAAAATATGCATTTGATAGCAGAGAGCTTAAGAAATATTTTGTGTATGAAAATGTCTTGTCTGGTATGTTTGAAACGACAAAAAGGCTCTATGGGATTGAGATGAAGAAAACAGATATCAAGAGCTATAACAGTGATGTTGAGGTATATGAAGTATATCGAAATGGGATTTTTCTTTCTTATTTTTTCACAGATTATTTCTATACTCCACTCAAAAGACAGGGAGCTTGGGCTGATTTGATGCGAGAAAAATTTTGAGATTATAAAAAAATAGTGCTGAATACCTGTAATTTTCAGAAATGAAGTGATGGGATAACTCTTCTCACACTCTGAGATGTAGAGACGCTCTATCATGAGTTTGGACATGCAATTCACGAAATGCTTTCAGTTTCAGAGTATAGCGAACTCTCAGGTTTTCATGTTGAACATGATTTCGTTGAGCTTCCGAGTCAACTCTTAGAAAATTGGGCGCGAGATGAAGTTGGTATGAGATTATTTGCAAAGCATTTTGAAAATGGCTCAGAAATTCCAAAGGAAATGCTTGAAAAGCTTAAAATCTTGGATTTATTTTGAAATGCACAAATGATTTTAGTGCAAAATAATTATGCCATGCTTGATATGTCACTTCATAGCCAAAAAGTCCCTAAGACTGCTGCATGACTTGATAAAATTGTGAGACAAAATGCTGAGAAAAATCTTATTTTTCCAGTAACTCCTATTTATTCTCCTCATACGACTTTCACACATATATTTGACTGAGGCTATGCAGCGGGATATTATAGTTATATGTGGGCTGAAATTATAGAAAAAGAAGTATGGCAAGCATTTAAGAATTCATGAGATATTTTTTCTCCAGAGATAGCTAATAGATTTCATGACCTTATGCTTTCAGCTGGGAGTACAAAAAAAGCATCAGAGTTATTTTTAGAAATGTTTGGAAGAGAAGTCCAGATAGATTCTTTTCTCAAAGAAAAAGGTTTAATATAAAAAATATAAAATGTCACTTTTAATACAAGAAATCGTTAGAGTATATGCAAGATAGAGAATATATAAACAGGTTTCAAGCAGGAGATTACGAAGCGTTTGGTGCTTTGTATGAAAAATATATCGACCAAATTTTTGCATTTATTTATCGTAAAACTTCTCACAGGGAAGTTGCCGAAGATATTTGTAGCAAAGTTTGGACCAAGGCGCTGAAGTCTCTGGAATTTTTTTGAGAAAAAGATAATGCGAACTTTAAGGCTTGGATTTACTGTATTGCGAATAATACAGTCATCGATTATTATCGAACTAAAAAAGAGCAAGTAGACATGGAAAGTATTGCTGAGCCATGAATTACGAGAGATTTTGCAGCTCAAATTGATGATAAAGATACTTTGAATGATATATTACAATATCTTGAAGAGCTGAGACCTATTGAAAAGGAAATTTTTATCCTCAGAATTTGGGATGATCTTAGTTATAAGCATATAGCAAAAATTTGCAGTGAAAAAGAAGATAATTGTAAAAAAATATTTTCTCGTACACTCAAAAAAATTCAAGCAAATTTTATGTTAGTTCTTGTATTAATCTTACTGTAACTATGAATAAAAAAGAAGAAAGATATCAAAAAGATTTTAAAGAAACCTTTGGTGAAAAAGCAAGTGATAAACAGGCTTTTAGTATGGTTGAAAGTCTGAAAAAGATTCATAAAAATGCCTATCCGTCTAAGGAATTTAAAATCGATTTAAAATCAAAACTTGATAAAATATATGAAGTTTGACTTACCCAGAATGAAATTCCAAGATGGAGTATTTTTCAGATATTTACAGTTTTAGGGAGTTTTATATTTATTTTTGGGGCTCTATTAATTTTTCTTGATTTACAATCTATACATAAGAATAATATTTGAGAGGAAATCCGTATAGAAAAAAACATTCCAGAAAATCGGTTAAAAATGGCGCCGGATGAAAGTATAAGAATTATGGATTCTCGAATGATGGATATTCCTCAAAACGACGCTTTTGTTCCCGAGTCTTATGAAGCACAAGATATTTCACCATCTAATATTTCTTCTGATGAAGTAGCTCCTATGTCAGATATGCCTACTTGATGAGCTGCTGAAAGCATGATGATGCAATCTACGATTATGTCTGATGATATGTGAGCTATGTCTGATGATATGTGAGAATCAGAAGACTCATACGATGAGTTTGTAGCTCTATGTGAAAGCAATTCTTGATCTCTCAATGAAATGAATAATGAGTGTGTATTTGAATATACAACATGTAGTTATGATTCCTATATGTGATATACTCAAGAACAGTGTCCATATTTTCAGAGATAATATTTATAAAAATATATTTCATTCGTCAAGAGTCTAAATCTCGCATTTTTTCATAAAAAATATAGTATATACGTGACATTTTTGTCACGTATATTTATTTGTTTCGTTCTAACTCAAGAACACAGAGCTGTACATTGTATTTTATTTCTTAGAAAGGCTATATGAAATATATATCATTTTTCTTATTTTTATGGATTCTATTTTGAGCATGAGTGCATGCAGCAATTGATGACAATAGTATTATTGATGAACTCACACAAGAAAACACGCAAGAATTAGGCATAGATTATACACTCAAAAATTTTGAAAGTTGTAGTGCCTTTGAAGAGGTTATGGAAGAATACTATAAAAGTTATTGGGAAAACAACTCTGGGAACAGAGGTTGGTACAATGTGTTTTCTATGCAGCCAGAAATGATGGAAATGGACGCAATGAGTGATCAAGCAGTTACTCAGGAGTCTTCAAATGCCTGATCTACTGGGGATGATTACTCAAAAACTAACACACAAGTTGTAGGAGTAGATGAAGCTGATATTGTGAAAACGGATGGAAAATATCACTATTACTATAATCAAACAGAAAATGCAGTATTTATTATTAGAGCGTCTCAGTCTTGAGCTTCCGATGAACTTGAAGTAGTCAAGAAGTTTAATCTTCCGAAGAATTTTTATTCTCCAGAGTTGTATGTAGATGATAATAGACTTGTTATAATCGCAACTGGGTACTCTAATACAGATTATTCATCAAGAGGATTTTATGTAAATAGAAATACAAAAACGTATACTATAATCTTTGATACTACAAATAAACGAGAACCTGAGCTGCTTCGATTGTATAGCAGTGATGGAGATTACTGAAAATCAAGAAAAATAGGGGATACACTCTATGTACTTTCTCGAAATTATATGAATTTTCCATATTGGAATTACAAAAATGTAGATGATATAGAAATTGATGCACAAAGTATTTTGCCTCAAAGTATCAATATTTCAAGAACTTCAAATGCCTGAGACCAAAACTTAGTACTTTCAGGAAAGCAATACCCGTATAGTGTTGATGCGTGATCAGTTTCTGATTGTAGTGATATAAGTTATAATCTTCCTGATGAAGAGACTCTCAAAAATACGAGTTTTAATCCAGGCTATAATATTATTTCTGCAATAGATATTAGTAAAAGCGACAGCCCTGTAAAAACTCAAGTTATTGCGTGAAGTAATACAGAAATATATATGAGTGAAGATAATCTCTATCTCACAGAATGAATTTGGACACAAGATAACTTTTCATGTCCTCCAAATGCAATGTGCGCGATGCCATTTTTCTGGGGAGGTTCTCAAAACACACTGCTTCATAAGCTAAATATTGACTGACAGAGTATTTCTTATCAAGAGAGTGCGTTGATTCCATGATCTCCACTCAATCAATATAGTATGGATGAATTTGAGGGAAATTTCAGGATTATTACTTCGCAGTGGTCACCAGAAAGATCAACTGGCTTATATGTATTAGATTCAGATTTAAAAAAAGTTTCATCCCTTACCAATCTTGCTCCATGAGAAACATTTCAATCAAGTAGATTTATAGGAGATAAGCTCTTTTTAGTAACCTTTGAGCAGATTGATCCACTTTTTGCAATCGATATTTCAGATATTAAAAATCCTACGGTTTTATGAGAATTAAAAATACCTTGATTTTCTACGTATCTCCATCCTTATGACGAAAATCATCTTATTGGACTGTGATATGATACCCAAGTGAATGAGTGGTGAGGAACTCAAACATCAGGTGTAAAGGTAGATCTCTATAAAATGAATTATGATAAAAAATGTTGAGATTCATGACTCACAGCAGAACAAAATAAAAAATGTGAATCAGGAGATTATAAATGAATAATAGTAGAACAACTCTACAGCGAAACACTTGGCTGAAAATGAAGTTATAGTGAAGCTTTGAATAATCCTCGAATGTTTATCTGGAATAAAAATAGAAAAACTCTGCTCCTTCCAGTAACCCTTTACGAAAAAGATGAACAATGGATAACACAAGATTATTACAATGGCCTTGCAAGTATTAAAATTGATGCAGCTACTTGAATAGATGTAGAAAATAAAATTACACACATCAATACTGATGAATTAGAAACACAAAGAGAGGAAGCATGTGAGAAATATACATGAACAGAAACAGAACCTGTTTGTAGAGAGCTATTAAATGGAGAAATGTCATGTAGTGCTCCTTCAAAACAATATGTGAATATTCCAAATTATTGTTATAAAGATGCTTCTATATGGCAATATGTTTGAGATACTTCTTGGGAATTTGGTGATGTACAGATAAAAAGAGCACTCTATATTGGAAATGAAGTATATGCATTTTCTGATAGTGCGATTTGAAGCTATGATTGGAATTTGAAACAAAATACCAAAGTTGACTTCTAATTACAAAAAAATAGTCCTATTTACAGGACTATTTTTTTGTAAAATAAAATATTACAACTATGCTATGTGTGACTCATAATTTCTGCATATATGTTTGTGAATCTCATAATTATTTTGATAAGTTGAATTATTCTCTTACTTCCAATTTTATTTTGGATGTATATTGTTATATGATTTTCTCATTACCAAGTGACTCGAAAAGAATTTTTTATTGGTTTAGGAAGTGGTGCTTTTATTGCGAGTATTTTTTCACCCTATAAAATTCCACTTATTTCTCATCTTTTAGACAGCATTTTTTATGGTTTAACACTTATAAGCCAAAGTCTTGGAATCTATCTCTTTGTTACTATAGGACTTTTATTCTGTGTATTGTTTGGAGGTATTCTTATTTGCCAGACAATTTTTTTTAAGAATTTTCAGAAAAGCCTTTGACAGAATATGATTTCTTTTTTTGCGTATCTTCTACTGATTTGATTATCGGTCTTGATAATTAAAGTGATAGTTTCTATTTTTTCTGGGAATATATGAACGGCGAGAGTATGATTTCAAGAATATATTTTTTCTGCATTTTGAGCAATCGTATGATATTACATCGTTATATCACTTATAGAAGAATGAGCGAAATATATTGGAAGTATTTCTACGAGCACAAAACTCTCTCAAATCCATAAAAATAAATTTTTACTTTTTGGAGTGTGTACGGCCCTATGATTTTCACTTTTGGAGAATATCATGTATACCATTCAATATATACAGTGAAATATAGTAAATATAGAGCTTATACGCTTTGTTTTTTTACGAAGTATATTTGCATTGAGCTTACATATATTTTGTTCTCTTTTAATGAGTGTAGGTTTTTACTATTTATATAGTATGCAGAAGAGTAAAAGTATAAAAGTAGTGTGAATATTTTTATTTTTCACACTACTATCACTTTTTTCTCATATGTTTTTTGATGTCAGCTTAACCTATGGTTATATATGAGTGGTATTTTTATATGCTATTGCGCTGTATATGAGCTTTATTTTGATTCTTGACTCTTCGGAGGATAGATGACTCTCGAGTACTGAGTCGTAATTACCTTCCAACTTGGGTCGTTTGCTTGCAATATTTCTAATACTCACTGAAAATGCATAAGACCATAGAGAATATATATTTTTTTAAAATCACTTTCTATTATATTTTCTGCAAGGAATTCATTTCTATCATCAAGTATGACTTTAAAGATGTCATCTCTTCCCGTAAGAGATAGAATACTGTCTCTTAAGCCATCATGTTTCATGATAAAATTAATCACTGCTTGATTAAAATATCGTATGAGAAATAATTCTTTCCCACTGAGATTATCAAGCTGAGAGAGAACTTCCTCCTCAATGTTATAGATTTTTTCTAGATTACTTCATGAGCCTGTTTCTTGTATATTTTCTGGATTTTTTGATTCGTAAATTTCTACTATTTCATCTATTGATATATCAACATTATAGTCTTTTTCATTTACAAGTCAGAGAAACATTTCATTATCTTGAGAGGTTAGTCAATAAAGATATGCGAGAGTTTCGTAGCTTTCTGGATTGAGACTTACACCTAATGCTTCATCAAACTTTTGCTTATTTTCCTCAGTTCCTGGTGTTACTCATTCAAAGAATAAAACATAGTTATTTTCCTTTGCTTTTTTGAGTCTCTCTTGAACTCAAGTATAAAATTGGGCTGATCCAACATGGCTCATAGTTTGAAATACCACAGTCTTGCTTCCGTTACTCAGTGTGTAGCTTGGGAGTTTTGCTGGAAATAGATGCGTTTGATGGTAGATGAAATATCATACTAATACTAGAATAATACTGGTGAGAATGCTTATTTTATATACAAATATGATGAGAAATTCACTATAGGTCTTTTTATGTTTTTTTCTGATAGTCGTATAAGCTCTATGTATCACAAAGGCTATTGAACCATAAAGAATGAGGGTGCCTAGGAAATATAGTACGGCAAGATAATCATATATATATCAGATTCACATCATGATACAAATAAGCAGGAAATATCATATGAACATTCTTTTTGCAAACATATGCGATGTGTGATAAAATAGTTTTTGTAATTACTTTAATTTATATATAATTTTTGTAATGTAAATTTTAATGTCCGTCTATGAAAATTTTTTCTCTTGCCATTGCCTTTATTTTACTTTTTGTGTCAAACATAATTCCTGTGGATGCTTCTGTGTATACAGATGTACTTTGAGATAATGATCCCGAAATACGATACTGCCAGTGAGATGATTGCTGACTAGAAAAAGGAATAGATGCAGTAAAATGATGAGTTGACGATTTAGAAACAGAGCAATCAGCTTCAGAGTATGTTCAGTCAGTGGTTGTATATCTTCTTTCATTCATATCTCTTCTTGCCGTACTTTATATTATTTATGCAGGATTTCAGATTCTTATCTGAAGAGGTGATGAGGAAAAGCTCAAAACACAAAAGCAAACTATTATTTATGTGATTATAGGGATTATAGTGATTTGGCTTGCTTGGCCAATAACGAACTTTATTTTTGATGTTCTTGCTGCATAGTTTTTATTTTTTTATACCTAATATAATATGTCTGCAGTTGATACGAAGTTTTATGAAAAGAAAAAGACAAATTCATTTTATTTTGCACTCATTTTTTTACTTCTCGTTGTTCTTGCTACATGAGGTTTGTTTGTGTACAACATTTCATTAGAGAAGAAAATTTCAAGATGAGAAGATAGAATGGCACAATTAGAATCCTCAATTTCAGAAATAGAATCTGACCCACAGATTCAAGCTTATAGGCTTTTTGATAGAAATCGTTCTCTCTTACAAAAAAGAGAGTGTGAGTCATCAGTGACAACATTTATAACACATTTGAAGAGAAATACCTGAAAATATTCTCTTTCTTCGCAAGGATTTTTATATTCAGATGGGAAAATAAGTACAGATATATCTTCAAGTTGAGATACCTCAGCACAAGCATATGAAAAAATTGTAAATTTCTTGTGATCATATCCTGAGGATGAAAATGCTCTTTTTGATATTCAGCCAATTGAAAACTTTGATGGCTATGATAGAATTAACTTTTCAACAACCTTTACACTTAATCCAAATCTGTATGAAAACTGCTCAGAATCATAAAAATAATGTGTTTCTCTCATATTTAATATTCTTAGTTGCATTTTTCGTTCTTGTGTTCGCAACTATGAATTTCTATGAGAAAGTTCAAGTATCACGAGACTCTTATGAAACTCAAGAAAATACTCGAGCAAAATTAGAAGAAGAACTCACTCAGCTCAATAATCTTCAATCTAGACTCGATGCACCTTGAAGCGAAGATGTTGAATCCTTACGTCCATACCTTGCAGAAGTCAGTGAAAAAAATCTTATTGATTATTTTTATGGCTATGCTGATGCTGAAAATTCTGATAATGATGTCATAGTACTAAGAAATGTAACTATTTGAAAAGAGGAATTGAATGACATTTGATTTAAAGAAAGAGATATAGTACTCTCGGTTATATTTGCTGGAGAGAATACGTTATTTACTTTCTTGAATGAGTTAACATCGAAAGACGCTCCGTACAAATTCTTTATCTCAGATTTTACATATCCTATGAATGAGGGAAATTGAAATATTCAGGCTGAGATTCCACTCGTTATCTATTATAAATAAATATCATGAATGATCTTAATATAAAGTTTTTTCAGAAAGTTTCTCTGGTAGAGAAATTCAACTTTTATGAATATCTCTCAGTCATGCTGGATGGTGGGGTGACTATTTCTGAGACACTTGATTCAGTTCAAACAAAATTAAAAAATCAATTTTTCAAGGAAAAAATCCGAGAACTTCAAACCTACGTTTCTTCGTGAGATTCTTTTAGTAAGTCTATGAAAAAAATTCCTCAAGTATTTTCAACTTGAGAAATCTCTATTGTAGAAGCAGGTGAATCAACGTGAAAATTGTCAGCTTCTCTTGCTCAGCTTTCTGAAAATTTGAGAAAAAATTATGATCTTCGTTCTAAAATTACTTGAGCCCTCACATATCCTGCGATTATATTTGTATTTCTTATATTGGCGATAGTTATAGTTTTAATCTATGTTATTCCAGCTGTAAGCCAATTATTTGAGACTTCTGAAGTAGAACTTCCTCTTGCTACGAAAGCTCTCATTGCAACTTCTAATTTCATGATATATAATTGGATTATTATTTTACTGTTTCTCGCAACAGTTTGAGTATTATTTTATGGGTATAAAAATACAGAAACGGGGAGAGCAAATCTTGATTATTTTCTCCTAAAATTTCCACTGGTTTGAAAAGTATACAGAAACTATCTTTTGGCCTCTCTTTCTACAAATCTATGAGTGTTAATCTCATCTTGAGTACCGGTTGTGAAATCCCTAGGACTTTCAGCAAGATCACTGAATAATTTAGTGTATGAAACACATCTTATTTCTGTGATGGATAAAGTTTCTAAAGGTCAAAAACTTACTGAATCTCTCCAAGAAGTAGATAAGACAAATGAACTGTTCCCACTAGATTTTCTCCAAATGCTTTCAGTATGAGAAAAAACAGCATCTATTGATTCAGTTTCTATTAAATTAACTCAGCAATATAGTAGAGAAGTAGATTATTCTCTCGCAAGACTGACGAAGTGGATAGAACCAATAGCTATTTTAATTTCGTGAATATTTGTATTGTGGTTCGCGTTTGCTATATTTGGAGCTATATTAAAGGTAACTCAAACAGTATCGTAATGAAAAATAGATACCAACCGAATGCTTTCTCGCTTTTAGAGCTTATAGTAGTAATTACTATTATTGGTATTATTAGTATGGCTGCATATCTTCCTTATGCGCATCATCAGAAAAAAGTTCTTGTCAAGCAAGCAGCTAGAGAGGTAACACAGAGTTTATCTGATGCGAGAAATCTTGCAATAAATGGTCTTTCTGAATCTGGAGGTTCAAACCTAAACGTAGCTCTTTTATTTGAATCTTGAGCAAAAGGTATTGAATACTATGCTTCAACTTGAGCTTTGAATCTCTCTTCTATTTCAGCTTCTACATTGATAAGAAGTAAAAGACTTCCTGCAGGGACACAGATTGATTCTATTAATGGGAATTCCACGGATCAATTATTTATCTTTTCTGCAATTACTGGAAGCTGAGTTACGGAACCTGCGCTTTGAAATGATGCAATTGATATTCAACTTTCATTTAAATGAGCAAATGATGCTATACTCCAAAAAGTAATACGATACTATCCTCAATCTTATATTTCTGACTATTAGTATGAAAAAAGTCTTTACAACATCACAGAAAGCTTTTTCTATCATCGAAGTAATGATTGGAATTTTTGTATTTTCTTTAGGTCTTATTTCTATTTATGCATTATTAGCTTCTTCACTGAATGTTAATAGCTATAATAGAAATGCTATTATCGCTTCACAGCTTGCAAGAGAGCAGCTAGAATTTGTATACAACCTCAGAGATACAAATTATGAAAAGCTTCAGCTTTGGAATCTAGTTTCTCCTTCAAATACCTTTACGCCGTGAAAGTATTATAAAGCATATCAGGATACAAACTATGATATAGTGCTAGAAGAGATACCTACTCTTTCAGGTTCTCTGCCAGAGGGGAAGAGTGAGCTTTCAGAAATGTGAAACATGTCAAATAGTGGATATCGAATTTGTATGAATTGAGATATGTATGAATACTGTCCAAGCATTCTCAGCTGAGAGCAAACAACACCTTTTTATAAATATCTCGCAGTTGAGCAGGCCGTAGATGAGCTTGGAAATCCAATTACGGATGCCTTTCTCATAATATCAAAAGTAATTTGGTATAAAAGAGGATACCACGAATATGAAATAAAAACTGTAATTACTGATTGGAGGAGAATATAAACATGAATAAAAATATTATTACATACTCAGGTTTTACATTGATTGAACTGATAGTTGCAATCACTATTTTTTCTATGATTATGATTTCTGTGCTCAGTATTTTTATACTCTCGTCGCAAATGTCTTCCACGATTGAATTAACACGAGTGATGCAAGAAAATGTGAAAAATAGTTTTGAAGATATAGCAGAATCAGTCAGAAAAAACGATATTACAGATGTTACAGATATTTGAGTAAGCTGTGGAGGTTTCTCAGAATGATCTGGGACAAAACTGTGTATATGAAACGATGGGAACACACAAGTAGAGTATTATTTAGCGAATTGGGATCCTGTCAGCTCAAGTTGGATAGGTATTTCTGATATTTCTATGTGTAGTGATTATGATGAAGATAAAGATTCTATTTGTAGGCTGGTGAAAAACGAGGTAGGTTTTGATGCTATTCCATTAACAAATAATCTCGTTGCCTTTGAGTCTTTGGAGTTTGTATTAAAAAATGAGGATGTACCAAGAGTCACTATTAAAGCAACCGTTCGACCTTCTTATCGCTCTTGAGTAAGTCCACAAATTATTGAGAATAATATTTTGTATTTGCAAAGTACTTTGAGTGAAAGAACTATTATAACAAAATAACTTTATGAGAAATCGCATTTCTACATCCGGATGATACTCTATTATAGCAGCAGTGCTTATGATAGGGTTTCTCCTTATTCTTACTACTTCAACCCTTAATCTTGTCCTTTCAGAGATGAATGATGGGAAAGGGAGACAGGATTATCTTAAGGCATTTTATGGTGCCTGAGCAGCCCAAGAACTTGCATTGCTCAAAATCAAAGATCAAGGGTATGGATATGACGAAGATGGTGGCTTCACAAATACTCAAATTTTATGAAATACAAGAAAAGATGCAGAAGTATCATTTGTTTTTGAGAGTAAAGTAGAAGAGTATTCAGGAGTTTTGCAGCAAGGAGAGACACAAATCATTCCTCTGTTTTGGATAGATGATACTGGAAATATTTCAAGTATTACTGATATCGATTTTGACGTTTCTCTGTGAAATATAAGTTGGAATATAATTTGAGAAAACTCTTGAGAATCCTGAATCAATGATTTTTCATCTTTAAAAACTACCAATACAAAAGCGCTTGATATAGCCAGTGGAGATTTTACAGTAAATACTTCATGAAATATAGGGGATTTTTTATCTAACAATCCTGGAAGTTATCTTGCAATTTTTAATTCTCAATCAACAAAAGCTCAATTCACTCTGAGTTCCCCAGAAAGTTTTAGCCTCCCTGTAGCACAAATTATGAGTTCAGGAACGGTAGGAAAGTATACGCAAAACCTGGAAACAAGCGTTGATAATACAGAGTTTTTGGGAATATTGAAATATTCTATTTATTCGTGAAATTAGCTATTTAAAGCCATAAAGTAGCTTTTTTATTTTAAAGATTCGCTTTAAATAGCAAAAAAAATAAAAAAAAACTTGAAAAAGCCTTTCCTAGTGGTAAAATTACGATGTTTATTTTATATTATTATTTTTGTTATTATGAAAAAACAAGATTTTATTAAAGCTGTTGCTTCTGCTGCTGGTCTTTCACAAGACGCTGTTTCAAAAGTACTTACTGCTGAAATTGAAATTATTACTGACGAACTTTCTAAAGGAAACGAAGTAAACATTACTGGTTTTGGTGCATTTAAAGTTGCTGAAAGAGCTGCTAGAAATGGTGTAAACCCAAGAACAAGAGAAGCAATTAAAATTCCTGCTATGAAATCTCCTGTTTTCAGAGCTGGTAAAACATTTAAAGAATCTGTAAGATAATTCTCTTCTTACCGTTTAAAAAAAGTGCTATATAGCACTTTTTTTGATTTTTATTTGTTTTTTTGATATACTATAGATGTATTTATATATTTTTTCCAAAATGAAATATATCTCCTTAGATGATATAATAAATAAATTAGAAGAAGAAACGTTTATTTCTTCACTTTTTGATGGGAAAAATATTTCCATTGCGGTGCAGTATGAGTCAAAGTTTCCGAATGCAAAAGTACTTCGTGAATTTGTTGATGAGATAGCAAAACATGCAAATATAGAACCTAAATGGAGGACTCGATTAGTTTTGATTGTTGATGAGCTCAATAACAATGCAATTGAGTATGGAAGCAAAGAAAATGATACAAATATTTTAAAAATAGAGATGACATCTCTATGAGATAACCTTGATGTGGTTATCTCTGTCACGGATGCCGGTACGTGAGCGCACTGTAAATCAGCTCAAGATATGCGTGAGCTACAAAGGCAACATTTAGATAAGGATTATTCAAATCACCATTCAATTCGATGAAGATGATTATTTCTTATCATATCTCAACTAGTTGATACTTTAGATTTTGCAGATGAGGAATCTGGTGGACTTATTGTGAAATTTGTGAAGAAGCTTCCTGTTGGGAAATAAAATAATCATCATTATAGAGATTTGTAATGTTATTTTTACATGAATTCTCATTTTCTACTTCACACGTAAAAATTTTTCCATCTACTCTTAGGTCAATGTATACTGCAAAAGGCGTAAGAATATCAATTTTTTCACTACTATATACAGAAAGTTTTTTGATTTGAGGAGTTATGTCTTTTTCAATATCAAATATCAAAATGAGTCCATTATTTATTTGAATAAGAACTTCTTCAGCAGTTGTATAGTATTCTATTTTTTCTATCTGAAGTCAGAGAATATTTTTTTTCAATGAATCACTGAGCGCTAAAATTTTTTCAAGATGTGTAAAGTTGAGATTTTCATCATCTGAGGGGTCAGGATAGAGTGATAATTCAGGGAGAGAGTCTCTTACTATTCAATTGTTTTGAACCATACTCCCATTTTCTAAGGCAAGTGTATTTCATATTCTAAATAGCGGTGCGTAAGACTGGAGTCGAATCTCAATAGTATCTGGTATTTTCTTATTTATATCAATTTGTTTTATAGCTTTTTGAGTATTTTTTAGTCGACTGACGATAACTCAAGGATCTACAAAATAAATATTATCTCATCTCACATAATTTAGACTCCTATATGCGGCATCTATATCTGAAAGAGAATCATCTCGATATATATAAATTTCTTTTACAGTAAAAAAGGTAGAAAAGAAAAATAAGTATCACATAAAAAATATGATTCATATCGCAAGGTAATACTTGTATACTCTTGATTGTTTTGATAGCAGAGCAAAGTTTCTTTTGAGTTTCTTAAGGAGTTTTTTTCTTCTTTTCTTTTTTTTGTTTCATGAAAATAAATCCAGTTGAGAAACAACTGAAATATTTTTTTTCTTTTTTACTACGGTATTTCTTGGCATTATTCTGAAATGTCTAAGTTTTTAATTTGAGTGTATATATCAAAGGAATTTTTCCCAGTTTCATCATATCTAAAACGTACTTTTGGAACTCTCATAAAATCAATTTTTTTTCCGAGAATTCTCTGTATTTCTGGAGCATATTCACTGAGTGCTTTGGTAAGTTTTTCTTCATTTTTGAGAGAGGAAACGCTCACATCCATATATGAAAGCTCGCTACTTATTACGACTCAAGTAACAGTGATAATTCAAAACTCTGAGCTTTCTTCCTCGAGATGTTCTGAAAAATACTCACTAATCAATTTTTGACAGATGGATTGAGCTTTTAATATTCGTTCTTGTTTCATGTATATTGAATTTTAAGTGTAATTTCTCCTATAGTAACGAGCTTTTTTTATTTGACAAACGAAAAAGAAATATATAATTACGTCACTTTAATATTAAATGCCTTAGGGGGATAGAAATATGATATACGCAGTAAGAAAAGATGGAGAATCAAATGAGAAACTTGTTCTACGATACAAAAAACTATTCTTCAACTCAAGAATTGTTACAAAATTGAAAAAAGAAAGATACGCAGTAAAAGATTTGAAAAAAAGAAAACAACGAGAAAAAGCAATTGTAACAAATCACTACAGAGAATTAAACTCTAAGGTTTACTTCTAAATTTATAAAAAAACTTCTATTCATAATAGAAGTTTTTTTATGTCAAGAGCTATTGCTTTACGAGGAAGTAAAACTACATACAATAGAAAAAAATAATTCGTTTTTCCTTATATGCGCAGCTTAAAAACATCTTGATTTACATTTGTTGAACTTATTGTTGTACTCGTAATAATTGCTATACTTTCTACGATATGATTTGTCGCATATGAATCATATTTATCTACTGGAAGAGATACGTCAAGAATCGTTCAAATGAAGGGAATATATGAAAGTCTTTCAAGTTTTTCTACAAGATCTAACCTTCCAAGTCCAGAAAACAAAATTGATATAGTTGCTTCATGATCTCTGCTTATTTCTCAGTGAGATTTTACGAATACTCTTGCTGACACTGTTTGATTCAAAGCAGAAGTATATGATGAAACACTCGAAATCTTTCCTACTTATGTTCTTGCGAATAATAAAAAGGATTTTCAGATTCTGAGTTTTATCGAAGAAAATTCTTCATCTCAAAGTTATATTTCAAAAAGTTATGCGCTCACTGATTATGAACTACTTTTTCCTCAAACTATTTGAAAACCATTAGGAGTTTTACTGGATTATGATACGCAACAGCCAATTCATACAATTGATTCATATTTGCAATGAGGTGAATATGATATAGTAACATGAACAGGGAGTTTTACTCTGTATAAATCTAATAACAATTATGCTGATGTGGATGCTACAAATATTAGTAGTATAATTCCAAATCAGAGCTGTAAGAGAATTTTAGAGATGTGAAAATCAAAAGGTGATTGAGTCTATACTATTTCTCCAACAGGGTATAAGAATATTCAGGTATATTGTGATATGAGAATAGATGGTGGGTGATGGACGATACTTGTAAATAATGACAACCAAGATGATGAATTTATTTCTAATAGTACAAATACTTGTTACCCTCGGCTGAGTGGTGATGCATCTCACGCATGTGGATCAATTGGTGCAAAAGATGATTTTGTGGTAGATGCAAATGGGATGATGTTTTCAGAGCTCGTTTGGGGGGTATTTGATGGTTCATTTGATAATATAAAAACATATAGATTATTACAGTGGAATAATCAACAGATGATAACTCCTTCTATTCCACTACAATTAGACCCAGCAGATGTTGATACCCAAACTTTACCACGATATAGTAACTTAAATCTGATTTATTGTGGTTCTTCGCTGAGTGATGCAAAGTATATTGAGACATGAACACCTGCCAATTCATTTCCACATGACCCAGTAACAATTATTGGAAGAGATAGTTTTAATAATGGTAAAATATGATTTACTGATGCAAGGGTAAACTGATGATCGAGTAGTTCCTATGGTTTTGATGACTTCCAAGACGGGCAATCATGTGGTGATAATTATTCTGATAAAACTTATAAAGGATATAGCTCATATATTATGGTTCGATAATTTACTTATATTTATACTAAGATGAAAAATAAAAAATGATTTACGCTGGTTGAGCTTATGATTGTAGTAGTAATACTCTCAATTTTAGCGACGGTTTGATTTATTTCCTATGAAGATTATCTTGTAGATACGAGAGATAGTAAGCGACTTGCTCAGCTTACTGGTCTAAGAGATTGACTCAGACTTGCCACTACGAGATGAAAATTGCCACTTCCAGATGATGCCATAGAAATTAGAAACGGATGAAATACATTTTTATATCAATGATATGCAGGTGAAGATGCCTTATCTAGTATTTCTTACAGTGAAAGTACTATTGACCCATTAGATGATACATATTACACGTATCTACTTTCAAATAATAGAAAAGACTTTCAACTTATGTGATTTCTTGAGAAGTATAATCAAAGCGTGATTTCTTTTATGAATTCAGATGTATATGCTGCAGAAGACTACTCACAGCGCTATCCAAATACAGCATGAAAAAAACTTTGAATTGTCCTAGAGCAAAATACGAATACTCCTTTGCAAGAAATGCAGGAGTACAGCGCTGCTTGATTTATGGACTTGCAGGATGCTACGACTAATCAATTTGATGCATATGTTACTGATACCTATCTTATATCTGGTAAGGAAGAGGAACTAATATGAATCATACCTTATACAACATGTAAGAAAATCCTAGAGAGTGGGGGAAGTTATGGAAATTGAATATATAATATAAATCCAAGCTGACTTAATCCATTTGAAGTGTATTGTGATATGGAAGTTGACGGAGGTTGATGGACGCTTATATGAAGAAGTCTTGTATGAGCTAATATTTGAGATTTTTGATGGATGGTATCAAATGGAAATATACGTGATGATTCGGTATTGTATTCACTATGATCAGAAGTTGTAAATATGTGATTTTCTGAAATAATGTTATCAACATATACTACATCAAAAGAAGTAGTAGAAGCTATTAAAGTTGATGTTGATAGATCTTTTATTAAGGATCCTTCAAATTATGCCTCCGATCAACTAACATCTAACTGTGAAGAAGTTTATCCTCTTACATCATGGCGAAGTGCATGTGACATCGATGGCGAAGATGGGAAAATCGGTACAAGAAATTTTGCAAGATATTGGTGATATTTTGAGAAACCAAGTTCTGCATGAAATACAGATAATAGATTTCATTTTCGTAATTCATCAGGCACAAACTATTGAGATTTTTGACTTGCACGAAATTGATATATCTCGTGAGACTCATCTGGTGTGAGTAGTGCTTTTTGAGAATTTGAATGAAAACAATGAATGATATTTGTTAGATAATACAATATGAATAAGAAATGATTTACGTTTGTGGAGCTGATAGTAGTTATTACTATCGCCGCTATACTTGCAACTATAGGTTTTGTGGTATACAAAGATTATATTTCATCAAGCAGAGATTCAAATCGAATTGTACAACTCAATGATATTTCTGATGGATTGGAATTGTTATCACTTAAATCTAAGCTTCCTTATCCAGATAATGCTATAGAAATTTCTGCAAGTGGGAGTTTATTTGCCTATCAATGAGATGCTTGAGAGAGTGTCATTCAAGCTATCTGATATGATTGATGAGGTTTTGATCCAGAGTTTGATACTCCATTTGTTTATATGACAACCTCAACCTGAAATAATTTTCAGTTGATGTGATTTGTGAAAGATGGGAGTCTTATATGATCCATAAAAAATACATATGCAGATACGATAGATTATTCTACATTATATCCAAAAGTTACATGAGATGGACTATGAATATTATTAGAGGAAGATACTTTTATTCCACTTCATCTAAAAAATATTTGAAATTCATATGATATAATAAACTGATCACTGAGCGTAAGGTCATATTTTTCAGATACAAAAGTAGTACGAAGTGGGATTGACAATATGTATCAAGTTTATACAAAATCTAGTTGTAAGAGGTTGTTAGATTTATGAAATGCTAATGGGAATGGGGAGTATATATTAGAATTTGTTTCCTGAAAAAAAATGAAAGTATACTGTGATATGAGTACAGCAGGTGGTTGATGGACAATGATTGCGAGAAGCGTGGCTGGTGCTAGTGGAAATTTTTGATGGAATGAATCTCTTTGAACTCCATGAATTAATGAATCAGCTCCTTATTCTATGTGAACCAATTATAAAGAGTTATACTTCTCTGAATTACTTTTTATAACATATCAAGATTCCAAAATTGATAGAATTTGGTCAAATATTGGATTAGATAATTTACAATTAGAATCTGCTCAAACCACAGAGTATTCAATTGATAGGAGCTGTATGAATTATGATTCATATTCAAATGCAACGTACTGTTTCCAATATTGGGGAAAAACAGACCTTAATAATATGTATCATCTCACTCGTTGATGATTAGGTAGAACAGGATGATTATACATTGATGGGTTTGCATGAAATAATACAGAATGAATCAGAGACAGCTCTTCAGCTTATATATTTGTTAGATAATAAAATATGAATAAAAAATGATTTACTCTTGTAGAGCTTATAGTCGTAATAACAATTGTATCAATTTTATCAACTATATGATTTGTGGTATATACGGACTATTTAGTATGAGTGAGAGATAGTAATAGATTACAACAAATATCATCTCTTCATTCTGGTTTAGAGCTTTATGCAACAAAAGCTAAAATCCCACTTTCAAAAAATATTATTCAGATCAAATATGGAACTTCAAATGTAGCTTACCAATGAGATATTGATCAATCTGTATTAGATGCAATTAAATATACGGATGGTTGATTTGATCCTAAAACGAAAGATTTTTATACCTATGTTGTTTCTGATAATAGAAAATATACACAAATAATGGCTTTTTTTGAGGAAGCGAATACTGACTTTGCTATGTATAATGCTACTACTTATGCAGCTACTAATTATGAATCTTTGTTTCCTGTAGTATATGGTTCAGAATTAGGTGTACTTCTTGGACCGAATAACGTTCCAATACAAAAAGATAGTACAATTGCCGAAAGTTGAGAGTTAAATTTATCCTCACTATGATATAATCTTATAGCTATCTTAAGTAATACAAATACTCTAGAAGGTGTTGGAGATGAACTTATATGATTAGTTCCAAATACTAATTGTAAGAGTATTAATTCTCTTATTGGTGCTGCTGAGTCTTGATTTTATAAGATTAATCCATCATGAATTCAGCCAATAAGTGTGTATTGTGAAATGGACGATAATAATAAATGATATTGAGAAGGATGGCTCTTAGTGGCGAGAACACAAGAGGATGCAGCCTGAGAAACAAATTTTTGATGGCTGTATGCTACATGAGATGTTAGGAATGATGATGCAGCTTATTCTCTATGATCAGGAATTAAGGATGTTAGATTTTCAGAATTTATGTTTGCCACATATGATGCATGAAAAAATATCACAGCTGCTACAATTGTATGAATAAATGATACATTTTTTGGGTCAGAAATCTCATCACCAGAGTTAGAATTAGATCTTCAGAGGTCAACAAGTACAAGCTGTAACATGGTCTATAATTCTGAATGATTTGATGAGTCATGTTATAGTAACTATGATTATTGGTGAGCTTTTGGGTATAAATGAGCATATATTTTTAATAGACAGGATTTTATTGAGGCATGATTTATTTACCCAGACAGATTTGATTCTTCAAATAATTGACTTCCAAAAGATAAGGATACAGGAGGAACTGATCCTAATTATGATAACTTTAGAGGAAATCAATGAATGTTATTTGTGAGATAAATTGAATTCATAAATAAAAAAACTCAAGATATATATCTTGAGTTTTTTTATGGAGTTGTAATTATCCTTTTTTCACTTCTTTCATTCGAAGAACTTCGTGTTTTCGAGTTGCTTTATTATATTTTCTGAGTTCTGGTCCTTTTTTCCCAGCTTCAAAATTCTTTTTTTGGATATTTGTTACGTGAACCATATTTCCAGTTTCTGTAGAGTAATATGCTACATATGTTCTTTTTCCTTTTGCCATAATAACAATTTATGAATTAATGTTGTGTAAATTTCTGCTGGATTATATAAAGAATTAATAAATCCGCAAAAGATTTTTATCATTTTCTTTCCTGTGATGAGCTGAGTAATACTATACTTTCATTACTTCAGCTTCTTTTTTCTTTCCTGCTTCATCAATTTTTTTATTAGTATCATCGATGAGTTTTTGGAGGTCTTCCTCAAGATTTCTTGCTACATCTTCTGAGATTTCTTTTTCTGTTTCTTGTTTTTTAATTTGTTTATGGAAATCTGCTCTAATATTTCTCACTGAGACTTTTCCTTCTTCTGTAAATTTTTTTACGACTTTTACCATTTCTTTTCTTCGCTCTTCAGTCAGCTGAGGTACTCGTATGAGTACGCTATCTGCCATAGTTTGTGGATTGAGTCCAACTCCTGCATCTGTTATCGCTTTTGCAATAGGGTGAATCAGTGATTTGTCCCATGGAGAAATAGAGATTGTCTGAGCATCGAGGACTCATACTGTTGCTCCATTTTTAATTGGTGCAAGACTTCCGTACTGTTCTACGAGAATATCTTCTACAAGCGCTGGATTTGCTCTTCACATTTGGAGTTTCCCAAATTCTCTTTCTAGGTGATGGAGGGCTTTTTCTAATTGCTGTTTTGCTTGTTGTATCATATAGTTATTTCTAATAATTATTGTAAAATTATGCCTGGATTATAGAAAATAATTCCTAAAAATCAAGTTCTACTCTCATACTAAATACTCATACACTTCAGGGGGAATATCATCTTTTATGCTTCATAATCCGAGGGAAGATATTTTTTCACGAATGTGTGTTCCTGATATAGGAATATTTTTTCGAGAAAATTCTATAAAATGAATATCTTTATTTCAAAATAGAGAAAGATGATTTTGCAGTGTTTGTATAGCGGAATCATTTTCTAAATCGCCACCGTATATATTGATTTTCTCAGCGATAGAAATTTCTTGAAAGCTGAGAATATGTTCTATCCATGCCATATCTGAGTCTTCGTCAAGCAAAGGGTAAAAAAATATATTCTCACAATTTGAATAGGTGTGTGTAAAGAAATGTAAGCGAGTGTTATAGTCAAATGGATTTTTATACTCATCTTCACTTATTCCTATGAGTACAACACAGGTCTCATTTTCTTGTATTATTTTATCTACGATACTCGTATGTCACTTGTGTAGTGGTTGAAATCGCCCTATATAGAGTCACGTGCTTGGCATTTATTGAGCGTTAAAGTAGTCGGTAAGTTCTGGGATAACTTGTTTTTTTCGAGAGAGTCTTGCGCCAAGGTCAGCCAGATTGTTTTCAACAGTGCATGAGAAAACAGATGTAAGAATTTCAGCGTCTTTTCCATCCAGAACAATCGTAGTATTTTGTTCAGCAAGTATATCAACAATAGAAAGCATGATGAAATCAAGATTTTGTTCTTGTTTCAGAGCTTCAAGGCCCTCAAGTATTTCCTCTTTTCTTCCAAGTCAGTATGCTGGGTTGGTTGTCTCAAGGGTTCCTACTCAGATTTTTATATCTCCAAATTCAAAGTTTTTATAATCATACTGTATGAGCTCCTTCACGGGCATATCTCAGAGATCTGATTTAGCTTCAAACATAGGCATAGCGAAATCCTCTAAAGATGATATTCAAGCAATTTCTTGCAGCTTATCAGCAATATCCTTATCTTCCTGTGTCGTTGTAGGGGATTTCCAAAGCAGAGAATCAGACATGATACAAGCAAGCATCATAGTTGCTATTTCTGGAGAAATTTCATAATTATGTTCTCTATACATTTTATAAATCACGCTTGCTGTGGAGCAGAGTGGTTCTACTCTCATCATGAGCGGAGAGCTACTGTGGAAACTAATTTTGTGATGGTCAACGAGCCAAGTGACACTGAGTTCTCAGAGGTTGTCAGGAGCTTGAGAGCTCTCATTGTGATCAACCAAACATACCTGAATATTTGCATCGAGCGAAGTTTGTATTTCAGGCTTTGTAAAATTGTATTTTTCTAAAAGATACAGCGTTTCTTTATTGAGTTCTCACTGGATATATGGTGTAGATTTGTATCATTTTTTTTCTAAAAAATCAGTCATAATAATGGCTGAGAGCGTTGCGTCTGTATCAGGATTTTTATGTCAAATTACTTGTATTTCTGTCATATTGTATTTTATATAAATTATAATAGCTCGATTATACAAAAATATAGGAGTTTTCAACGTAAAATCGATAAAATAATTTGTGATAGTATAAAAAACAATATACTTTTTGGGTACAAAAAAGATATACAATTAATCCAAAATATATTATGAGTCAATTTCTAAAAGAGGTTATTGATTGAGAAAAATTTGAGCTAGTAATAGATACAGGTATTTTTTCAAAAGACATTATTTTAAAATCAGCATATAACTTTCTCGATAAGGGATATTTTTTCTTTAAGTTTGATGAGAATGAAAATATTATTCTAGAATTTACGAAAAAATCAGATGTTCAAGATACGCCTGAATCTATAATTTGAGAATTTTCCGATGAGCTTCTCAATGTGTATCTCAGAGATAAATTAGAAAAAGATAATAAAGTTATCAGGGAAACAATTGTTACGAAGGCTATTAATGGACCTCTTGATTTTCAAAATTATGTTTCTCTTGATACGGATAACAAGCATAATCCTCAGCAAGATGAAATAGATTTTGATAGAGATATTGATGATATACTCAAAGAGATAGAAAATGACCCTGATTTAAAAATAGATGAACAGGAAATAGAGAATATTTTAAGAGAGATTGAAGAAGAAACCGAGTTATCAAAACCACAAGTTATAGCTGACCCTAGCGCGGTAGCGGATTTGAAAAATAAATTTAAAAAACAATAATCCTCCTTATGCAGAAAAAATATGAAATATCATCTGAAATATACTCAGAAGCAAAAATACAAGAAGCTATTGAGGATTTTTCTGACGTTGCAAAAATAGAGTACGCAGATGAGCTTGTTACTGTTTCAGCAGAAAACAATGATGAATCGGATGAAATTTTTAGAGAATTTATGAACTATCTCCTTTCAATATAAAAACCATGATCTTAGATACAAAAATTATAGACAAAATTCCCAGCGATAAAATTGGATATTTTCGTTTTAAAAAATTTGATGCACATACATATCTCATTACCAATGATGCATGAAAGTTTCATTTTTTCAGTAATGAAGATTTTCAGAAGTTTATTCTTGGAAATATTGATGCTGGACCTCAGTACGAAGAACTCGTGGCAAAAGGATTTATAAAAAATGAATCCTATGAAGAAAGAATGATAGGAAGTGTTGCTGGAAAAAACCACTTTGTGTGAGTATGACCTACGCTTCATATGATTGTTACAACTCTGAGATGTAATCATAAGTGTAAATACTGTCATGCTGCTGTGGCTCCTATGTCCGCAAAGCAGTTTGATATGGATGAGGATACCGCAAAGAAAGTGGTTGACGCAATTCTGTATACAAATTCACCAAGTTTAACTATTGAGTTCCAATGAGGAGAATCACTCGTAAACTATCCTATTGTACAATTTATTGTAAAATATGCTGCTCAAAGAGCCGTTCATTTAGATAAAAACTTAACTTTTTCTCTTGTAACGAATCTCACGCTCATGACGGAGGAAAAATTAAAATGGCTCTTAGATAATGGAGTAGATATTTGTAGTAGTTTAGATGGTGATGAGCTTTCTCATAATGCAAATAGAACTGGTTTTGACGGAAATAGTTTTGAGACAGTGACATATTGGCTCAAGCGAGTAGATGAGGAAAAACAAAAACGAGGATTATGAAAAATATGAGCTCTCCTCACAGTAACAAAACAAACTCTTCCACGATATAAAGAGATAATTGATACCTATATTGAGCTCGGACTTGATGGTATATTTTTACGATGGCTGAATCCTTATGGTTTTGCAGCAAGTGATATGGAAACACTTGCCTATGAATCGGATGAGTGGATAGAATTTTATAAAAAATCTCTTGATTACATCATAGAAATAAATAAACAGGGAAAACAATTTAGAGAACAAATCACAGGAATATATTTACAAAAAATATTCAATAGTTTTGATCCAGCATTTATGGATATAAGAAGTCCGAGTGGTATAGCAATAGGTTGAGTTGCATATAATTATGATGGAAAAATTTATGCGAGTGATGAGTCTAGAATGCTCTGAAGAATGTGAGATGATGCCTTTTTTATGACACAAGCAGGTGAAAATGGACAAGAAACATATCACCAAATGATGAATAGTGATATTACAAAAATAGCAGTTCAATCAAGTACACTTGATGGACTTCCAGCCTATAATGATCATGTATATAAGCCATATTTATGAGTAGATATTATTCATAATTATAAAATGGATGGTAATCTTTATACTCCTCTTGTAAAAGATGAAAAAATGAAGTTACAAATTGCAATTCTGGATACCATTTTTGAAAAACTTCAAAATCCTGAAGATAAAAAAATCTTGATGTCTTGGATAGGGAGATAATAATCGGGAATGATGTAAAGAGAGCATTTTTTGCAATTATGTAAAAAATTCTATAATACTAACTATTAGTTACTCAAATATAAATTATGGCAGTAAACAAAAAATTCCCTGCATTTAAGAAATCACTCAAAAACTTTCTTACGGACGAAAGTGGAAAAATCACAAAGAAAGATGCATTGTGAATCAGTGCTGGAGCTTTATTATTTGCCAGTGCAGATCAGGCATCAGCCGCGGTTGAACATTTTAATCAAACAAAATCGGATGGTCTAAATCCAGCATCAAATGGAATACATATGAATTATGATATAGACTATGATAATACCTGAGTTTGTACGGTAAATCATGCAAGTTGACTTGTAAATGGGCATTATAGTGCTACTCCTACTGCACAATTTACTCCTACTTGAGGAATCAATAGTATCACTGGTCATGGGAGTCACGGAAGTCACGGAAGTCACGGAAGTCATGGGAGTCATGGAAGTAGATGGTAATAATACCTTATGGAAGATCTCAAAGACCTTGAGGGACTTGAAATTTTTCTATGATATGCCTGTAATGTACGATGTGTATTTTGCTATCAAAAAGATTTACGGTTCAAATATAAAAATAATTTAACACAAAGCGAAGTTGAAACTCTCCTGCAAGATGGTTTTGATGAAGGAAAACGCTTTGTTATTTTTGCATGATGAGAGCCAACGCTTGATAAAAATCTTCCTGTATATGTTTCATTTGCTCAAAAGCTATGATACCAGCATATTCGAGTTCATACAAACTGATTCAGGCTTCAGGATTCAGCTTATATAATTGATTTATATGAGAGAGGCCTTACGGGTGTGATATTTTCATTTCATGGCTATGGCAAACTTCACGATGAGATTACACAATCACCAACAAGTTTTTCTAATCTTGATGCAGCTATTCGTAATGTAGATGCTATTATTCAAAAAGATTCAAATTTTGTTTTGGATGTAAATACTGTTTTATATAAATGAAACTATAAACAATTATTAAAACTATTTCTCTATTTATCACAATTTAAGATTACGCGTTGTCAGCTCAATTATTGTTCTTCCTTAGAATTATTTAGCAAGCTAGAAAAGCAAAATCTTATGGTTGAATACAAAGATTCTCTTCCATTTATAAAAAAAATACTCTATATTAGTAAAAAAATCAATCTCAAAGTTGTTATTGATAATATTCCTTACTGCGTAATTGGTGAAACGTATTATCCGTTCATAAAGGATAACATAAAAAATGATCGTGTAAGTCATCTTGTTACTGGAGAAAAACGCGATGATTATGCAGCAACCTATGATAGTATCCAAACAGAAACATGCAAAAAATGTGTGTACCGTAATAAATGTATGGGTTTACCGAGTGATTATTTTGAACTTTTTGGAGATACATGTTTAACTACACTCTATGTTTAAAAATATTCTAGTTATTTGAATAGGAGAACAAGGAAAAAAATATATTACATATTTTCAGAAATGAAACTTTCAAATTACTGGTGTGTGTCAGACTCAAACATCAGCATTAAAAATCTCAAAAAAATATAATATCCCTGTTATAGTATGATTGGAATGAGTAGATGATATTCATAACTACGATTTTGTTACTATAGCTCTTCCCGTAGAAATCCAATGAACCACTGCGCTGCAAATTTTAAAGCAGTGATATATCGGAAAAGTTATCATTGATACTCCAGTGAGTTGGGATAATGAGATAATATTATCACTTTTGAGGTATGAAAATGTGAGTTTTTTTTTAGAAGAATATTATACACTTTTTGCAAAACTCCTTCGTAAAAATGAACAATGTATTTCAAATATACATGTCCGGCTCTATATTCCAGAAAATGAATATGCCTCTCAGGAGTCAAAAACTGTAGGACTGATGCATGTGCATAATAATTTTTTAGGTGTGCCTGCTTTATATTCTACTACTATCGTTCCTACAAAAGCTGATACTATGAGATACGAAATTGCTTTTATGTATCAAAATAGAGAGGGAATGTATAAATTTTCATACGATGGAGTTTTAATTCTTGGAAATAAAACGTATAATGATCCTATAAATTTTGATCTTGTTTTGAGTCAATTAATACAGGAAGAAAAAAATATTAAGCTCTTTTATTCTCAAGATTTTTAAATGTCAGAGATAATTTTTACTTCACCAGCCAAGGCTCCAGAAATTTTTATAAAACTGGGGGAAAAATGTCCTACGAAATGTAGTGGCTGTTTTTATGGAACCATATGAAATGAGGATTATGATGCTCAAAAAATAGTACATCTCATAGAGTATGCCCACAAAGTAACGAGTCCTAATTTTGTGTATTTTCTCTATGGAGTAGATACTATTTTACATACAAATCTCAATATATATTTAGAAAAAATTACAGATATATGAAGGTGAGTGGTACTACAAATCAATGATGTATCATTTTTTGAAAAGGAATATTTACACACATTACACACGCTTTCAAAGTCATATTCGAATCTTTATTTTCTCTTGTCAAAAAATATTAATTCCATGAAAGAATTTTTAGAATTTCTTAAAATTGCGAAAACACTTGAACAAATGGGGATAGAATCTATACGATATGATATGAGTCTAGATTATGAGAAGTTACTTCCACTTATTAGAAATATTTCTTGAATTGAAATAACTCAAAGTGCAGATTATTTTAATTACGAGTTTATATTTAAGAATATACGTGGAAGTATATCGAGTAAAGTTACGAATAATATAGCACAACATAGTCTCGATGGGTGTAATTTTGAGACCTGTATTTATCCAGATTTCTTCTCGCTTGAAAATGGAAATGTAGAAATGAAAGACATGATTGAGTTTGATATAGCGTGATATATTCGTATTCATCATCCAGTATGTTTTTTGTCTGATATAAAAATTTCTCATATTCGTCATTCGTGACAAGAAATCTTTCAGCATTTTGTACAATCTGAACACTATTTTAAGAAATACAGTTCAGGAAGTATGAAAAAAAATTGTTTTGAGTGTATACAAAACTGATATTCTTTTGAAAAGTAAAGGGGAAAAGATTTTACATTAGCGCGAAATACCTTACAATTTGAGCCATATATTATATATTTTTATTTCTGGAAACATGAAAAAAATTTTTGCACTTCTCTGTCTTATTTTTGTACTCATTTCTTGTGGAAAAGAATCAGAAACAGTCGTTGAAAGTCAATCTGGGACTATTGTTGATGACGTGGTAAATGTCAACACTCCAACGAATCCTGAAGATCCACAAGATGATTTTCTAACTGAAAACCCAGTTGTTGAAGTTGCTACCTACAGTGAAGTACAAAATAATAATGCAACGAGTAGATTTGCATTAAAAAATGATATGGTGTTTTGAAAAGATACTATAGAATCAATTGTAACAAAATGTCAGTATTTTGAATGAGAAATTGATTATGTTGTAGAACAATGAGAAAAGATTCCAACTCCTGAGTTTACATTAAAAAATTATTTTTATGATGCGGTAGAAAACGATTATTGCCCAGGTACTGAATCTAAAGAGGAAAAATATGTTATGGTTGATATGTTAATTGAGTGAGTTTTACCAGAAAAATTCTTAAACTTTGAATGAATCGAAGACCTTGAAGATGTTAGTTTTGAAGATCTTAAAATAGACCCAACTGATAACATCCAGGCAAGAATTTGAATGATTTCCCTCTTTGCAATTTTTATGGCATTAGAAGAGGATCAAGATAAATTTGATAACTATGTAGAAATTCATGATGAATATGCAAAAAAAACATATGAACTCAGTGGTGTAGGATCAGAAGAAATTTATTATAATATTCTTATGGCAAACGCTTATAGAAATGGAGACTGCAAGAGTTATATAGAAAAAAATTTGATTTCATATTAATTAAAAACATGCAATACGATAGTTTATATATACAAGACATACTGAATAATGCGAGAGTATCAGAATTACGAAAGGCAATTGTATGACACGATGTATTTAAAAATATTGTTTCACAAAAAGAAATTCGTATCTATATGGAACATCATGTGTTTCAGGTGTGGGATTTTATGATTTTACTAAAGTCTATACAGTTTTGAGTGAATTCTATCTATAAAAAATGAAGTGAGAATTTTTCTTGCTGGTACCCAAAAGTTCCTGGAAAATTTTCTCGCCTGATTACTGAAATCGTTCTGGATGAAGAGAGTGATAGTGAAATAAATGACCTTTCTCATTTTGAATATTATCTCAAAGCCATGGAACAATCTGATGCAGATTTGTACTATATTGAGCGAGCACTTTGACATATCAGGGCATCAGATGAGTCAAGCCTAGATTTAGATCAATCTAATTTCTTTCCTGCCGAATCTGTAAAAAAACATTTTTTATATATGAGAGAAATCTCTAATATTGCAGAAAACCCTGACGTACTTATATTTAAGCCACTTGCTTCATTTTTCTTTTGTCGGGAAGATCTTATTCCTGATTTTTTTACTTCAATTGTAGAGCAAACCTCTGAGAGAGGAAAAACGAATAATGCATTTTTTATTAATTATCTTCAAAGACATATTGATTTAGATGGATGAGAACATAGTGTTAAATGATATGAATTACTTGCGTATTTCCTGAGTGATGAAAATTTTGATGAGGCGCTTGAAATAATTATTCGCAGTTTTGAATTGAGGCTATGAGTACTCGATACTATTAATGAAAAAATACTAGCAACTAAATAAGAAATTTATGAAATTTGATAATATAGCCTTTGTTGGAACATACGAGTGTAATACTAGTTGTGATTATTGTTATGCTGAAAAATATATTGCGCCGTATAAAAATATAGAACTATCTTTTGAAAGATATAAAGAAATTCTTCTTCAACTCAAGGAAAATGGGGTACGATACATCATTTTTATTGGTGGAGAGCCTGCTCTTTGGAAGCATATCAACGAGGCTATTAAATTTGCGAGAGAAGAAGGAATGATTACGACGGTTATGTCTAACGCCATGATTAAACTCAAGGAAATGCCAGATAGATTTCTTATTAACATTAATGTTCTCTTTATGACGCGTCATAAGGAAATAATTAAAAACGTTTCATATTATTCAAAGCATTCACGCGTACGTTTGATATATAATCTCTATGATATAAATAAATATCAGGCTATTTTAATACAAAAAATTCTCTGAAAATTAAAAGTTCCAGTTTCACTTTGAATTGTATTTAGTGAAGATCCGAGCCTCGCAAATGGAGAATATTTTTACAAGCTTGCAAGAGCGCTGAAAGAAGAGGAAAAAATTGATGTAGAAATATTTGGACCAATGCCAATATGTATGTTTACAGAGGAACAGTATGTCTATTTGAAATATAATATGAATCTTGTATCAACTTGTGGAACCCCATCATTTGAAAAAACTGATGCGTTCACAGTTATAAATCCAGATGGACAGACTATACTCCCATGTCCACCTCTTGCTTTTACCGCTGATATAAAGTATCTATTAAATAACGATATGTCAGCGTATATTCAAAAATTCTCGCCACATACCAAGAGACTCAGACAAACCGTTCCAAAGTGGTGTGAAGGATGTGAACATCATAACAATAAATGTCAGTATGGTTGTCAGGTGAATAAGTTTGAGGTGGAAGAATATAGAGATGGAAGAATATTAATTTAATGATACTATATGGCAGTTTTTACGGAATTTTGAAAGCTACAATCTGTTTTGGTTGGAAGTGTTCAGAACTACAATCTTGAGAAACTGGATAAAACTTTTCAAATTGCATATTGAGAAAATCTTAAGAATTCTCCATTTGAATCATTTGTTGATTATAGGGTAGATAAGAAAAAAATATTAGAAAGACAAGAAGATTTAGAGACTTTAAGTCAAATATTCCAATCGCTTTGAGTGAAAGTTTATAGACCAGAAACTCTTTCTCAATTTAAAACATTTAAAACTCCATGATTTTCTGGAGTTTTAAACCCTTATACAAACCCAAGAGATAGAGTATTAATATATGGTGATAAAATTATTGAAACACCAGCAACTTGCACAAAAAGATATTTTGAGAACAATCTTGTATACAAACTATTTTCTAGGTTAGTTCAAGAAAAAGATCTTACGTGGCTTTCTGCTCCATATCCTCTTCTTGAAGAATCTAGAATTGATATGCTTTATTGGAAAAACAAGAGAGATTTTCATAATTTTGATAGATCAGCATATGATATGATGTTTGATGCGGCAAATATATTAAAAATTGGGAAGGACTTACTTTTTAATATTTCTACATACAATCAATATATAGGATTTCTATGGTTGCAGAAAATTCTTCCTGATTCTACAATTCATCCAATTTATCAGCTTGATGATAGCCATATTGATTGAAAACTAGCAGTACTAAGGCCATGAACTTTTTTAGTAAATAATACTTTACTACATGAATCAATTCTAGAATACCTACCAGAGAAATTTCGTAATTGGGAGATAATCTATACCTGAGATTATGCAACTCATGCTCATATGAATGATGATTACGATGCTAGAACAAATTTTCTGGACTTATGTTCCATGAGAGGACATGATACTAATGTTTTTTCAGTAGATGAAAATACAGTTATGGTACAAAAATTTGCTACAAATACTATTATTGCGTTAGAAAAAAAATGATTTAGAGTAATTCCTATTCAAATGAGACATCCAGAAATATTTGGTGGTTGAATTCACTGCTCTACACTTGATATTGAAAGAGATGATTCAATGATTGATTATAGTAAAATATATGTATAAAATTCTTCTTGAAATAATTCTGACAAATCAATGTAATAAACGCTGTGAATATTGTGATTTAGATTTTCGTAATACCGCACTGAGTTATGAGCAGCTAGAGAGATGTATTGCTTTTTTAGAGCGGGAAGCAGCCTATATAGAATATCTCCATGTGAATTTTTTTTGAGGAGAACCCCTTCTCGAATTTGAAAAATTAAAATATTTTATAGAACATATTTCCCTTAAAAATATAAAATTTTCAATTGGAACAAACGGTGTATTATTGGACCAAGACAAGCTCGATTTTTTTATAAAAAATAATGTGAGTATACATATGTCCGTTGATAATATTACCGGAATTTCATGACTCAAAAAATTAGATTTTTCAAGTTATAAGAATATAGAAATTAATTTTATTCAAGATCCAGATTTTTTATTTCAGAGCCAGAAAATAGCTGACGATATTAATCAGCTCGGAATTAAAAATATTAATTTTATGCCTGTATTTGCCACAAAAAAATGGTCACATAAGAGATTTGTGGAAGTTGGAAAAGTGCTCAAATATTTATATAGTTTTTCAGAGAGATCAATACAACTTTTTTGATATTATAATGGTTTTTCTGCAGAGAAACAGTTTATCTTGGATACAGATGGATTTTTTTATAATGATTTAGATAGTTTACTTTGGCTTCAAAAACAGTATTCTATTACGCAGAGTGAAACTCGAGCGCATATAGAAACAGTATCAAAAAATATGTCCTTAGATGCTGCTGATATTTCACTCAAAAATCTATTTGATGGATATAATGAGCCAGCACTCAAAGAGTGTGTTCTCTGAATTCCGAAAACAATGTGACTAGAAAAAGATTATATTCTCTTAGCTGATGTACTCACGCATGTGAAGCAAAAATTTTGAGTGTAGCGCAGTCCTATCGGGTTGTGAAATAGAGTTTACAAATTATTGTGGGCTGGATTGTCGTGGTTGTATTAGAAAAGATTCATCAGATTTTTGATTTCTTGATTTTGAGACACTTCAAAATATTTGCCTCTATGTGGCTACAAAAAAATTTACTGAAATAGTGATTTCTGGATTATGAGATGCATTTCTCCATCCAAAATTTTATGAATTTTTAGAGTATATTTTTGAGCGTTTTCCAAATATTATGGTCTATGTTATGACAAAATGACAAAGTATTACAGATGAAGATATAGAGAAATTTGCGATAATGAAGGTTCAGTGAAAAAATATAAATCTGACTTTTTCTCTTTTTTCACTTGAAAAAAAACAATATAAAGAGGTCACATGAGGCTGAGATTTGGAGAGATTATTATGAATTATTAAGCTCGCACATAATAAAAAAATAAATTTTAGTTTTGAGTTTTTTTTAGATACTGGGAATATTGCATACATTTCTCAGTTTCAGAAATTTGTCTCACTTTTTGGAAAAGAATTTAGGTACACGATTCCTCATAATTGGTGAGGAAAACTGAGCTCTAAAATATATAAAAACTTATTTGATGAGAAGCAGCTTGAGAGTATAATCAGTGTGAGAAAAATTTGAGAAATATGCGAAGCATTTGAAGGAGAATATGTATTTTTTGATTTTGCTGGGAGAGTCTATAAATGCTGACTTGGAAGAGAATGAAAAGATTTATTTTTAGGAAATATAAACTCTGGAGCATTTCTGCGTGAATTCTCCAGTCTCAATTATAATAGCTGTAAATCCTGTAGCTATTTTTCTTATAAAACAAAACTATGATAACAAAAATATTCTATTCTCTCATATTGTTTCCTGAGATTTCTTATGACTCGAAAATTCTGGATTTTCAATTAACGGATATTTCAGAAAGAGAATTTTGAGTATTAGAACTGAGTTTTATCAGTAGCACTTGAAATATATCGCATATTATTTTTCGTCATAAAAATGTGTTTTCTCAAAGTGAAGCGGAAAGTATAAAATATTGGAATATAAGCTCAGAGAATACAGAATTACTTTCTGAAATTATCCACACATTAGGAGCAAAAAATACTGAGTTTACATTTTTTGAGAATGTACAATATTATAGAGATCATGCATTTTGAGTTGTGTTAACCATTACCAGTAAATGTAATATTTTTTGTTATTACTGCTTCAATGATATTGATTACGATTTAAAATATCGTAATACTCGTGAAAACTATGGTCTAGAGTATTGGAAAAATATCATAGATGATCTATATAAAAATGGGACACGAGTTGTAATTTTAACAGGGTGAGAGCCTATGGTAGCTCCATTTTTTTGGGACTTGTTAGATTATCTCAAACAAACAGGTATTTTTGTCCACATAAACACAAATGGAACCGTTCTACAAGATAAGATTCTTGAGAGACTCAACGCAAACTACAGCGTCAATATGATGGTGTCGATGCATGAGTTTAATAACAAAGATTACTATCAGGTAAATGAAAAATGACTAGAAATGACCTTTGATATTCAAAAAGTACCAAAGAAGTTTCAAACTCTTTTCACAGACAAACTTGAGCAGCTTCGAAAGGTAAATAATTGTAAAAATATTAGTCTCGAATTTTTAACGATTCTTGTTTGGAAAAATATTTTAAATCTTGAGAAAATATACCAATTCTGAGAGCAGTGCTGAGTTGATTTTCATGCTTGGCAATTTTTTAGACTCTATGGAACAAAAAATAATCTGTGAGCTTCAAAATCTATGATGGATCTTGCTGTAAACAAGATGTATTTGCTCAATAAGAAATATGGCGTAGATTATAAAATCGTAGATCCAGTGCCATTTTGTGTTACAAAAAATATTGAAAGAGCGAGTCAAGTAATTGATGGGGTTCTGTCTGATTCGCACGATGTGAAAACGATTATTACAACACAAGGTTTTGTTCAGATGATGAGCGCCTACGATAATAATTTTTGGAATATATCTGATACATCGATAGATGAGGTATTTAAATCAGAATTTGTATACAAACAGCTGAATAATGGATTCCTGCCAAAAGAGTGTGAGGATTGTGTATACAAAGAAAGTTGTCGATGAGGAAGCAGGATGGATGCAAATATCGCATATGGTGACTATGGAGAAAAAGATCCAATTGCAGACTTTTCAAATAAAATTACAAGATAATATGGATCTAAGAATCGTAAATACATGTGATAGTGACTGTATGTATTGTCTTGAGCAGTCTCTGAGAAAGAAGCAGAAATTTATTTCTCGAAAAGAGGTTTTTTTGTTGCTGCAACAGTATAGAAATCAGACTCCAGATGATACTATACTCGCATTTTATTGATGAAATCCATTGATGCATCCAGATTTGATGGCTCTCATATCAGATGCAACAAAGCTCTGATTTAAAAGTATTTCTTTGCTAACAAATACACAGTGAATTACTCAAAACTATCTCGCATCGCTTATTTCACACTGACTCACGTGAATCTCATTTTATTTTCATTCACTTGAATCTGAGATACATGACATGATAGTGCAAGATGGAATTTCACTTGAAGATTTATATAAAAATATATCTCTTATTCAAAAAAGTGGACTTTCTTCTACCTGCATTATTCATGTGCATCAGCAAAATATTCAAAAATTGTATAAAATTGTAGCGGAATTATATGTAAAATACTCAGTGAGAAATTTTGAATTTATTCGAGTGAGACTCCATTCCAGAGCAATAAATAAATTTCGAGAACAATTAGAAATAATCACAACTAATGAAGAAAAAGATTTAGAGAATTTACAGAAAATACTCCATAAATTACCACTACACTATACATTTACTCACTTTGAAAATATATAATTATGGCAGATTCAAATAGAGATTTAATAGATGGTATCAATATAAATATTGAAAGAGTTGAGGTGCTTTTCAGAATTACTCGACTCTGCAATCAGTCGTGTATTTTTTGTTCGGTTGAAACCGATACTCATACGATTCACCCCTATGATGATATAATTTCTGCCATTGATGAGATTGCTATAAAATATGAGTGAAATATTATAGAATTTGTAGTAACTTGAGGTGAACCAACACTTCATCCTCAATTTGCAGATATAGTTGAATATCTCTATAAAAAAGGATTTTACATAAAACTCCAAACGAATGCAGTATATTTTGGAAGCGAAAATAATTTTCTCAGAACTAGAGAGTATTTTGATAAAATAGATTTTTTTATTTCTTTTCATTCTCATAATGAAAAAATATATGACTTTTTAACCTGATCAAAGAAACAATTTCCGATTGCTGTGAGCGGAATAAAAAATATTATTTCTGCAGTAGAAGATGATATTGAGCTTAATGTTGTACTAAGCTCATTAAATGTAAAACTTATGAGAGCATATTTTGCGTTTTTAGGAAAGAATTTTTGAGGAGGAAACAACTATACAGTAAATATTTCATGTCTTACAAATATTGCAAAGTATAGTTATGGAAAGAGTATGCTCGCAAGCTTTTCTGATATAAAACATGCTATTAATGCATCACAAACTATTGTGGAAGCTTTTGATATCCAGATCCGTAGAGCTTTTTGATGAGAGTGTGATATTCCATTTTGTATTGCAAAGGATCTTTTTTATTATGTTGATACGCTCTATAGTACAGAAAAAACTAGAAATAACAGACAAAAATTAGATAGCTGTCGTCTTTGTCAGTATAATGATTATTGTAGCTGAATATTATCTTTATATATTGAAAAATATGGAGAAGATGAATTTATGCCAATTGAAAAAAAATAGCTATGAAATTCCAAATAATATCACATATGACAACGCTCTGTAATTACGATTGCAGTTATTGTGATGTGGATAAAGATGGAGTTTTTATAAGCCGAGAGACGCGGGATGATATAATAACATTTATAAAAAATAATAAGGAGTATATTGAAAGATTTAAGTTCTTTGGTGGAGAGCCACTTCTTGGATTTACACATATTTCACATATCATAGATGAAACTGTAGGGTATTTGGGGAATAACTATGAAATAGTTACAAATACTAGCATGTTATCAGGAAATGTATGCGAATATCTGGAAAAATATTTTTCACATATTTTTTTCTCTATCGATAGCGAAAATAATTTTGATTTTCCAAGAGTTTTGAAATTTATTAATACACATAATTTAGAAAAAAAATTATATTTTAATTTAGTTATTTCTCCATGAAAGGAGCTAGAAGCATGAGAACAATTTAAAAAATTATATGATGCTGGTATGCGCGGATTTAATATTCTTCCCGTATATTTCACAAAGGAATGGAAAAAAGAAAATCTAGAAAACCTCTCAAAACTCATGAAGTATATTTTAGATACTTCGCTGAGTGACAGGACTCTTCGGCTCTATGGATTTCAGGAAAATTCTTGAGAAAATACCTCTCTGGCAAACAACACTATTTTCATTGATGTGTATGGAGACATATATTACAGTGATATTGTGACAACATTTATGGGACAAATACTCAAAGACAAACTCAAACTGGGAAATATAAAAGATTTTGATTTACGAAATTGAGCGAATTATGATTTTTCTCAGCAAAAAAAATACATTTCTCTCTTAGAAAAAAAGAATTATGATACAGTCGGGTGACAACAGCAGTTACATAAATTAATGGATTATTTCTCAGAATACTTGAACAAAAAAAATGGATAACATCACGAACTTACTTGCCAAAGAAAAAACCACAAAACAAAATAGAGTTTGGGTACGTATTTCTGCTGCCTGTAATAATCTGTGTGTGTTTTGTCTTGATAGTGACGCGCAGGATGGTAGACTCATAGCGCAAGATATCGTCGAAAAAGAAATTCGAGAGTGATTTAAACCATGATATGAAAATAGAGTTATTATTTCTGGTGGAGAGGCAAGTATAAATCCAAAATTTCCACACTATATTGCGTACGCAAAAGAGCTCTGATATGATAGGGTACAAACGGTAACAAATGGGAACATGTTTGCCAGTGAGAAATTTTGCAAAAAAGTATTTGATGCATGATTGCAGGAAGTAACTTTTTCTTTTCATGGTCACACATCGTCTCTTCATGACTATCTCGTTTCGACTCCAGGAGCTTTTAAAAAATCCCTGAGAGGTCTTATCTATATCAAAAAATACTATCCAGAAGTAATAATAAATATTGATATTGTCGTGAATAAGGTGAATGTTGATTTCCTTCCTGATATTGTGAAATTTTTCATGAAGCTGTGAGTCTATGAATATGATATTCTCCAAATTATTCCATTTTGAAGGGGCTTTAAAGAACATAAAAATACTCTTTTTTATACTATCTCAGAGCATAAAGATGCACTTACTGAAACTTGGAAACTCTCAAGAGTTCCAGGGATGTATATGTGGACCAATAGATTTCATGTTGAAGCTTTTGAATGATTTGAAGATTTAATTCAAGATCCACGTAAAATAAAATCAGAGGTTTTAGGAGAGTCAAAGGAAATGTTCGCTCCATTTATTCAGTCCTCTGGAGTAGAAAAACCGGAATGTTTCGGTGAACGCTGTGAATACTGCTTTCTTGAACAATATTGTCATGGATTTTTGAATCATCTGTCGACTCCAAAGTTAGAAAAAACATCACAAAACTATGTGTTACAGTGAGAATATTTTCCTAGTGATGTATTTAAAAAATATGGAAAAAGTGCTGAAGAATTTAAAGCCTCACTAGAAAAACTCCAAAAAAAATATAAAAAAATTATAAATCTTCCCAAATGTTTATGATGAAGTGGAGAATATACTTCGTATAACGATTCTCTTAAAACTCAAACATTGGAAGAATATACAGATGTCTATATACGAGATCTCTATAGAAAGAAATCTCTGCGCTGCTGAGAATGTATACACTCTAAATCTTGTGAGTGAATACATTTAAATTTTATCCGAAGTTATGGATTCCAAATATTAGAGCCAATACAAAAAAAAATAAGGCAATAATACTTTTTATTTCATCTTCTTTTTCTTATACTCATACTGTAAGAAATAATATCTATTTATGGCAAATATTGGCTACATCCAAGTAAACAGGCACTGTAATAATGCCTGTCATTTTTGTAGTAATCCAAGTAATTGAAATAATATTAGCTATGAAAGAGGAATAGAGCTGATTGATGATTTTATTGCTCGTGATTATAGAGGAATTATCTTTACAGGATGAGAACCAACTCTTTCTCCAGATCTCCCAAAATGGCTTGCATATACAAAAGAAAAAGGGATTGAAAACAGAATGATTTCTAATGGTATGATGTGCAGCAATACGGCATTTATGAATAAATTAGCTGATGCTGGTCTAGAGCTGGTACATTTTTCTGTATTTTCCTGTCATGAAAAAATACACGATTTTCTCTCAGATACGCCAGGAAGTTGGAAGAAACTTATGATGTCTATTACCAATGCGCTCAATGCTGGAATTCGTGTACAAATAAATACAGTTATAAACCACTATAATCAAAATCATCTCGATGCAACGGTAAAGTTTCTCGTCAAACACTTCCCAAATATTCAGCACTTTGTTTGGAACAACCTTGACCCAGAAATGATGAGAAAGACGGATACTGCTTGGTCAACGCTTCCAGACTTTGATGCATTTTCAGAGCCGTTAAAAAGAGCAATGCACTTTTTAGAGTCTACGGGAAGAACATTTAGGGCCGAAAAAGTACCTCTTTGTTATATTCGTTGATATGAATGGGCCTCAACAGAAACACGAAAAATTGTGAAAAATGAAGAACGAATTGTACATTTTCTTGATTTTAGAGAAATGATTCACGAAACTCAGTGGGATCATGGAAAAGACGAAAAATGTAAAAAGTGCGATTTAGAAGCTATTTGTGGTGGAGTATATGAGAGAGAGAAATACTATCATTTTGTACATGTCTATCCTCAAAAATTGGGTCTTAAAGAAAAACAAAATATTATAGATTTGATACAAAAGAAATAATATGGCTTGATAGGTAATTTGGAATATCAAGAATGATGAGGATAAAACCTCAGAGTATATAAGGAGAGAGAGCAAAGGTTTTTACAATCTTTATAATATCTCTCCTTTTATATTTTTCTGTCTTTTGTTGTATGTGATAATTATCCACTCATGTATAAATATAGAAAATTTTTTCCACATCTTCTTGGCTGAGTGGATTTTTAATTTCCATAAGTAGTTTTTTTGCCTTCTTGTCAGATTCAAAAAGCTGAGGTATAACAGATTGATTTCAATAATTCCTCAGAAAATCACTTTTATCAATAATCATTCCAGCTCTGAGATCTTCTATTTTAATGAAGACTTCTTCCTGACTTCTAAATGCTACTTTGTATGATGCCCAGAGAATTCTCAGTGAAAAATATATTGCGAGATATACTGTTAATATGAGAAATGCTTTGCTTAGAAAAACCTGAGTATTATTTTGAATATCATCATAGGATAGAAATATGAGCAGTCCAAATAAGAGAAGAATAAATAAAAATTGTAGATTATAGCCAAGCTTTTCCTGAAATTGTAGCAGAGCATATTTCAAGAAAATAAATGAAAGAGCGAGCATCAAAAATCATACAAAGAAAATTATTATAATTCCATTATTTATATTCAGAATTCAGAGCAATAATTCACTGGGAGTGAAATCAAAAGTTTTGTATATTTTTTCAAGAATATAGCTACGATTGAGTCTTTCTAATAGAAAAACAATGAGAAAGATAATACATCAAAATACTAATTTTTTATAATATTTTGAGAGGGTATTATTTTTTTTCTCGTGAATAAGCTTTTGTTTTTGAGATTCCCATAATTGGAGAAATATATTATTTTTTCCTGGAAAAATTCTCTGAACCCAAAAAAGCAAGAAATATCAAAATAAATAAAGCAGAGTTACAAGTCATATTGCTCAAAGCAGAGATATAATAGATGTGTCTAAAAGGAACAGTGAGAGAACAAAAATATACTTCACATCTCAGGCTCACCACAGTCAAAAATGATATAAAGCAAAACAAACACACAGGGCAAGAAAAAACTGAAGTAAATAAATTCCGATGTGAATTTCTCAAAAATATCAGAAAATAAATGAAACAAGATACCAGAAAGGAAGGAGGATTAATAAAAATAATAAATACTTATTTGGAATTTTTTTTTCTTTTATATCTGAAGAAATTATTTTGAAATTTAAAAATCAAAAAATACTAAGCAGCATACCTGAAATAAATATTTCCATTTCTATTAACTAGGATTATAATTTTATGTAGTATATATTTTTATTTCTATTAAGAAAGTACTATGTCTCAAGAAAGTGTTCTCTGATATGAAAATAATGAGCTCGTCTCTCATTATAGGGAAAAGTTTTTTCAGAAATTATATGGGGTATTTTGTTCGCTTGATTTAGATGCTGATATCAAAAATTCGTTTCAAACATATGATACAGCATCTCAAAAAGACTTTTTATTATCATCTGATATATCGACACTTCTTTTGAGACTACAAAATCAATGGTCTCAATCTATCTTTGATACCTTTGTGCAAGAACTCAGATATTATCTCAATTGAGAATCTGAACTTCTTACGAGTAATGCTGGGGAGCTTATAGAATGAACCTCTATCCGCATTACTATGAAAGATAATAATCCAGACAACTCTATTGTAAATCATCCAGATCATGATGACGGGGGAATGCTCTGATGGGGAGATAAAACTCCTCAAGAATGGAACAAAGTATTTTCTGATTCATTTAACATTATTGAGCAAGTGAACTATGATTTTTTTATGGAATTACAAGAAATGGTTCAAAAAATAGTTCCTATGAAAACATCCAAAGATGTACATAATTCTTGTACGTATAAAGAATGTATTGGAACATTGTATTTATGATATACCACTGGCACAGAGTCTCCTGAACTCCATATCGTAGAAGCACTGATTCATGAATCGAGTCATAATAAAATAAATTTAATTATGCAGTCTGAAAAACTCCTTTTGAATGATTATAACTTACAATATTATTCACCATACAGGCCAGATGCGCGACATATTCATGGAGTTTTACTCTGAGTTCATGCTCTTGTCCCTGCAGTTTTTGTTTTACTTCAAGCTATTGAAAAAGGTCTGGTTACAGAAAAACAATGGAAAGAAAAAATAGTTTTATACCACATAAAAAATAAACTTGGACTCAATGTTATCAAAAAACACATGAAAGCAACGCAAATAGGAAATACTATTGTCGAAGACATTGTTCAAGTGATAAAAAAGTGTGATTTTATGATTCAAAAATTATGACTTTTATGAGAGCTTGATGTTTCGGAAATTCAGACGAGAGCAAAAGAACACTTTTTAGATGTAAAACATAATTATCCAAGAGTCCAGTACTAGTTTTTTGCATTTTTTGTCTATATGTGTTGTAATTATGGAGTATAAAATTATTCTTCTCCATATATTATGAAAAAAATAATACATTTTCTCTTAGTTATTCTTTGTTTTTTCCCACTTGCTCTTTATGCAAACTCTCCTTCAAGCACGGTAAATTGGAATGCCTCATCAGGTAAAACTGACTGTCCAAATACCACTTCTCATGGTTCTACACATATTTGAGTGATTCGAACTTCTAATGGAAGTGTTGCTCAAAATGGAAGCAATCCTTGTAACACCCATCTAAATTACGCATGAGAAGATGTGGTTTGACCATTTAGAAACAAAAACCAACATTATGTTTGTCCAAATAATATGAGAGCGGTCTCTTTACAAAGATATAACTGAGCAACTGCTGTGCCGAACGGGTCTCCATGGAACAGATATAGAATTACTTGTAGAAGTTGGGATGATACAAATCCAACTTTAACAAGATGATGAAATGCAGTTCATAATGTATGGTCAAATGTAGATAGAACTACTTCAGCAAGTTGTAATGACGTAGGAAAAAATGGCTCAAGCACTGTAGGGTCTTGATGTGGCACTATTCAAAGAAGATTGAGTACCAGTAATTTTGCGTGTAATGACTCAACTACATCTGGATGGACGAATAACTCATCTACCAATCATAGCACTCCCAATGGAACTGTCTTGCAACAGTATGTGTGCTACAGAGTAAAAGATAGAGCCGGAAATGGATTTATTTATACGCCTATTGTTCGAGTAAAAATTGATAAACAAAACCCGACAATTTCAGTAGCAATTTCTGGTTGAACCACTACAAACAATACATGGACGAATCAAAATGTAACTACTACAGCAACCTGTAGTGATGGATCAGGATCAGGTTGTGGAACTATTCAAAAAAGAATTCAATCTACTCCTACAGCATGTAATAATACTGGTACTTGGACTAACGGTGCCTCACATAATCATACAACACCAAATAATACGGTAAAAGTAGAATATGCTTGTTATAGAGTGCGAGATAATGTAAATAATGGTTATGTATATTCACCAGTCAGAACGATTAAAATTGATAAAGAAATTCCTGCCCTTGTAGATGTAACAAATCCTAATGCTGCAAATATATATGCAAATAATGCATATACATATGGTATAAATATTTCTACGAGCGGATGATCTCCTATTGTCTCAATGAGATATAGAAGAGAGAATGCAGCAAATAATGCATGGTCATCAAATATTACAGATTCTTCGAGTCCTTGGTCGTTTACTTGGGATATTAGCAGAGTAGATAATTATAGAGATTCAAATGGGGGAAGACTCTATACATTTAATCTCAATAGAATTTGTGATGAGGCATGAAACTGTTCTACATGGTCAAATAACTATAATCATTATGTGTTTGCCAATTCTGTAAACCTTGGAACAACAAATGTCACTTCAAATGCACTGACAAACAGCACAAATGTCGCAGATGGATCAGCGAAAAATATTGCTATACTCTTAGAGGATACTTATGGAAATAAAATTATTCCAGCGACAGGTATTAATAGAACTATAGATTTTAATATCTCAATGAATAATAATTTGAGATTGGATCAATATAATAATACTGCTACAGGGAATGATGTGAGTGCGGTATATGCTGGAAGTACAAGTAATGAGGTGCGAGTATGATCATCTCAATGACCAGAAAACCAAGCAGCTTTTAATGGAATAAACAGTGCTTCATCGCTTTATAATTCTTGAACAAATTCATATACAATACCTTTCTATGTCTATGCTCCAACTAATAGTGAGTATAATCTTGTTACCGGATCGGCAAGTATGAATTCTATTCATTTCGATGTTAATGATTCAATTTCTACTGATAGTGCTAATTCTATATCTAATTCTAATTTTAACCTCAGATATAGACCAAAATATTATGGAGAATTCAGTGGAGATATAGTAAGTAGATGATTTATAGAAGGGGCAGAACAAGTTTCTAATTATGCAATTGGTACTAACCCTGGTACAAATGGATCAAGTCCTTCAATTCGCTTTGAATTTGGTGCGGTAAGTGGATCTAACAATGTTTCAAACCCTCGATATAATCTCGATGCAGGGACTAGCACAGCGACGATGAATACTCTTAATGAAGGTCAGCAATCTAATTGGTCGACTATATCTACCTTTAGAAATTCTATAGCAAGCTCAAGTGTTTCTACTTTAATGCAATTACAATGATGAGCAGTAAACGAAGAAACATATTCATATCTTGCAAGTATATTAGAGTATACGATATGAGGGAAACAGGTTGTATATCCTTCGGGGATAGTATGAAAAACAAGCTATCATGGAACTGCTCTTGCATGAGATAACTCATACCAACAATGAGTAAAAATTCTCGGGAATACAGCGACGGATAGTTCACAAGAAATAGTTACTGATCAATTTACGGATGATGTGAGAATTTTTGGAACTATTACAAAATCTCTCCTCAGAAAACAAATAGAAGAAAATGCTTATTCTGTTATCAGAAATATTCCTGCTAAGACAAATACAAACTTTGTATTAACATCTTCTGAGCTCAATACAGCAACATGGTCTGCTTCAAAATTTGATACTGGAAATTCAAGTTCAAGATGAGAAGCAATATATAATGATGAAGTATTGTACTTTGGTAATATGTGAGGACAAACGGTGAGAATTACAAATGCTTCAAATATTAGTGGTGTAAAAACACTTGTTGTGGAAGATGGGAATCTTATTATTGACGGAAATATATTAGATCCAAATGGTGATGCGCTTCTTTGAATCATTGTATTAGGTTGAGATATATTTATTGATACGGATGTTACAGATATTCATGCAATTTTATATACAAATAGATCTATAAGAAGTGATAAAGGATGAAGTCCATATGATGGAGCTGATCTTCGAGCATCTGACTTACAAAATCAGTTATATATAAAATGATCAATATTTAGTGAAAATACACTGTGATGATCACGTAAATCTCCAGCAGAATGTCCATATTACATAACAGGTACAGCTTGTAGTTCTGCTCAAGAGGCTCAAGTATATGATCTTAATTATCTCAGAAGATATTATATTTACAATGCAGATACAGATTCTGATGGTATAGGAGATACGCCTACAAGATCAGGAACGTGAGCTGCATGAGCAAATGCAACAACTGATGCTTATCCTGTAATTATTGATTATAACTCTAAGGTTCAGGATACTCCACCTCCTTTCTTTGAATAAATAAAAAAAATACTTTCGATACAGAAAGTATTTTTTTATAAAGATTTTAAATTTTGATTTTTTAAAAAATAATCTATACTTATATCATTGCAAAATAAATATAATTATAGATTATGCCAGTAAAGAAAAATTTTCCAAAACTCAAGAAATCAATCAAGAATTTCCTCACGGATGAGAGTGGAAAAATTACAAAGAAAGATGCACTATGAATTAGTGCTGGTTCTCTAATATTAGCATGAATTGAGGATGTCGTTGCTGGACATTGAAGTTCTAGCACCCCATATTCTCAACCTCATGCAAATGGATATCAATGATGAACTGCTATCAGTGGTATAAATACGACACATGCGAGTGGACTTGTAAATGGTCACTATAGTGGTACACCAAATGGATGAGCATATAGCTGAAGAACAGGTATGTGACATCTTAATCAAGCATCATTTTCATGAACAAGTCACGCGAGTCATAATAGTCACTGAAATCATGGAAGTTGAGGTTGGTGTTAGAAATCATTAATTAAAAAAACATTATGAATAAAGTATATATTATCCTTTTTTTGCTTATCACGAATATACTAATGGCAGGAGTACTCTACTATAGAGAAACTTCAAACGAAATCATAGACACTCCTGTCGATACAGATATTGTGTGAGGTACAGGAGAAGTATTTGAGGTACAAGAAAATTCATTAAGCCTTGAAGATGCTCTTGAGATGGATATGCATATTTATAATTCATATCATTTTGTTGATAATACAGAAGACATGAAGGCATATGATGATTTTTATAGTAAATTTATTGCTTTACAAAGTTACGAAGATTATAAAGCATTTTCTGAAAAATACCCTGAGTTACTCTTTGTTATTTATGCTGCAAAGAATAGAGATAAAGAAAATTATCTAAAATTTTATAATTTTATTTTTAGTAAAGTACTCGAAGAGAATATTCCTCAGTATATTTCAGACTTAAAAGAAATTTGAGGGTCAGAGTTAGAGTGAGAAGAATTACGTCAACCATTTATGGATACGATTGAATCTCAGTATGATATTATATCTACATGAACGAACCCATTTAGTTTAAATTTATGACATGGGCCTATACATATTGCTTTGACCGCTGATAGTTTAGAAGAAGCTAAACAGCACTGTGACGAATGAGATATTTCTTGAGTGGATGAACTTTCTCGACAAGAGTGTTATAATTATGTTCTTCACTATAGAGCTACAGATGAAAATAACTACTGTGACCAACTCTTCGGAGAGTATGATATAGCAATTTGTAAATCGTATCTTCAATCCATCGCTCAATAGTTTTTTTACACATACATATGATCTTTTGCGAGCTGTATATATTCTTTATAGAGCTCGTTATTTTTTGCTTCAAAACGTATTTTATTCGCGAAGAGAATGGATATTCTATCACGATATCCTAGGAGGTTGTTGAGTTGTACATCTTGAAGTGCATTTTTCATTTTTCAAAAATATGCTTTTTTACACTCATCACATTTTTGTTTGTCTTCTCCATAATTACAACCAATATATGAATCTACTTTTTCCATAAAATCATCATCTCAGATATTTGCGATGACATAGTCAGAATAGTCATTTTCTTTATTGATAAATGGATTAAATACTACATCTCCATTGGTAAATGCTTCGGTATAAAACCAGATACATCTTCCTGCTTTTTTTCGAAAAGCACTGAGCATATTAAATCGAAACTCTTTGTTCATAGAGTTCAGATAGCAGAATTTTCATTCTCCTATTTTTTCGAATATATAGGTATGAATTTTTTCTACTTCAGTGATAAATTTTTTTTGTTTTTCAACGGACCATATTTTTCCATCTACTGGAGCGATATTAATAGTACAGTTAAATCATTCTTTTTCTACAAGGTATGTATATGAATCAAATAACTCGTCGACGGCATTGGAATCAACAGTAATAGCTATTCATAAATGAGTATTTTCTATACTATTTACGACAATTTCTTTTTTTTCTATTATTTTATCGTAGCTTCCTGCTCAATTTACGAGTTTTCTATTGAGGTCATGAATATGTTTCGGTCCATCAATACTCCAAGCAAGATATATTTTATGCTCATGAATAAAATCGAGTTTTTTTTGATCAAAAAATATTCAACTTGTACAAAATGATATATCAAGTTGCTTTCCTAATTTTTTTTCTAGTTTTCTAGCATAAATTGTGGCTTCTTTGATAAGATCAAAACAAAGTAAAGGCTCTCATCCGAGTAAATGTAAGAGTTTATTATTTCCAGGAGAGTAGAGTAATAAATCAATGAATCTCAATAAGTTTTCTCTGGATATCACATTCCCACTTTCTTTATCAACAAAGCAATAATCACATCTGAGTGGGCAAGCCTCTCACATGATTATTTTTACGTAATATATTTGTTTATCAAATCCCTGAAAGGGGTTTATAGTTATGTTCATCAATTCATATATATTTAATAATATATATGAATATTTTATGAAATATCTTGTAAAACTCTAATGTTTTTCCTTTTTTGCCTACATTAACAATATTTGAGTTCCTTGGCTTTTTAATTACAATTAAGTACAGAATTATTCACTCAAGAAAAATACATGATACACGGGTTATATTCTATTATGATACCATTATCATCATGATGTGTTTCAAATTGCTCTGGGTGCAGTATTTTTAAACAAGATAAAATCCTCCACGATGCATCAATTGTTTTAAAAAATATTTCTCGATGTTTGAAGATATGATTTTCAGGTGAATCTTTTTTTATTTCAAACTACGATTTTTTTTTACTAGATGAATGAATTATAAAAAGAATCATCGAATTAACTCAGGAATATAACTCAAAGTTAGTTTTTCGTAGCTCGTTAGATAAGGTTAATGAAAATATCCGTTTTTTAAAAGATTTTAAGAGAGTGCATCTCCTGTATCAAAAAAATCTTGCTAAAGAGAGTATGCTTACTATGTTTCGTCATTTACAGGAATTTATGTGATACAACATTGAGTATATGTTTTGGGTTAAGGACGATAAAAATAATAAACTCTTGGATTTTATGATTTTAAAACTTACTTCTTTAGGGTTTCAGAAAATATCTCCAATTGATTATAGGTTAGGAACAGTAAAGGTTCGTATATTGAAACACTTATGATGATGAAGGCTTAATAGGCTTGGGTGTATTATTCATAAATGATATGAATTAGGAGGAAAAAATATTTTTATAGATAACTCTGTTTTTTTTCCTTCATATTTTGAAGTTACGACTCTAGAATGAGATGTTCGTCTCCATGAACCTCCGTGTTGATTTTGAAATGTACTTATTAGTAATATTTATAAAAATCCCTGAGAAATCTATAATGATTTTAAAAAATTCCAATTATATATAAATAAATTTATTTTGTCTCAAGCAGGAAAATCTCAAAAACAAATTTGTAAGGAATGTAACAAAAAATCATATCATTTTAACTACGACTAAGTATGTGCTGATTCGCCGGTTTTACATATTGCGACGAAAGTCTTATTCAAAATATATCTAAGACTTTGAAAAAGAGGGCTACAGATGCTGAGTATTTTTATGTAGATAATAATTATTCTTTTTATCATGCACACCTAAAGATATCTGATTTGGATAAAGATACTTCTCAGCCATATATAAATAACAATCTCATAATTGGTTTGGTGTGAGAGATTTATAACAAATCAGATATTCTCAAGCAGCTGAATATAGCATGAAGCTGAGACGATATGACAGAGTTGCAGGTTATTACGTGCGCCTATGAGAAACTAGGAGCAGAATTTATAAATATTCTCAACGGTGAATTTGCTATTAGTATTTATGATATAAAAAGGTGAAAGCATTTTCTTTTTCGAGATAGATGGGGAGTAAATAATGTGTATTATAGATTATATAAATGAAATTTATTTTTTGCCTCAGAAATGAAAAGCCTGATTTTAGATACACCAATATGCTCAAAAAAATCTATGATTGACCATATGATTTTTCAGTTTTGAATTAGCCCAGAAACGATTGTAGATGAAGTTTTTATTTTGCGTCCAGGGACTTATCTCGTATTTGAAGATGCTCATATTTCAATACATTCATTTGCTCCCTACAAATATAGAGAACCTAATTTGTGATTGATAGAGACTCTGGAAGAGAGTATTAAACGCAGAATTCCAGCCTTTCAAAAAAGAATATTTTTATGACTTTCAGGCTGACCAGATTCAAATCTCATTCTTTTTTTCTTAAAGAAATATTATAAATGAGAAATTATTGCCTATAGTTTTCGAACAAAAAAAAATCTTCATGATATAGAAATAGCTCAAAGAAATGCTCGTAAACAATGAATTCAGCATCTCATCATAGATATGGATAATTTTCTCTCGTCTCATAAGTCAGAGGATTTATATACTCATGAATGATTGGTAAATATCCCTGATTTAAATAAGATTGTAAAAGAGACATTTCCTGAGTATAAAGATATAAAAGTTGAGTTTTGATGAGATGGGAAAGAGGAGCTTATACTTTGAAATAACCATTATCCATATAGAGAAATTTTTAAGAGATATTCGTATTTTCGTAAAAAAGATTTCACTGAAAAGTATGTTATTAATCAAGAGTTTCTTAATAAAGAGATGTTTGACTATAACTTACAAATGATTGATAAGTTGAGTTTGAGAAGTGGAGTTGAAAGAAGGCTTCCATTTACAGATTATGAGATGCTCAGATTTTTTAAAAACAAAAACTATAGAATCTTGGCTGAAGAATTTTTACAAAAACATTGACTTGAAATAGTTTCAGGTGAGTACGGTTATGATTTATGAATCAAATTTGAAAACCTATATGACTCCGACTTAGCAAAAAATAGGGACTTACTCTTTTGAGAATTTAAAAAACATACAATATAGATTATGAGTGAAGAAAATATATCTTCTGTATTTAAAACGTGAGACTACGAAAGCACTATTGTACAAGCTCAAAAAATCTTAGATGCATGAGAAAAAAGTGAAGAAATATATTATATGTTATCATTTTGATTATTTCAAAGATGAAGATTTTCTGAATCTATAGACGTGATTCAGCAGGCGAAAATCTATAATTTTGAAAGCTCAAGATTAGGAGAGATTAAGCTACTCATAGATTTTTCACTCTGAAAGACAGATACAATACTGCAGGATATTAGCTCACTTCGCGATGATAAAAAGTATGACTCAGAGTATTTATGTAATCTTGAATGTCAGGTGTATGTGGATATATATTGAAATTATACTCATGCTATAGATCTCTATAAGAATTATTTAGAAATATATCCTAAGAGCGGAATACTCAGATATTATTTAGGCCTTTTATATTATAAACAATGAAAATATACCCAGGCTTACCAAAACTTTATTGTGTCTCTTGATAGACATTTTATCTATGCATATTATGGTGTTATAAAGTGTTTGAAACAAAATCCTGACGTATGCATTTACACGCTATTTTTCTATAATACATTTCATGGGAAGCAGGAATTTAAAAATGATTATACCTGTCTGTGAAATGTATTTTATGAACTTTGAGCAGATTCAATTGCGCTAGATTTTTATCATAAAAGTTTACACAATATTCCCAATGATTATTGTACCTATAACGGAATTGCTAATATTTTATATAGAAACAAGAAATTTACTCAGGCTTATAAATATTATCTAAAAACATTATATATTCGAAAATCTGATAGCTATGCGCTGAATGGTATTTGAAATATATTGTATCAGCAAAAAAAATACAAAGAAGCTTTGTCCTACTATGTGAAGAGCTATAGAGAAAAAACTGAGAATTTCTATCTGCTCTATAAAATAGGGATGTGCTATTATTTTTTACAAAGCTATGATATCGCAGAACAGTTTTTATCAGAGAGTATCTCATTAAATTCACAGAATTATATGGCACAAAGATATTTACAAAAAACGCAGCAAATATTACAAACACTCCCTTAAGTCTATGAAAATCTATGATGACATACTATGAGATTCTAATTTAGAATTTTCATTTTCACCTCAAAAAATATATGAATGATATAAGATTTTATATAGGTCATTTTGAGATTCAAAAATTTTTAAACAAAGAATCCTCTCACATATTTTAGACTTAGACATAGCTTCTGATATCTCTGAGAAAATATGTTGAATATTTCAAATTCCAGAAGTTGAGCATCTTGTATTTCATTATTGAGAGGACATAGAAACTCGGAGAATAAAATTTTATATCTCTCTTTATGGACTTTCGCTGAAAGAATCATGAAAGATAATTTCTCAAATAAAGAAAATTTTAGGGGTACAAGAATATATTCTCGAAAAAGATTTTCTCGCTTTTGATTGTCTCTGATTTGATATATGTTCTGATAAAATCACTCTCAAGGTATATGAGCTTCTGCGAGATTATAAAAACTATTCACATATATTACCACAAGAAATACATATAAAAAATATAAAAGAATTTTGAGTACTCAAGTCTGAGAATAGGAAAAAATATTTTTTTCGCCTCAAGCAACCAATTCCTGTAAAACTTTGGGATTCATCCAGTCTTCAAAAAATTGCTGAAATACAAAAAACTCTTCCTCATACCTATAGTTTCAAGTGAGAAATAAGTTATTATTGTATAGAATCAGAGAGAGAAGAAATATACGTTATATAATTTGTAAGCCTATATTTTTGCATATAATATAAATATTTATATGAGAAATACTCCTATGATTTCAAAAGCCCATCTTGATACATCTGCAATTCTAGAAAAAATAAAAATATCTCAATCCAAAGCTGGAACTCAGTATTTTGTTTGGGAGGATTTTATAGACTCAGAATTGTATCAAAGAGTAGAAAAGGAGATACAAGAGCAAAGCTACAATAAAGTTGATACACATAGTTCTCATCATAGAAATAATAAAACAGTATTATTAAAAGGCGAAGCGCTACATAAACTTCATAATTTTTTTGAGAGTAGAGTACTAGAAAAATTTCTCTCTCTTTTTGTAGGTCAGGATATAAAACAAGAGTTTTATATTGACCAAAAAGAAATTCAATCACTTGTATGAGATGACGCTTTTAGGGGAGCTGTGGCACAAATTTATGAAAAATGAGATTTTTTTGATTGGCATATAGATGGTCCTACTTCACAGGGATCTCTCTGAGCATTTACCTATTATCTCTGATGATATACAGGGGAATGGAATGAGAATTTTGGATGAAATCTTGAACTATGAAAACGCGGAGTAAATGGTGAGATAGCATGCGAATCAGTTGTGCCATATAAAAAAAATACTCTCGTACTTATCATCGCTTCAAGTGAAGCCTATCATAGAGTTACAAAATTAGAGAAAGACATTCTCAGGCTTTCTATACAATCAACAATAATGAAAAAATAATCATGAAAATCTTGGACTTATACATAACAGATGTTTGCAACTTGAGTTGTGAGTATTGTTATGTAGATGTCGTAAAAAAAGAAGAAACACATTTTGATAGAGAAGCATTTACGCAAAGGATAGATTTATTGGCTTATGATAGTATAAAATTTTTAGGATGAGAACCACTTATCAGATGGGAGGATATAAAAAATATTATAGAGTCAGTAAGTCAAAAAAAACCAGACACAAACTTTACAATTATCAGCAATGGTATTTTATTATCAGAGGAAAAAATAAATTTTCTTTCACAGTATTCAAATGTAGAAATTCTCATATCTCTTCATGATGGATCAAGAAATATTATCAAAAAAAATATCAGTTTGCTTAAACGTCTCGCAAATAATATATCATTTTATATTATTTTTGATCCGAATAATTTTTATGATTCTATTTCTAAATTCTTAGAATTTTCACAGCAATGATTTAAAAATTTTTGTTTTGCTCCTGAGATATACGCTCATTGGAATGATGAAAATTTACAACAACTACAAAAAATACTCTCAGGATTGAGCGAGTTTATTATGAAGCACCATATTTCCATTTGAGGTATTTCAAAAAATACACTGAAAGTTATGAATTATGGATGTGAAAAAACTGTTTTCAATAAACTTTGAAAGCACCAGCCGTGTAATAGATTTCGCGCATTAGAAGAAGATGAAGGCTTCAACTATAAAAAAGTGTATGATTATTTTCATGAAAAAACAGGATATAGAGATGATCCAAATAGATGGTTTTATGTTTGTCCTGTTGGGTGGTTTCTGGATAATAAACATGATTTAGAAGAAAAAACTCGTTCATATGTACGGCTCAATTCTATATTTTTAGACTTTCATAGAACTATAAATGCAGAGAGTATAAATTTTTTGAATCCACATATTTCTGAAATACGTTTTAATCTTACGCGTCAGTGCAACATACGCTGCGAGTATTGTTATGTAGATTTTAAAAATGAAAGTTTGCCTTTTCAGGAAGCAAAAAATATAATAGATTTTTTTATTGAGCAAGATTGAGAGCATAAAACTTTTTCATTTTTTGGGGGTGAGCCTCTATTAGAAAAATCATTACTTCTCAAACTTGTTGAATATATTCATACAAAAAATCGGCAATATAATAAAAATATTTCTTTTAAAATCGCAACGAATTTCATGCTTGTAGATGATGAGATAATACATCTATTGACTGAGAATAATTTTGAAATTCATATTTCTCTGAATGGTGATGTTTCTGTGAATAACAAGATGAGAGATAATAGTACGCAAAGAGTTATAAAAAATATACAAAAATATTCATCAGATTTATCTCCTCAAAAGCTTGTTATTTTATTAGCTTTTTCACCAAATGAGATTTCGATGCTCTGACAAAGTTTAGCATTTATTACTTCACTGGGATTTTATAGAGTAAATTTTGAACTGGTGTTTGGAGAGAATATTTCTTGGAAAAAAACTGATCTTCTCAGAGCGGTAAAAAATATTTTTATATTTTGAAAACAAATAGATATACAGATAGAAAATATAAAAACTCATAAAAATATATTTCTAGATATCGATACAAAGTGACGTTCAAATGATAATTCACTTGAGTTTTATGGGAAACAAGTTGATAGTGAGAGTAAAATATACTTCGATACGATACTTACTAAAATATTCACACATGTTGGAGAAAAAGCATTATAAGACACTGAACAGATTTATTTCTGAGAAATATTTAGATGAGACATACCTGCAAAAACTCAAGGAAGACTTTTATACTCAAAAATATGTAAAACACTTAGCATTTTCTGACTTTTTAAAGAAAGAATTTGTAGCATGACTGAAAGAGGATATAAAAAATGGACAGCGTGACTATGAAGAGCTATATACTCATGAAGAAGGCTATAAAAAATGAACTGGGAGTTATATTTCATGAAAATATCTATCAGAGCTATATAAGTTTTTTCATAGTGAGGCATTTTTTAGCTATATGGAATTTTTTTATGAATCACAGCTATCTACACCAATTAGTTTTTGATATAAGCTAGAGAATATTCTTCGTACTCTTATGCGAAGTAGAGGAAGTTTAATACAAATTTATAATTCTTGAGATTATCTTACATGGCACACTGATGGGCCAATTGATAAAGTTGCTGGAAGTTATGTATTTTTTCTTAACGAAAACTGGAACAAGGATCAATGATGATCTTTGGAATTTTGATATAAAAATAATCTACACTCAAGTGAAGTTGTCTGTTATGATTCCGTGGTCCCAACGTTTAATACTTTTGTATTTTTTAAGTGTGAAAAAGATAGGTCATGGCATAGGGTAGAATGAGTAAAATATTGAGAGAGAAAGACCTATCATGATCAATTATTTTATAAAGAGTTCTTGTAATATATCTAGTAGTATGCTGATAATCGTACTTCAAAAAATAATGGTTATCAAAAAGCCTATGTAGATAAAAATTCAATAGGAAATAGTTTTCATAGTCACAACTCACTTTATTGTATCTTCATTTTTATTATTTTTTTGAATACCAAGATTAATATATTTTATCGTTTTTTTCAGTGCTTGAATACTTTGCGAATCCAGTATCTTTGTTTTCACATTAAACTCCATATCATCTGCAAGTATTTCTCTTCCTTGTAACAGGTGCTGTGTATGCTTTGTATCAAGTATCATTCACGCTTTTAATTCATGCAGAGGAGTTTCATTTCTTTCACTCGTGTTAAAGGCTAGTAAAATAAAATATTTTCATCCAAGTACAATAATATATATAGCAAGATATATCGTAGAGAGCAGAAAAAGTATCTTTTTAGTTTCTATATTATTACTTTGCAATTGAAAATATATCAAGGCTCATAATCCTATAATCATACAATACAAGCTCATTGTTTTTATAAGCTGAGTTTGATATCATTTTTGTTCTAAATGTACAAACAACTTTGTGGTAGAAAGGCGAATGGCATAAATCAGAAAAATAAAAAATATAATTACGAATATTGCAATATACTCTGTATGTGCCTCCCATAATCTTAGAAGTTCATTATTATTTATGTATTGGAGAACTATAATTCTTACAAATCGTATTCCTGCATAAATAATAAACAGTCATGCTATGAGATTAAATAAAGCTGTAAATGATCATGATGCCTGTATAAGTCATTGTTTCATTTCTCACATATCCTGCTTTATATTTGCTTTGATTTTATTTCTAAAAGAATTTTGAAAACCTAATTTAAGCGTAAAAAAATAAAGAAAATATATAAGCATACATACAACTGTGAAAAGTGCGGTATTTCATAATAAAATTATGATATTAGCGCTTGGAGCATAAAGACTCAGAATAAAAATGTATTTTGAGTCTCCGGCTCACCAAACATGATAATAATAGAGTCAAAAACAGACTATAAGAGAGATACACATAGCCAATAAGGTACTCCAGGAAAATATAAATCCAAAATATCAAAAAGTAGATATGAATATATACCAAAATGGAAGGAGCAGAAGCAGTTCTCACAGACGTTTATTTGGTATCTTTTTTTCTTGAAAATCTGAATATAAAATCTGGAAGTTAATATATCAAAAAATGCTGAATATGATCCCTGAAATAAATATTTCCATTTATAAATTCAAATTATATAATTTTCTCTATAATATTCTTTTTATTTTATTCACAAAGTTGTATGTCTCAAGAAAGTATTTTAGGCTATGAAAATAATTCACTTATATTGAAGTATAAAGAATTGTTTATGCAAAAACTTTATAATATTTTTTTAGATCTCAGAATCAGTGATATACATAAGAAAAAATTTTTAGAACTTGATACAGACAGCCAACAAAAATTTTTATTTTTTTCTGATATTTCTTCTTTGATTTTGAGAATCCAAAGTACTGATTCTCAAGAATATTTAGATCTTTTGACCCAAGAGCTGATATATTATCTTGATGATTGTGATTTTTGAGCTCACTATCAGTGAGAATATATTGCTTGAACGACGATTCGTTTAACAATGGAGGATAATAATCCTGATAATAATATTATCAGTGCTCCGAGTCAGAATCAGGAGACCGTTCTCTGATGGTGAGAAAAAACGCAAGAAGAATGGAATCAAGTATTATCTCGTGCTTTTCAAATCATACAAAGTATTAACTATGGATTTTTTATTGAAATACAGGATATGGTTCAAAAGATTGTTCCTATGAAAACATCAAGGGGTATACATCACTCTTGTACTTATAGAGATTGTATTTGAACGCTTTATATTTGATATACCATTGATGCAGAATTTCCAGAATTTCATATTATAGAAGCCTTAATACATGAATCGAGTCATAATAAATTGAATCTCATATTACAGTCAGAAGAGCTATATGAAAATAATACAGGCGATCTCTATTATTCTCCTTATAGACCAGATGCGAGGCCATTGCATGGAGTATTTATAGGCGTACATGCATTAGTCCCATCTATTTATATTCTTCTTCAAGCGATAGAGAAGGAAATAATTACAGATACAAAATGGAAGCAAAAAATATTGCTCTATCATATAAAAAATAAACTTTGATATAATGTCGTCAAGAAGTTTTTACAACCTACCACACTGTGAAGTATTATGGTATCTGATATAGAAATTGTTATGAAAAAATGTGATGAACTTATTCATTCTTTACATTTAGTTCAAGAATTGGATATTGCCGAAATTCAAAAAAGAGCAAAAAAACATTTTATAGACGTGAAAAATAGTTACCCAATGGTAAAGTATTAGTGGACTGAAAGTTATATATAAAAACTCCTGAAATATCAGGAGTTTTTATGGAGAGTTCTAAAAGAATTTAATTTTATCCGCATTTGGATGTTCTTTGAGTTTTTCGAGTGTTTTCGCTTCAATCTGACGTATACGTTCTCTGGTAACTCAGAATTCTTTTCCAACTTCTTCAAGGGTGTGTACGTCACCTCACTCAAGTCCGAAACGCATATGTATGATTTTTCTCTCTCTTGGAGTAAGGAAATCAAGCATCTCAGTAAGATTATCTTTGAGGAGAATCATATTTGTTTGTTCATCTGGAGCAAGCGTTTTATCGTCTTCGATAAAATCTCAAAGGGAAGTATCTTCTTCACTTCATACCGGAGCATCAAGTGAGAGAATATCTTGAGAGATTCTCATGATTTGTCGTACTTTTTTGATATCCATATCAAGCTCTGTTGCAAGCTCTTCCATAAGTGGTTCACGCGTAAGTTCTTGCGTCAGACGTCTATAAGTATGAGTAAATTTATTGATAGTCTCAATCATATGAACTGGAACTCTGATAGTTCTTGCTTGATCAGCAATGGCTCTCGTGACTCATTGTCGAATCCACCAAGTTGCATACGTTGAAAACTTAAATCCTTTTGTCGCATCAAATTTATCAACGGCTCTAAAAAGTCCAACATTTCATTCTTGAATAAGATCGAGAAGACCGAGTCCTCGTCCCATATATTTTTTTGCAATAGAAACAACGAGTCTGAGGTTTGCAGCTGCAAGAGCTTTTCTTGCTTCTTGGTCTCAGAGCTTAATTCTTCGTCCAAGCTCTATTTCTTGATCTGCATTGAGAAGTTCGACTCTTCAAATTTCATTGAGGTACATTCGAATAGAATCATCAGAGATTTCAGAGAGAGAAATAGCTCAACCATGATCTCATCTTTTTCATTTTTTATCTGACTCAAAGAGAGTTGCTTTATCAAGATTGTCTACTACATCTACTTCGAGCGTCATAAATCGTGAGTAGATTTCATCAAGAAAGTCTACATCATCCTCAGCATTTGGAACTGCATTCATGAGCTCATCTTGTGTGATTCGTCCTTCAAGTTTTCATTTTTTCATGAGTTCTTGAACTTCCTCGGGCATTCATTCTAAGAGCTCTTCAGGAACTTCGTTGTCTATAAACTTTTGCATTCCTTTTCAGACCCTTCGTTTATCTTGGTCTCTATCAATTGGCATTTTTTTGAGACCTCTGTCTTTTTTCAGAGCTCAAATTTCTTCAAGCGCTTCTACTGCAACATCATCCTCAATTTCTCCAGATTCTATTTTAAGAGCTGCTTCTTCTGCTTCTTTTTTTTGCATTTCTTCATCTTGTGCTTGAAGATTTTGCATTGCAGCTCAGAGGGTATCGAGATCTATTTCTTGAATTTTTGATGATATATCATCTTTTTTCATTTTTTTTGCGTCAGCCATGGCAAGTGTTAGTTATAGAAAAAGGCTTCTAGATCTATATGTCTAGAAGAAAAAGTTTGTTATATATACTTATAATTTCGTATATGAGTCTTTTATTTTTATAGAGTGAGCTCTCTATTTCGCTCAGAAGTATAGAGCAAAATAGCGAAAATGCAACATTATTTTATATTGTGTTTTTTGGCAGTTTGAATGAGCTCAGAGTATTTTGCAAATGCTTGTTCGTCTCAGGTATTCATTTCAGATTTATATTTTTCGGTGAGCTGCTTATATCATTTTTTATTGATGGCTGCTATGAGCTGATTTATTCGTGACTTCTGTTCATCTTGAGATTTATAGCTTTCGGATTCTAGGAATCAAAGCGCTTTAAATGTCTGCTTTTTATCAAGTGTAATATGATCAAGAAAGGATTCTTTTTGATGAAATACTTTTTTCAAGTCTGGAGTTATACTCTCTGGGAAAAGAAATTTTTCTTGTATTTCTCAAATGAGGCTAAAGTCCTCCAGTATGTAGCTTATGAGAATATCTTCTTGGTCGTGATAGCTTTTTACGAGCTGCTGCGATATTTCTCTTTTCGGTTTATCTCTTCCTTTATATGATTCGTAAATAGTTTCAAGAGGGGTATTGGTAATTTTAGAAATTTCTTTGAGATAATTTGTCTTTTCAATTTCATCAGAATAACTATCTATAATAGTAAATATCTCTTTAAGAAACTTTTTCTTTTCATCCAAACTCTCCAGGTTATAATTATTTTTATGAATTATAAATGCGATGGGAGTCAGTGCCGAGTCTATTAAGGCCTGGAAATCTTTCCCACTTTCTAAAAACTCATCTGGGTCTTTTGCTCCTTCAAGCACGATAATTTTTACTTCAAGTCATTTGTTTTTGAGTGTCTCGAGAGCATTTCTTGTTGCTGCTTCTCAGGCTTTATCGTTGTCAAAGCAGAGATATATTTTATGCGTCAGACGTTTCAGAATGGTAATATGTTTCTCAGTAAGAGCTGTTCCAGAAACGGCTACTGCTTGAGTGTATCAGGCTTTATGGAGGGCTATAGTATCCATATAGCCCTCTGTTATAATTATTTGATCAACTTTCGTGATAGTATTTCTTGCATTGAATAAGCCATATAAAATGGAGGATTTATCATAAATATCACTTGCTGGTGAGTTGAGATATTTTGGTTCTCATTTTCAGACAATTCGTCCAGCAAATGCTACAAAATCTCACCTGAGGTTTTGTATTGGGAATATGATTCTCCCTATAAATTTATCTTTTCGATGTTTGACATCAAGAAAAATATTTGAGTTTCCAACCAGTTCATCCTCGTATCATTTTTCTTTGAGATAATTATAGAGTGATACTCAACTATCAGCATATCAAAAATGAAATGTAACAATGTCTTCAAGGCTGAGTCATCTATCCATAAGATATTTTTTTATCTCAGGGTTTTGCTGCAGAGCATTTTTGTAGTATGTAGCTGCATCTTTATAGAGGGAATAGAGATTCTTTTTTATTTCAATTTTTTCTTTATTTTCACTATAGCCTGGTATTTCTGTTCCAGTTATATTCCCAAGTATTTGAAGTGCTTCTCGAAACTCACAGTTTTCCATGTCTGTGATAAATTTGATAGGTCAGCCTCATTTGTGACACCCAAAACAATATCCTATTTGCTTTGCGGGTGAGACCACAAAACTTGGAGTTTTTTCATTGTGACCAGGAAAAGGACAGAGAGCTTTATAATTGGTCCCTGCCTTTTTGAGTTTTGTATATCTTCAAACAAGATCTACAATATCAATACTATTTTCTAAGTCATCAACAAAGCTCAAGTTTTGCATTTAAAGAATATTTTTTTATATTCTACTTATAAATGCGTCTGTGTAAATGCTGAGAAAATTATTTATTTTCAATCTCTACGAAATGAAAAAAACCTGAGATTACTGAGAGATTATAGCTATAGAGTACCTGCAAAGCCATGACTATAAAATTTGTGATACAAATTTTAAATTTGGACGTTTTGGAGAGGTTGATATTATCGCATGCAAGAATGAGAGATATTATTTTATCGAAGTAAAATATCGATCGCACCTGTGATACTGACATCCAGAAGAGGCAATCATAGCTTCAAAACTTCATAAGTGCCTCAAGACTATGGAGTATTATTGTAAAAAAAATAATATTCCAATGGAACATATTCAATTTGATGTACTAACCATACTGAAAAAAGAATCTTTTCACCGAGTGACTCACTATAAGAATGTAGAAATTTAGTTTCACCTTATATTTCAGCTATTTCAAGTCATAAAATAGTGCAATAATTGTCAGCCTCTTAAATACGTGATAGTATGGAACAATATATATTTCACACATTGCATATATGTTCTATCTTTCTACATCTAAATCAAAAAATGCGTTTACGATACCTGAGCTTTTAGTCACTATGACTATAGCTGCTATCCTTGCAACTATTTGATGGATTTCATTCTCAGGCTATACTGCTCAATCTCGAGATACAGTGAGGCTTACAGATTTAAAAAGTATATCAAAAGTATTAGGTCTTCAAAAAATGGATAAATGATTTTATCCTTCTGCTACAAACGCAGTGGATGTTACTTACTCTTGAGCGGTAGTATGGTCTCAAGGAGAGTTCTGACAACAAAGTGCATTAGAGACTGGGAAAATATTTTGAGAATTAGAAGATCCAAAATATGGAAATAAATACACCTATTCAGTTACGTGAAATAAAAAAGAATATCAATTAGGAGCATATTTTGAAAAACGTGAAAATAGAGATGCATTATTTTCTTTTTCTTCAGATTACTTTTCTACTCCTAGTGCATATGCAGCTTGAGAATTTAACCCACTAGATCTCTCTCCAAAAATTTGGCTTGATGCTACTGATGTAGATGGAGACGGAAACTCATGAAATAATCCTTCTGATGGGAGTAATATTTCATCTTGGAATAATAAGTCATCACTTTGATCTATAAATAACCCTACTTTAACTGATGGAAACTTAACGTATAGCACAAATTGATATGAAAATTATACACATGGTTGACGTCTTCCGGGAGTTTTTATTGGAAATAATAGAGGTTTGAGACTCAATAATTCAGAAATAGACAACGGGTCAATATTTTACGTTGTTCAGAAATATGATCCATTCGGTTGAAATGATACTAATGGTCTAGGTTTATATTGAGTAAATAATAGTAATTATTATTTTGGATACAATACTTCAAATAGAGTATATGCTATTAGATTATGAAATTCTCCTAACTATTCGGGTGTTACTTGATGAAGTCATCTTCCTTTTATGTTTGAACTCCTCGTAAATAATGGGAGTTTAGAATATTTTAATGCTTGAAATAGAATATGAAATGGATATACCAATAGTTTAAGTTCCGTTACTTGGTGATTCAACAAGGCTGGTTCATCAAATAGAACATCGGATCTTATCGTATCAGAAATACTTATATTTGATTATGATTTATCAAACGACCAAAGAGAGATGGTAGAATGATATCTTGCACACAAATGGTGATACGAAAGTGTTCTCCCATCAGACCATCCATATAAAACTACTCCTCCAGAGAGTATTGCTCCACCTACGCCTGATTCTACACCAGACAGTTTTACTATTGATGATGTTAGTAATGCCAACCCATTAGAAGCCTATTTTTCAAATCCTTTTAGCGTAACGGGAATTAATATGCCGGTAGAAATAAGTATATCTGGTGGTGAATATAGTATTGATTGAGGATCCTATACATCGCAAACTTGAACTGTATCACAGGGAAGCGCTATTCGAGTCAAATTAACATCATCTTGAGAGAGTCTTGGCTCTGTGAGTGCAAATATTACTATTGGATGAGTGAGTGAAAGCTATGTTGTTACAACAAAATCTATTGATGACACTATAGATGATTTTAATTTTACTCCTATTACTGATGCTCAGAGGAATTCTTTATACATATCTGAAACGAAACAAATATCTTGAATCAACGTACCTCTTACTATTTCGATAACTGGTCCATGAGCAGAATATAAGATTACGGATGGTATTCCAACAGATGTCACGTGAGCTTGAGTTGCAAGTGGATATTCTCAAAACTCATGAAATGCTGCAAGCTTTGCTTTTGATGATGATTTATCAACATGATGGGGGAGCTCAAATACAAGTTTTCCAATTGTATTACTCTATGATCTCGGTGCTTGAAATGCGAAAAATGTAAATGCCTATACATTATATCGAAGTACTTCGCAAAATGGATGGAATAATAATAAATATTCCCCTAAAAGTTGGTCTTTTCAATGATCAAATAATGGATCAACATGGATTACACTCGATTCTCAATCAAATGAAACAATTGCAACTGGAGCGAGTGCACGAACATTTGAGTTTTCTAATTCTCAATTTTTTAGGTATTACCGTTTATCAATAAGTGAATCGGTAAACTCAAACAGAGTGAATATTTCTGAGATGTCCCTTTTAAATATTGGGCAATGAGTTTATACAAATAGTGCTTGAAATATACAGCAGTGAGATTATGTTGTAGTTCGTGTGAGGTCTTCGAGTGAATATGCTTCAGAAGCACAAGCTGTACTCAGGATCTGAGAAAGTGATAAAATATTTTCTGTCATAACTGAGAATGCTCCGGCAGATTATGATCCAGATGTATTTTCATTTAATCCAGAACTCAACGCTTCACCAAATACTCAATATATTTCAAATGCTATAAATATTAGCTGAATAACAGCTGCAACTAGTATTTCTATCTCTGGATGAGAATATGAAGTAAATAATTTTTGAACTTGGTCATCAGCCTCTAATGCTAATTTAATTGAGGACTGAGATACTATTTCTGTACGTGGAATTTCTCATCCTACATGATGACAGACACGAAGTGTGAATTTAACTGTTGGTTCTCAAACAGCCTCATATAATATTACAACATTAGTAGATAATACTCCTGATACTATTGAGTTTGCAGATAAAACTCTGGTACAAGTAAATTCTCAAATACAATCTGATAGTATAAATATTACAGGAATTAATACACAAATACCAATTACCAATGTTACAGGTGGTGAGTATAGTATCAATGGATGAACTTGGTGAAATACGAATGGTCAGCTTGAAAATAATGATGTTCTCACATTACGAGTGAATTCTTCATCAAATTTTAATTCTACGACGAGTATGTCTGTAAATATTGCTGGCCAAAGTTATAGTTTCAATACAACGACTCAGCAAGCAGATATTACTCCTGATGATTTTAATTTCTTAGATATTATCGATGCAGATTTGTCAGTATCATATATATCTGAAGCAATACAAGTTACTGATATTAATAGTCCTACAGCTATATCTATTGATGTATGAGAGTATAGAATTTGAAATGGTCCTTTTACAAGTGATCCAGGATTTGTCGAAAATGATGATGAGGTTTCCGTTCGCCTAACTTCTGCAAATACACCAAATGAAACTACTCGATCTCAAATTACTATTTGATCAGTAAGTGATTATTTTGAAATAGAAACAAAAGAAGTAATAGTACCTAAAAATGAGTCTACAGTCCCAGAATCAAATGTGTATGTGACTGGTGATTACAATGGACTTATTGCATATGCATATACTGGGGCAACACACTATGTGCTTACTACACCATCAATTATGGCATATGACCTTAGCTCTCCAAATTTCAGTGATATTATTTCAGAAAAGAAATTAGTATACAACTGATTTAATAATATTCCTGAAACGTATAAAGATTCAAATCTGACTATGAGCTGATGATTTGATTTTTCTATGACTACACCAGTGATATTTGAAGGAACTAAAGAAGATTTAGGTTCATATAGTGGGCTCAAAGAGGTTGATATTTGAATTAGGTCAGTTTATAATAATTTTCCTTGATATGCGTATATTGCAAAATATTTAGATACATTTTCACTCACTTACTTGGAAAGAATTTTAGGTGAGAGTATAGGAATCAATCCTATAAAACCATATTATTGTAGTGATATCCTTCGAACAAAGCTCGTATACAATATCGCAAAGTCTGCAAATATTGTTGCTGATACTGCGAGTTATGGTGAACAGGATGGAATTAATAATGGAATTATTTCTTCAGAGTCCGGGCTTGATCCAGAATATATTTCAGAGGATGGAAATGCATGAGTAGATTTTTCTTGGAAAACTCCTCAAAAAATTGGGTATATACGTATTTATAACACTATTGCTTGAAACTCAGAAGGATTGAGCGATGCAGTTATAACCTTTTATAATGCATTCGGATGAATCATAGATACACATAATATTGGTTTTGATACAAGTTGAGATTATGTTATAGATTTGGATTTTGAATCTATAGGAAAAATATATTATGCTCAAAAAGTAAGAATTCAAACAACAGGAGGAAGAAAACTTTCACTCAGAGAAGTAGAAATATATCTTTGAGGTGATTTAGAAAGTGGAACATATAGAGTTGATAAAGATGGTCTATGAGGTCTTTCGCCATATAACGTGTATTGTGATATGGAAACAGATGGTTGAGGATGGACCAGAATTGGGGATAATTTTATCACAAATGGTAAATTTTTAAGAGGGACACATACTCCTGAGTATACAAATAATGACCCACTTGATAATATTATTATAGACGGTACTACAAAACTTCCACCAGTATATGCTGCAGATGCATATGTACTCAGACACCAGTGAGGAGTAAATCAATATTATGAGCTTTCATTTGATAATATTCCAGGTAAATATTATGCTCAAGAAATAAGGCTTTGAGCTTGGGTTGATGGTGCTAATTCATCTATATTTTCATATAGCCTAGACTATGAAACTCAATGAGATATTTCTTCTATTGCAGAATTTGAAGTCACACAAGTGGATGGAACATGGAAGTATGTTGAAGCAAGAATCCCATTAGATGACGTAGTAGATAATTTTACATGGAAGCTCGCAGAATGAATTGCAGGACCAATCTATATTACAGATCTCAACATGGAGGTATATTATAAATAAATTCAATATGAAAAAGACACTTTACACATCTTGTTATATATCTGCATTTACTTTGGTAGAGCTTCTTATTGTTATGACCATATTAAGTATTTTAGGGACTATAGGAGTAGTGCTTTTTAGATGAAATATTGCTGAAGCGAGAGATGCCGCAAGAAATAATGATTTGACTGAAATTACAAATGTATTACATCTTTATGAAACAGAAAATTGAGAATATCCGCTTCCATCAGAAAATGTCCCTGTATTATATGAAGATGCTGTAGCTTGGAATCAGGGTATTTTTGGTGAAAGTGTATGACTAGAAATTCAAAAATTTGGTCAAGAAGTACCAAAAGATCCTAAGTTTGAAAACTTTTACTCTTATTCTGTGACAGCCAAACAAAATGAGTTTCAAGTTGCTGCCCTCAAAGAAACGATGAAGGAGCAAACAGATGAAAATCTATGAGAACTTATTACTCTCATATCGCCTGAAGTTTCAGCTGCAAGTATAGAAACCTCGATGGTTCTATGAGATTACAATTGATTTATGGTTTTAGCTCAAACGGGAAGTCAGAACTATTTTGTAGCTACTCCTTCGATTATTTCCACAGACCTTTCCATACCAGAGGTTGTAAGTATTGTCTGAAATCAACAACTTGTATATGACAAATTTTTTAATATACCAGCATCGTATTCTTGATTTTTAAATGTAGATGGAGGTTTTAATTTTAATGTATCTGATCCGCTCATTTATTCAGGAAGTATAGATGGACTTAAATCAGAACAAGAGCTGTTAGATTTTAGTGAAAAATTAAAATATATTTATGCAACCACTCCTACAGAATCATTTGAAAAATATATTTCTTTACTAGAAAAAGACGGTCTTACCACACTGAAGTGATTTCTCACGAGAAAATTTAAAATTACATTTCGCTCTTACTTTAATTGTAAAGACATTTTAGATGATGGTCTCGCCGATGGAAGTAAAATGTATACGATAGATCCTGATGGAGAGTCATGAGAAGAACCGTATGAAGTATATTGTGATATGGAAACAGATGGTGGTTGATGGACGAGAATTTGAGATAATTTTGTGATGAATGGAGATTTTTCATGATGACAAGGGGTAACTTGAGCATTTGAATATACCAATCAAGATAATACAATTGTTCCACTCAGCCCAGCTATTGAAGAAAATAATTTTGCACTTAAACAAACTTGAAATTACTCTACACACTATAAAATTCCTTTTCCAGATAATTCACTATTAAAGCCATGATATGAGCTTAGAATGACTCTCTGGCGATCTGATTATTCAGATGGAACTTCTCAGCTTGCAGAAACAGTAAATATTATGTGATGAAAATATTCTGCATGGACCTTAGGTGATTGTACTTCTTGAAGTAGTTGTTATTTTCAGAATTTAAATAGAAAATTAAGAAATGCTCAAAATAGCGGTGATCCAGGACTATCAGATATAAATATTAATGTCATTGATAGACTAAACTCATGACAAACCCTAACAACAGAATACCTAAAGAATGGGGTAGTATTTGATGGTTTTATACCAAGTAATGGATATTCTAATGCGGAGAAAGAGGTTATTGATGATTGGGTTCAGGCAGGATGATTTCTGATTTCAACAAATAATGAAGATGACTATGATCCAATATGAGAATATTTTAACATGCCAACTATTCAATATTCAGGACAATCACGCTGGAAAGTTGAAAATGTGGATCATCCACTCATAAACGGGAGTTTAGCATTAGGTCAAGACATACGCGGATTAGAGCTTCAATGACAGTATGCAAGAGCTGTATTAGGTGGAAATATAGAAGCTGATGATACAATTATAGCAAGAGATTTTTATGCTCCATTTGATCCTACAGTTGTTCTACGAAAGCATGGAAAATGATATATTCTCTTTGTAGCAGATGATGGGATGTTTATGAATGTGTCGAATAGTCTTACCTTTCAGTCGAATGATAATGAGTCCGTTTTGGCTGCAGCTATTATTGCATATGGTATAGAGAAATCAGCAGGTATAAATCCAAAAGAATGATATGCATTCCATAATAGATTGTATTATTCTGATGGAACATTTTCTATAAATTGAGCTGAACAACAATTAGATACGGTTACTATTGATGACAATGGAACCCCAAGAGTTTGGGTAAAAGAAATGGTACGACATACAATTTTAAAAGATCCTGAGAATTTTGATTGGTATCTCTGACTTGATGCAAATAATAATAAAGAACTCTATTTCACAGGATTAAAATTAGAATTATATTATAAATAAAGTAAAAGCTCTCAGATTTTTTCTGAGAGCTTTTATTAAAAACTAGTTTCACTGAGTGTTTCAATTTGATAGACAATAAAGTTTTTATCATCAATAGATTTTTCTGAGAGTTTATTTTGTATAACTGGAATCATATCCTCTCAAGTGAGAAGACTGGGAGTAATATTTGGGAGAAGTACTGCGAGTTTTTCATAATCTCTTTTAATACAAATGATTCCGTTTTTTACAGGATCTAGCTTCTTAATATCAGCGCTGTGAATAATGTTTCTACTGATAATTTTATCGACCCTGAATCAGAGTTTTTCACTTTGCTCAAGAGTGAGAGGAGCAAATCTCTTGTCTTTTGAAACAGCAGAAATAGTATTTTGTATAATTTCTTTGATAGCGTTTTCTTCAATTTCTTTCACATTTCCTGCAGAACCATGCACTTCACCATTGAGAAATAAGGTTACAAAAAAGCAGGCTCTCTCATCCATAAGTGATGTATCACTGAGCTGTAGTTCACTTACTTCTGGAGCTCTCATTTTTTCAAAATAAAACTTGAGCGTTTTTGCAACGATTTCTTTCATGGTATATTGAAATTAAATACTATTTTTTTGCTGCTCTTCTCTAAGAGCCTCTTTTTCTTCCTGCTCGATTCTGTAAAATATATCACCTAGACCATCGAGATTGGTAAGTCTATAATAACTATAATACAAGAATTCAAAGAGTCATTTTATCATACTCATGATAGTCAATACAAGAGGAATTATCACGAGCATAATAATGAGTTTTGCTTGTCCCGTACTCATGGAGTAAAATAAGACGAGCGTGATACTGCTTGCTGCGCAGAGCGCAATAAAGTTTCCATACAGTCCAATTAACACATATCTATAGTTATTTAAAAGCTCAACTATGAGGGCACTTCCAAAGGTAAAAAGCAATACATGGGCAATAAATACTACGAGGATATTTTCGTAATTTAAGAGCCCAGTATAAATATAAATCGGTGTAAAACAGAGATAGAGAATAATAGAAAAAATTCAAATTTGTCCATAAATTTCTCACTGGCTTTTATATTTTTCTCCATCAGTCATGGTGAGAAGTTTTGTCGAAACCATGCTCGTAATGAGTGTTGCGACAAATGTGACGAGTGAAAGCACAAAAGGAAACATAGGATTGGTGGTTCCTCAAGCGAGATTTGCTCTTTGAAATGTTCCGGCAATATCTATAAATTTTGAGGTAGAAAATACGATAAGAAGAATAATAATACTTCCTAAAAATCACGCAATACAGGCTCACAGAGTATTTACTGCGATGTCAGTTATTGACACTTTTTTTGGTCCACTTAGAGTCATAGCTTATGGATTTTTATAATAAAAATAGAAAATGCAAAGAGCTCAGAGAGTAATATAACTGTCTGCGAGATTAAATATTGCAAAAAATTCTACAGAGAGAAAGTCTGTTACATATCACTGAAAGATTCTTTCCCATGCATTCCCAAGCGCTCAAGCAAAAATGAGAGCATATCATATGTTCAAAAGCCTAGAATTTTTTTGTTTCTCCCAAGTCCAATAATAGTAAAATATTCCGAAAATCAAAATCACGGTCACTAGTTTTAGGAGTATTCAACTCAAAGGGAATGAAAAAGCCACTCCAGTATTTTGAGCATACTGAAGGGAAAAGAAATTTGGAATAATAACAATCGGATTTCAGATGAGAGAGTCTGCCCAAAACTTTGTAAGAGCATCCAATCAAATGAGTCAGGCTATGAGAAGAATATATTTTTTCATGTCTATAGTGTACTGAAAAGTAACAGTGAGGATACTCTGAATATGAAAACTATTTTGACAAAATATAACTATGTTTTTTATTATATATACTTTCCTACAACGATATTATTTCGCTTTGGGATTCAGCCTATGATTTCAAAATTAGACTCATCTATTTCTATATAATTTTCACTCCATCAAGACCAAGTATTTTCTCCTGCTTTTTCTACAAGTACTTTGAGAATATGTCCTTTATTTTTTTCCTTAAAGTCTTCTCTTACGCTCTCTGCGATATCCATAAGTCGCTGCATTCTGTCTTTTTTTATTTGATCAGAAAGCTGGTTTTTAAATTTTCAAGCGGGAACTGATTCTCCCATGGTATGTGCTGAAAAGGGAAAGGCATGAACTTTTGTGATTCCATATTCTTTGACGAGATTATAAGTATCCATAAAATCCTCTTCGCTTTCACTCGGAAATCATACAATTAGATCAGCACCAATACTTATTTGCACTTCATCTTCTCTGCGAATGTTTCTTATTTTTCCCAGCAGCTTTCTCATATAATCGCCATCATAGTGACGTGCCATAGAAGATAAGACATGTGATGAACCACTCTGAATAGAGAAATGAAAGTGAGGATAGATTCGCTCCTGAGAGAAAATTTTGATGACCTCGTCATCGATAAATTCAGGACCCAGAGAAGATATTCTGAGTCTCGGAATACTTGTATTTTCAAGAATTGTGTTTAAAAGTTCAGCAAAGCGTGATCATCCTCCAGAAACTCAATTTTTCACAAGGTCAGGAGAAAAATTTGAAATATCATGTGTGTTAGTCAATCCCCAAGCAGAGAGGTTTACCCCAGTGAGGACTACTTCTTTTCCTCCCTGCGCCTCAAAGTCTTTAATTTCTTCTATGATATCTTCAGCTGCTCTGTAATAGTGTCTTCCACGTTTTTGAACCGTGAGACAAAAAGTACAAAAGCTATCACATCCTCCTTGGATGAGGAGATATTTTCTGGTATAGATTTGTGTCTTTTGAGCTGCCTTTAATTTTGAGAGATCAATTTTTGGTTTCTTTTGAGTTTGAGAAATATGTTCTTGATGCATTTCTACTTTTTCGTCTTCTCTGAGAGACTGTTTACCAGCATCTTCTGCTGGAGCTTCATCGAGGACTTCTATTTTTTTACTCGCAAATGAGAGCTCAGGGTATATTTCAAAAAAATCATCTTGGGCTTTTCCATCCTTAAAAGCACCACATCCTGAAATAAACACTTTTTCATTATCACTGAGCGACTCAACTTCTTTTTTTACAAAGCGAACCCATTTTCGCTTTGCGCTGTCTGTTACCACGCAGCTCGCCACAAAAGTCCCAGTTTTGTCACTGAGATAGTCGCTGTTGAGCCATCTATCGGTATAATATTTGTTGACCTTGCAGCCAAAAACCTTGTATTGCATATGATTATTTTATGATGGGCGTATTGTATATTTTTTTTCAAAAATTCAAGTCCTCTTGCAGTTAATTCATTTTATTTTCTCATAAATCTACTCTCGAGAAGACTTTTCATCATACCTCACTTGATTTTCACGATTCAGGCCATAACTTTTCACTGGTATATTTGGTAGTATCCATCTGGTTTTTCGCTTGCCACCTCTTCTCACTTAAAGAGAGCATGAAGCGTATTTTCAGTTACTTCAAAACTATTTGCTTCAAAAATTTTAAAATGAGTTCCAAGGAAAAAGTTTGGTATAAATTCTCCTCCTTCTATTTTTCATATTTTTACTCCGCATTTAAAGAGGAAGAAATTTTCCCATAGAGTCTCATCATATTTTTCACTATAATAGACTTCATCTCGATAGGTAAAGAATTTTCCTGAAAGTGTCAGATCAAAATTTTGAGATAAGAATTCTTTCACAAGTTTTTCACTGGTATTTGACAGTTTTTCGAATCACTGGGTATTTTTTTGAATTTTTTTAGAGATTTTCACATCAGGAACGCTCTCTTTTTTCACAAGTTTTGCCACAAAAAATCAGCCAGTATTATTTTTGTGAGGCCACGCTCGCACCAGTGGATTTGAGAGATCGTCACTCAGGGAAATAATTCTAAAATATTCTCCATATTTATCGGTGAGTTTGTTGAGAATCTCTTCGTTTTCAAGGCGATTGAGGGTACAGGTTGAGTATACGAGTTCTCCTCATACTTTCAGAGAAATAAAGGCATGCTCGAGGAGCTGAAACTGGAGTTTTGCGATACGCTTTATGTTTTTGAGATTCCAGTACTTGAGGGCATCATCTGTCTTGTAAGCCGTTCCTTCTCCAGAGCAGGGAGCATCAAGTAGAATCTTATCAAACATTTCAGGAAAGTTTCCAAAATATCGTCCATCATAGTTTGTCACAAAGACATTTTTGGCTCAGAGTCTGTCTGTATTTTCATGGAGTTGTCGCATGCGAGATTTATCTATTTCATTTGCGACAATCAGCGAGTTTGGATAATACTCCGCAAGCTGCGTAGTTTTTCCTCCTGGACTGGCAGACATATCCAAAATGAGGTACTCAGTATCATCTCTGACATCTTCGGACATGTAAAACGGGGAAGAGCTGGCAGCGAGTTCTTGTACATAAAAATATCCTGCAATATGCTCAAGAGTATGTCCAAGCGCGAGTGAGGTATCCTCTCTATCAATGTAAAACATGTTGTTTCATAGGGGAGTTTCTCTGAGTGTCCATCCATGGTTCCCAGCAAGCTTTTTAAACGCTTCTACCGAGATTTTATGAGTATTTACTCTCAGCGTCTTTCACAGTGGACGAGAAAGAGCGCAAGAAAACTCCGTCATTTCTGACACAGAAAACTCAAAAGTTTCTTGTATGTAGTTTAGGAAGTCTTGTTTCATTTTTATTTTCTAAAGCTTTCTAAAATTTCTCTGGCAATTTCTTTTCATCCAAGACCAAAAGAGAGTCCAAGAGATATAGTAAGAGTGGTAATAAAACCTAGGAAGAGTGCATTGATGATAAATTCGTCCACGATTTGTATATAGTTAAGCATAATCATGAGCGTGAAAAACATGATAATTACTTTTGCTCACATTGCGATGATTTTTGAAGTTTTGTCTTTTGTGAGTTCAAGAGTCTGGTATATAATATCGTGTACTGAGTTTGCAAATCGTACTCCAAAAAATCATATCACAACTCAGACAAACAAATTTGGAAGATACGCAAGGAGATCCTGCATAAACCTCTCAACTTCTGTAATACCTATTACGACAATTGCCCATCTGAAAAATAAGAGAAATACGTAGTAGGAAAATGATTTTGCGACAATCTTGTCATAGCGAACTTTTTTTGGTTTTTCTGCCTTTTTTTCTTTTTCTAATTCTTGAGCAGCCTCGTTGTCATCAGGAGTTTTATCTACAATTTTTGTAGTATTTTCTTCAAATCAATCCCAAAGTCTATTTATGAGATCTACAATTCAAAATTTCCAAAAAAGATAGAGAGTTGCTCTATAGATTCAATATGAAATAACTACTCAGATAAGCAGTATCATGATTGCCTTTAATCACTTTACGCCATACAGCTCTAAAGCAGACATAATTTCTATAGAAAGCCTTTGAAATACTTCGTATGCAAATCAAAAATCCATATTATTTTTCCAGTAAGATATAATATACAAAATATAGGTTATTATGCATGAAAAGCAAAAAATAAATTTGACAGTTTCGCTCTGCATTCATATACTCATGGAGCATTTTTTGCGGGGGTAACATAAAAGAGTGAGTGTACTAAGGCTTCAACCCTTGGGTGTGCCAGTTCAAACCTGGTCCCCCGCTCCAAATACAAAAAATATAAAAAATCTCGAGAAATCGAGATTTTTTTTGTTTGAATAAATTCCGTTATAGCTTGAAAAAATAATAAAACACATAAAATACCGGCATGAAAAAATCTAAATACCAACCATGTCCATATTGCCATTGAAGAGGGAAAATCACTCTCTCAATTTGAAAACGCGCTCGCAGACGATATGCTCATCGCCTGAAAAAATATGAGCAGGGAAAGTTAGAAGAGAAGCCCAAAGAGCTTATTGCGCATATTGATACCTGTAAGCATTGCAATGGTTCTGGTCTAGAATCTCATGAAAACTTTTCAAAAATCAATCCAGATTATCCTCACGTTGCGATTATTTGAGGGTGAATAGGATGAGTCGCGCTCGCTGTCGCTTGCCTTCATAGAGGAATACCATACACACTTTATGAGAGAGACGAGAGTTTTGATGCGAGGAGTCAATGATATTGATTAACTCTTCAGCAAGCAAGTAAGGCAATCGAGTGACTCTGAATCTTTGATATAGATGATTGAGTAACTTCGACACGACACGTTGTGCATGATACAAATTGAAAAGTGATTGGAGAGTGGGGAGTAAGAAAATTTGTAGATATAGAAAAAGAGAATCCAAATAAGCGAAGAAATATACATATTTCTCGTCAAGAGCTCCGAGCAGAACTCCTCTCATGACTCCATGAAGCGCATGATAATATTGCTTGGGGTCATTGTTTGTGTGATATCTCACAGAGTCAGTCGTGAAAACTAGAGCTCGCGTTTGAAGTGTGAAAGAGCAAAAAAACTGATCAGGCAGATATAGTTGTGTGAGCAGATGGTATTCGCAGCAAGGTTCGAGCTCTGAGTATCGGGGAAGAAAAGACGCCTCTCAAATATCTTGGTTGCATTGTGATTTTATGAATCTGTCCACTCAGGAGTCTCCAAGACATAGAGAGTGAATTGCTCGATGGAGCAACCGTATTTCAAACGGTGAATGGATTTGAGAGAATTTATATGATGCCCTATGACAAAGATACTATCATGTGGCAACTGAGTTTTCCTATTTGTGAGCAAGAAGCTCAAAAGCTGAGCAAAGATTGACCCGAAGCGCTCAAAGCAGAATCTTTGCGAAGGCTTGGCGATTGGCATACTCCTATTCCTCACATACTCTCTGCAACAGACTCGACTCGTATTACAGGATATCCGGTATATGACAGGGATATTATGAAAGAAGAGTTTTTACAAAATATCTGAAATATCACGCTGATATGAGATGCGATGCATCCAATGAGCCCATTTAAAGGACAAGGAGCAAATCAAGCACTCCTTGATGCCCTGGATCTTGCAAGGGATATTTCGATAAAGTGCAATAATGATTTGAGCTGGAGAGAAGTGTGACTGAGAAAAACTGTTTTGAAAGATTTTGAGTCACGCATGCTTAAGCGAAGTGCTCTTAAGGTACATGACTCAGCAAAAGCTGCAGAATTATTGCATACTGATGCAGTTCTCCATGAATGAGATAATCCAAGAGGAAGAGGGATAGAGTAGTTATTTTTTTGATTCTGCGAGACAAGCTTCAGCTAAAATTTCACTGGAAAGAAAGAAATTATATTTAGGAAAAAGTGGCTGCATAATGAGTGGAAGTTCTGTACATCATAAGATGATACACTCAGCTCAAGACTCTACTAATTTCTGGCATACTCAATCAAGATATACTCTATCAGTATCAGACACTTCTCATGAAATATATCTTTGAATTATATGAGAAATATTCTCATGCTCTGAAATTTCAGGAGTGATACAATCTATATTTTTTTCTCTTAGCTCTCAATGATATAATTCTGAGCTCATAGTTGTAGAGCTTCACAGGAGTCAGACGCGAGAATAGTTTCATGAAGAAATTTTTGATACAACGCTGTCAATCATAGAAATAAAGGGAAGAGAAATTCACTGCAGTATCTCACTTTGAAATAGGTGCATAGTATTGCAGGGCATAACTAAAAACTCTGCTCATATATTTTCTAAGTTCTTTGCTGCTTCACGTACCATATTAACCGTAATTTCAAGTGTATTTTTTCATTGTATCATATCTGGAACTGGGATATTTGCGAGGAGAATATAAGGGTAGTCTTGATTTCTCATGCTATGTTTTTTTTGTGATTTCTCTATTAGCATGTGATAAAAGTGTACACTTGCTTGAGGTCACATTCCTCAAAGTATTCATATTTTTTTCATAATTTATATCTTGTAAGCATTTAAAGTACTAAGGTCTTTTGCAATGTCGGGATGCAGAGAAATATCTCACGATTCAAATTTTTCTAAATCTTCTCGGCTCATAACATCTCATTTCGGATTTGGATAATAGCTTGGAAAGGCTCATACCTGCGTGATAAGAGGGAGAATATTTCTACATGATTGTTGGGTTTCGAGCAGTGTTTGAAAAAACTTGGTCTCACTTCTGCCTCAAATTGGAATTACAGTTTCTGGACTGTCCAGATGCAGTATTGGATACTCCTCAAATCCACCATTATAATAGGAATTTGCACTTACATAGAGTTCGTACTTTCCGTCATTATTGCTATGATGGGACTCACATTTTTTGAAATGCTCATGACTTTCCCTAGTAAGAATGCTCGTAGTTGCAGTAGCATATTTTTGTATGTTTTCAAGAGTTTCTTCATCATTATCTTGCTCTCAAAATTGAAACACGACATACGCTCAAAGCTCAGGGAAGTTGGCTTGCAGGAAATCAGAGAGCTGAGACTCCATGGCCTCTGAGATTCACTGAGCCTCAGTGGGATCTATGTTATTGATATGAGATATTACCCCTGTTGCCTGATATACTACAAGTTTGGGCGGAGTTATACCTGCTCTCAAAAGTCATCTCATGATTTCAAGAGAAGGGACGAGTATTACTGGAAGTCTCAGAGGCATTTCTCCATGTTTTGGAATTCAGAGTCAAACATGTAGATGCGCCGATTGAAAATCTTTTTTTCCTTGAATGATGTCTCTACAGAGAGATGAAAATCTTTGTCAGCTTTCGGCTGTTTTACTAAAACTACGTTTTCCATCGCTCCCATTTCTAAAAAATTTCTCTAAAGTATTTTGATTCATATTTGTAAGTTGTTCAAATAAAAAAAGCTATTACACAAATGGTGTAATAGCTTGTAAAAAATGCTGCTCAAAAACGAGCAATTATTTTCTATAATTACACCAACATAGGGAACTCCACCAGATGTTAAAAGATATTATTTTTGAGAAGGGCATTTTGTAGGATTAAAATAGAGAATAAAAAAAGGTCTTTTTTTAGAAAAAAAGACCTTGAGGAGCAATATTTTTGGCGCTCTTAGAATGCAAATCTTCTTTTCGAAATATTTGCTGTTTGCCAAAGAATGTTGCTTTTAGTGTGTTTCATATGTTTTGATAATAAAGATTTTTGGCCTTCCGTCAAAATATTTTATGTCAGCATCATTGCAGTTTAGATATATTTTTGTATTCTGTTACTTATTCACTATTACATCAAAACATATTATGCAAGAATTATCATTTTCCACAGAATTACACACGACATTTTTAGAAGCTATAGATGACGTTATTTTTGCCCTTTGAAAAGAGTGATTTTGAGTCATGACTCGAATAGATTTTAAGGAGAAAATGAAAGAAAAGCTCTGAGTTGAGGTCTGAGAATATATGGTATTATGAGCCTGCAAACCTGAAATTGCGTATAGTGCCTTTAGCCAAGATAGTGCTATTTGACTCTTTCTTCCTTGTAATGTCATTGTTTATGAAAAGCAGGGAAAAGTCATGGTTGAGAGTGTACGCCCTACGATGCTTTTAGCATCTCTTTCAAATCAAGAAGTGAAGAAAATAGCTCTAGAAGCGGAAGAATCTCTTAGGCGCGTAATAGAGAGTCTCTAATTCAGACTTGAAATATAGGAATTTTTGTTTACAATGCGCGCATAATTTATAAAAAACTAAAGATAGAAATATGGCAAATAGTCACGGACTGAAATCAAATATTGTAAAAAAACAAGCAGCAGCAAGAAAGCTCTCAAAAGGGAAAAAGAAATCATTTCAGGTATATATAGGAAATGAAAATCCACAAACAAGAAAAAATACTTCATATAAAGAGCGAACTCACTATTTTGAAAATAAGAAAAATTTTCCAAAGAAAAAACTCTCAAGTAAAAATCCTTCTACACTTATGGAGCAAGGTATTATCGATGAGCGAGGATTTTTTGTAAAAGGAAAAAAGAAGAATTTTCTTACAAAATCTATGGTAGATGAGAAGGGGCTCGATTTCTATGGAATGCCAAGATAGGTATGCAGCGTATTTATCTCCCACATAGTAAATTTTCAGAAATCCTAGAGATTACTGATAAAGAAATATATCATCAGCTTACTCGCGTCATGAGAGCGCGACTAGAGGAGCAGGTGATATTTTTTGATGGAAAAAATAATCAGGATATAGTCTACAGAATTATTCATATTGATAAAAAATCCGTGAGTTTAAAGCGCGAGGAAAGTATAGAAAAATCTTCTGAGCTTCCGCTAGAAATTTCTTTGTATCAGTGACTTCCGAACAAACTCTCAAAGCTGGAGACCATTGTACAAAAATGCTGTGAAATTGGATATAGAAATATCGTATTTTTTATCGCAGATCATTCTCAAAAATTTGTATTATGAGAAAGTAAAAAACAGAGAATACAAAAAATAGCAATTGAAGCCGTAGAGCAAAGTGGGGGAAACTATGTTCCTGAAATCCAGTACAGAGATGCACTGGTAATTTCAGAGATATTGAGACAAAATGCTGATTCGTGTCATATATTTTGTCATACTCAGAGCGAACACTCTCTCACTCTCAGAGATATTTCTTTTTGAGAACATGCATATGTAAATATTTTTGTAGGTCCTGAGTGAGGCTTTTCTCAGTGAGAAGTTACCATATTTGAGGAAAATAATATTCAAAAAATTAATTTTTGAGAGAGGATTCTCAGATGTGAGACGGTAGCTCCTGCAGTTTGATTCTATATTTCTCAGCAAAAAAAATAATCCTTCAGGATTATTTTTTTTCTGCTGTGACTTCTGTGTTTGTTTCTTTTTTTGCAATATCTTTTGTTTCTCAAATTTTGATACTTTGTTTGATATCCGTCTTTTGGAGTTCTCTGGTTCTATGAAAGACTCTTCACAGACCATGGATGAATCATGCATAGAGCAGATAAATATCATATACATAGGGCATTCTGTACGCTTTTCTCTCAGCGTATCCAATACCGAAAAATACAGGAAATGCTATAAAGAGAAGAATATCTAAATTTCTCCAGAAAATAAAAATGAGAAGAAGAGTAAGAAGGGTAAGCACGAGTCCATTTCTGAGATGAAATTTTTCTCTGGTATGTGATGAAGTAACTCAGGCAATATTTACAAAAGGAATATAAAAAATAGCAGTAGGGAGCTTTGATTTTGGCAGTTTCTTAACTGCTTCTAAATCACTCATTTCTTGGGCTCTTCTCTGAGATGATTTTTGCTCAATTATATGAGAAAGCGTTTCAGTTTTGTGATGTTTGAGGGTCTGGGCAATATAGGTAAAAACGGATTTTTGAATGATATATTTTTTTTCTGCTCCAGGAATTACGTCAAGATTTATCGTTTTGATATGACCATTCATGACGAGAGAAATACACAGCGCAACACTATAAATTATATATCCGAGCATTAAGAGGCTGGCAATTGAGTAATATCAGGTCACAAAAAAGAAACAGCTCATAAGGGTTACTATAAAGTTGAGCATCACAATATCACGAATATGTGGCAGAGATTTATTTCTTCCATAGAGGAGATATCAGATAAATGGAACATGAGAGAGTATGAGTATCGGATATGTCTCTTCATGTATTTCGCTGCTCTGATTTGATTGCATCATGCTTTGAGGAACTCATATTTTTCCAAAAATTTCTCACAGAGTCACTCTTTTTCATCTATGCGCCATATACATTCCGTAGAGAATTCCAAGAAAAATAAATAGCAGCAGGAGTGCTGTAATTATGGAGTTAAGACTATAGTCTCATATTCTTATTCATCCAAAAAAATTATATCCCATCACAAACAGTACGAGAGCAATCAGGAGATGCAGGACAAAGGCAGATTTTACATGGCTTTTTACAAAAGGATGTGAGACGTTTGTATCTTTACTAATGAGAAAAAATACAGATACAAATACCATAAAATAGGCAATAACTGCATTTCATTTCACTTTTGCTGAGAGTTCTTCCATATGTTTTTCTAAAGAATATATAGAAGTATTCTAGCATATAAACAAAAATAATTCGATTATAAGGGCTTTTCATTTTCTTTTTTTTAGGTACAACACTGAAAAGTCTTGTTTTTTTGAACTTTTTTTGTACCATAGCCGAAATTTAACAGTAGTATTCATATATGAAAGTAAAAGACGCGGTGTTTCTCAAATCTATCTCAATCAATGATGATAAAATATTTTTTGAGCAAAGAAAAGAGGTAGTATTTGTAGGTCGTTCAAATGTAGGAAAATCTTCTCTCATGAATGCTTTAATGAATAAAAAAGATCTTGTAAAAACCTCAAGTAAACCTGGAAAAACCAGAAATGCGAATATGTTTCTCGTGAATGAAAAATATTATTTTACTGACCTTCCAGGATACGGGTTTGCAAAACTTGGACAATCTCTCAGAGAGGATCTTGATGCCTTAATTTCTTGGTATCTTGAAGAAAAAAAACATGCCATAAAACAAGTGATTCTTGTCTGTGATGCAAAAATAGGCCCACAGCAGACAGATATTGATATGTACAATTATATCACAGAACTTGAGTTACCTATGACCGTTATCCTTTCTAAAATAGATAGGCTTTCAAAAAATGATGTGAATAAATCTGTATTTCATACAGAAAAGACTTTTTTCTGAGCGAGAGTTATACCAATCTCAGCTAGCAAACTTGATGGAATTGAAACACTCAGGAAAATTATCTGAGAATCACTTACCATAAAAGAAGAAAAAAAATAAACTCCATATTGGAGTTTGTTTTTTTTATATCTTTAGTGGCATGATAATATGTTTGAATGTTCCTGGAAGATCTTTTTTTGCTCATTCGTCTTTTACTGGAAGGAGGAGAATAGGAGCAAGCGCAGATTCAAATTGGAGAGAAACGTGGGTTGTCTCGATAACTCCGAGCGCTTCGAGGAAATAGGTTGAGTTGATACCGATGATAGCATCTTCTCCTTCGACGCTTCCTACGAGTCGTACTTCACCCTCACCAATTTGTGTTTCAGAGGTTTCAAGCAGGATTCCAGATTCAGCTGAAAAACTCATTTTGATAGAGTAATTATTTTCTCTTGAGATGAGATTTATTTTTCTGAGTGCCTGCATGAGGTCAGCTCTGTTGATTACTCCTTTCGTTGTATATGAGCTTGGGAAAAAGTTTGCGTAGTCTGGAAATTTTCCATTCAGGAGTCTTGAGTAAATTTTGATATTTCCAAAGAAGAATGCAATTTGATTTTCTCCTGAAATAATTCGTACTTCATCGTCGTCAGAAATAATATTTTTGATTTCATTACAGGTTTTTCCTGGGATAATTTGAGAAAAACTCACGTTACTTGGAGCATCAAGAATGGTTTTGTATTCTGAGAGTCTAAAACTATCAGTTGAAGCAAAAATAGTCTCTGAACCTGAAATATTCACAAAGAGTCCAGCAAGTGTTGGACGAATATTTCCCTCAGCACTTGAGAAAAGTGTTTTTTCAATAGATTTTCTTACCACATGTCCTTTAAGTGAAAGAGAAAGCTCTTCTTTTACAGATGGAATCACTGGGAAGTCTTCTGCTGCGATTCATTTAATTTTTGTTTTTCCACTTTCTGTTTTGATTTCAAGCGAGTCTTTTCCAATCAGTTCTATCTGAACACTATCGTCTTGCAGGAGACCAACATAGCTAGAAAAGAGTTTTGATGGCACAGAAAAAGCTCCTTCACTTATGATTTTTGCTTCATCAACCATGTATTCTATAGCCATTTCGAGATTGTTTGCAGTGAGCACTATATGCTTATAATTTACTTTTATAAGTATATTCTCAAGAATTGGAGTGGTGGTGATTCCAGCAGTTGCATGAGATACAACACTCAGAGCTCTTTGCAGCGCTTTTGTTGAGATTTCAAATTTCATAGGATTGATGAGTAAGAAATAATTACAAAATATTTTCTCCATTTTGGAAGGGAAATCAAGCAGGAAAATATTTTGCTGTTAAAAAGTTATAAAAAACCTTTTGGTGCACGAAAAATACAATTTTTTATGCAAAAATGACACTGAGGTTTCTCTCTGAGAGAATTGTTTTGTGTATGTTTTGTAAAAGCTCTCTGATATGGTCTCATTTGATGATAAGGCTGACATGATGGGTGTTATTCTTTCGAAAAGTACTTGTTCCGCAGAGAAAATTATATTTCTCATCTGTATCAAATTCTTTGAGCTTAGTTTCTAATTTTTTGATATACTCAAGAGCTTTTATGCTTTCCTTATGTCTGTATTCAAGACGTACCATCTCAGTGTAGGGAGGATAGAGATATTCCTTGCGTTCTTTGAGTGTTTCTGTAATAAAATCTTTGAAATTATGTTGCGTAAGTCTCTCTATGGTAGGATTTTTTGGAATAAAGCTTTGAAGTATTATTTTAGTATCTTGGGATTTTCTATTTCCTCTTCATATTAATTGTTTCAAATTACTATAGGCAGTCTCTTCAGCATCATAGCTCGCGTATCCAAGCTCTCATTCTGCGAGAATTACTCATATGAGTCCTATCTTTTCAAAATCAAAACCAGTAGTTATCATCTTGGTTCCAATAATGATATCGGCATTATTGAGTTCTCAGAGTGCGGCTTTTTTACTTGATATATTTTTCATAGAGTCTGAATCAAATCTATAGAGCGATACAGACTTTCACTGAAAATATGTTTCTAATACGTTTTCAATTTGCTGTGTTCCAACTCAAATTGACCTCAGATGTACCCCGTGACACTTTGGACATGCGCTTGGAATTCTGTAACTATGCTGACACAAATGACAGAGAAAATGCTCTGGATTATGATGGACTCAGAGTGAAATATCACAATTAGGGCACTCAAAGAGAAACTGACAATCTTCACATATCATGCTCGAAAAAGCTCCTCGTTTATTGAGATAGAGCAGCACTTTTTCTCCTTTGCTCAGCGTTTTTTCTATCTCATCTAAAAGGGTAGATGATATATAGGGAGAAATAGAAGATTTGTCTTGTCCAAGATGTACGGTAAAAAACATTTGACGAATAGGGGTAAAAATATTACATTAATATGAATTATATTCTAATTTACCTTTATGGCAAACAACATAAATACTGGTAATCGTGATGATGCAGAAGTTGAAGGTGGACAAATGGGGGCGAATATAGCGAGAGATTTTTCTATGGAACAACCTTATCAAGGTATTCCACAAGTCGTTGAAGAAAAACGTCTAACAATTGAAGAGATACTCAGGAGAGTATGATGAGGTATTTGATAATATTGCAAAAACGAAAAACATTTTTATAATCCAGCACGCACTGGATTATTTTTATACTTAAAAAATAAGAGGAAATGGCACGAGATTTTTACGAAGTATTAGGACTCCAAAAAGGAGCAAGCGCAGAAGAGATTAAAAAAGCATACCGCAAACTTGCAATGCAGTATCATCCTGATAGAAATCAAGGAGATAAACAGGCAGAAGCAAAATTCAAAGAAATAGGAGAAGCTTATGGAACACTCTCTGACCCACAAAAAAAACAGCAATATGATATGTTTTGAAGCACTTGAGGTGCTGGAGGATTTTGATGAGGGAACCCATTTGGTGGGGGGTGATTTCAAGCTGAAGATTTATGAGACATATTCTCATCATTCTTTGGTGGTTGATTTGGTGGACAAAGTTCATCAAGGCGAAGAAACGCTGAGAGACGAGGAGAAGATCTTGAATATGATTTACATATCGACCTAAAAACTAGTATTTATGGAGGGAAAGAAACGATAGAATTCCACAGAAGAGAAACATGTAGCCACTGTAATGGAGAAGGTGGAAGTGAGAAAAAAACCTGTTCAACCTGCGGGGGAAATGGTCAAGTAACCCAGACTTCTCAAAGTCCTTTTTGAGTGATACAGCAAACCAGAACATGCGGCGATTGTAATGGAAGTGGAGAAATATTTGAACATATTTGCAGTGAGTGTCAGGGAGAAAAAAGAGTGGTAAAAAAACATTCTATGGAGGTAGAGATTCCAGCTGGGATTGACGAAGGAATGGTTATAAAAATGACAGGAGAAGGAAATTCATGAATTTCAACATCTGCCAGCTGAGATTTATATATTAGATTTCATGTGCAGAATAAAGAAAAATGACTGACACGTGACGGAAATAATCTTCATTTTGAACTTGAGGTAGATATAGTTGAAGCAATACTTGGAACAAAAAAAGAAGTCCAAATCCCAATTCTTTGAAAGAGAACGATTTCTGTAGATGCCGGAACACAAAATGAAAGTATACTCAAGATTTCAGGAGATGGAGTAAAAGATGTACAGAGAGATTCAAAAGGTGACTTACTCATTCATATATACATTCCTACTCCTAAAAAACTCACAAAGAAAGAGCGAGAACTCTATGAGGAAATCGCAAAAGAAAAAAAAATCAATGTGTGTAACAAGAAATGAATCCTGGAAAAACTTTTCGGATAAAATATTTCTTTTGAATATATCTAAAATCGCTATAGTAAGAATATTACTCGTAGCGATTTTTTATGTCTGAGCATCTTTTAGAGCAAACTCTTCTTCAAAAAGCAAAACGCTTCTTTGAACCTCTCCGAGAAAATAAACTCTATACTTTTACTGTATTTCTTGAATTTTCATTTTGGTCGGCTCTCTGGCTTATTGCAGTATTTTTTATTCGGGATATTACAAGTATATTAGAATCAGGAGTGAGACATGATTATAGCTTTGTTATTTTCAGATACATCATAATATTTTCATGTTTAATGCTTGCATCTCACTTTATTAAAAATTATTGATGGGTGAGATTTTTGGAAAATCTTCGAAAAAGCTTGTACAAAAAATATATACCACTGTTTATTTCTCTTGATAATACCAAGGTTGAGAGACAGTGAACGTGAAAAGTAAATCATCTCTTACAGCAATGAATCAATGCTCATTCATTGATGCTCAATGACACACTCTATAACTCAGCGAAGATACTTCCATTTCTTGTTTTTACGCTTTATTTTGTATTCAAAATTTATTTTTTACTGTGAATCGCTTTTATATTTCTCTATATTGGTCTGACACTTTTTACAAAATATTTTGATTATAAACAAGTCCAAATACGCAGGAAAAAGCATATACTCAAAAAAGAAAATTCTCGCTCTGTTGCAAAAATTATTATGTCAAAGTATGAAATATTACAGAGCTCAAAAGTAGATTTTGAAGTACAAAAAATATCAGATACCTATGATGCAATTGTAGAAAATAATAGGGAACAAAACTACTGGGGACATATTCTTTTCAGGGGAAGTGAGGTTATTTTATTTAGTTCCAAAATTATATTGCTCGTGTTTATTGGGCAGCAATACTTTGATTGAGAAATATCTCTTACATATGTAGTCACTTTTATCACAGTGCTGACATATTTTGAAAAAAATGCGCAAGATTTTCTTATTTTTTATAAGAACTTCACGAGAGACATTCATGAAATGACTGGACTCTGGGACTTTTTCGATTCAACCCCACAAATAGTTGGTTATGAAGAAGGAAATACTTTTGAGCATACAAAATGAAAGATACAGATTGAAAACTTGAGTTTTGGCTATGATGAAGAGAACCTTGTTTTCAAAGACTTCTCTCTGAAAATACTCTGAGAAAAAGTAACTGCTTTTGTAGGACCAAGCTGAGGAGGGAAATCTACCCTCGTGAAACTTATCGCAGGATATATCAGAGCGAGCTCTTGAGATATTTTGGTGGATGGACAAAAACTCTCAGAGACTTCGCTTAAAAGCTACTATAAAGATATATGATATCTTACGCAGGAACCAAGCGTCTTTGATGGAAGCGTGAGAGAAAATCTACTGTATGGACTATCTACCCACACAACACCTCTCTCTAACTCTCTCCTGCAAGGAGAGAGAACTGATAGTAAAGAAAATAATAAAAATGTAGCCTCTTTCTCCTCTGAGGAGAAAGAATTCAAGATAGAGGTATCTTGAGGTGAAGAGGTAGAAGAAAAAAAGTTGAAAGACATCATCGAGCTTGCACAGTGCCAATTCATCTATGAACTCCCAGAAGGACTGGACACCCAGATAGGAGAACGCTGAGTGAAACTCTCAGGAGGACAAAAACAGCGCCTTGCCATAGCAAAAATATTTTTGAAGAATCCTAAAATAATTATCCTGGATGAACCAACCAGTGCGCTTGATAGTATTTCAGAAAAAAAGATAACACAAGCGATGCATAACTTATTTCAAGAGAGAACGGTTCTCGTGATAGCTCACAGACTGCAAACGGTAAAACATGCAGATGATATCGTCGTAATACAAAACTGACAACTTCTCGAGCGATGAACGCATAAAGAGCTGGTGAAACAAAAATGATTCTACAAGGAAATGCTGGATTTACAGAGCTGATTTTAAACCTATGAAACAAAAGATTTTTCAAATTATCTGTATTATTCTCTTTTTTGTTATTTTTTGATGTTTCTATGGAGATGAGTATTGGCAGTATCAAGAGAGAGCAGAGAATACGAAGTTATATCAGCAAGAAATTGATGAAAGTATTACAAAATTCTCCCTTGAGAAGATACACAGTACCTGAGAAATTGCTGCATTGCATACAACTCCAGATACTTCATTTCTTGATGAACTCGTGTTTCATGTGGAACAAGCACAGGAAAAAATATATGTTGAAGTATATATATTTACAGAAAAGAGACTCAGAGATGCCATTATTGAAGCTCAGAAAAGATGAGTGGATGTGAAAATATTACTTGAAAATAATCCATACCAAGCTCCATATCTCAATGATAGTCACTATAATGATTTCAAAGATGCAGGAATTGATGTGAGGTGGTCTGATCCATTAAACTATTCTCTCAATCATGCAAAACTTCTCATTATTGATGAGAGAACGTACGTCTCTACATGAAACTTTTCATATTCTCTTTTTACGAAAAATAGGGATTTTATGGTGGAAATATCTCAATGAGACTTGCAAAGAGCACTGCAGCAATTATTTATCCAAGATTTTACACATGAAAAATATGGAGTATATCATGAGCGGCTCGTTCTTTCTCCAGAATACTCGAGATTCAAGCTTTCTCAGCTTGTTTCGCAGGCCCAAAGCAGTCTTGATATATATTTTCCATACATACAAGATGATGCATTTGAAGAGCTTATTTTTGATGCCATTTCACGCGGTGTCGAGATTCGTTTTATCGTAGATAAAGTATTTTTTGATGAGAATCCAGAGAAAATTCAAGCATATAAAGCAAGATGAATAGATATACTATATTTAGATGGTAAAAAGCTTCATGCAAAGGCTATACTCAGTGATAAAAAATATCTGTATATAGGAAGTATTAATTTTTCTACCTATAGCTTTGATGAAAACCGTGAGATTGGAATACTCATCTCTGATGATATGATACTGCAAGATTTTTCTCAGATATTTACACAAGACTTTATTTGAAACGAGTAAATTATTTCTTATGCCATATTTTTTACAAAAGAAGAGATATATAGTAGAATAATCCTATATAACTTTTTTTTATGTATTTAGTACTACGCATATTCACGAGTATCCTTTTCTTCATACTGTTTATAGGAGTATTTTTTTTGATGTTTTTTTCTCCATCACAAAATAATATTTCTCCTCTTCCTTTTGAAATTCATAATAATTTTCCGTATACTGAAACATTTTGATCAGGAAATATTATTAGGGAAGAGCTCTCTTATTTTGAAGATATTTACTCCTATAGTGGATGAATACTTATAAATAAAGATGAAAATATCTCTCAGATAGATGTGACGGATACGATTCTTTTTTCATCACTGAGAAATATTTGAAGTAGTTATGAGTTTAGCGCTCCAAATTATAAAATCACACAGCAATGAATCTGAGATGTATATATAGATTCTCAGAGTCAGAAGAATAAGGTCTTTGTTTTTGCCGTGAATACTCCAATAACAGTCAGCCTTGTTTCTGATGATGGGAGTGAAGTATATACAGATATATTTTTGACCCCACATATGTATTTAGAGTTTCAACCACTCAGATGAAAATTTCTAAAAAATGCAGATAGAGTTCGTATTGATACTATTTTTAATCTTGGTTATATCTGACAGAGACTTACAGATACTATAGATGATTCAAATTTTTCTCGTTATATTTCAGGGAAGCAGTCACTTTTCTTTACAGCATACGAAAATATACTCAGTAGACAGGTAGTCGCTCAAGAAATGCTGAATGAATTTGGTGAAAAATCAGTAATAAAAATTCCTTGATTGGCTATGGCGCAGAGATATATAAATCTCTTTATGAACGAGCAGAAACAAATAATATTTTACAAGAATAGTATTTTGCAAGGATATATTGATGTGATACATGATAAAACTGCTACAACAGAGAAACTTTCTGAACTGAAAAGAGACATATCTCGCTTACAACAACTAGATGCAGAGCAATACGATAAAAGTAAGGATATATATTATGAGCTCTTGTCTCTGCTTTCTTTGAGTCGAGATATTAATGCTATCGAAGTGAAAGATATTTTTTATGGGATAGGAAATAAGGCTATAATTCCACTTGACCCGTATTTTCTCTATAGTTATTCACTTTTTTCAATATATGACGATGGATGAGATATGTCAGCAGTATTTTTTAGAAATCTTGTAACCTTATTTTGAAATTTTGCTGCAGGAAAAGAGAAAGCAAAAATTTATGAAGAATATTTTGCGTATTTTCTTGAGAAATCTCTCATGTATGAATTAGAATTGGATGAAGAAGATAAAGATTTTACAAAAATTGTCGAAATTTTCTCTGCATTTAATCAAGTAGCTTCCAGAGTGTATAATAGTAATGTTGAACAAAAAATTACTGGAGTTTTTATTTATAGTCAATTACTTCAAAAAATACAAGATTCAATGCGGGTTAATTTCTTTCTTCCAGAGAGAAATAGTGAAAAACTTCTTATTGTAAATGATGCAACGAGGTTTTCAATAGAAATGGTACAAAAATTGAGAATATCTACAAATATTGCTCTAAGTTTCTTTACGACAAATAAACGATATTTAGATGATGATATTATACGAGATGCAAATATTATTTCATCTATAGAACAAAGCTCTGAGCTTTTTGCTGAGTATTTTATAGCGCTTGAAAACTATGAAGAGTATGTTTCTTCATATGATATTTCTAAAAGAAATGCACTGGATTTGTGAAGCGCATGAGATGCATGACTCGTTCTTTCACAGGAGAATATTTTGAACTATCTTCAAAAATTTGTAGGAATATCTTATGAAGGATCAAGTATTGAAATAATACCAAATGGATATGAGATACAAAATCTCAACATTTCATGAAAACGATTTAGTTTTAAATTATATCCAGAAAGTGGGAATAGAATGACAGATATTATTATAGATACGGTTCCACAATCCTATGAATATAAGTTAAATTCAAAAGAAGATATATGGAGTGAGAGATTTAAAACTGCTCCTGAAGAAGAGAAAATTCTTTATGATTTTTCACGTTTTTTCCTGATAACCTTTTTTGATAATAATTCAGGATCACAAGTAGATATATATACTTGAACGACTACAAGTTCTTCAGAAGATAAGACAGAGGTAGTATTTAAAAGAGATATTTTATTATGAGATAATGGAGAGTTTAAAGATACAAGAGATACTTTAAGGATTGAGTATGCTGATATATCATTAGTAAAAAATGATACACTGTATGATGTATATATTACAGATTCAGAATTATTTTTCCAATCTCCTAAGCTTGGGGCATCTGAAATTGAGAAAAATTATAATTGAAATTTTTCAACTCAGTATATTTTAAATTCAGACATAAATAATAGATATTTTACAAAATTTGAATCAACAATTTATGAAAATTTAAATGAGAAAAAATCATATCTATTTGGATGAATTAGAATTTCTTTTTCATGAAGGATTAAAAAAGAAGATATAAGAGACATGTTTTATAATTTTTCTTTACAAATTGAAAGCTTTAAGAATCTCTATAATACTATTTCTACATTTGCTAATATATCTAATATTTCACTTCAGTATTCATCTAATACTCAAAAGATGACTTATAAATTTGAAAAAAATGGGAAAAGTTATACTATTTTGTTTGGAGAAAATCAGGTTGAACAAATATTAGATGGTGTCACAAAACTTCTATCTGCCCCTATATCTCCTGAGTCATTATCTGATTACATAGATTAATAGTATGAAAAAAAGAAAAAACACAGCAGCTAAAATTGTCGCACTGATTGCACTTGCTGCTATAATCATTGGTATAGTCTGAACGAGCATCTTATTTATTGTAAGTTCGATGAGTTCAAGTAATACCCAAGACCTCAGTGCAGAGGATCTTCAAGAAATACTTGATTCACTTCCAGAATCCGAAGTGACTGGGACAGGTACATCAGTATGAAGTTGAGAAATTCAAGACTAATATCTCTGAAGTATAAAAAAATAGAAAATCCTTTGATTTTCTATTTTTTTATACTAAAATCTCACAAGTCATACTTTTCATACTAATAAATTATATACTTGAAACACCTTATGAATTGCAAAGATAAAGGACTTAAAATACTCTGAGTTGTTACCGTGTGAACAAAGTGACAAATAGTTATTCCAAAAGAAATACGAGACGTTTTATGAGTTGTACCTTGAAAAAAATTTGTTACTATTCTAAAAGATGGTAAATTTTTGTGACTCGTAGATCACAGTGACATGGATGAATTACAAAATTATATTAATACACAATAAAAATTTACAATGAAAAAAATAGTGAGTTTTCTTCTTTTAATAAGCATGTTAAGTTCTTGCTGATTATTTTGAAAAGAAGAGGTTATAGAATCGACGGAAAAACAAGATTATTATGTTGATGTCATAGATTTTTTGGAGTTAAGCGGAGCAACTCAAATTGAGAAAGTATGACAGGTAAATTCAAGTCAAGATATTGAGCTTTCTGCAAATGCAAATGGAAGAGTGAGTTCTGTATGAGTGAAGGTCTGAGATAAAGTTTCTGCAGGCCAAGTACTAGCACGTTTAGATGATAGTATAGGAAATTATGGAATTAGTCTGGAGCGATCAAATATTTGAATTGAAAGTGCGCAGATTAATTATGATTCTACAAAATTATCTCTAGATCAGCAAATAGAAGATGCCCGCTTAAGGCTTGAAGAATTAGAAAGAAATCTTGAAATTGCTGTGAGAGATGCAGCGCAGAATCTTGAGCAAGCAAAAAATGATCTTGATTCAAGTAAGTATGAAGATTTAGATACTGCAGCAGCGCTGCAACTTGAGCAAATTGATAATAATATAGAAAAATCAAGACTAGAATATGAAATTAAGATTCAGTCTGATCAACAGCAAATCGAAACTTTTAAAGCAAACGTAAAAAAAGAGTTTCAAAATATTCGAACTCAGGTTCTTGATGTTATAGATTTTTCAGATCAGATTCTGTGAGTAACGGAACAGAACAGAAGAAAAAATGACAAGTTTGAAGAGTTTCTTTGAGCAAATGATTCTGATCAAAAAAGACAAGCTGAAAATGACCTAAGAAGTCTTGTTTCATTAAAAGATAATGCAGAATTTCAAAATTATATCAATCTTATCAATTCTGAAATTAGCATTGAACAAATGCAGGAGATCTTAAGCTATACATGAAACATATATGAAAGTATGTTGACGGTACTGATTTCTTTAGAGACAACTATCAATAATTCTATCTCAAGTATAGGAAGTTTATCTTCTGCTGATATTGCATCTTTTAATAGTCAAGTGAATGGATTACAAACTCAAGTTCAGGGAAGTTATACTGGTTTTATTTCAACTCGATCAAGTATTAGAACCTTTCTCTCAACCTATAAAAATTCGCAAGAATCTATCTTAAAATCAATAGAATTACAGGAAAAAGATAGGGAAATACAACTTCGTAATCTCCAAAATGCAGCCCAGAGTGCTCAAACTTGATTTAATAGAACAGAAATTTCCATCGAAGATAGAATCGAAACTATCAGGCAAAATATTCGGGTTGCCGAAAATAATTTAAATAATGCAATTGAAAATCGCGAAGTAACTCTAAGAAGTTTAAATAATAATATTGCTGATGCGAGAGTAGGATATGCGTCTGCTGCAAAAGAATACAGTAAACTTACTATTACTTCTCCTATTAGTGGTACAATCGCAGGAGTAAATATAGATGTAGGACAAGAAATAGGAACATGAACACCTCTGTTTGAAATCGTGAGTGATGGAGATCCAGAAGTACAAGTTGCCTTTAGTGATAATGAAAAAGATTTTATTTTCCCAGGACAAAAAGCATTAGTATCCTATAATGGAACAGATATACAGTGAACAATTTATGCCATATCAGATGTGGCTGATAGTAATTTAAACTATCCTGCTACTATCGTCTTTGAAAGTGGTACAAATATTATAGGAACGCTTGTTGATGTTACTATTTCTCTTGATTCAGAAAAACGTCTTATTCCAGTAAATATAGTAGAAGTTGGATGAGATAACACTTGATATCTAAAAACACTTTCAGGGTGAACCATTGAAGATGTTCGAGTACGTTTATGAGAGGTCTATGGAGAAAAAATAGAGGTACTGTCATGTGCAAAAAATTGTAGTGAGCTCAGAATTATACAGAGTGATACTTCAAACTACACTCCAAATAATTTTGTAATCAAAGAAAAATAATATGAAAAAACTCAAACCATCTTTTTTTTCATTTTGGATAGAAAATTACAAGGTTTCATTTTTGTTCCTCTTTCTTATCACAGTTATGGGAATAATATCAATGATTACCATACCAAAAGAATCTAACCCAGATATCGAATTTGGTATTATTGCAATTAATACTATATATCCAGGAGTAAACCCTGAAGATATTGATAGTTTAATCACAGAAAAAATAGAAAAAGAAATATCTGATGTTGATGGAATAAATAAGATCACTTCTACCTCTGCTGTTTGAGTGAGTTCAATCACTGTCGAACTTACAAATGGGACAAATATTCGTAATGCACTTACGGATATAAAAGATAGCGTTGATAGTATTTCTTTTCCTGAGGACGTGGAAGATCCAAATATTCAAGAAATTTCAGCTACAAGTAAACTCCTGTTTCAAGTATTGCTCTATGGTTCAAAGCAAGAATATACTAACTTTAGATTGATGTGACTCGCACGTCAATTTGAGAATGATTTAGAGGGGCAGTGATGAATAGAATCTATAGATATATGAGGTATTTCATCTGATCCATTTGCCGCAACATCAAGTGCTGCAGAGTATGAAATAAAGGTTTTGATTTCTAAAGCAAAGCTTGAAAGTTTGAATCTTTCACTCTCAGGTATCGCTCAAACGATTCGATCATTTAATAGAAATACTCCAATTTGAAATTATACTATAGGAGAATTAAATTATGATTTTAGGTTTGATGGGGAAATAGAGACAGTTGAAAGCCTTAAAGATATAACTATTTCATGAAGTGGACTTTCAAGTGTGAAACTGTGAGATGTTGCAGAAATAACAAAAGAATATAAAGAAAAATCAGTAAAAAGTTTATGATTCTATGGTGCCTCAGATTATAATTATGTTACACTCGCCGTAAACAAAAGAGAATGAGAAAATGTATTTAGCGTTTCTGCATCTGCAAAACAAGAAATTGAAAAATATATAGAGAGTAATCCAGATTTTAAAAATATTGATATAATCTATACTCAAGATCTTTCAGAAATTATCATCGAAGATTACAAGACGCTTGGAACTACCGCAGTTCAAACTTTTGTATTAGTGTTTTTGGTTATCCTTCTTTTTGTATGATTTAGAGAATCACTTATTGCAAGTATTCTATTACCTCTTTCATTTTTCATTACGTTTATTGCGCTTAATACAATGTGATTTTCTTTAAACTTTTTAACGAATTTCTCACTCGTTCTTACGCTCTGAATTGCGATTGATACGATTATCGTAATTATTGAATGAGCTTCCGAAAGACAAAAACTTTGATTTAGTAGAAAAAACTCGGTACTTTTAGCCGTTGTAGATTTAAAATCTCCACTTATAAGTGGTACTGCGACAACACTTGTAGCGTTCCTCCCACTGATTTTTCTCCCATGAGTAGTATGAAAATTTTTGGCATACATTCCAATTACGGTCTTCCTTACTCTTTTAGCAGCCCTGATACTTTCTCTCACAGTTGCTTCTGTATTATTCTTCAAATTAGCAAAGCAAAAAACAGTCTATCATAGAGATGAGAATTATGAAAAATCACTCGGAGAAGAAGAATTATCATTCTTATTAGCGGAGCGTGAATGAAAAATTGAGAATTCTTCTGAGAAAATAAATTTTAGGGATAAAGTTCTCGAAAAAATTTCAAACGGATATTATGTTTTACTATGAAAATTTATTGCGAGTAAAAAATCTAGAGTTTTGGCTCTGACGCTCCCACTATTTGCTTTGGCGCTCACTTTTATTTTTCTTGCTCCACGAATTGGTTTTATATTATTTCCAGCTTCGGATGAGGGGATAATTAATATTTCTGTTGAAGCAAAAACCTGAACTGACAAATCAGCTTTAGAAGAATATATACCTCAGATAGAAAAAGTGCTTTCATCATTTGAAGAAATGAAAGTATATTATGTAAATCTCAGTGGGAATACTATTAGTGTCAGTGTTGAGCTCTTAGATTCAAATATACGTGATGAGAGAGGATTGATGAGCGTATTTGATGTAGAAGATAAAATACTCTCTTGATTTGCTCCACTCGAGTCAGAGTGACTCAAAGTTGAGGTTGCAACACAATCCAATGGACCACCTACTGGTGCCCCTGTTTGAATCAAGTTGAACGCAAGGTCAGCAAGTGATATAGCTGTACTCAAACAAGTAGCGGATGAATTTAAGAATTTCCTCGTATGAGTAGAAGGAACAAAAAATGTTTCTACATCTTCAAGTGATAATCCATGACAATTTGTATTCAGATTTGATGAAAATAAACTCGCTTTTTCAGGACTCACTCCAAATGATATACTCTGAGAACTGAGAATTTATTTTTCATGAATTTCAGCAAGTTCCATAAATTCTGCTTATGAAGAGAATGATATTGTTTTATCAGTGGCTGAGTTTGATTCTATGGTAAGTCCTGAGGATATCGAAAATCTCACTGTGAATACAAGAATATGAGATGTCCGTGTTGGTGATTATGCAAAATATAGTTTTGTTCCGGCTCTTTCATCTATCAATAGACTGGATGAAAAAATTAATATTTCCGTTGAATCTGAACTTGAGAATTGATTCCTTCCGACAGAAGTTCAGCCTGCTCTCACTGAGTTTGCAGAAAGCTACAATTTTCCAGATGGTATATCATATACAGCTTGAGGTGAGAGCTCTGAAAATTCTGATCTTATATTTGCGACCGTACAAGCATTCTTTATTTCTATATTTTTGATTTTTACTATTCTCGTATTTCAATTCAACTCCTATTCACAGCCTATCATGATACTCTATACTGTTGTATTAGCCCTTCTATGAGTAAATATTGGTCTATTCATAACGGGAAATCCATATAGTATGACTTTTGGTATATGATTTATCGCACTTACTTGAGTCGTGGTAAATGATGCAATTATTCTAGTAGATAGAATTAATAGAAATTTAGATAGGCTCAATAATAATTTTGAAAGGGGAAGTCTCAAAAAAGAAGATTACATAGAATCTCTCGTTGCAGCAGGTAAATCTCGACTACAACCAATAATAGTCACAACGGTTACGACCGTTCTATGAGTCTTACCTCTCGCGCTACAAGATCCATTTTGGGCATGATTAGGGTTTACTATAATATTTTGACTTATAGCTGGTTCATTTATGACCTTATTCATTGTACCATCTTTTTACTATACTATTTATCTCAATAAAAAAATGAGAGAAGGGATGGAAAAAGATACATAAAAAACAGAGAGTTTTTTGACAAATAAAAAATTATATGCGATTATATTATTAATATATTTCCATATAATTTTTTTTAATGTCAGAGAAGCTAATTGTCCATTACTATAAATTTTTTGATGAAACTATTGAAAGCACGACATTTGTGGTTCTTTTTATTACTCTGTTAATTTTTGTTGTTGGGACGTTTGTCCCAAGTGCTCACGCAGCCCAATCAGCATACCTAAAAACGAGTATATTAGAAGTTGGAACACACGATGATAATATAAATACCGTGCGGATAGATGGGTTTGAATATAAGGTGAATTTTGAAAAACTACACAAATAAGAATATACTATTTTCTCAGAGAGTAATTCAAACTTTAGAAAGCCGAGAGAGGCTTTCTTTTTTTATATCTTCATTTTTGAGCATGAGTTCACTATTGAGAATACTTTTTCAGGTTCGAATAATGACTTTGTTTCATTTAATACTGATACTTTGTACCGTGACCTGTCTGCCATAAATATGTGTGATACTTCGCGCGATGATAGAGTGCATAGCAATATTTTCTCTGCCAGCTCTGCGAAGTGCATTTCAAATTTCTTGCATTTTATATAAGTATTACAAATTCTCCTTTTACTTTTCCTGGATTCTCAGAAAAAAATTTTTTTATTTCTCAGATAGTCCCGCGAGTATAGTCCTCAAATTTTTTCGTAAGTTCTCGTCAGACAACTATATGGTGCTCTGCTCAAAAATAACTTTCTAGATCACTGAGAGTTTTGAGAATACGGTGTACACTTTCATATATGACAACTGTCTCAGTTTTATTTTCAGATATTCGTTTTAGGAGTGTTTGTCTTCATTTTTTCACTGGGAGAAAACCGAGATAGAGAAAATGGTGTGAACTCATTCAACTGGCTGAAAGAGCAGTTATTACAGCGCTTGGACCAGGCAGGGCAGTAACTTCAATATTTTTTTCAAGCGCTGCTCCAATAAGCGCATATCCAGGATCTGAAATTCATGGAGTTCAAGCGTCCGAGATGAGCGCGACATCTTTTCCATTTTCAAGCATATCTATAATTTTATCGACTTTTGCCTGTCCAGAGTGTGAATGATAGGAAAGAGTCGGAGTATGTATATCATAGTGCTTTAAGAGTACTCCAGATGTACGCGTATCTTCACAGGCAATGTATTCTACTTCTCAGAGAACTCGTACAGCTCTATAGGTGATATCTTCGAGATTTCAAATAGGAGTGGGAACAATATAGAGCATAAAAAAATATCTGTAAATAATACAGATATTTTAAGTATTTTATTTTGGATTCAAAACCTTATTTTACAAATATCATTCATGGATAAGGAAATGAAGCTCAGTATCTACGTCTATTGAGTCCGTCATCCGGGTCTGTTGGGTTATAACTAAACCAATAACTTTCAGTACTAGCAAATTTTCCCCAGAGATTAAATGCCATACAGCTATCAATTGTTCCTATTCCTGTTATTGTTATTGGCTCTCATTGGCATCATTCAACTGCTAAAGCTGTATTAGAGTAGGCATTATCAAAAATATCTAAATCGTTAACATTGAGAGTAGTAAATCATGTAATATTTTTTCATGTATCGTATACTCACAAATATACTTTTTCAAAGGGGATATCTTTTATGATTGTTCATAGAGAATATGGTGCTCAATCATCTCATGGATTTCATCTAGATACATACCATCAAAATGGTGTAGAGTTAAATGCAGCATCATCTACACTTCGTGCTACAAGTGTGAGAGCTCATCATTCAGGATCACTAGTAAAATCACAATAAACCGATATTGCCTCTCCAGCAATAGGGTAAATATTATAGAGTCCATTCGCTCATCATTTGTTTAAATCAGCAATTCTTTGACAACTACTTTGAGGTACTGCATATCTCAAATGAGTTCCATCTCCAGAATATATTCTATCACTAGATACGTATGACGTATATCCAGTAGAAGTAAGAACTAAATCAATATCAGTAGAACCTGATAAACTATTTAGTGGATTATTCTCAAAATCTGTGAGTAGTCATAACTTATTTCCATATGTTTTTGGAAAGCGTGTACTATACTCTCAAGCAAATGTACTTGATGTATTTTGTATTCCAGCTGAATTTTCCTTTTCCATAAGTCATAAAAGCTGCATATGTGTCCCTCCTATGAGAGTAAAATAACTGTAATAATCTCAGGACACTGGATCAGTTCATTCTTCTGAGAATCAGATTTCTATAAGTGCATTTTGTCATAATAATCATTGTTTTCATACGAGAGCTCCACTTGCCAGAATATTTATCGAATTATCAGGCTCAGGGTATAAGCCCTCTTTGAGCGCATAATACTCCAATGATCTTGAAAGAATATTGATATCATTTGTTCTTTTACTATCTCTTGCTTGCACTGTATATCACTGAAAACTTATAAATCCTATGGTTCATAGAATTGCTAAAATTGTTATAACTACAATAAGTTCCACCAGTGTAAAACCTGTATATTTTTGTTTCATAGATTATTATTGTGTGTAAAGGTAATATGAGCAAGCTATTTTGATTTTATGACTTTATCCATTTTATCAGAGAGTGTTTTGAAGTCATATTGTACATTTGACACCACTTTTTCATTTTCTTTTTTATATGATTCAAGTTGTTTCTCAAAGGCAGCTTTTTGCTGGTCAAAAATATTTTGAAATTTAGACTCTATCTCTCAGATAAGGTCTCACTGTTTTGAGAGGAGTTTGTTTTTAAGTTCAAAGTTTTCTTTTTCAGTTTTTTTATTTTTTGCATTTGAAAAAGCAGTGGAGAAATTAAATCCAGCCCAAATCAATATGATATAAAATATAAAAAATATTGATATAAATATAACGACAGGGATATCGAATCTCGCAAGCCAGAAAAAATTTATCTCAGTACTTGCTGAAAAAATACTCAGATTAATCGCAAGTAGAGCAAGATATATGAGAGCAGGAATAAAAAAAAGATATCGCATAGTGAGAAAAGTTAGATTTTAAAACTCAGAGCTTTGTGACTCAGCGAGAATATATAATAGACAGTCCTTCCTCATAAAATTTCATACAAAAATCTCTCTCGATACACGAGTATCATCTTTTGAGAGAATTCATTTGTGTCTTTTTTCTCAGACAGCATGAATATTCATAAGTCTCTCTAATTGTAGTAAAAAACTTGATTCCAGCAAAGATTTTTTTAGATGTGATTTTTGATATATAAAGTGTTTGAAGTTTTGTTCATGTCTTCATAGGTTCTTTCAACCTTTGATATTACTCAGGATTTGATACAGTCTTCAGAGAGATAAAATGTAATTTTTATCTATGATGCTAAAGAGTGATTTTTCAAGAGGACTATTTTCTGGAGAGCTTTTGAGACCATTATTTTGTATATATTTACGGAATCATTTTGTGATATATGATTCAATCATCATATCAAGAATTTTTTGATATCACATAATTACTCCAGTCCCATCGACGTGGAGTCAGGAAATAATTTGATAAAAAATAATTTCACTTGAGAGGAGGTGTGAGACTCCATTTTCTGGAAAATGTGCAAGTACTTCAGGAGGGAAGAAGCTATAGATTTGCTCTAAGATAGTTTCTTCACGGCTGCTACTGGCAAGAATTTCATTTTCTTTTTTTGTGTGACTATAAATTATATTTCTTTGTGCTCAGGCAAGTTCTTTTTTCATCCAGAGCTGTGCATGTCATAATTTTTCTTTCAGCTCTTTATTTTCTTGTTCTAGATTTTTATCCATCATTACATTACTCAGATTCTATATTCTATTTCCTTTGAGACAAATGCTTGGTCTCGTCCGTATTTGAGTCTTGAAAGCTCTATAAGTGCTTTTGCTATTTTAGGATCTCCTGATTCGAGATATGGATTTGTTGGAATTATTGAGAAAGGAGTGGTTGGCTGATTTTCAACTGCAAGCTTCATAACTCATTTAAACTTATCCATATTTATCAAATCAGAATCTGAAAAAGTAGGTTGGAAATATTTTGCCATAAATTCACCATCTTCCGGTCCAACCTTGTAACTCATAACCGATCACACATTCCCGAAAATTGCATTTTTGAGATTGAGAGATGATTTAGTCAGTGCATTTGATTGCTCCAGCTGACCAAGATACTGATGCGCTAGAACAAGTCCTAGGCGATACTTACGTGCCTCAGAGAGGATAGACTCAATACTTGGGGTAACATAGTTTTGGAACTCATCTATATACAGAAAGAAATCTTTTCTTTCTTCTTTTGCCATTCTTTGTCGCTGCATTGCTGCCGTTTGGATTTTACTTACGACAATCATACCCAGAAGCTGTGAATTAAGGTCTCAGATAAGTCCTTTTGAGAGATTCATGAGTATGATTTTATTTTGCTGCATAGCCTCAGCAAAGTTGAAGGAACTCTTCGTTTGCCCGATGATATTTCGCATCATCTTATTGGTGATAAAACCAGAAAATTTTGCGGCAAAGTATGGAATTATTTCCTGTTTTTCTCTTTGTCCCATATTTGCGAAGGTCTTTTCCCACCATGCTTTTACAATAGGGTTTTTTACATTTCTTACGTGATCTTTTTGAAAATCATCATCCGTAAAGAGCCTGATAATATCAGTAAGAGCTCAGCCTTGAGGATATTCCATGAGTGTCAGACAACCATTGAGGAAATAATCTTGCAGTCTTGGTCCAAAGATTTCGTTTCAAAAGAGCTTAATCATCATATTATTTGCGTCCTGCGCAATCATATCTCGCTCTTCTGGTTTTGCTTCTAAGAGATTGATTCAAATAGGCCTTTGCTCATCAGATGGATCAAATACGATGACATCATCCGCGCGCTCTCTCGGGATAAATGGAAGAAGATCTTTGACTAAATCTCCATGCGGATCCATGATAGCCAGTCCGTTTCCATTGGTAAAGTCCTGACGGGCAAGTGCTTGCATGGTAGAGGATTTCCCGGTACCAGTTTGTCCGATAATATAAAAATGTCTAAATCTATCTTCCGTTCGGATACGTATTTCTTTTTTGATTCCTCTATGATAGTTTTCTCACAGCAGGAGTCCGTCTTTTGGAATTGAATTTGGGGCTTTTACAACCTTGAAATTTTGCCATTTTATTTCAGGAGTTTCGTTGTATCTGATATGAGGGAAGTGAAATAACGAAGCAAGCTCTTCGGTATTTAAAATCATTTTCTTTATCCAAAAAGGCTTTTTAAAATACCTATAAATATAGTTTTTTATAAGCGCTCTTTCGCTGTGATAGAGTGAAAATGTAAACTTATTGAGTTCTGGATAGGAGAATTGTGAGAAACTCGAAATGATATTTGTGAGCTCTGTATTGGTATCATTTTTATTGTTCCCAGTTGTGATAATTCTTATTACTACTTCATATCCTGTTTTATCATCTTTTTCATCTACTATTTTTGCTCGCTCTTGCGTTAGGGCTGAAGAATTATTTTCATTCTGTGGTGATTTTTCTTCATTTTTACTGATGAAAATTTCGATAAATCCGAGTAAAATTTTGAGAGGATTTAGAGAAAAATTTGATGATTTTGAGTGCATCATCTTACTTGATATTTTTGTTGATTTTCATTGCCAGTCATCTCAAATCGGCTTGAGAAGAATTTGAACTGCTGCAGATTGGTCCTCGTCCAGCTTTGAAAATGCATTCGTAATATTATTTATCGGGTCTGACTCAAGTTTTTGATACGTTCTTATTGGATACGCATAGTGCTTTGCTGTATGGAGATAGGTGGTAGAAAAAGCATTTCTATTTTCAAAGATATTAAGCTCTTTTGTTTCCTCAACTATGGCATCTGGATAATATCCATTGATTTGTTTTTCGATGAGTTTTTTATAGTTTTTTGCACAGCTCACATAAAAATATATTTCATTTTCATGCGCGAGATATTCAAAGGTCATAATATCTTGGCCTAAGATTTTTTTTAGAAGTTTTCAGGAATGCGTACTTTTTAGGGAAGAGAGAAGCTGCTCCATAAGTCAGACCATTTCTTTAAAGTCTTTAGTGGTTTCTTTTTTTGAATCGAGATCAGAGTCTTTTTTTGGAAGAATGACTCTAAGAAAAACGGTGTTAAGTGTATGTTTATAATAGGCTTTTTTTCTCAGCATAAAAATGCCTGAATAAAGTATTCAAAAGCAGAGAAGTGATAATACAAAAAATTCTAGCATAAAGATATCTGTTATTTCCTATAGTATACACTATAAGAGTAAAAATTTAAAAGAAAAACTAGAGAGATACAGAAAATATTGAGACAAATGTAAAAAATATGCCAAAAGATATAAAAAATAGATAAAAAACAGATAAAAAATAAGGTGAAAGTATTTGTATTTTTTATATCTCTCTTTTATTCATACGATATACTATTGTTTTTCATAGAAAGCTTACTAATATAATGATAATTTATTTTTTGTTTTAGGTTGTATGAAGGTAATTCTGTTAGATAATATTCGAAGCATGCAAAATGTTGGCGCGATATTTCGTAACGCAGATGGAGCATGATTTACAAAAATATATCTTTGTTGATGCACTCCAACACCGCCGAGAAATGAAATATCTAAAACAGCACTTACTTCTCAAAATACTATCGATTGGGAGTACTATAGTTCAAGTATGCAGGCAATAGAAGTACTGAAACAGCAGTGATATAACATATACAGCATTGAACTACATAACCGAAGCATAGATTATAAAAAACTCATTTGAAATACTCCAGAGGATGTCTGTCTCGTACTGTGAAACGAAGTCAAGTGAGTCGATGTAAAAATATTAGAAATCTCGGATGAAATCGTTATGATACCTATGCTGGGAAATAAAGAGTCCCTTAATGTATCCGTTGCTGCGTGAATTGTGATGTATGCAACCGTATAATTTTCTATAAAAATATATTTTGAAAAAAACAATTCTCTTTCTCCTGCTGTTTTTCACTGGTATTGCTCAAAGTTTTGCGGCACAAATTTTAGTGGAAAATATATTTTCAGATATCGACTCAGATTATATTTATAGAGATGAACTTCAGGCGCTCTATGATAGAGGAATGATTATTCCAGACGAGTCAGGTACTTTTTGACCAAATGAATATTTGAATCGTGACGAATTTGTTGGTATTGCGATGGAGGTAATTTGTGAAAGATGTATCCAACCACATACAGAATATAAATATATCTCAGAGTATTCAGGAAAAGATGTATACTTTGATATTGATGAATCAAATGCATATTTTTATTGTGTCGCAGAAGCTGATAAACAAAACTATGTCAGGTGATATGATGCTTCACAAGTATGTCAGAATGGTACGAGTCAGTTTTGATCTCGACCTTTTTGTCCAATAAATAAAATAAATCTTGAAGAAGCTGTTGCGGTACTTTTACGTAATTCAGGTATTTTTACTATTAGTGATAACCAAGCAGTTATAGAGCAAATTTACGCAGGAAATATTACAGGAACGCTTTGAAATGATGTTTCTCCAACAGACGATGAGGGAAATCCATATACTTTTTATGGGTATATCAGAAAGGCACTAGATTATGAAATAACAGAATATGATACTGCTTGAAATGAAAAAACATTGAAGCTTTTAGAGTTAGATGCTAGCTGAAATATCAATCCTGATACCTTTGTGACAAAACAAGAATTTCTTCGAATGTCCTATATTGCACTGAAATCAAATAATTGTAGTTCTATATCTGATGCAGGACTCGCACTCAGACTTGATGTATTAGAAAAGTCTTGCACACCATGAGATACTGATTGTGATATTTCAGACCTCAATGATCCAGATGACACCTATGATTTTCAGCCAGAAGTCGAAGGAGTTTGTGAGCTTTGAATTGATAATCCCACTTGATATGTATGGAGATTTCAAAATCTAGATACAGGTGAGCAATATATCAGATACGGAAATTATATAGATAATTATACACTTCCAAGTGAGTGAGAGTGGAGAGTATATGTGAGAGTTATAGATAATTGTGGGAATACAAGTGAAGTGTATAGTACTATTTTTGTAGATGATATCACTGTAGATAATCCAGAAGTTGATGAGTATATTGATGTCGATATAGACGTGTATGATGATGACTGTATTGCTCCTGGAACAACGTGTACGGAACTAGAGTTTGAGGATGAGGAAGATGATGGAGATGATATTTTTGATTTTGATGGAGATGTAAGTACGAGCTGTAATGTTTGAAGCGTGAGCTATGACTGGACCTTTACCCATGTTCCAAGTTCTACGGTATTTAACTATACTTGAGAATACATAAATGACTTTGATTTTTCACTCACTGGAGAATGGCTTATTTATCTTGAAGTGAGAGACTGATGTGGTCAAACATGAAGTGAACAGATGACCTATATTGTGGTAGATAATCCAGAGGTTGATGAGTATATAGATGTAGATATAGACGTGTATGATGATGATTGTAGCGCTCCTGGCACAAATTGTGAAGAGATAGAATTTGAGGATGAGGAAGATGATGGAGATGATATTTTCGATTTTGATGGAGATGTAAGTACGAGCTGTAATGTTTGAAATGTGAGCTATGACTGGACCTTTACACATCCAGCCTCTTCTACGTATTACACTTTTTCTTCAGAGTACGTGAATGACTTTGAGTTTATTTTGAGTGGATTATGGGTTATAGTTTTAGAGGTTCAAGATGGCTGTGGCCAAACAGGAAGAGAACAAATGAATTATATTGTGAGAGAGAATTCTGTAAGCTTAGATGTTTCAATCTGAGCTGTACCTATTTATTGAGAGGCTTCTCTTCTAACAGATTTTGAGGCCTTGGTATCGGGTGGGGTATGACCATATATATATAGTTGGGATTTTTGAGATTTGGCAACTGATTTTGGAGAAACGGTATCACATCTCTATACAACTCCTGGAACATATACAGTGACTCTCACCGTTACAGATTCATGGTGAAATACAGGAACAGCGACGGTTGTTATTCAAGTTATAGAAAATGAGAATATTTGTGAAAATGATTCAGATGGTGACGGGGTGTGAGATTGTGAAGATCTTTGTCCAACCGTAGAGGGAGATGCAATAAATTATGGTTGTCCTATTTTTGATACACAGTGTGATGAAAGCTGTTGATGTCCAGAATGATATACATGTGATGACAGCGATCCACTTACCTGTGGAAGTGGAATTTGTGTTCCAGATGTTCCAGATACTTCGAGCTGTCTATTTACTCCTTGAATGGGAAGTATATTTTGATGAGCTGTTTGCAGTAGTTGTCCGTGTCAAAATTTCCTAGATTTTAAGGCAGATATTCGTAAATGTGATCTTGTATTTCCTGCAATTACCTCACCTGATGGATCAGATATTTATTCAAGGTGAAATATTTGGCAAATAACTAACTAAACTATGACAACAAAAAAATACAACCTCTTTGTTTGTGTGTGTATGGGAATTATCACACTTTGATTTATAATATATGTCTTGTATATTGGGTCTTCAATTATAATTCCATTTATATTAGCAATCCTTCTTTCTTTTCTTGTATTATCGATTTCAAATTTTTATCATAATATTTGAGCTCCAAGATTCATTTCATTTATAGCATCTATTATTACTATCGTATTTGTATTTTATATTATTGGAGTGATAATCAATACAAATATAGAAGGGATTATCAGGGCTGCACCAGAATATCAATCAAAACTAGAAAGCATTTTAGGATTTTATATAGAAAAATATCAAATTGATTCTACTGTTGTGAGAAATGAAATTGTACAAAAAATTGATATTGCATATCTCATTTCATGAACTGCGGCTATAATAACTTCTATCGTGAAGAATGCTGGAATAATATTCTTCTTTATGCTTTTTATTCTTCTTGAGAGTAAATCTTTTAGGTCAAAACTAGCGCTTATTACTTGATGAGAAAAATCTACTTTTTTTTCCGTGTTTCAACAAATACAATGAGACATTAAATCATATTTTTTTATTAAAACTATTACGAGTCTTTTTGTGGCTTTTATTAGTGCTTGGATTATGTTCTTTTTTGGATTAGATTTTTTTATTTTTTGGGCATTTATTATTTTTCTTTTGAATTATATTCCTAATGTTTGATCTATTATTGCAGTAAGTTTTCCAGTGCTTTTTTCTCTCGTACAGTTTGATTCATTGTATCTTACGCTTGTGTTTTTAATATTGATGGTTGCAGCGCAAGTACTTGTTTGAAATTTTATAGAACCAAGACTTATGGGAAATAGACTAAATCTCAGCCCTTTGGTTATTCTTATATCACTTATTTTTTGGGGTACTTTATGGGGGCCTATATGAATGCTCTTATCAGTCCCACTCATGGTAATGATAAATATAGTATTAGCTCATATAGAAGTAACTCGTCCTATTGCAATATTATTATCTGAAAAAGGGATGATTAAGTTTTCTGAGTGAAATAAAAATATTTCAAAACTTACTCTCAAAAAAATGAAAAAAATGTTAAAAAAATAATATCAATACTACAGGTAGTTTTAAATTTTAGTCAAAGCGACTTCTTTGCATAAAGCCGATAAAACCTTATAAATATGAATGCATATATCTTTATAAGGTTTTTTTATGTTTCAAGCACAAAAAGGTTTTACCCTTGTCGAGTTGATAGTTGTCATAACAATTTTGGCTATTTTATGAACCATTGGTTTTATATCATTTTTTTGATTTCAGGTTTCTGCAAGAGATTCAGTACGGCTCGCTGATATTACAAATATTTCAAAATCTATAGAATTAAGTGAATTGGAAGTCGGTTCCTATCCAGAAGTTACTAATGCAATAGACGTCACTTTTAGTGGTTCTACGATTTGGAAACAATGAAGTTTCGGTGCTGATTCATACATTGATACTTGAAGGCTTTCAGAAATTCCGACAGATCCACTTACTTGAAATGAATATCCTTATTCTAAAACTACCAGTACACATGAATATCAAATTTGATGTATTCTTGAGAAAAGTGTCGTAACGCTAGAAACTTGAATGATAAGGGACTCTTTTGCAGCTGCAAACACACTCCCAGGTTTTGCTGCTAGTTTCGTAAGAGGGAATTATAATGGGAAATTTATTAGTTATAGAGAATTACCTCAAATTTTTATTTTAGGAGTTCCTTCTATTCTTTCTAACGAAACGAATAATGTCACACTTGAAGAAATTATTTCTAATAATAGCTTTATATATAGTGGTCAAAAAAGTATTCCAACTCCATATTTATGACTAGTAGATAGTGAAAATACTGGATGGCAATTTACTCCGAGCTCTACACCATCAAGTATTTCAACTGGAAAACCTCCTGTTTTATATTCAGCGCTAGAATCACATCTATCGAGCAGCGTGTGAAAGATAGAGTTACTTACTTCCATAAAAACCTACTACGGTTGAAATTCTGATATTTTAAATAGTAGTCAATATAAAGAGCTCAAAAATCTCAATATACCAAATGATGAAAATGCGGCTCTTGTAATTGTAAATTCATATATTACAAATAATGTATGATGATTAGGTACTGGCATTAATACTTCACTTATAGCACAATCTGCAACGTGAAATTGAAACGGTGGAACAAGTGGAACATGATGAACTACTGGAACTTGATCTGAAGAATGAACTCCAACTCCACCACCTACAACTGTACCAATAATGTGAGCGACAGATATTAATTCATTTGTTTCCGTATGGAAAACAGATAATTCTGGGCAATGAACAAACAGTCAAGTGAGACTTCCACTTCATAGCTCATGAACATATAACTTTACTGTACAATGGTGAGATGGAAGTAGTGATAATATTACAGCATGGGATCAAGCTCAAAAACTTCATACTTATGCTTTACCATGAACATATACGATCGTAATAGATGGACAAATTAATGGTTTTAGTTATTCAAGTGAAGGAACAAGCAATCGTAAGATGATAGAAATATCTCAGTGGTGAGATGTAGCCATTGCAGATGGATGAAGACAATTTGCATATACATCATTTGAAGTAACAGCAGAGGATTCAGCTAATTTTTGAAGTGTTGTGAATGCTGATGAAATGTTTTATTATACTGTATTATCTGGAAGTTTTAATAATGTGGATTTATCCTCTGTAACTTCTGTAGATAATATGTTTTCTCGATCGATGATTAACTCAACACTTTCAAACTGGAATCTCTCAAGCTTAGTTGACGGAAGAGAAATGTTTGCTGGATGAGATTATGATGACTATGGTCCAATTATTAATGCGAGTATCGCAGGTATAAATATGACGAGTCTGAATTCTGGAGTGAATATGTTCCGAGATGCTACAATAAATATAGATTTTGCAACAGAGTGACCAAATGTGAGTAATATTGTTGATGGAAATGCAATGTTTTACGGAGCAAAACTCAATACTCCCTTTACAAATGTAAATCTTTCAAGCGTTACAATAGCAGATGGTATGTTTTGATCTATGACAATTGATGAAGATATTACGAATCTAGATCTACGAAATGTGACTTCAGTGGATAATATGTTTATTCGTTCTACCATAAATGGAACCCTTTCGAACTGGAATCTCTCAAGCTTAGTTGATGGGAGGGAAATGTTTGCATGATGAGACTATGATGATTATGGCCCAGTGATTAATACGACGCTTGCAGGTCTTGATATAAGTGGTATTACGAGTTGAATAGCTATGTTCAGAGATTCTGTGATTAATTCATCACTTGTATGATTTGATACTACAAATATTGGAAATGGTTCAAATATGTTTGAGTGATCAGAGATAAATATAGATTTTGCAACACAATGACCTGACCTAAGTAATATCGTAGAGTGAACTTATTTATTTTATAGTGCTGACCTTAACACTCCATTTACAAACGTAAATCTTTCAAGTGTTACAACAGCAGATTACATGTTTTGATATATAACTATTGATGAAGATATTACAAACCTCAATCTATCATCCGCAACCTCAGTAGATAATATATTTACTCGATCTACCATAAATGGAACCCTTTCAAACTGGAATCTCTCAAGCTTAGTTGATGGGAGAGAAATGTTTGCTGGATGAGATTATGATGACTATGGTCCAGTGATTAATACAAGTATAGCAGGATTAGATACAGGTAATATTACAGCGTGAGTAAATATGTTTCGAGATGCTACTATAAATATAGATTTTGCAACAGAGTGACCAAATGTGAGTAATATTGCTGATGCAAATTCAATGTTTTATGGAGCAAAACTCAATACTGCATTTACAAACGTAAATCTTTCAAGTGCTACAACAGCAGATAGTATGTTTTGATATATGACAATTGATGAAGATATTACAAACCTAGATTTACGAAATGTTACTTCAGTGGATAATATGTTTATTCGTTCTACTATAAATGGAACCCTTTCAAACTGGAATCTCTCAAGCTTAGTTGATGGGAGAGAGATGTTTGCATGATGAGATTATGATGACTATGGTCCAGTGATTAATACAAGTATAGCAGGATTAGATACAGGTAACATTACAGCGTGAGTAAATATGTTCCGAGATGCTACGATAAATATAGATTTTGCAACACAGTGATCTGATGTAAGTAATATTCTTGATGCAAACTATATGTTTTATGGAGCAAAACTCAATACACCATTTTCGAATGTAGATTTATCGAGCGCTACGACTTCTGATTATCTTTTTGCTTCAGTTGTTATTGACCACGACATTACAAATCTTAATTTTAGCTCAGTGACTTCGGTTGATTATATTTTTTATAGATCAACGATAAACTCAACACTTTCAAACTGGAATCTTTCAGCCCTAACTGATGGAACGAAAATGTTTGCATGATGAGATTATGATGATTACGGACCTGTTCTTAATTCAAGTCTTGCGGGATTAGATACATCAAACATTACCAATGGAGCCTATATGTTTCGAGATGCGAAACTAAATGTTGATTTTGCTACGCAATGAGTGGATGTGAGTAATGTAAGCAATGCATATGGTATGTTTTTTGAATCAACTTTTAATACTGCTTTTTCAAACGTCGATATATCAAGCGCTACAAATGCAGATGCAATGTTTGGCGAAGCTATCATCAGTCAAAATATTACCAATCTAAATCTGGCTTCAGCAACAAGTGTAGATTATATGTTTAAACGTGCTACTATTAACGGAACACTTTCAAATTGGAATATTTCTAGTCTGACAGATGGTACAAAAATGTTTGCAAGTGGTGACTATGATAATTATTGAGCAGTAATCAACTCAAGTCTTGCTGGACTAGATTTTAGCTGATTGACGAATATGACAGCGATGTTTCGTGATTCAACTATGGATCAAGATATCTCTTGATGGAATTCATTTATTTCTTCTGTTACTTCTTGCAGTAAATTTGATGAATGAACTCCTAGTACTTGGACTGCATCAGAAAAGCCAACATTTACTTCATGTAGTGTATAGTGCTTTACAGTAATATATATTTTATTTATAAGGTTTTTTATGTTTCAAACACAAAAGGGTTTTACGCTCGTTGAGCTTATAGTCGTTATTACGATTCTTGCTATACTAGGAACCATTGGATTTATCTCAATGCAAGGATATTCTCAGTCAGCGAGAGAAGCAACGCGAGTCAGTGATCTCACTACAATAGAAAAAGCTCTTGTATTTTTTCACACTACAGAAAATTATTTCCCAGAGCCAAGTGATTTTATTTCAGTAACGTTTTCAGGATCACTTGCATGGAAGCAAGGTTCTTTCTGAGAAGATACAAGATTAGTTACTGGGAGAATTTCAGAATCTCCACGAGACCCTCTCACGAATAATTTATATGCATATTCTGTGACTAATAACAGACAAGAGTTTGAGCTCTGAGCTATAAGCGAGACACCACTCGCTTGACTCCCAAGTCTTACTAATACTTCGTATGCGGCAAATAATTATTACACCAATATAGTAGGGAATTACAATAAAAAAATAGTAACGGTAAAAGAACCTACAAGACTCTATATTCTTTGAGTTCCAACACTTATTACAAGTGAAATTACAGATGTCACCGTGCAGGATATAATTAGCAATTGAACTTTCTCAATCAAGAACTCTAAGAGTTTACCTGCAAGTTATGCTACGGCTCTACCAAACGAGCAAACTCTTACTGATTGAGTAAGTTTTGTTTCTGGTCCTGTGGCAAATTCACCAATTTTGTATGATGGAAATACAGAGGATCTTTCAGGTCCTAACGGAAAACAAACACTATGAGAAAATCTCAAAAGTTATTACGCTGAATCAAACATTAAGGATGATGCGTCATATACAGATATTTCAAATATTGAAAGTGGGCAAGAGTATCAATACGTTAATACACTTGTTCAATCAAATGTTGCTTGATTGTCTTCTAGTTCTGTAAATGTAAGCTCTTGAACTCCTACAAATATAACTGCTTGAAATCCTGTTGAAGATAATTATCCAGATTCTTGTCTAGAAATGTCATCAGCTCAACTCGCCAACCTAAATAATTGGGCTGATGTCTCTCTGTGAACTGATAGAGGTTGAAATCCTGATGGTTCAGCAGAATTCTTTATTGGTACTTCTTCTCTTACTAGAGAAGAATGGTGTGGTATTAATTCTATAGAAACATATGGAGATGAATTCTCAGGGAGATTTACTTATATTCCAGAAGAATTTTGATTTCTTGAGAATTTAGAGTATATCATTTTTCAAAATCATGATATTCAGTCTCTTCCTGAAAGTTTAGTGTTATTAAATAATTTAAGAGATGTAGATTTTACAGGAAATACGCAGCTAGGTAATTTAGCTCGACCAACTTTTGAATGGTACTGAGAAGGTTCTACATGTGAGGCAAATGTCTCTGATAATGGAGAAAATATGTGTATGGAAATTAGTGGCTGAGAGTTTGAAGATACATTAATTTTTACGCTCTGATGAGAGGCTCCTGCGTGATTTACAGGAGGAGATATACCATTTCTAAGTATATGGAAAACTGATAATACTGGGGATAGTAATGATAATCAGATTACAATTCCTGTTGGAAATGGATCCTTGTATAATTTTGATATAACATGGAATAGTGTAGTAAACCCAGCTGTGACAGGAACCATTTCTGGACGAAGTACAGAAACAGTCATTACTTTCCCAGCTCCTTGAAGATATTATGTGTATATAACATGACAATATCCACATATGTTTATGGATGATTTTTATTGAGATGCAGCAAAAATTGAATCTGTATCTCAATGGGGAAATGTATGATGGGAATCAATGTCTCGAATGTTTCATAGGGCATCAAATCTCACTTGAGTTCCAAACAATACCACATGATTAGAATGAGTTGATGATATGTCGCTTGTTTTTTCTGCTACAGATTCATTTAATCAAGATATCTCATGATGGGATGTAAGTAATGTTGCTAATATGACTTGAATGTTTCAAAATAGTTTAATTTTTGATCAAGATATTTCTGCTTGGGATGTTGACGGGGTAACATCATGTTTTGTATTTACTGGTGGAAGTACAAACAGTAACTGGACTCCAGCTGAAAAACCATCTTTTACTAATTGTACTCCTTGATTTTAATTGCTATAGTATATAAATATATATTTTAAATTTTAGTCAAAGATACTTCTTTGCAAAAAATGATTAAAACCTTATAAATATAGATATATCTATATTTATAAGGTTTTTTATGTTTCAAACACAAAAGGGTTTTACGCTCGTTGAGCTTATAGTCGTTATTACGATTCTTGCAATACTTTGAACTATTGGATTTATCTCAATGCAGGGATATTCTCAGTCAGCCAGAGAAGCTACAAGAATTAGTGATCTCACAACAATAGAAAAAGCACTTGTCTTTTTTCATACGACAGAAAATTACTTTCCAGAACCAACAGACTTT
>Ga0210025_1000061_pt1:0-160000 | contig 164049 bp, 153 predicted proteins | sample CryGeyme20150102_FD_183989 | JGI IMG/M metagenome (GOLD analysis project Ga0210025, IMG submission 183989) | Groundwater microbial communities from Crystal Geyser aquifers in Utah, USA - Crystal Geyser metaG 2015-0102 (SPAdes) (version 2) | ecosystem: Environmental > Aquatic > Deep...
TCGCCAATCTGGCCTATAACTTCGACCGACTGATCTTCCATCAGCGGTGTGCAACCACGGGATAGGTGCGCCTGAAATCCACCGAAAGGGCTGAAAGGCTAAAGAACTCCGCCGAAAAACGGCCAATCCCACCCTTCAAGTAGCGTGTCTCGCGGCAATCCCCGCAACCAAGCCAATCACAGCGCAAAAACCACGGTTGTTGCGGGTGTCCAGCTGGACACCCGCAATAAAAAGAGCGCAGGGTCAATGATGATCGCATCGGCATTCCGCCCTCGGCGGCATGATGGAGGCGGTCAACTTCGTCTGTCCCTTGCCCACACCTAGACATGACCAGCGCGAAGGTTGGATTGGAGCCACGGTCAATGCCGCGTGGTGCGGTATCGCATGAAATTGCAGCAGGCGCGCGGGATACTCGTGCCGTCTAAGTGTCAAACGGTTTGACCCTGATGGTGTCTATCGGCATTAAACTGACGCTTCAAAACGCAAATGCCAGACAGCTTCCCGTTTTCCGGAACGAAGCCATCGGGCGCATTGGGGAGTTCTCACGTGGACAGACGCGATTTTCTGGCGCTCAGCACCTTCTTCACAGGTGTTGCGCTGACCCCGGCGCTTTTCGGCAAGGCGATTGCAGCTGACCAGCTGCAAAACGATATCGAACTGGCCGTGAAAAAGCGCCTTGCCGATGCGGCGCTCGCGGCCGCCACGGCGGCGGGCGCCAGTTACTGCGATGTGCGCGTGGGCCGCTACCTGCGCCAGTTCGTGATCACCCGCGAACGCAATGTCGAGAACATCGTCAACACCGAAAGCACCGGCACCGGTGTGCGCGTCATTGCCGACGGATCATGGGGCTTTGCCGCAACCAACGAGATGACCGAGGACGCCGTGGCTGCCGCAGCACGGCAGGCGACCGCGATCGCCAAAGCCAATGCCCGCATCCAGACCGCACCTATCCAGCTTGCACCGACCCCCGGCGTAGGCGAGGTCAGCTGGCGCACGCCGATCAAGAAGAACGCGATGGAGGTGCCGATCGCGGACAAGGTCGATCTGCTGATGTCGGTCAACGATGCGGCGCTGAACGCGGGCGCCAGCTTCGTCAATTCGCTGCTGTTCCTCGTCAACGAGCAAAAGTATTTCGCCTCTACCGACGGGTCCTACATCGATCAGGACGTGCACCGTATCTGGGCGCCGCTGACAGTGACGGCGGTTGACCAATCGACCGGTAAGTTCCGTTCGCGCGAGGGTCTTTCCGCCCCGATGGGTCTTGGCTGGGAATACATGGACGGCGCGGCCGAGGACAAGTTCGTGCTGTCCAACGGGCTGACCACTTACGGCAAGTCCTATGACATGAAGGAAGATGCCATCGCGGCGGCGCAGGATGCGCAGACCAAGCTGAAGGCGCCTTCGGTCAAGCCGGGCAAGTACGACCTCGTGCTCGACCCCAACCACCTGGGTCTGACCATTCACGAAAGCGTTGGCCACCCGCTCGAACTCGACCGTGTGCTGGGTTACGAGGCCAATTACGCCGGCACCAGCTTTGCCACCATGGACAAGCGCGATGAAGGGTTCAAGTACGGCAGCGAGATCGTCAATCTGTTTGCCGACAAGACCCAGACCGGATCGCTCGGCGCGGTCGGTTACGACGATGAAGGCGTGAAGACCAAACGCTGGGATCTGGTCAAGGACGGCACGCTGGTCGATTATCAGACGATCCGTGATCAGGCGCATATCGTGGGCAAGGATGCGTCGGACGGCTGCTGTTATGCCGATAGCTGGTCGAGCGTGCAGTTCCAGCGCATGGCCAATGTCAGTCTGGCGCCGGGCAAGACCAAGATGAGCCCTGCCGACATGATCGCCGGGGTCGAGAACGGGATCTACATCGCGGGCCGCGGTTCCTTCTCGATCGATCAGCAGCGGTACAACGCCCAATTCGGCGGAACGGTGTTCTACGAGATCAAGAACGGCAAGCTTGGCCCGATGATCGAAGATGTTGCCTACCAGATGCGCACGCCGGAGTTCTGGGGCGCGTGCTCGGCCATTTGCGACGAAAGCGATTACCGGATGTTCGGATCGTTCTTCGATGGCAAGGGCCAGCCGAGCCAGGTTTCGGCCGTGAGCCACGGTTCGTCGACCACCCGTTTTGACGGGATCAACGTTATCAACACCGCCCGGTCGCTGGGCTGAACCGCGCGCAGGAGAAGCAGCAATGAGCATTCTTTCAGAAGCGCAGGCCAAGGCGATTCTCGACAAGGTCATCGCCCTGTCGACGGCGGACGAGGTCAGCGCACAAGTGGGTGGCGGGATCACCGGCAACGTGCGCTTCGCACGCAACGACATTTCCACTTCCGGGATCGTGGACGAGGCCGAGTTGGCGGTTCAGGTCGCCTTCGGCAAGCGGATAGGCACTGCCACGATCAACCAATTCGACGATGCGTCGCTTGAGCGGGTTATGCGCCGGGCCGAGGATCTGGCAAAGCTTGCGCCCGAAAACCCGGAATTCATGCCGGCTGTGGCCAAGCAGACCTACAGGGCCACCGACACTTTCAGCGAGGCGACCGCCGCGCTGACGGCAGAGGCCCGCGCCAAGATCGCCGAAGCCTCGATCCTGCCCTGCCGCGAACGCAATCTGGTGGCGGCGGGCTTCCTTGAAGACGGGCAGACCTTTTTCGCCCACGCCAATTCCAACGGCAACTTCGGATATCAACGTTCGACCGTCGCGGACTACACCTGCACCGTGCGAACCGAAGACGGGCGCGGCTCGGGCTGGGTTGCCAGCAACGTCAAGGACGTGGCGCAATTCGACGCCGCCAACGATATCCAGATCGCCATGCGCAAGGCTGCGGCATCGGCGGATGCGAGGGCGCTGGAGCCCGGCAAATACACCGTCATCCTTGAGCCTGCGGCCGCATCCGGCCTTATCAGCTTCATGATGAACTTCTTCGACGCGCGCTCTGCCGATGAAGGTCGCAGCTTTCTCAGCAAGCAAGGCGGCGGCAACAAGATCGGCGAACAGATCATGGATCCGCGCGTCAACATCTACACCGATCCATGGGATCCGACCGTGCCAACCCTGCCGTGGGATGGCGACGGCCTGCCGCGCGAACGGACCAAGATCATCGATGCCGGCAAGGTCGCCAACCTCCAGTATTCGCGTTACTGGGCCAATAAGCAGGGCAAGCCCGAAACCGCAGGCTGGGGCAATACGATCATGGAGGGCGGGACCAAGTCGACCGCCGAGCTGATCGCCGGGACCGAGCGCGGCATCCTTGTGACCCGCACCTGGTATATCCGCATGGTCGATCCCCAAACCGTGCTGCTGACGGGCCTTACCCGTGACGGGACGTTCTACATCGAGAACGGACAGCTGATGTACCCGATCAAGAATTTCCGCTTCAATGAAAGCCCCGTCATCATGCTCAACAACATTGAAGAGCTCGGCCGCTCCGTCCGGGTCGAGGACGGCTCAATCATGGTGCCACCGATGAAGGTCCGCGATTTCACCTTCACCTCGCTTTCGGACGCCGTCTGAAGCCTCATCGGCTGGGGCGCGGGTTCAGGGACAGATGACAACCATGACCCGCGCCGAGTTTCTGCGACTGATGGGAGCCGGTTTCGCCGCGGCCATGTCGCCGGGAATGCTGTCAGCCGCGCAGCGATCGGGCAGCGGCTACGACTTCTGGTTCACACGCCTCAAATACAATTCAGGCGACTGGGACGTGGACCAGCGGATGCCCGCCAACCTGCTGACATCTCTGATCGATTACACTACGCTGAGAGTGGATCCCGAGGAACGCGTCATAGATCTGGGAGATCCGCGGATGCTGTCGGCGCCTTTCTGCTACCTTGCCGGTCACAAGGCTGTCGAATTTTCCGATGCCGAACGCCGCAATTTCGAACGCTATGTCCGAAACGGCGGCTTTGTGTTCGTCGATGATTGTAACCACGACATCGATGGTCTGTTTGCCAAATCCTTCGAAGCGAAGATGGCGGGGATCTTCGGGGCTTCGGCCTTGCAGAAGCTGCCCAAAAACCACGCGCTTTATTCCAGCTTCTTCAAGTTCGACGGACCGCCCGCCACCACCTTCGAGCTCAACGGCTGGGGCGACGACATCGTCCACGATTACCTGAAGGGCATCACCATCAACGGCCGCCTCGGTGTGCTCTACAGCAACAAGGATTACGGCTGCGAATGGGATTACGACTGGCGCAACAAGCGCTTTCTTGCGGAAGACAACACCCGTTTCGGGGTCAACATCGTGATATACGCGCTTACCAATTGAGAGGTTCAACTTCGTGTCACACCAGGCTTCCCCAAGCGCGGCAGACCTTGAGCAGCGGACGGCGAAACTCGGCGATCTGAAGCGTGCGATTGCTACCGCGATCGTGGGCCAGACCGACGTGGTCGATCAATTGCTGATCGGACTGCTGGCAGGCGGCCATTGCCTGCTCGAAGGTGTGCCGGGCCTCGGCAAGACGCTGCTTGTCCGCACGCTGGGCGAGGCGCTGGAGTTCGATTTCCGGCGGGTGCAGTTCACGCCCGACCTCATGCCCAGCGACATTCTGGGCACCGAGCTGCTGGAGGAGGATCACGGCACCGGCCATCGGTCCTTCCGCTTTCAAAAGGGCCCGGTCTTTACCAACCTGCTGCTGGCCGACGAACTCAACCGCACGCCCCCCAAAACCCAGGCTGCCCTGCTGGAAGCGATGCAGGAAAAGACGGTGAGTTACGGCGGCCAGACCTATCAACTGCCCAAGCCGTTCTTCGTTCTGGCGACGCAGAACCCGCTGGAGCAGGCCGGCACCTATCCCCTGCCCGAAGCGCAGCTTGACCGCTTCTTGCTGCTGGTGCGGGTCGGCTATCCGACCGCCAGCGAGGAACGCGATATTCTCTCGCTCACCACCGGCAGCGCCGCGAATGTGGTGCCGCGCGTCATGGGGGCCGAGGATGTCCTCGCCCTGCAACGCCATGTACGCGAGGTCTATCTGAGCGACGATCTGCTCGGCTGGATCACGACGCTGGTGCGCGCCACCCGGCCGGGGGACGCCGCCGCACCGCCGGAGGTCGAGGCTTACGTTCGTTGGGGCGCCGGGCCGCGCGCTGGCCAGGCGCTGGTCCTGTGCGCCAAGGCCCGCGCCTTGCTCCACGGACGCTTTGCCGCAACGCGTGACGATATTGCCGCGCTGGCTGCGCCCGTGATGCGTCACCGCCTGTTACTGTCCTTCGCGGCCGAAGCCGAGGGCAAGAGCGCGGATGATGTCGTCGCCGCGCTGCTGGCCCGTATCCCTCCCCCGGCGGCCTGATCCCGTGACCCGTTCGCCGCTGATCATCCCGCCCGAAATCAGGGGCCGGTTGAAGCGGCTATCGCTCACCACCCGGCGCAGATCGGGCACCAGCGGCTTCGGGATGCACGCCAGCCGCAGCAAGGGCGCAGGTCTCGAATTCGCGCAGTACCGTGCCTACGAGCCCGGAGACGAACCGCGCCGCATCGACTGGAGGCTGTTCGCCCGGTCCGACAGGTTCTTCGTGCGCGAGGCCGAGGAGGAAAGCCCGGTCGCGGTCTGGATGTTGCTGGATGGCAGCGCCTCGATGGCGCAGGCCGACCGGGCAACGCCCGATTGGTCGCGGTTCGATGCGGCGAGATTGCTGTGCCTGTGCATCGCCGAACTTGCGATGACGCAAGGCGACCGTTTTGGCTGGATGATCTTGCAGGAATCCGCGCTCGGCGTCGCCGACCCGCGCGCAGGGCGGGCGCAGGCAGGCCGGATGCAGGTTGAACTCAGCCGTCTGGATGCCGCAGGCGCTTTTCCGGACGACACAACCCTCGCCCCCCTGTGGCAGCGGATCGGGCGGCATGATCTGGTGCTGTTTGTCAGCGATGGCTTCGACGAAGGGGGCATTGCGCTGATCGAGCGGCTGGCAAAGGCAGGGCGCGAGGTCCTGGCTATCCAGGTACTCACGGTGGAAGAGCGGGACTTCCCGTTCGATGGCGGCTTCCGGTTCCGCGATCAGGAAAGCGGCGCGGAGCTGGTCAGCGACGGCGTGGCCTTGCGCGAAACCTTCCTCAGCCGGTTTGGCGCAGCGCAGACAGCGCTGTCCGCGCGGCTGGACAAGGCGGGCATTCGCCATGCAACTTACGTCCTCGACGAACCGATCGATCGCCCACTGCACGTCTTGTTCGGGCGCGGGGCAGAGCCGAAGTGACACCGTTGCTTTTGGCCCCACTTGGATTGGCTGCGCTTGCGGCGTTGATCGTTCCGCTGCTGATCCACCTGCGGCGGCGGACTGAAGAGGTCCCCGTTGATTTCGCCGCGCTGCGCTGGCTCAATGCCCTGCCCCGGCCACGCAGCAAGTTGTGCTGGAACGAGCTGGTGCTGCTCGCGCTCAGGCTGTTACTGATCGCGCTGCTGTCACTGTTGCTGGCGCGGCCAGCGGTGCTGGGGTGGCACGACGAGGGCGCGGTTGTGCTTGTGGCCCCCGGTGTCGATCCTGTTGCCGCACGCGCCACTGCCGAACCGGACGCCGATCTGCGCTGGATCGCACCGAGTTTCCCTTCGCTGGATACGCCGGGTCCAGCCCCATCGCCCCTGTCCAGTCTGATCCGCCAGTTCGATGCCGAGCTTGCGCCGAATGCGCGACTGACAATCCTCGTCCCGCCGTTGCTGAACGGTGTCGATGCCGAACCGCTGCGGCTGACACGCCGTGTCACATGGCGGATCGTCGATGGGGTCGAGCGCATGGATGATCCTGCCGCCACCGAAGGCCCGGCCCTCGCGGTGCGCTATGCCGCGGGCAGCGATGGGCCCGTGCGATATTTTCGTGCAGCGGCAAGGGCATGGCGCGATCCGCCGCGATTTGAGGCAGGCACGCTAAGCGAATTGCCGCCGCGCGACCACGTCCTGATCTGGCTGGTGCCCGGCCGTGTGCCGCAGGAGGTGGTCGAATGGGTCGCTGCCGGGGGAACGGCCCTGCTTGGCAATAACGCGCAAGTTGCCATGCCCCCAACGACTGCGGCGCTCTGGCGCAACGAGGCGGGCGATGTGCTGGTAGAAGGCGGGGCTCTTTCCGCAGGACGCTTGCTGCGCTTTCAACGGGCGCTGGTTCCTGCCGCGATGCCGGAACTGCTCGACGCTGACTTTGCTGAACGCTTGCGCGATGTCATCACGCCGTCACCGCCGCCACCTTCACGCGTCACCTCGGCTGCCTTTGCGCCCACGGCCGGCATTGCCCCGTTTCCGCTCCCTCCGCGCGAGCTTTCGGCGTGGCTCGGCGTTCTGATTGCCCTCGTGTTCCTTGCCGAGCGCCTGCTGGCGACCAGTCGGCGGAGATTTGGCGCGTGAGCCGGGAGTTCAACCCGGATGCGTGGGTGGCCCCTGCGCGTCGGCGCGCTGGCACCAACGCCGCCCTTGTGTGGAGCCCGGCAATTGTCGTGCTTGCGGCGCTGTGCTGGCGGGTTGTGAGCCTCGCGGTGGCGGGGACAGTGCTGCTGATCGGCGCGATCGCAATGGCTGTGGCCGTGCGGCACATCGCAGGCCGATATGATCAGGGCTGGCTGGTCCGCCGATTGAACGCGCGCGAAGCGCAATTGGAAGACAGCGCCGATCTGCTATTCGCCGATGCCGAACTTGCCCCGATTGCGCGCCTGCAGGCTGACAGGATCGCATTACGCATCGCGGCGATTGACCCCGCCACTCTGGCCGATGGCTGGACGCCGCGCCGCATTACCTTTGCCTGGGCGCTTGGTGCCGCCGCGCTCGTTGCCGTCGCTTTGTGGCCCACGCAAGCCTCCACGCCGCCGCTTGCGCCCGTTGCGCAACCGCAAGCCACCAAGCCCGGCCAGCCGCAGCTTGCAGGCCAGCGCATCAGGATCGTGCCACCCGCGTATACCGGCCTGCCGGCGCGCTATGTGCAGACTCTCGATGTCCGTGCACCGATGGGTTCGCGGATCGAGTGGACCCTCGCGTTTGATCCGCAGGCCCGGTCCGCCGCGGTGCAACTGGTCGGAGGGCAGACCCTTGCGCTGACACCGGACGACGAGGGCTGGAGCGGCGCGCTCAGGCTCGACATTCCGTCCCTGTACCACATCACCGCGCAAGGCATCCGGATCACGCAGGCGCCCCATCGTCTCGAGCCGATCACGGACGAACCGCCGCAGGTTCAGATTATCGAGCCCGCGTCCGGGCTGGTGACGATGGAAAGCGGGCAGCGGCGCTGGCGCGTCGTATTCGAAGCGAGCGACGATTATGTCGTCGATCCCATGGCCCGCCTCACGCTCACTACCGCGATCGGTGAAGGCGAAAATGTCAACTTTTCCGAGCGCACCCGCATATTAACCGGGACAGGCAATCCCAGGCGCCGGCGGTTTGCGGTCGATCTTGATCTTGCGGCCTTTGGACTTCAGCCCGGGAGCGATCTGGTGGCGCAGTTGACCGTGGCGGACACGCGATCTCCCAGCCCGCAAGTCGTGCGCGGCCCGGGGGTCATCCTGCGCTGGCCCGCGCCCGTTCCGCCAACGGCTGATGGGATGGAACTGATGGCGAAGCAGACCATGCCCGCCTATTTCCGCAGCCAGCGCCAGGTCATCATCGATACCGAAGCCCTGATCCGCGAGCGTGCCAGCCTGAACGCGGACGATTTTATGGTGCGGTCCGATACCATCGGGGTCGACCAGCGGCTGCTGCGCCTGCGCTATGGTCAATTCGTCGGGATGGAAGCGGAAGAAGGCCCACGGCGGCCACCGATGCCCGTGGCCGACAAGGACGCGCCCGGCGCGTCAACCGAAGGCGAACATCATGATGGCGACGGCCACGATCACGGGCCCGCTCCGGAATCGCCGGTCTTCGGAAGCCTCGGCAATATTACCGCTGAATTCGGCCATGTGCATGACGAAAGCGAAGCGGCGACCCTTCTCGATCCCGGCACGCGCGCCCTTCTGAAAAGCGCGCTCGATGCGATGTGGGAAGCGGAACTCAACCTGCGTTCCGGCAAGCCCGAAGCGGCCCTGCCGTTTGAACTGACGGCGCTCGATTTCATCAAGCAGGTGCAGCAGGCCAGCCGCATCTATCTCCCCCGGACCGGCTCTACCCAGCCCCCGATCGACATGGCGCGGCGGATGGCTGGCAAGCGCGAGGGGATTGTAGGGGGTGGCGCGACATTGACTCCCTTTGCCATTGCGGACGCTGTCCCGGCCACGGCATGGCGGACACTTTTGACCCCGCAAGCCATCGACCTGGGCGGCCTTGACCAATGGGTGCGCGCCAATAGTGGCCGGATCCGCGACCCGCTGGCTGTGCTTGCGGCGATTGATGCGCTGCGGGCCCAACCCGCGTCCCGCACATTGCGGGACACCCTGCGCAGCCAACTCTGGGCCGTGTTGACGCGTCCGCCGGTGCAAGTGCGGCGGCGCCATGATGGCGGCGAACTGGGCCGTCGCTATGTCCAGGGGCTTCGCTGAGTGCCGGCGCCCGACACTCTGGCTGCGGTGCTGATTGCATCGGGTGCGCTTGCGGCGGTTGTCCGGCTGGTATGGCGGCAACGGGACTGGCGCGCTGGCCTGCTGGCGAGTTTGACGCTGGCGAGCGGCCTGCTGCTTTATCTCACGCTATTCCCGCCTCGCCTGCCGATGGGCGGGGAGACGCTGGTGGTTCTAACCGCCGAAGCCCCGTCCGAGGTTCAGGCCAAGCCCGGCGAAAGGCTGGTCGCCCTGCCCGAAGCCGCGCCTGCCGCCAACGCCGAGCGGGTGCCCGATCTGGCAACGGCGATACGCCGCCATGATGGCGTTCAGCGTCTCCGCATTTTGGGACGCGGTCTTGTCGATCGTGACCGTGATGCAGTCGCAGGCTTGCCGGTCGAGTTCACCCCCATACCCAGCCCCAAGGGTCTGATCCGGCTGGATCCGCCTACCGACACGCAGGCGGGGTCGATCTTCACTATGGCAGGCACGGTCAACGCGGTGACAGGCGGCTCTGCCGAACTGCTCGATCCGGCCGGACGCCGGGTAGACCGGCGCATTATCGGTTCGGACGGCGCTTTTACGATGGGCGCAGCGGCGCGCGCGCCGGGTCTGGCCACGTTTACCTTGCGATTGCGCGGGCCAGACCGCGCAATCCTTTCGGACACGCCGGTGCCGTTGCGAACGATCGCACAAAGGCCCCTGCGCGCCCTGCTGATCGGCGCGCCCTCGCCCGAGTTGAAGTATCTGCGCCGCTGGGCAGAGGATTCCGGAATCGCCCTCAAAAGCCGGCTCGATGCAGGCGGCGGTATCAATTTGGGGGACGAGCCTGTCAGCCTTGATGCGGGCACGCTGCGCGAGACGGATGTAGTGATCATCGACGACCGCTCGCTTGCGATGCTGGGCGGCGGCTCGCGCGCCGCGCTGGCCGCTGCAGTCACGAACGGTCTTGGGGTCGTGATCAGAATGACGGCACCGGCCGATGCCGGTGGGCGCGGGCTCTTGCGCTCTTTGGGGATGACCGTTGCGGGTGGAACCGATCTCCAGCCGGTCGCGCTTCCACCGCTCGCCTTCGATGCCGACGCTTTTACGACGCGCCGGGGGCCCGGATCGCCAGATGCACCCGCCGCGACCAATGGGATCGACGATCCTGCGCCCGAACTTGAACGATGGGCGGTGCGCACCGGCCCCGCCTTCGTCCCCACCGTCACCGACGCGGCCGGGGCGATGCTGTCCGGCTGGCAGCAACGTGGACAAGGACGCATGGCATTGTGGACCGGTGCGAACAGCTTTGCCTTGGTCCTGAACGGTCAGGCCGAACGCTACTACCAATGGTGGAGCGACACGGTAAGCGCGGTATCGCGGTCGGACGATACGTTCCGCCCCGACGTTCCGGCACTGCCGGTAGCCACCGAGCGCATGGCGATCTGTCGCATCGGCCAAACGGCCCGTGTCATCGGCCCGGATGCCGCGGAAACTACGCTCGTGCTCGATCCGCTGACAGGCACGCGCGGATGCGCTGCCTATTGGCCCGCAGACGCAGGCATATATCGGATCGTGCAGCCGGGACCCGATGGACTGAAAGAGTTTGCCTTTACCGTCCTGCCGGAGGCCGCGCTGGCCGCATCGCACGCGAGGGCGGTGGGCGAAGCGACCGTCCGCTGGGTAGCAGAGCAGAGCGCAGCAAGCGCCCGCGGGCTTCCGGACCGGCGCGGCGCGGCGTGGCCCTATTTCATAGGCTGGCTGCTGCTGACCGGCCTGCTGTGGCTGGGTGAACGCCGGTGGCTTTCACGGGCCGCAAGCGCCGATTGAAGGCGGTCAGGCAGAAGCTGCGCCAGCCCGCACCTAAGCCGCCGCCTGATGCAATCTTGCGCGCACTTCCGTCTCACCGATCAACGGCAGAAGTTCGCCCATGTCGGGCCCGTGGTCCATGCCTGTCAGCGCCTGGCGCAAGGGCAGGAACAGGCCCTTGCCCTTTCGGCCCGTCGCCTCCTTGAGGGCGCCAGTCAAAGTAACCCACGGACTTTCACCCCACACCAGCAAATTGGCCGCCAGCGCAAGGAACGCCTTGTCATCATCGCCGAATTCGGGCTGCGCGATCGGCCCCGTGACCAGTTTCCACCAATCGCCTGTTTCACCGACATGCGCAAGGTTCGGGCGGATCGCGTGCCACCCGGCTTCATCCATTCCCTGTGGCAGACGCGCAGCGACAGCATCGAAGGCAAGCTGATGCACGATCCCTGCGTTGAGGCGTTCAAGGTCTTCTTCGTCAAACTTCGCCGGCGCTCGGCCAAACGACGACAGATCGAAGCTGGCAATCAAGGCACTGCGGTCCGCGATCGGCTCGACGGGGAGCGACGTGCCGAGCCGCGCCAGCAGCGCGACAATCGCTTCGGGTTCAATCCCCCGCTCACGAAACGCATCGCAACCCAGCGAACCGAGCCGCTTGGAAAGCTTGCCTTCGCGCCCCACCAATAGCGCCTCGTGCGCAAAAGCGGGAAGCGCCTTTGCTGCACTTTCTGCCGCAGCAAAGCCTGCAGCAAAAAGCGCAGTAAAGATCTGAATTTGAACAGCTGTGTTGGAAACATGATCCTCGCCGCGCAGCACTTGCGTGACGCCCATATCAACATCGTCGATGGCGCTCGGCATCATATAGAGCCACGATCCATCGGCGCGGCGGATCACCGGGTCTGAAAGCTGCGCAGCATCGAACTTTTGCGCGCCGCGAATGCCGTCGTCCCATTGGATCGGCTCGGCATGATCGAGCATGAAGCGCCAATGCGCAGGGGTGCCTTCGGCGTCTTTAGCTGCCCGCTCGGCCTCGGTCAGCTTGAGCGCAGCACGGTCATAGATGGGCGGCAAGCCACGGCCCAGGGCAATCTTGCGCTTGACCTCAAGTTCCTGCGCGCTTTCGTAACACGGGTAAATCCGCCCGGCGTCGTGGAGCGCCTTGAAACCCGCTTCATAGCGATCGAGCCGCGCGGACTGGCGTTCCTCGGCGTCCCATTCCAGACCCAGCCATCTCAGATCGGCGCGGATCGCGTCGACATAGGCCTCGCTACTGCGCGCCGCATCGGTATCGTCGATCCGCAGGATGAAGCGCCCTCCGCCCTGGCGCGCCAGCATCCAGTTGTGCAGCGCGGTGCGGATGTTGCCGACGTGAAGTCGGCCTGTGGGTGACGGAGCGAAGCGCGTGATGATCATGCCGCGTTCGGTAGAGCGCGCGCGGCCCGCCCGCAAGCACTCACACAGCGCGCAATTCCGCCGCCGCCAGCGCCAAAGCCCCTTCCCATAGCCGATGGGTTCGGTCGGTGCGGATGAGACCGGAGAGCGCGTCTTCGAACGCCCCGAGATCACCATGCGCGGCTGCATCGACAAACGCGGCGATGGTCGCCTCGTCATGGCTCAGCAAGCGGCAACAAAAGCGCGAAACGTGGATGTTTTCAGGCCAGGTGGCCGAGATGGTCTGCGCAAGGATGAGAGCCTTGGCGGCTACCTCGACACTGCCTAGCCGTATCGCAAGCTCTGGCACCGGATCGCGTCCCATCCGATCATGCAGCGCGATCAGCCTCAACGCGTGAAGAAAACGGCCCGCAATCGGGCTAAATTCATCAATCCGTGGTGCCGCAGCCAAGGCGGCGATGGTGGTATGCGCGGCGGCGGAGGACTGGTGGTGTCGGGACATGAAACCTCGCTTAGGATGCCGAATAACAGGTAACCCACCTATCTCACTTGCGAGTGAATTGCAATAGCACTGGCTCTTTATCCGTATTGTCTGCCATCTATCCAAAGAAAAAGCCCCGCCGGAGCAGAAGCTCAGACGGGGCCAATTTCTGCCTCAGATACAGGTGAGGGTTTTTATTCCTCGCCGGCATCATCCGCATCGGCTGCGGGCGCTGCGGTCGCCATCGCAGCCATCGCGGCCTTCATCTTCTCTTCCGATCCGACGGCATCGGCCGCCGGTTCGGCTTCGCGCTTGCCGGTCGCCACAAGAGCGTCCTGCTGCTTCTTCCAGGCCGCCTTCAGCGCCGCATCGCGGCTGTTGGCGGTAACGCGCAGACGGTTCATGCCTGCACCCGTACCGGCAGGGATGAGACGGCCGACGATCACGTTTTCCTTCAGCCCGATCAACGTGTCCTTCTTTCCTTCGACCGCCGCCTGCGTCAGCACGCGGGTGGTTTCCTGGAACGAAGCGGCCGAGATGAAGCTGCGGGTCTGGAGCGAAGCCTTGGTGATGCCGAGCAGCACAGGATTGCCCGAAGCGCCCTGCTTGCCCTTGCCCAGCTTGCCATTGATCTCCAGCATTTCTGCCAGATCAATCTGTTCGCCCGGCAGCAGGGTGGTGTCCCCGCCATCGGTGATCTCGACCTTCTGCAGCATCTGGCGAACGATCACCTCGATGTGCTTGTCGTTGATCTTCACGCCTTGCAAGCGATAGACTTCCTGAATCTCGTCAACGAGATACTCGGCCAACGCCTCGACGCCCATGACTTCGAGGATGTCGTGCGGGTTGGGCGAGCCGGAAACAAGGGTGTCACCCTTCTTCACGAAATCGCCTTCCTGCACGTCGATCACCTTGGTCTTGGCGATCAGGTATTCCACCGGATCCCCTTCCTCAGGGATAATCGCAATCTTGCGCTTCGCCTTGTATTCGCGGACGAATTCGATCCGGCCGGAAATCTTGGCGATGACTGAAACGTCCTTGGGCATACGCGCTTCGAACAGTTCGGCCACACGCGGCAGACCGCCGGTGATGTCGCGGGTCTTGGCGGCTTCGCGGCTGGCGCGCGCGAGAATGTCGCCCGCCTGCACCGTGTCACCATCCGTCACCGACAAGGTCGTACCCGGAGCAAGCATGTAACGCGCCGCTTCGATTTCACCGCTGCCTTCGGCCAGAAGGGTCATACGCGGACGCAGGTCTTCCTTCTTCTTGCGGCCCGTCGCACGGTTTTCCGTAACAACGCGCTGGGCAATACCGGTGGCATCATCGACCTGTTCTTCGAGCGTGATGCCCTCGACCAGATCCTGATACTTCACCACACCCGATTGCTCGGTGATGATTGGCAGCGTGAACGGATCCCACTCAGCAATGCGATCGCCGATCTTCACGTGATCACCATCCTCGAACTTGATGACGGTCCCGTAAGGCACCTTGTGCATTTCGCGCTCGCGGCCCTCGGCATCGATCACCGCGATTTCACCGTTGCGGGCAAGGCTGAGGATGCGGCCCTGCTTGTCCGAGATGGTGGGCATATCGCGAAGCTCGATGCGGCCTTCCGAAATCGCCTCAAGGTGCGAGGTTTCGTTAAGCTGCGCCGCGCCGCCGATGTGGAAGGTCCGCATCGTCAACTGCGTACCGGGTTCACCGATCGACTGCGCGGCGATAACGCCAACAGCTTCACCAATGTTGACCGGCGTACCGCGGGCCAGATCGCGCCCGTAGCAGGTGCCGCAAACGCCCTGTTCCGCTTCACAGATCAGCGGCGAACGGATTCGCGCCGACTGCACTTCAGCCGCCTCGATGTCCTTCACCATCGCTTCATCGAGCAGTGTGCCCGAAGGAACGATGACTTCGCCGGTTGCTGCGTTGAGGATGTCCTCGGCCACGGTGCGACCCAGAATACGCTCGCCAAGCGAGGCGATCACGGAACCGCCCTGAACGATCGCACGCATTTCGAGCGCGTTTTCGGTCTTGCAGTTTTCCTCGACGATGACGCAGTCCTGCGACACGTCGACCAAGCGCCGCGTGAGGTAACCCGAGTTGGCCGTCTTCAACGCGGTGTCGGCAAGACCCTTGCGGGCACCGTGGGTCGAGTTGAAGTATTCAAGAACGGTCAGACCTTCCTTGAAGTTCGAGATGATTGGCGTCTCGATGATTTCGCCCGAAGGTTTGGCCATCAGACCACGCATCCCACCCAGCTGCTTCATCTGCGCCGGGCTGCCACGGGCACCGGAGTGGCTCATCATGTAGATCGAGTTGATCTGGGCTTCACGGCCCGTCTCTGGATCGATCGGGGTCGCCTTGATGCGCTCCATCATGGCGTCAGCCACGAGGTCACCGCACTTCGACCAGGCGTCGACCACGCGGTTGTACTTTTCCTGCTGCGTGATGAGGCCGTCCTGATACTGTTGCTCGTACTCGGCAACCAACCCCTTGGTGCTTTCGACCAGTTCGATCTTGGCTTCGGGAATGATCATATCGTCCTTGCCAAAGCTGATCCCGGCCTTGAACGCGTAACGGAAGCCCAGCGACATGATCGCATCGGCAAACAGCACAGTGTCCTTCTGACCGGTGTGACGATACACCTGATCGATCACGTCACCGATCTCGCGCTTGGTCAGCAGACGGTTGATGATGTCGAAGGGAACCTTGTAGTTCTTCGGCAGACATTCACCGATCAGCATCCGGCCCGGTGTGGTTTCAAACCGCTTCATCGCCACCTTGCCGTCTTCGTCGGCCTGCGGAACGCGGGCGAGAATACGGGTGTGGAGCGTTACGGCCTTAGCTTCGAGCGCCTGGTGCACTTCGGCCATGTCCGAGAAGCGGGCGAGGCGCTCGACCTTGGTACCATCGGCATTGTCGAGGTATTCGGGGAACTTCTCCTGCCGCTCCATCGAGAGGTAATAGATTCCCAGAACCATGTCCTGCGAAGGCACGATGATCGGCTTGCCGTTGGCGGGCGATAGGATGTTGTTGGTCGACATCATCAGCACACGCGCTTCGAGCTGGGCTTCCAGCGACAGCGGAACGTGGACCGCCATCTGGTCACCGTCGAAGTCGGCGTTGAAGGCCGAGCAGACCAGCGGGTGCAGCTGGATCGCCTTGCCTTCGATCAGCACCGGCTCGAACGCCTGGATGCCCAGACGGTGAAGCGTCGGCGCACGGTTGAGCAGAACCGGGTGCTCGCGGATCACTTCGTCGAGGATGTCCCAGACTTCCTTGCGCTCCTTTTCGACCCACTTCTTTGCCTGCTTGAGGGTCATTGACAGACCCTTGGCATCAAGACGGGCGTAGATGAACGGCTTGAACAGTTCGAGCGCCATCTTCTTGGGCAGGCCGCACTGGTGCAGCTTGAGTTCGGGACCGGTCACGATGACGGAACGGCCCGAATAATCGACGCGCTTACCCAGAAGGTTCTGACGGAAGCGACCCTGCTTGCCCTTGAGCATGTCGGACAGCGACTTCAGCGGACGCTTGTTGGCGCCGGTGATGACGCGGCCACGGCGGCCGTTGTCGAACAGGGCGTCAACGGCTTCCTGCAACATGCGCTTTTCGTTACGCACGATGATGTCGGGCGCGCGCAGTTCGATCAGGCGCTTCAGACGGTTGTTGCGGTTGATCACGCGGCGATACAGATCGTTGAGATCCGAGGTTGCAAAGCGGCCACCATCCAGCGGCACCAGCGGGCGCAGTTCGGGCGGGATCACGGGGATCACTTCCAGGATCATCCATTCCGGGCGGTTGCCCGAATCGATGAAGCTTTCGACAACCTTGAGGCGCTTGATAATCTTCTTGGGCTTGAGCAGCGACTTGGTGGTCGCCAGCTCTTCCATCAGCACGTCACGCTCGTTTTCGAGGTCGAGCTGCATCAGCATGGTGCGCACGGCTTCGGCGCCAATATCCGCTGTGAAGGCGTCTTCGCCATACTCGTCCTGCGCTTCGAGCAGTTCGTCTTCGGTCATCAGCTGGAACTTTTCCAGCGGGGTAAGGCCGGGTTCGGTGACGATGTAGCTTTCGAAGTACAGCACGCGCTCAAGCTGCTTGAGCTGCATGTCGAGCAGCAGGCCGATGCGCGACGGCAACGACTTCAGGAACCAGATGTGCGCGACGGGAGCGGCCAGCTCGATGTGGCCCATGCGCTCACGGCGCACCTTGGTCACGGTCACTTCAACGCCGCACTTTTCGCAGACGACGCCCTTGTACTTCATGCGCTTGTACTTGCCGCACAGGCACTCGTAATCCTTCACGGGACCGAAAATGCGTGCGCAGAACAAGCCATCACGTTCAGGCTTGAACGTGCGGTAGTTGATGGTTTCCGGCTTCTTGATCTCGCCAAACGACCACGAGCGGATACGCTCGGGGCTAGCGATGCCAATCTGGATCTGGTCGAAGGTTTCGGGCTTCGCCAGCTGGTTGGTGAATTTGGTCAGGTCGTTCATGACTGTGTTCCCTTTAGGGATGAAACTATCAGGCGGCGTTGCGGGGGCGCATGTGGCCCCCGCGCCTTATTCCGCTGCAATCGCGCTGTAATCGGTCTGGTCTTCGTCCTCATCGAGGATCGAGGTCAGCTCGACATTTAGGCCCAGTGAGCGCATTTCCTTGACGAGCACGTTGAAGCTTTCAGGAATACCGGCTTCGAAGGTATCGTCACCCTTGACGATCGCTTCGTACACCTTGGTCCGCCCGACGACGTCATCGGATTTCACCGTCAGCATTTCCTGCAGGGTGTAAGCCGCACCATAGGCCTGCAAGGCCCAGCATTCCATCTCGCCAAACCGCTGTCCGCCGAACTGCGCCTTACCGCCCAGCGGCTGCTGGGTAACAAGGCTGTACGGCCCGATGGAACGCGCGTGGATCTTGTCGTCGACCAAGTGGTGCAGCTTGAGCATGTAGATAATGCCCACTGTCACCTTACGGTCAAACGCATCGCCGGTGCGGCCATCATACAAGGTGGACTGACCCGACGAATCGATGCCCGCCTTGATCAGCATTTCCGTGACGTCAGGCTCCCGTGCGCCGTCGAACACCGGCGTACCCATCGGCACGCCTGCCGAAAGATTGCCGGCCAATTCAACGATATCGGCGGTTGCGCGACCGTTGAGATCCTCGAAGTACTGATCGCCGTAGATGTCCTTCAGACGGTCAACGACCGCTTCGGGCGGCTTGATCCCTGCGAAATCTTCGGCGGCATCGGGGTGCTGTGCACGCCAATCGGCCAGCATATCCCTGATCTCGTGACCCAACGCTCGTGCGGCAAAGCCAAGGTGTGTTTCGAAGATCTGACCCACGTTCATGCGCGACGGCACGCCCAGAGGATTGAGCACGATATCCACCGGAGTTCCGTCGGCCAGGAACGGCATGTCCTCGGCCGGCAGAATGCGACTGATCACACCCTTGTTGCCGTGACGACCAGCCATCTTGTCGCCCGGTTGCAGCTTGCGCTTCACCGCGACGAACACCTTGACCATCTTGAGCACGCCCGGAGCGAGTTCATCGCCGCGTTCGAGCTTTTCCTTGCGGTCCTGGAACTTGGCATCGATGATTGCCACAGCTTCGTCGTACTGCGTCTTCACCGCTTCGATCTGGGTCTGACGGCCATCATCCGCAACGGCGAACTTGAACCATTCGAACCGTTCAAGCTCTTCGAGCATTTCAGCGGTGATCTCGACACCCTTCTTCGCGCCCTTGGGTGCAGCCGAAGCGGTCTGGCCAATCAGCATGTCACGCAGGCGGTTGTAGGTCGCACGATTGAGGATCGCACGCTCATCCGCAGCGTCCTTGCGCAGCCGCTCGATTTCCTCGTTCTGGATCGCACGGGTACGATCGTCGATTTCAATACCGTGACGGTTGAACACACGGACTTCGACCACAGTGCCCGCAACGCCCGGCGACAGCCGCAGCGATGTGTCACGCACGTCGCTCGCCTTTTCACCGAAGATCGCACGCAGCAGCTTTTCTTCCGGGGTCATCGGGGATTCGCCCTTTGGCGTAATCTTGCCGACCAGAATGTCACCGGGATGCACTTCGGCCCCGATGTAAACAATGCCTGCTTCGTCGAGGTTGCGCAGAGCTTCCTCGCCGACGTTCGGAATGTCGCGGGTGATGTCTTCCGGCCCGAGCTTCGTGTCCCGCGCCATGACTTCGAACTCCTCGATGTGGATCGAGGTGAAGACGTCATCCTTCACGATGCGTTCGCTGATCAGGATCGAGTCTTCGTAGTTGTAGCCGTTCCACGGCATGAACGCGACGAGGCTGTTCTTGCCCAGCGCCAGTTCGCCCAAATCGGTCGAGGGACCATCGGCAATGATGTCACCCTGTTCGATCACGTCACCCACCTTCACCAGCGGACGCTGGTTGATGCAGGTGTTCTGGTTTGAACGCTGGAACTTCTGCAGCGTGTAGATGTCCACGCCCGACTGGCCGGCTTCGACATCGCCAATGGCGCGGATCACGATCCGGGTCGCATCGACCTGATCGACGATCCCGCCGCGCTTGGCCGCAATCGCCGCGCCGCTATCACGCGCCACGGTTTCTTCCATGCCGGTGCCCACCCAAGGCGCTTCGGCTTTGACCAGCGGCACGGCCTGACGCTGCATGTTCGATCCCATCAGCGCGCGGTTGGCGTCATCGTTTTCCAGGAACGGGATCAGCGATGCAGCAACCGAAACCAGCTGCTTGGGGCTGACGTCCATCAGCGTCACGTGTTCACGCGGCGCCATCAGGTTATCACTGTTGTGACGGGCCGAAACCAGTTCTTCAACGAAGCTGCCGTCGTCATTGAGCCCGGCAGAAGCCTGCGCAACGGTGTGGCGCTGTTCTTCCATGGCAGAAAGATAGACCACATCGGCTGTCACCTTGCCGTCCACAACCTTGCGGTAGGGGGTTTCGATGAAGCCATATTTGTTGACGCGGCTGAAGCTCGCCAGCGAGTTGATCAGACCGATGTTCGGGCCTTCGGGCGTTTCAATCGGGCAGATGCGGCCATAGTGCGTGGGGTGAACGTCGCGGACTTCGAAGCCGGCGCGCTCACGCGTCAGACCGCCTGGGCCCAAGGCCGAAACGCGGCGCTTGTGCGTCACTTCCGACAGCGGATTGGTCTGATCCATGAACTGCGACAGCTGCGAGGAGCCGAAGAATTCACGCACCGCGGCCACCGCCGGCTTGGCGTTGATCAGATCGTTCGGCATCACGGTGCTGACGTCGACGCTGCTCATGCGCTCCTTGACGGCACGTTCCATGCGCAAAAGGCCGACGCGGTACTGGTTTTCCAGCAGCTCGCCCACCGAACGCACGCGGCGGTTGCCAAGGTTGTCGATGTCGTCGACTTCGCCCTTGCCGTCCTTGAGGCCGACAAGCTCCTTCACCACGGCAAGAATGTCTTCCTTGCGCAGCGTGGTGACGGTGTCTTCGCACTCGAGAGCCAGACGCATGTTGAGCTTCACACGGCCCACCGCCGACAGGTCATAGCGTTCAGCATCGAAGAACAGGCCTTCGAACAGCGCCTCGGCGGTTTCCTTCGTCGGCGGCTCGCCCGGACGCATGACCTTGTAGATCGCTTCCAGACCTTCATCGCGGTTCTCGGCCTTGTCAGCCTTGAGCGTGTTGCGGATCCAGGGTCCCGTGTTGATTTCGTCGATATCGAGCAGCGGCAAGCGATCGATGCCGGCCTTGTCGAACGCTTCGATATGCTCGAGCGTCAGTTCATCACCCGCTTCGATGTGGATGCGGCCTGTCGCTTCGTCGATCATGTCGACCGCAGCATAGCGGCTGACGACTTCCTCGGTCGGAAGCAGCAATTCGGTCAGACCGTCCTTGGCAGCCTTGTTGGCCGCACGCGGGCTGATCTTGGTGCCGGCGGGGAAAACCTCCTCGCCGGTGACACCGTCGATCAGCGGGAAGGTCGGCTTCACACCGCGCCAGGCTTCGGCGAGGAAGGGAATCTTCCAGCCGTCCTTAGCGCGCTCCCACACAACCGTGTTGTAAAATTGTTGCAGGATTTCCTCGGCATCCAGGCCGAGCGAGTAGAGCAGCGCGGTAACCGGAAGCTTGCGCTTGCGGTCGATACGGACATTGACGATGTCCTTGGCATCGAATTCGAAATCGAGCCACGAACCGCGATACGGAATAACGCGCGCCGCAAACAGAAGCTTACCCGACGAGTGCGTCTTGCCGCGATCGTGATCGAACAGCACGCCCGGCGAACGGTGCATCTGCGACACGATCACACGCTCGGTGCCGTTGATGATGAAGGTGCCGTTATCCGTCATCAAGGGCATGTCGCCCATGTAGACGTCCTGCTCCTTGATATCGAGGACCGAGCGGGTTTCGGTTTCGCTGTCGACCTCAAATACGATCAGGCGCAGCGTCACCTTCATCGGGGCAGCATAGGTGATGCCGCGCTGACGGCACTCGGTGGTGTCGTACTTGGGATCTTCGAGTTCGTAATGCACGAAATCAAGCTCGGCGGTGCCGGCGAAATCGCGGATCGGGAACACGCTGCGGAGCGTCTTTTCAAGGCCCGAGACATAGCCGGTGGCCTTGTCGGAACGCAGGAACTGCTCGTAGCTTTCGCGCTGAACCTCGATCAGGTTTGGCATCTGCACCACTTCGTGAATATCACCGAAGATCTTGCGGATGCGCTTTTTCGCGGTGCCCTGCGCCTTGCGGCTGCGGGTTACGGGCGGCTTCGCCTTGGTTGCCATGGAGGAGTGGGCCTCTTTAGTTGTGCCGCGCGGAGGGTTTCCGCAAAGGCTGGGAAATTCGCTGTGTCCGGCGCGATCGGGCAGCCATTCGGAAACGCGCATGAGCCGCTCGCCTAACCCCGGCTATGGCCGGAGCTGGCAGCAGCAATGATTATGTGCGTCGCGAAACTGGCAGGCGCTGCTTCCTTCCCGGACCGATCCACCGCGTATGAATCAGTCTTGCTCGAAGCCAACGCGAGGGGCGCATGTAGGATTGCGCCCCTCCAGTGTCAACGATTCCCCGGCGCAGCGCGTCGCAGACCATGAATTTTCCGTAAAACGGCATGCTCCGTATTGTTTTTCAATATTATTGATTTACGATATGGCGCGCTTCGGGTTAGAAAGGCTTATCGAATAACAACGAGCAACCGAAAGGAAAACGATATGTCCCGCCTGACCAACAGCGTTCTTGCGGCTTGTGCCGCGCTCGTGCTGTTCCTGACCTCGATCGGCGCGATCGTCACGGTGCCGCCTGCACACGCTGCCGCAATCGCGACCTTTTCCGCCCCGGAACTGGCCTGAAGCAGATTCATAAGGACACAACACGATGAGCCACGCGTCAAATGACATGCTTCTTCGCGCAAGCCAGTTTCTGCTCTTGGGCTTCATGGCCATTCTGGCTGTGGGGGCGGTATTGATCTGCCTCGGCCTTGGCACCTTCGTTGTCTGGCAGACCGGCCTGCTCGGCCCGATCCCGGATGCGGCGACCGGGCTCCACCCGGCCAACGCGCCGGAACTGCCGCTCGCCATGATGCTTGCGCTGATCGCAACGCTACTGGCATTCCGCTTCACGCAGGTGTTGGCGCAAATCGTGAGAAGTATTGCTGAAAGCGACCCGTTCACGCTCGTCAACGCAGAGCGGCTGCGCATGATGGCGGCGCTGGCGCTGGCCTATCAGGCTGTCTCGGCGGGGCTGTTTTTCCTTGGGTCAGCGTCTTGAATGTCGAACCCCTCGAAGCACTTGTCTCCGGGGAGGATTTTTCCCTGAGCTCTCTGTTCCTGTCGCTCACCCTCTTCATCCTTGCCCGCGTGTTCCGCCACGGCGCGGCGATGCGCGACGATCTGGAAGGGACCGTGTGATGCCCCCCGTCAATGACCAGATCGAAGGCACGCGGATCACCGTCAAACTCGACGACCTGCTCCACGCCCGCCGCATGACATTGACCGACCTGTCCGAACGCGTCGGCCTCACCCTAGCCAATCTGTCAATCCTCAAGACCGGCAAGGCCAAGGCGATCCGCTTTTCCACCCTTGCCGCGATCTGCCGGGAACTGGAGTGTCAGCCAGGCGACCTGCTGGCCTTTGATGATGGCGCAGTGAATGCCTGACCAGCCATGCACAAACAGTTGCACTGGTTGCATCAAATCGGATATCTGCGCGCCGCTAACAGGAGAAAGCATATGAAGCGTATCGTACTCGTCGCCGCCCTTCCCTTTGCACTGGCTCTTGCCGCTTGTGACGGCCCGGCTGAAGAAATGGGCGAAGAAAAAGATGATGTGATGGAAGCCGAAGGCGAGGTCATGGATTCGGCATCGGGAATGGTCGAAGATCAGGCTGAACTGGCAGAAGAAAAAGCCGACGTAGCCGCTCAAGCCGGCGATGCCGCGGGCGCCGCTGCGTTGGAGCAGAAGGCCGACCAGCTCGAAGCCAGGGCCGAGGCGATGGAAGACACTGCCGACAAGATGTAAGTCGCATCGGTGCGGCCGGACACGCCGGGGTTCACAACGCTGGCTTGACTCTGTCTCGCATTTCTTTAGGGGCTCGCCGTGGCCGGCGGGCCCTTTTCGGTTCGCCGCTCATCCGTCCGAGACAGTTGGTGAAGGCAATATGGCCTTCTTAATTTCCAGCCTAGACGGGGAAACGAGATTCCGGCGTTCTGCGCAAGCAATCGCCCGCGTGCCTTCCTTGATGGTGGCACACACCCTCCTTCCCTTTCGACGGACTCGCCCGTGTTCGGTGCCCTTGCGGTCCCGTGCGCGGACAAACGTAGCCGGTCGTTCGGGCAGCCGCCCGATCGGCCATTAGTGAAGGAGTATGGCATGGATCGTTCGCAAAAAGCCGACGCGGTTGCCCAGCTCAATGCAGTCTTCAATGAGGTTGCCGTGGTGGTTGTCACCCGTAACCTTGGCATGACGGTGGCTCAGTCCACTGCCCTGCGTCTGAAGATGCGCGATGCTGGCGCCACCTACAAGGTTGCGAAGAACCGTCTCGCCAATCTCGCCCTCGAAAACACCGACTATGTCGGGCTTGGTGACATGCTCACCGGTCCGGTCGGGCTGGCCTGGTCGACTGACCCGGTTGCGGCTGCCAAGGCCGCTGTCGAATTCGCCAAGACGAATGACAAGCTTGAAATCGTCGGCGGTTCGATGGGTTCGGTCGTTCTCGACGAAGCCGGTATCAAGGCACTTGCCTCGATGCCCAGCCTCGACGAGCTGCGCGCCAAGCTCATCGGTCTGGTCAATGCGCCTGCGACGAAGATCGCCCAGGTCGTTACCGCACCCGCCGCGAAGGTCGCCCGTGTTTTCGCCGCTTACGCGGACAAGGCAGCCTAAGAGACGTTTTTCGTCAGACGATACAATCTTGGGGCTTTGGACATGGTGTCCGGCCCCGCCACAATTTGGAGTGAACCATCATGGCTGATATTGCCAAGCTTGTTGAAGAACTTTCGAAGCTGACCGTGCTCGAAGCCGCTGACCTTGCCAAGGCCCTCGAAGAAGCATGGGGCGTGAGCGCCGCTGCTGCTGTCGCGGTTGCCGCTGGCCCGGCCGCTGCTGCCGAAGCTGTCGAAGAGCAGACCGAATTCGATGTCATCCTGACCGGCGACGGCGGGAAGAAGATCCAGGTCATCAAGGAAGTCCGCGCCATCACCGGCCTGGGCCTGACCGAAGCCAAGACGCTCGTTGAATCGGCTCCCAAGGCCGTCAAGGAAGGCGTCAACAAGGCCGAAGCCGAAGAAATCAAGGCCAAGATCGAAGCAGCCGGCGGTACCGTCGAGCTCAAGTAAGCACGGACGGGCGCAAGTCGCGCCCGTCTCTGTTGACGTTTGGTCAAACAAGGGGGCGGTGCCAGTAATGGCGCCGCCCCTTTTTGTTTCCTACCCGGCGCTCCGCGTTGCCTGACACGGTCGGCTTGCTCGCATCCCGCTGGAACCGCCGAGGCGCGCAAGACGCGCAAAAGGAAGGCTTTTGCAACATTTGCAACCGTGCTGGAAAGGAACCATTCCGGCTTTAGTAAAGCGAAGTTGCTTTACTCCTGGGTAACAATCCCTAACATGCGTTTACCGATCCACGGAGTCGCCAAGGCCGGGATCGGAAGAGAGGGGGGCCAACCTCCCGACACAAGCGTTCGTTGTTAAGGTGAGGGGGAATGATGTTTTTTGCGAAGGCTGGCCTGCTGGCCACCGTCCTAGTGTTGGCCGCGCCGGCCATGGCGCAGGATATTGTATATCGCCCCATCAGCCCGACGTTTGGCGGTAACCCCTTTAATTCGAACCATGTCCTTGGTGTCGCGAACGCGAATAACGACACACGCGATCCGCGCGCAACCACGAGCAACTCGCAGGCCGACATCTTCGCCCGCCAGTTGCAATCGCGCCTGCTCTCGTCGCTGTCATCCCAGATCGTCGACGCCATCTTTGGCGACAACCCGCAGGAACAGGGCCTGATCAGCTTCGGCGGTCAGACGATCGAGTTTTTCCGCTCACTTGATGAAGTGACGTTGATCATACGCAATGACGAAACCGGCGAAGAAACCCGGATCGTCGTGCCTTTGTTCATTGATGTGAATTGAGGCCTGTCGTGATGCGTGCGTCATTTTCCGCCGGCTTCGTCAGTCTTGCCGCGCTTGCCCTGTCCGGCTGCATGTCCATGGCACAAGATGGTCGCAACAACTTTGCGACCACCACCAGCCTCGCGTATTTCCCCAAAAAGACCCAAACGCAGAACCTGCTCAACGGCTTGCCCGCACCGCAACGCCAGGTTGCCATCGCGGTATACGGCTTCACAGATCAGACCGGGCAGTTCAAAGCCAGCGACGTGGGGCAGACCCTATCGCGCGCTGTGACGCAGGGTGCCAGTTCGATGCTGGTCAAGGCGCTTCAGGACGCCGGCAACCGCAGCTGGTTTACCGTGGTTGAGCGTGAACGGCTCGATAACCTGTTGCGCGAACGCCAGATTATCGGCGAAATGCGAAAGCGTTATTTGGGTGAGCAAGAAGTTGACCCTAACGCCCTGCCCGCCCTGTTGTTTGCCGGCGTTCTGCTAGAAGGCGGCATCGTGGGTTACGACACCAACACCGTAACCGGCGGCGCTGGCGCAGCCTTCCTTGGGATCGGTGCGCGGACGGAATACCGGCAGGATACCGTGACCGTGTATCTGCGCGCAGTATCGGTGCGGACCGGCGAAGTGCTCGCCAATGTCACGGCGTCGAAGACCATTGCCAGTCAAGCCCTGGGCGCCAGCGCGTTCAAATTCGTGGCGTTCCGTGAACTGCTCGAAGCCGAGGCTGGCATCACCTCCAACGAGCCGGACCAGATTGCGCTTCAGCAGGCGATCGAAAAAGCCGTTTACGGCATCGTTCTCGAAGGCGTCGAGCTGGATCTGTGGCGCTTCAACGACATGGCCGGCGCGCAGCCGCTGATGGCGGCGTACCGGGCAGAGCGTGATGGCATCTACGACGCCAGCGACATCCAGAAAGCGGTCAAGAAGGCCGGGTCGCTGACGGCAATGAGCGTGGTTGAACAGAACAAGGATGCGCGCGAGGGATCGTAGCGCAGATAGAATGATCCGTCAGCCGTCGCGGGCTGAACGGGACGTACGCACGAGCGCAAAGAGCGCCGCGGAGTCGCAAGGCGGGGAACGTCTGGGCTTATGCCCGGGCACCGCTGGTTGAAGTCTGATTGCTGAAATTGCCTGCACGGATCGCTTTGCGATCCGTGCAGCTAGAGTTTTTTTAGGGGGAAGTTTACATGAGAAGTCGTCTTTTTGCCGCCGCATCGATCATCGCGGTCGCGCTGACGAGCCCGGCCGTTGCACAGAGCAACGATGCCAACAACAACAGTGAAGTCATTCAGAACGCCATCGGCAACCGGGCAACGGTAACGCAGACCGGGTCGGCCAACACTTCGGAGATCGGACAGACCGGACTTCCCACAGGCAGTGATGGCATCGCCAACGAAGCGACCGTCGTCCAAGCCGGCATCGATGGATATTCCGACGTCAATCAGACAGGCGACAACACGGTCAGCGTGACCCAGTCCAGCGACAGCGAAAACATGCAGTCGGTTGTCTCGCAGAACAATCAGATCATCGGCACCAGCAACCGTGCCACGGTCCGTCAGGACGGCATCGGCAGCGGCGAGGACTCGACCACCGGTTCGTTCATCACGCAAACCGGCTCGAACGGCGATGTCCGGGTCGACCAGGCTTTCGGCACGGTCGACGCGGTCAGCGATGTGGACCAGAGCGGCGTCAATCAGAGCGCACAGGTCTTCCAGGTAGAAGGCGCGGCAGACTCGCTCATAATTCAGGGCGCGCTCGGTAACAACAGCGCCGAAGTGTATCAGGACGGTGCGAACGTTTCCGAAATCGAGCAGACCGGCAACGACAATACCGCCGGCGTTCGTCAGGAAGGCGGCGTCGGCAACTTCTCACGGGTCGACCAGACCGGCGTAGATGGCGAAGTAGGCGTTCCGGTGGTGGACGATATGTCCATCGGTGAGAGTGATGCCGCAATTGGCGTCTGGCAGGTTGGCAGCGACAATGAGTCGGCTGTGACACAGGCCGGTTTCAATCAGAGCGCCGATGTGTACCAAGAAGGCGATGACAACGTTTCGGATGTCGATCAGCAATTGACTGCATCTGGCGCGACGGCAATCGTCGATCAGTTCGGTAACGGGAATGATTCCGGTGTCATCCAGAGCGGACTGACCGGCACCAACGCGCAGGTGCGTCAGGACGGCGAGACCAACGTCAGCGATGTCGATCAGGCTTCCGCCGGGGCACTGGCGGTGGTCGACCAGTTCGGCACGTCCAACATTTCCGACGTTCGCCAACTCGCAGGATCGATCAATTCGACCGTGAATGTCGATCAGGACGGCACTGGTAACAATGCGCTGGTCGAAACGGCGGCAGGCTACACCGGCACGACGTCACCCTTCAGCATCAACATAAAGCAGAACGACACTGCGAACTTCGCGACCGTTCGGCAGAATGGGGCCAACGAGGAAGTTACGACGACCATTCCAGGGTTCACGATTCCAGGTTTCACCATTCCATTTTTCGGAACCTTCCCGCCAATTGTCGTCCCGCCAACAATCGTCACGTCGAATCTGCCGATCGGCAACGAGAATCAGCAGGCCGATGTTGACCAGGACGGCGAAGGCAACAACGCCTCGATCGCACAATATGGCCGCAATCAGATCGCCAGCATCGACCAGATCGGCAACAACAACGTGTCGGGTCTGCGTGACGGCACCGCGGTCGGCATTATCCAGGTCGGCGAAAATCAGATCGCAACCGTGCAGCAGATTGGCAGCGGCAACAGTTCGATGATCCGGCAAGGCACGGGGTCGAGCCTGACACTGGTCACTGATGCGTCGAGCGACGGCAATACGGCTAATGTTACGCAGGCAGGCAATAATGGGTTGTCGGACGTGCTTCAGAACGGCGAGGGCAACACCGCCAAACTGCTGCAAGCCGCGGGCACCGAACTCAACGCGTCGCAGATTGTGCAGAGCGGCAGCAACAACCTCGCCGAGGTCTCGCAATACTCCTCGAACAACGCATCATTCGTCACGCAAAGCGGGACGAACGGCACGGCTACCGTGACGCAGGGCAGTGCTCCGATGTTGCCGCAGTAATTCCATTGCCGGGCGAAGCTCAACGCTTCGTCCGGCCCACTTCGCCGGGGCAGAAGATCCCGGGAAACCCTGAACGACGGTCGCACGTCACCAGACGAAAGGACTGATCCAATGAACAAGACAGTACTAACAAGTGTATCGATACTGGCACTCTCGATGGGGGGCGCTGCCTTCGCGCAATCCGCCCCCGTGGACCCTCTGACCCCGACGGCAGCTCCGTCAACCGCGGCTGACTGCCCCGACGGCATCAACAACTGCTCGCTCGTTACGCAGGACGGCACCAATCTGAACACGTCGGTCACCCAGAGCGGGAGTGGCAACGTGTCCGATGTCGACCAGATCAATGGATCCGTCGGCACCACTGGCGCAGCTGGTGTGATAGTTAACCAAGGTGGCACCAACGCGACATCTTACGTTCTGCAATCGGGCACCGGCATTGCGGGCTTCGCAAGCGAAATCAACGTCGTACAAAGCGGCGACAGCGCGTCCTCGACCGTCCGTCAGTTGAACACCAGAAACGCTCAAATCTATGTGCAGCAGGAAGGTGATAACACCTCCTATCTCGAACAGGGGTCTGGTCTACCGCAAGTCGGTGACGGTAGCGATGCAGCGATTCGTCAATTCGGCGGCGCTGGCAACACCGCAGTTGCGTTCCAGCAAACGGGCAATTCCAAGATTGGCAATGTTAATGACCAAAACATCATTGGCAGCAACGGGATTACCCAAGATGGCGAATTCAACAACTCGGAAGTCTACCAGCTTGCTGGCGGCCGGAGTTTTGAAGCGCGCACCGACCAGGTTGGTGATCGCAACGATTCGGTCCTGATCCAACGCAATATCGACGACAACGATTCGATGCGCGCCCGTATCACCCAGACAGGCGATGACAATGATTCGTCGGTCGTGCAGAGCGGGATCAATGGCGCGAGCAATGCCAACTTTGCCGGTCAGAATGCCAACATCGTCCAGAGCGGCAGCGACAACCTGTCGCGGGTCGAGCAGGAGAATTTCTCCACCGGCGCGTTGACCAGTAGCCTGCAGGTCATCCAGAACGAAGACGGCAACGACAGCTTCATCGATCAGCGTTCGGGTAGCGGACGCGTCAGCATTACCCAGACCTCGACCGATACCTCGGGTATCGTGACCGGAACTGTGGTTGACAATGCGATCTCCGGTGGCACGGACAGTGTGCGGGCTAACTTCTCGCGCGTCGCCCAGTCGGGAACCGGCCGTACCGAAGCCATGTTGACTCAAACCGGCTTCGGCAACCTGTCGGATATTCGCCAGAATGCGCCGGGTGCCGCAGCGGGTCTGGCCTCGGCTGCAACCGTTGAACAGGATGGCGAAGACCAGTCTTCGTTCATCGAGCAGAACGGCACGAATGATGTCGCCTTCGTCGATCAGATCGGCGGATCGGGCAATTTCTCGCGCATCCAGCAGCTTGCTGGCGGCCTCGGAAACGAAGCGAGAATTGATCAGGACGGGATCGACGGCGAATCCACTGTGGAACAGTCGGGCACGGACAACACGGCCAACCTGCTTCAGGGCGCTATGACCAGCGACAACATCTCGTTCATCACGCAGAGCGGCACCGGAAACATGGCCGACGTGTTCCAGACCAGTTCGTCGAACACATCGTTCGTCAATCAGAGCGGCACTGACGGCAACGTAACGGTGACGCAGGGCCCTGCCGTTAACTCACTGCGGTAATCAGATTTCCGGGCGGGCTATTGACGGTCCGCCCGGAGCTTCATGCCGGGGCGAAAGACCCCGGATTATCTTGTTAAAAGTCGCACTTTACTGAACCCACTAAGGAGAATACCCATGAAGACTATCTTCACAGGCGCCTCGATCCTGGCGCTCGCCATCGCCGCTCCGGCTTTCGCGCAAGCCGCGCCCACCGGACCTGTCACTCCGACCGAGTGCATCGGAGCCGCCAGCAACTGCAGCGTCATCGACCAGTCGGGCAGCAACCAGGACGCCGAAGTTACACAGGACGGCGCAAACGACATTTCCAGTATTGACCAGTCGGGCGCGAACAACGATGCGACCGTCAAACAGACCGGCATCAACGGCAGCCTCTCGAACATCACACAGTCGAATGATCCTGCAAGCGTCGGCAGCATCGTCGAGGTAACCCAGTCGGACACAGGCCTTGGTCTAGACCCCGCAGGCTTTGCCAACACTTCGGTTGTCGAACAGACCTTTGGCGGCAACCAGGCGTATGTCACGCAGGTCAATGACGATATCGTTGACCCGACAGCAGGCAACACCTCGGACGTGAACCAATCCGGCGGTGCCAGCACAGCGTATGTGAGCCAGAACGGCGGCCTTCTCCAATCGACTGTGGTGCAGACTGCAGGCGGAAACCTTGCCGATGTCACTCAGGGCGATGCGAACCCGGACACCGCATTTGGCAACACCTCGGAAGTGACCCAGGGCGGCCTTATCGGTGGCAACATGGCTATCGTTAATCAGACTGCTGTTGATCCCGCTTTTTCGACGTTCAGTGACAGTGTGATCACGCAAAACGGTGACAACAACTTTGCCGACGTTACGCAGCGCGGCACCGATAATAACAGCACGATCAAGCAGGACGGAACGTTCGGCGAAGCCCAGGTCCTCCAGACCGCTGTCAACTACGGCGTGGGTGACCCGTTCGCTGAAAGCTTCAGCACCATCAACCAGGCGGGCAATGGCAGCATTGCCTATGTCGAACAGGTCGGCATCGTCAACGTGTCGACGGTCAACCAGGCCTTCGCCGCTGACGGTACGACTGTGACCGGCGGTGACGATAACGAAACGGCTGTGTTCCAGCGTGGCGATGGCAATGAATCGACGATCACGCAGGGCGGCGGCAATCTGAACAATGCCTATCTGCTTCAGGAAGGCGATGACAACATGTCGACCATCGCACAGCTGGGCGGCACCAACACCGCCAATGTCTACCAGACCAGCAACGGCAACACGTCGTTTGTCAGCCAGAACGGCACCGGCAACACGGCAACCGTGACGCAAGGATCGAACCCGGGATTGCTCCCGGATTCGCCCCTGCCCATGACCCGGCGGCAGTAAGTCGATGAAACGGGCGGGCCTTGCACAGGTCCGCCCGCTTTTCCTCAGTCCGGGCGGGACTTTGCGCTCGCCCGAACTGTTCTTTACCTCTAGGATAGCACCATGCTGAACAGCCACCATCTTGCTCCAACTCGCCGCGTTGCCACCCTTCTGGCAGGTGTGGTGTTGGGCATTGTGATGCCGGCATCGGCCATGGCACAGAGCACGCCGGATAGCGGCGTCTTCATCAGCCAGATCGGCGATGGCAACCGCGCAAAAGTGTCTCAACAGACGCGCGATAGTGCGGCGCGGATCGAGCAGGGTGGCACGGAAAACGACGTGACACTGACCCAGCAGGGGACCGCTGACCATTCGGCCCGGATCGCTCAGCAGGGATCAGGCAATATCACCACCGCCGATCAGTCGGGTGCCGGTCAGGCATCTCTGGTCATGGCGCAGCAGGGCGCCGGCAATTTCGTCGATGTCGCGCAGACCGAAAACAACCTTGGCCAAATCACCGCTGCAACCATTTTCCAGACCGGTGACAGCAACACCATCACGCTGACCCAGGATGGCAGCGACAATGCGGCCATATTGCGCCAGGATGGCAACAACAATGACATGAGCGTTTTGCAAACCGGCAACAGCAATCGGCTTGAATGGACGCAGGTGGGTAATGGCGCATCCGATCTACAGATCACGCAGACCGGCGAGCAAGCCATGATCATCACGCAGCTTGCCCCGTCAGCAGGGCAGTGATGCAGGCGCGGGCCGCCATGATCTGCCGCGTTCTTGCCTTTGCTTCCTGCGCTCTGGTTATGGCGCAGCTTCACCCGCCCCCCGCTGCCGCTCAGCAGGGTAGTCGTGTGGAAACCGTCCAGGTTCGCGACGAGCGTCGGCCAGATTCCAACGCAACCGGCAAAGCCTATCTCGACGCGCCGTCATCTGCAGACACCGCGCCTGTGCGCCGCAACCAGACATCAAGCGCGCAAATCCCCGGCCAGAACCCCTCGCGCGAAACCACGCAGATCAGCGTGAACAACCAGCGCGGATCGGCCATGGCGCAATTGTCCCAGGCCGAGCTTGAGGCAACGCTCGCGCAACTCAGCGCCACCGAACGGCGCGTTTTGCAGGACGCGATTGCCGGAACCGATATTTGCGACAATCCGCCTGAAGTGGCCGCCATCCGGGCGCTGTGCGCCAACCGGATCGAAACCCGCGCCAACGAATTCGGCGATCGGGAACCAGAAGCGGTATCAGCCGAAGAAAGCCTGCTGCGCGGCGGTCTGGACAAGAACAACGCGCCCAATGTGGTGCAGGTGATCCAGCGGCTCTCGCGCACCAGCACGGCAGCGGATAATTTCAACAATCAGGAAATCGCGTCGATCGCGCTAGCGCCTCCCCCCGAACAGATCGGGACAGAAGAGGAAGCTGGTGCGCTGTCCAACCTGCCCCCCGGGACCGAGGGGATCATCAACGCGATCATCAATCAACTGGGCGGCGGGGCTGGCGGGGCTGGCGGGGCTGGCGGGCCATGATGCGTTACGGCCTTGCCCATTTCGCCCTTGTCGCCCTTTCATCTGAGGTTGCTCCAGCCGTGCCCCTGCCTCCCGCCGATGCTCCCCATGCGCTGTCATTGACCGTCGAGCAGCAAGACGGCCGTGTCGCAATCGCGCTTTCGGGCCTTGCCGCGCAGACGACACAGGTCAGTTATCTACTTGAAGTCACCGGCACATCGAATTCGCGCCACCGCGGCAAGACGACTCTGGCGGCCAATGTCCCGGCACGCCTTTCGACCATGACGGTTGATGCGGGCAAGGGTTGGTGCGTGCGCCTGCTCGCAGAAGAAGAAGGGCGTGACCCCTATGAAATTCGCGAAGGGCACTGCCCCGAAGGAAGCTGAGGCCCCGGCGATAGCTGACGCTCTGGTAAAAGCGGGCCGGCCAGCACGCCAGCCAGTCCTTCCCGGCCGTCAGCGTCCGCGCGGCACTTGGCCGATCGTGACGCTCCCTGCCCCGCGTTCTGGCGCACTGATTTGGTCCATGTGCACCTTGCGCGCCGCCCTGGGACGCGTGTCAGCCAAGCCGATATTGAACTCGTCATAAACCGGATCATAGCTGATCGGGATGCCCTGCCCCTGCAATTCGGCCAGCGAAAGGTAGGCATTTCCCGCGTTCGACGCGCGAATCCGAGCGCGCATTGCTGCATCCAGCCTGTCCCCCAGCACTTCTGCAACCGCGCCAAGCCTGACCTTGAGGCCAGCGGAGGTCTGCTGGAAATCCATTGTGCCCGCGGACATCCCATCGATCCGCGTGCTCATCTGTCCGGCAAAGTCCGCGAGAACCGGCTTGCTGGCGGCGGAGGCCGTAAGGGGCGGCGCGGGCTTCGCTACAACGGCCAGTGTTGTCGTTAGAGGCGCAGGTGCAGGCGCGGGCATTGCGCGGGCCGATGCGCGAGACGACGTCGCGGCAGGTCTGATCGTGGGAGAGGACGCCGATGGAGGCACCGCTGCACGAACCGGCGGGCGCACGCCCGGCGCGGTTACGGTAGTCTCCGCAACAGCCGCTGCCGCAGCGGTGGTCCCGGCAGGCACGAACGGTTCAACCACCGCGCGACCCGCAGGCGCCAAGGCACTGGCAGGCGCAGGTGCCGCTGCAGTAGGCACCGAACGGGCAATCACCGACGTGGCGGGCACGCTAGCTGATGTCGGTGGGACAGTCGGTTCCCATGGCGCCAGTGCGGCCTGCGGCAGTTGGGCCAATGGCAGCCATGGCGCTTCAAAGCTATCTTGTGGCGCCGTCGCGATCAGAACCGGCGCTTCCATAGTCCCGCTGAAAGAAGGTGGCGCCGAAACGATTTCGACCGGGGGGAGCAAAGCCGCGGTCGACGCGCTGGCCATGTCGTACGAAGGCGCAGCAAGCCGTGCAGGTGCAGGATTCACACTGGCGGAGGCTGGGTCAAAGCTGACCTGCGCAGCGGCGCGCACCGGCGCATCCCCCGGCACAAAGGTGGCAACGGGTCGCACAAGCGCATCAGCTTGCGGGGGCTCAAGGCCGAGATCGAGGATCGCGGCGTAGCGGACCCCGGTCAGCTCCGGCTTGACCACAGCCAGCCCTGGCTTGATCGGCCGCAGAGCCTTGGCAGGAACAGGCTCGGCCGGGTCCATCAGGCGCGCGTTGCCGCCACCATCGCCCGCTCCGGCTGAAAGTTCGGGCAGCGTAAACGCTGCAAAAACCACCACGCTGCCGGGCAAAATCCGGACCAGCCACCGATTGCGCGGCCTCGTCGCACGCACCGCACCGGCATCGCGCCCCTTCGCCCCGCCCTCACTTATATGTCTGATGTATGTCACGATGGCCCCCGCGCTGCTTATGTGGCGCGGCGATGATTCGGAAAAGCAGAATCGTCCCAAAACCAGACTCGCCCGCCAACGTTTCCGGCATGTTCCGATGAACGGCCTGCGAGAAAGCAGGCCCGCGCCGAGCCGGAGCGCCTTTTGCCCTTCCCCCGAATCACGCCTGCGCCTATCCGGGCCGGCTCGTCAGCCGGCGGGCAGCTGGAATTACGATGCAACAGGCAAGCCTTCTCCAAACGCCCAGCTGGGGGCAGGAATTGCGCGCGACCATAGGGCTCGCGGGGCCGCTGGCGGCTGCCAATCTGTTACAGATGCTAACCTATGCGGTCGACGTGATCTTCATTGCGCGGCTTGGCGAGCAGGAACTGGCCGGATCGGCGCTGGCGGTGTCGCTGTTCGGGCTGGTGCTGTGGGCGCTGACCGGCCTGACCGGCGCGGTTGCGCCACTGATTGCCGAAGCGGTGGGCGCACGCGCGCCGGCGCTGCGCCCGGTCAGGCGCTCGGTGAGGATGGCCTTGTGGCTCGCTTTGCTGGCAGGCGTCAGCGGCACGGGACTGTGCCTGCTGCTCGATCCGATCATGCGGGCGTCGGGCCAGCAATCCGGCATCATCGTCTTCGCCAACCAGTACAACAATGTGGTCGTTTTTTCGATGGTGCCGATGCTGCTGGCCGGGGTGCTGCGCAATTTCGTGTCGGCGCTGGGCCGCCCGATCTTCGCGACCGCGATCACCGGGCTGGGAATCTTCGTCAACGCAGCAGCCAATTACGTCTTCATCTTCGGCCATCTGGGCGCGCCTGAACTGGGTCTGGCGGGGGCCGCCGTGGCCACGATCATCACGGCCCTCTTCACGCTGGCAGCCTATGTGCTGGCGATTCGGATGGACCGGCGGCTGCACCGCTACCATGTGTTCGGACGGCTGTGGTCGCCGGACTGGGCGCGGTTCCGGCAGATTATCCAGATCGGAACGCCGATTGCGCTGACGATCACGGCAGAGGCCGGCATTTTTGGCACCGCCGCCTTTCTGATGGGCCGGTTTGGCGCGGCGGAACTGGCGGGCCATACAGTCGCGTTGCAACTGGCGGCGCTCGCCTTTCAGGTGCCCTTCGGCGTCGGGCAAGCCGCTGCGATCAGAGTCGGCTATCATTACGGCGCACGCGACGCCGTGGGCGCAGGGCGCGCCGGGTGGGTGGCGATTGCCATCGGCACGGGCTTTATGGCGTTGACAGCAAGCGCGATGGTGTTGTTTCCAAACCTGCTGCTGCGGATCTACATTGATCCGGACGCTGCCGCCAATGCCACACTGGTGGCGTTTGCGTTGCAATATCTGGTGCTGGCCGCGATTTTCCAGCTGGCTGACGGGGTGCAGGCCGTGGCCGCCGGCGCGCTGCGCGGGCTGCAGGACACGCGGGTGCCGATGTGGTTCGCGATCTTCAGCTACTGGGTGCCGGGGATCGGGATGTCGATTGGCCTTGGCTTCTTTACCCCGCTCGAAGGCACCGGCGTGTGGATCGGCCTTGCCACCGGCCTGTTCTTCGCGGCTGCCTTGCTTATCTGGCGCTGGCACCGGCGCGAGGCTCTGGGTCTGACGCGGGGGCAGCAGGCGGTTTAGATTCCTTGGGCTGCGCCGTGATGTGGTGAACCTCACGCTGCGGGAAGGGTATTGAAATACCGACCTCGTCAAAGCGGATTTTGGCAGCTTCGGTCAAAGCCCATGAAACGCCCAGATAGTCCTCCGTTTTGGTCCAGACCCGCATTCCGACAGTCACCGCGCTATCGGCCAGTGCCGAGACAAAAACGGTCGGCTCCGGTTCCGCAAGGACACGCTGTTCTGCATTGGCAAGATCGAGCAGTTCCTTGCGCGCCTGCGCGATGTTGTCACCGTAACCAATGCCCACCAGCAGCTCGAACCGCCGCGTTGGCATCCGCGAGAAATTGATGATCGGCTTGTTCCACAGCTCGCTGTTGGGGACCATCACGTAGAGCCCGTCATATTGCAGCATTTCGGTGGTGAAGAGGCCGATGGACTGGATCGTCCCGGTTACCGGCCCTGCATTGATTGCCTCACCCACGCGGAAGGGGCGCTGGATCAGGATCATCACTCCCGCAGCCACATTGCTGAGCGTGCCTTGCAGCGCAAGGCCGACTGCCAGCGCAAGACCACCCAGCGCAGCGATGATGCTGGTGGTCTGCACCCCGAACTGGGTCAGCACCGTGACGCCGACCACCACCCACAGCGCATATTTGATCACATTGCCCAGAAACTTGGCCACCGTCGGCTCGATCCGGCCCGAACGGGTCAGGGCCCGGTCGGCGCCCTTGGACAAGAGCCGCGCCAGAATCACCCCGATCACCAGCACTGCAACAGCGCCAGCAATCTGCGGGATGGCAGCGGTCAGCCAGATCCATGCTTGTGTAGCCATATCGAATTCACCGGTGAGCCCGGCAAGGCGGGTGCGCAATTCAGGGGCGGTCATCGGGCAAAAGGGCTCCAGCTGACGGGGCCGCACATCTGGGCGCGGCGGTAAAGGGTTGAGGTGCGTTCGATAACGGAGCAGCCCTGTGCTGGCCACCCCGCGGCAAAATTTCGTACGCCACACGAAATTTTTTGCGCCTGCGGGGGTTGATTCATCCAGCTGCCACGACCAAATGCATCCCCGTTGGCACTCTCAAGCGGAGAGTGCCAAGCAATCCAAACTTTTCAGGAAAGGTCATCATTATGGCATTTCGTCCGCTGCACGACCGCGTTGTGGTCCGTCGCATCGAAGCCGACCAGAAGACCGCTGGCGGCATCATCATTCCCGATAGCGCCCAGGAAAAGCCGAGCGAAGGCGAAATCGTCGCCGTCGGCGAAGGCGCCCGTGACGACGCCGGCGCGCGCATCACGCTCGACGTCAAGGTCGGCGATCGCGTCCTGTTCGGCAAGTGGTCGGGCACCGAAGTCAAGATCGGCGGCGAAGACCTGCTGATCATGAAGGAAAGCGACATCATGGGGATCATGGGCTGAACGCCTGATCCTTACGCTTCTTTTTATCCCTAATTCATCTCAGGAGAAACAATCATGGCAGCCAAGGACGTCAAGTTCGGCCGCGAAGCCCGCGAAGGTATTCTGCGCGGCGTCGACATTCTCGCCAACGCCGTCAAGGTGACGTTGGGCCCCAAGGGCCGCAATGTCGTCATCGACAAGAGCTTCGGTGCGCCCCGCATCACCAAGGACGGCGTCACCGTCGCCAAGGAAATCGAACTCAAGGACAAGTTCGAAAACATGGGCGCGCAGATGCTGCGCGAAGTCGCCAGCAAGGCCAATGACAGCGCCGGCGACGGCACCACCACCGCCACCGTGCTCGCTCAGGCGATCGTCACCGAAGGCATGAAGTCGGTTGCCGCGGGCATGAACCCGATGGATCTCAAGCGCGGGATCGATCAGGCCGTGATCGCCGTCGTCGAAAACCTCAAGAGCCGTTCCAAGGACGTCTCGGGTTCGGAAGAAATCGCACAGGTCGGGATCATCTCGGCCAACGGCGACCGTGAAGTCGGCGAGAAGATCGCCGAAGCCATGGACAAGGTCGGCAAGGAAGGCGTGATCACCGTCGAGGAAGCCAAGGGCCTCGAGTTCGAACTCGATGTCGTCGAAGGCATGCAGTTCGACCGCGGCTACCTTTCGCCCTACTTCATCACCAACCCCGACAAGATGACCGTGGAACTGGATAACCCCTATATCCTGATCCACGAAAAGAAGCTGTCGAACCTGCAGGCGATGTTGCCGATCCTCGAAGCCGTGGTGCAGTCGGGCCGTCCGCTGCTGATCATCGCTGAAGACATCGAAGGCGAAGCCCTGGCGACCCTGGTGGTCAACAAGCTGCGCGGCGGCCTGAAGGTTGCTGCGGTCAAGGCCCCCGGCTTTGGCGATCGTCGCAAGGCGATGCTGCAGGACATCGCGATCCTGACCAAGGGCGAGATGATTTCCGAAGACCTCGGCATCAAGCTTGAAAACGTCACCGTGGGCATGCTCGGTCAGGCCAAGAAGGTTTCGATCGACAAGGACAACACCACCATCGTCGATGGCGAAGGCTCGGCCGACGACATCAAGGCGCGCGTTTCGGAAATCCGCACCCAGATCGATGCTACTACCAGCGATTACGATCGCGAAAAGCTGCAGGAACGTCTGGCCAAGCTTGCTGGCGGCGTGGCCGTGATCAAGGTTGGCGGCGCATCGGAAGTCGAAGTGAAGGAACGCAAGGACCGCGTCGACGACGCGCTTCACGCTACCCGCGCTGCGGTTGAAGAAGGCATCGTCCCCGGCGGCGGCACGGCTCTGCTGTACGCCACCAAGGCTCTCGAAGGCCTCAAGGGCATCAACGAAGACCAGACCCGCGGGATCGACATCATCCGCAAGGCGATCACCGCCCCGATCAAGCAGATTGCCCAGAACGCCGGCCATGATGGCGCGGTCGTTGCAGGCAATCTGCTGCGCGAGAATGACGAAACGCAGGGCTTCAATGCCTCGACCGACACCTATGAAAACCTGGTGAAGGCCGGCGTGATCGACCCGACCAAGGTGGTTCGCGTTGCGCTGCAGGACGCAGCCTCGGTTGCCGGTCTGCTGATCACCACTGAAGCGGCCATTGTGGAACGCCCGGACGACAAGCCGGCCGCGCCTGCAATGCCCGACATGGGCGGCATGGGCTTCTAAGCCAAACCCGGGCGGGGTAGCCTTGGGCTAACCCGTCCACGCCGCAGGCCTGTCAGCCTCGGAAAGACATCAAACCCCGGTGGAGCAATCCACCGGGGTTTTTTGCTGCGCGCCGCGCCCTGTTCAGGTCATTATGTCGCAGTCCGCGCCAACTCCCGCGCCAGTTCGACAAACACCCGGAAGGCAGCGGGCGGATTGCGGCGGCTGGGATAATAGAGACACAGCGGCGCAAGCGGCGGGCTCCATTCGCCAAGCAGCCTCACCAGCCGTCCTGTTGCCATATCCTCGGCCACGTCGGATTCCATGAAATAGCCGATCCCGATCGCCGCCAGCACCGCGAGACGCGCCAGACTGGCTTCGTCCAGCGTCAACGGGCCATCGACCTCGACCTGCGCCGGCTGCCCATCGACTTCGAACTGCCACCGCAGCAACGCGCCGTTGGGCAGCCTGGTGCGGATGCAAGCGTGTCCGGCAAGGTCAGCCGGACGATGCGGAACGCCGTGCGCAGCAATATAGGCAGGCGCGGCGACTACGGCGTGCCGCCGTGCAGGCCCCAACGGGATTGCGATCATGTCACTCGGGACAAGATCCCGGCTGCGGATGCCGCAATCAAATCCGTCCGCCACGATATCCACCAGATTGCCTTCGCTCACCAGATCGATGCGGATCAGTGGAAATCGCCGCAGACATTCGAGCACAAGCGGCGCAAGGATTTCACGTCCGGCGGTCGCAAAGGTGTTGATCCGCAGCGTGCCGGCCGGGGTATCCTGCTGGGCACGCACGGTATCGAGCGCATGGTGAATATCCGCAAGCGCGGGCGCGACCTGTTCGATAAGCCTGCGTCCCGCTTCCGTCAGAGCAACGCTGCGGGTGGTGCGGTTGAACAGGCGCACCCCCAACTGGCCTTCCAGCCGGGCAATGATGTTGCTGAGCGCGCTGGTCGACAAGCCGAGATCGAGCGCCGCCGCGCGAAACGATCCCTTCCGCGCAATCGCGATCACCGCATCGAACTCGGCAAGGCTGTGACCGCGCATTATCCTGTTTTCTGTAACAACACATCCCTATTTATCCTGCTTATCCGCTGAGCGTCAAAGCTCTATTTGCATCGGTGACACCAACGCACACACAGGAGCGCACCCATGGCCATCGATCTGCCCGAACCCATTGCCCACTATTTCACCGCCGATCAGCAGCGCGATGGGAAATCGCTGGCTGATTGCTTTACCGCGAATGGGACCGTAATCGACGAAGGCAACACCTATGCCGGGCGCGAGGCCATTCGGCAGTGGATGGCGAATGCCTCTACCCAATATGCTTACACGGTGCAGCCGCTTGCAATAGCGCAGGATGATGACCGGTTTACCGTCACCAGCCGACTGGAAGGCAACTTCCCTGGCAGTCCGGTGGACCTGCGCTATGTCTTCACCCTCGACGCAGGCCAGATCGCCGCGCTGACCATTGCGCCATGATCGCGTCCTCACGCTGAGAGGCCAGCGGCCCGGTTAACCCGATTGTTAAATCTTGCTGCCAATACAAGGCGCGGCACGTGGGGGATTGTCGCCCACGGCAAGGCAGGTTGGCATGACTGAGCTCAAAGTTTCGTGCGATACATCCACGTTTGAAGTGCCTGCCGTGCTCGATGCTTCGGGCACGCTGACTAACGATTGCGTCCGGCAGGCTGTGGCGATGATGGACACCCATGGCCTTGTCATCCTGACCGACTGCCTGTCGCATGCCGAGGCAGAGGCTGGCCTGGAATTGATGCGCCAGATCATCGACGATCCCGATCGCAGCCGCAGCGCCTTCGCCAGCGAGACGGACAATCACTATCTGCGCCGCGATTTCTGCTCTCTTCCTTCCAGCCCGGATGTGATGCGCTTTGCCGCCCGATTGGGCCAGCGCCTCGAAGGCGTTCTGTCCGAATATTGCGGTCGATCCCGCTCCGTTCTGGAGATCGCGACCTTCACCAGCTATTTCGGGTCATCCCATCAATATATCCACCGCGATCCCAGCGGGGTGATCAGCCTGTTTGCCGCGGTCGAGGATGTGTCGGACGAACAGGGCGGCACCGTCTTCGTTCCGGGCACGCACATGTATGGCGGTGCCGCAAACCGGCACGCCGGCAGCGCCTATCAATTGATGGAGTTGTTCCGGATCGCGACCAATGTCCGTGTCTTGCGGCACAACCTGAAGAAACTGTGGCAGATGCGTAAGGCCCCGGCCGCGCCCCTTGGCCCTGGAGAATTCCGCGACCGGGTGTTTTCGACCAAGTGGGATCAGCACCAACCCAATCTGTTGCGCTTTTTTCTGGGAAAGAACGCGCAATTCAGCCTCGCCATGCTGGGGCCGCGCACGCTGTGGAAACTGTATCGCAACCGCCAGACAATGCGTGACCTGTTCGGCCTGATCCAGACCGCGCCGCGAAAGGGCACGGTGATCCTGTATCGCAGCGACCTGCTTCATGCCGGGCCGGACAACCGATCGCGCCAGCCACGACGATTTTTCGGGATGAGCATCGCGCGCGACATCATCGAAACGAAGTATTGGCACGATGGCTATTCGCCGCACCCAACACTAGCGGCGCAGCCGCTGTGCTTCGGGGATCTGCTGGATATGCCTGTGCGCGGCGCACCAGCCAGACCGTTAATCCACCGCACAGGCGCCTTGGTAGACTAACGCCCTTGCCAGCACATCATCCGATCCGGTGTTCGCCCCGAATCCATCGCATGTTTCCGGGAAAAACGTGCGGAAGACCGCCGTGCCTGTTGCAACGGCGGCGCTTGTCAGCACCTCATCCGATCCGGTGTTCGCCCCGAATCCATCGCACTGTCCCGCTGGACGCGCGCATGACGACGCTTTCGGTGGTCAGGATGACCTCGCCGTTCGGCTTGCGGCGGCGCTTCACGCCTTTCAGCAGCGAGCCATCGGTCACGCCGGTCGCGGCGAAGATACAATCACCCTTGGCGAGGTCTTCAAGCTTGTAGATCCGGTTCAGATCCTCGATCCCCCACTTTGCCGCACGCGCCTTTTCGTCATCGTTGCGGAACACCAGGCGGCCGTTGAACTGCCCGCCGACGCAGCGCAAGGCCGCCGCCGCCAGCACGCCTTCGGGCGCGCCACCCTGGCCCATATACATGTCGATCGTGGTGTCTTCGTCCGTCACCGCGATCACGCCCGCCACGTCACCATCACCGATCAACACCACGCCGCAGCCCAGCGCGCGCAGTTCCGCGATCAGCTCGGCATGGCGTGGGCGATCAAGCACGCAGACGTTGATATCCGATGGCTTGACGCCCTTGGCATCAGCCACAGCGCGGACATTTTCGGTCGCGCTTTTGGCAAGGTCGATGATACCTTCGGGATAGCCGGGGCCGACCGCCAGCTTGTCCATGTAAACATCGGGCGCATTCAGCAGGCAGCCTTCTTCCGCCGCGGCCAGCACCGCGAGCGCATTGGGCCCAGCCTTGGCCGTGATGGTGGTGCCTTCGAGCGGATCGAGCGCGATGTCGATCTTCGGGCCTTTGCCCATGCCAACCTTTTCACCTATGAACAGCATCGGCGCTTCGTCACGCTCGCCCTCACCGATCACGACGGTGCCGTCCATGTAAAGGTTGTCAAAGGCGCGCCGCATGGCTTCCACCGCCGCCGCATCGGCGGCCTTTTCGTCGCCCCGGCCGACCAGTTGCGCGGCTGCCACGGCTGCCGCTTCGGTAACGCGCACCATTTCCAGCACCAGCACCCGCTGGATGGCATTGTCGTCAACGGCGTGATCGGCCGCGACTTGATCGGATGTGCCGGCGTCGGTATTTGTGAAGGAGTTCATGCGCAATTCAGCCCTTTGTTGCTCTGGTTGCCGCCACTCTAAGAATGCCCTGGGGCCTTACGCGGATGGAGACAGGTTTGTCGAGCAATGCAGCACCTGGCGGCCGAGGTTTTCGACGTGGTTTGATGACCCTGGCCGCGTTCCTCGCTGCGCCCTTGGCTGCGCAGGATGACACCTCGGCGACAGAACCGGCAGCCATCGATGCGGCAGCGACAGACACGCCCGCCGCACCGCCCGCGCCCGACCCCCAGCCGCGTGTCAATCTGATGGTCACGGTTCCGCGTGGCGAGGTCAATCAGGCACAATTGCAGGAATGCCGCGACGATGCCGATGCCGGCACCATCAGCGGGGAAATCGTGGTCTGCCGCGAAGTGGGAAGCGATAACAGCGCGCTCACCGGCAATCGCGAAGAGACCCAGAAACGTTACGCGCAGGAAACCATGCTGAAAGGCGCGCCGCGTGCGCCCGAAGCGTTCGGCATTCCCGACAATGGCAAGGGCATCGGCTTTGGCAAGCCGCCCCCGGTGGCGATCACCGTTGATTTTAACGCGTTGCCCACGGCCCCTGCCGGATCGGATGCAGACCGGATCGGGCGCGGACTAGCACCGCTTGGCGAGGGCCGTGAACTGACCGAAGAAGAAGAACGCGCCCGGCGCGAAGCTGCGGGGATCAAGACCAGCACTCCACCCCGCCCCAAGAAGAAGGGCGGCTAGGGCGCGGCGTGATAATCGCAACGGGCCTGACCGCCGCACTGATGCTCGCGGCCAGCGTGCAATATGAACCGCCGATGCAGCCCAAGCGCCTGCCGGACCGGCCGCCGCCTGCGCCCGCAACGGAGGCTGAGCCTGAACGCATCCCCATCGATCTTGGTGCGGAAACGTGGCCCAATGAACCGCCCCAAAGCATCGACATTCTCGCCCCGCCGATCGAATCCGAAGCGGCCAATGCCGCGGCGCTGAAGGAATGCGAAGACCAGCGCGATGTCGGGATCGTGGCGGGCGAAATCGTCGTATGCCGCGAACTGGAGGTCGATACTTCCCAGCTTTACAGCGGCAGTCGCGAGGCATGGCTGAAAGATTATGCCGCGCGCACGCAGAACGCAGGCACCCTGCCCCCGCCGGATGTTGCTGGCCCCGGCATTTTTCGCGGGCCTGCCACGGTTGGCGGGTTGTGCCTGATTGGCCTCTGCCCGGACGAACCGGCACTGATCGTCGATGTCGAAGCAATCCCGCCTCCGCCCGCAGGGTCGGACGCGGCGCGGGTGGCGGAGGGACTGGCGCCGCTGGAAGAGGATAACGCCCCGCTGTCAGACGAAGCGCGCAGCCGGGTCGAAGCGGAACTCGGCCTGCCTCAAGCCGCGCCGGGCGAATAATTCCTAAAGCGGCAGAATCGGCAGCACGAGCGGCTCGCCCGAAAGGCTGTCCGACCCCTCCAGCAGCGCGAGCGCCTTGGCCACGCACTTCTCCGGGCCTTCGTGCGTCACCATCGCCACCATCACCTCGCCCCCGCTTTGCGAACGGCCCTGCTGGATCAGGCTCTCGATCGAGACATTCCCATCGCGCAGCGCCGCTGTGAGTTCGGCCAGAACGCCTGGGCGGTCCTTCACCATGAAGCGAATATAAGTGCGCTCTGTGCGGTCGCCGGGCTCGGCGGGCGGCATGGCGGCAAGCTGGGCGGAGGGTATCGAGAACGGCGCCCCCACCTCGTCGCGCGCAATGTCGATCAGGTCGGCCGCAACCGCGCTCGCCGTCGGCCCGTCGCCTGCGCCGGCGCCCTGAAACAGCAGGCGCCCGGAGAAATTGCCTTCCGCCACCACCGCATTGGTGGGGCCATCGACCGCACTCAGCGGGTGGCCTCTTGCGACCAGACAGGGGCGCACGCGCTGGAGCAGGCGCGGGCCTTGCGGAGTTTCCTCCACATCGGCCTCCCCGATCAGGCGGATGACAAAGCCCAGAGCGGCCGCCTGTGCGATATCGGCGGCGCGGATCTGGGTGATCCCGCACACCCGTACGCCTGCAAAATCGAGCCGCGTGCCAAATCCGATCGCGGCGAGGATCGCCAGCTTGTGCGCGGCGTCCACACCCTCGATGTCGAAAGCCGGGTCGGCTTCGGCAAAGCCGCGCGCTTGCGCCTCGGCCAGCACGGCATCAAAGTCCGCGCCGGTCGCTTCCATTTCCGACAAGATGTAATTGCAGGTGCCGTTGAGGATGCCGTAAACCTTGGTGAGCGCATTGGCGCTGGTGCCTTCGCGCAAGCCCTTGATGACAGGGATACCACCGCCCACCGCCGCCTCGAACTTGAGGGCAGCATGATGCCCTTCCGCGATTTCGGCGAGCTCCAGCCCGTGATGCGCGATCATCGCCTTGTTGGCGGTGACGAGGCCCTTGCCAGCGCGCAACGCCGCGCGCGACAGCGCCAGCGCGGGGCCATCAGAGCCACCGACCAGCTCGACCACAACATCCACTTCATCGCGCCGGGCGAGCGCGGTCATGTCGTCTTCCCAGGCGAAGCGGGTGATCTCGACACCGCGGTGCTTGCCGCGATCGCGCGCACTGACCGCGACGACCTCGATCCCGCGGCCGGCGCGCGCGGCGATCAAGGCGCGGTTGGTATCGAGCAAACGAATGACGCCAGCGCCGACAGTGCCGAGGCCGGCGATGGCAATACGCAGGGGTTGCGGGGCGGTGTCGGCCAAGCGGTCCTCCATCAATGACTGATGGCGGCGCTTAACCCTGCCCGCCCTGCGGTCAAGCGCGGATACGTATGATACGCCCGCGGATCAGCCTTGCGTGATGCGCCGCGCACACGGCCCGATCGCCTCGCGCACAAAGGCATAGTCCGCCGTGGCCAGTCGCCGCGCTTCGGGATCGCGCGCCAGATTGGTGTTGCTGGGCAACTCGGCAGGCAAGGCGCAGGCAAGGCGATACCAGCGCAAGGTCTCGGGCGCCGGCGGACGCGCGGCGGAATCGATGATCTCACCCCACGAAACCCCCCATTGCGGCCGCTGTCCCGGACGCCGCAGCACCGTGATAGACACCGGTGAGCGATTTTCAGTTGCCAGAAAAATCTGCGTTTCCGATTCGCCCGTCAAGGTGCCCTGCACCGCCAACGCATCGCTGATACCGGTGATCCGGGGCGGCGCCATATTTTCATCGTAAAGCGCGGTCAAAATCGGTCGCAGGCGTGCTTCGATATCGGGCGTGTAGGCCAGGTGCGCCCCCGGCGCGACCAGTTGCACTTCGCCCGCGCGGCCCGCCACGCTGCGCGCAAACAGCACAAATTCGCGCTTTTTGAGCTTGGGCACCTTGCCTCTGGCGTCCAGCGGCACGTCGACAAGATAGGCCAGGCTTTCCCCCACGCCAGCGCGGCCCGCGATCAGCGCAACCGTCTCGGCTTCGATGTAAAGCCGGGCGAATCCCCGTGCCAGACCGGGGGCGCGTTCGGGTTTCAGCACCGCCTGATTGCGAATCCGGGCCCGGATGACGAGCGCCGCTGCATCCGAAAGGGTCGCAAGATCGGCATAAGTGGGGGCGTCCGTAGCCGTCGATGCAACCGTTGCAGGGGCCTGTGCTTGCGCTGCAACCGGTCCGACAAACAGCCCGCCAGCCGCCATGAATGACACGATCAGAGGATTGAAAAACGGCATTAATTTACCTTTAACCTGGGGCTGTGCGACAGCCGCCGAAAGGCAACCTCGCACGCTCGCTTTAGCAAAGCTTATTGCACATGGCTCGCAGTGAATTGGTCCTGAACCGCAAAAGGGTTTGATCGGGTAGGGGTTGCCCGTTAAAGCCTCGCTGACTGATCGCGCGGGACTGGGGACATTACCGCGGGAACAGTTCAGGTTGCGTATAGGATGTATTGTGTCCTTTACGTGCCAGCCGGGGAAATTACGGACCAGCCGTCAGTGTTGCGTCCGCATTTTCATTCCCGGCGTGGGAGGGCCGAAATTACCGGGATCCGCTCGCCTGCTGTCGTGGCTGGGGGGTGGGGAGTGTGCCAATCTTCGTGATTGGCGAGTATTTGGAGAGAAAGCGCTGGATGTCCTACGCTAACCAACAACAAGGATTGACCGGCCCCAAGCTTGTCGCATTGATTATCGCACTTGCGATTGTCGGCAGCGTCGGGCTTGGAATGGTCGTCTTTCTTGCCGTCGATGCCGTCAAAGAGGCGATCGAACGCGTTACCACAGTGGAAGTGAAGGAAGAGGAACCACCGCCACCGCCGCCCGAGGAAGAGCCGCCGCCGGAGGAAGTGACGCCGGAGCCGGTTTCACCGCCGCCGCCCAATGCGCCCCCGCCGCTGGTGGAAAATCTGGTTCGGGAAAGCCCGGTTCAGGTTGTCGACCGCCCGTCGCCGCCGGAAGTGTTCCGCAAGCCTGCCGTGACAAACGAGCCGGTGCGGATTGCTGAGCCGGTCGTCGTTCAGGCGCCCTCGAAGGCTCGCGGCGTTCAGCCGAAGAACCAGCGCAGCTGGGCTGCCCGGATCCAGGACAATTATCCGCGCCGTGCCGCTCAGGAAGAGATCGAAGGCACCGTGGGCGTTCGCGTCACCGTGACCGGCGATGGCAGAGCCACCGGCTGTTCGGTGACAGCTTCGAGCGGCTCGAACATCCTTGATGAAGCAGCCTGCAAGGATCTCGAACGTTACGGACGGTTCGATCCGGCACTTAACGCCGCCGGTGACCCGATCACCGCCAGCTGGTCCACGCGTATTACCTACAAGCTGAACTGACGGATCAATTCCGGGACGCGGCTAGGCCGTTTGCCCACGGACAACTTTTCAAAAGGACTACTCGCAATGAACCTTTACCTCCTCGCCGCCGCCGCTGGTGAAGCAGCGCCCGAAAGCCAGTTCGGCTTCGTCGAAGCCATGAGAGAGGGCGGCCCGGTCGCCTGGTCGATCCTCGCCGTCATGATCATCATGTCGGTCGGCTCGTTCTACATCATGTTCACCAAGCTGTTCGAACAGAACAAGGTCATGAAGCAGTACAACACCGTCCAGACCCAGTTCTGGCGTGCGTCGACCCTTAAGGAAGGCGCGACCAAGCTCGACAAGGACGGCCCGTGGCGTCAGCTGGCCGATGATGCCGTCCGCGCACAGGACGAGCATGGCAAGATGACCGATTCGCTTGAATCGCACGATTACATGCACGGTTCGCTTCAGCGTTCGGAAGATTCGATCAACGCCGTGCTCGCAGGCGGTCTGCCGTTCCTCGCCACCGTGGGTGCGACCGCACCATTCGTGGGTCTGCTCGGCACCGTGATCGGGATCTACCGCGCGCTGATCAACATCGGCATCGCCGGTAACGCCTCGATCGACAAGGTCGCAGGCCCTGTGGGTGAAGCATTGATCATGACCGCAATCGGTCTGCTCGTCGCTGTGCCGGCTGTGTTCGCGTTCAACTGGCTGCAGTCGCGCAACCGCAAGATCGCAGCGATGCTCAACACCTTCAGCACCGATCTGCTGGCCTACATCAACTCGAACGGCGCGGTGAAGCCGACGGTGACGGGTGCAGCGCCCGCGGCAAAGCCTGCTGCCAAGCCGGTGGCCACGCCCCCGGCAAAGCCGGTTACCAACCCGACGCTCAACAAGTCCTGATCGTCCCTTGCCGACAGTCGGCGGGAGTGTGCCTAATGGTCGCTCCCGCCACTGTCCGACCCCTGGCTCATAAAGTCCCGGGAATCGGACAGGCATCTTACGTCAATGTTTTGACAGGCTAGGAATTCACAATGGCGATTTCTACGGGAGGCGGGGTCGATACCCCCATGTCCGACATCAACACCACGCCGTTGGTGGACGTGATGCTGGTGCTCCTGATCATCTTCCTCATCGCGGTCCCGGTCGCGATCCAGACGATCGAACGGCTGGAGATACCGGTATTTGAATCGGTTGAGGCGAAAAACAAGGCAGAAAACCTGCTGGTGACCGTCAGCGCAACCGACGATGCCGGGCGCAGCGCCGGGGATCCGGGCTATGCCGGTGCCTCGCGCAATGGCGAGTGCCGCGTTTACCTCAACAATATCACACTCGTCGACTCGGCCGAATTGCAGGAGCGTGCGTTCAATCGTCTCGACGCCATCGTCAAGCAAGCGGGCGGTTCTGAAGCATTGATGGCAAACCCCGAGGACATTCCGCAAGTACACATCCGCGGCGACGTCAACGCCCCGTGGAGCTGCGTGGCGGGCACGATCTACAACATCCAGCGGGCCGGCTATCCGATCGTCGGGTTCATTTCGAACCCCGTCGATCCGGGCTGACCTACCAGCGCAATTGAGGAGTAACTGACATGGGTATGGCTGGAGGCAAGCTCGACGGCGAGCCGATGATGGACATGAACATGACGCCGTTGATCGACGTCTTGCTCGTTTTGCTGATCATGTTCATCATCACCATCCCGGTGGCGACCCACTCGGTCGACATCGATCTGCCGACACCGAATCCGCCGGTAAATCCGCCACCGATCGATCCGGTCAAGAACAAGGTGGTGCTGACGGCGGACGATCAGATCCTGTGGAATGGCGAACCGCTGACCGAAAACGAACTGGTCTTCACGTTGCAGCAAACCACGCAGATGGCAGTGGAGCCCGAACTTCAGTTCGAGCCTGAGCCGCTGGCCAGCTACGACCTGTCGGTTCACGTGCTGAACGACATCAAGGGATCGGGCGTCACCAAGTTCGGCTTCGTCGGCAACGACAAGTATCGCGACTTCGGCAAGTAAGGCTTGCCCGGGCCAGGCCGACCCTGGGTCGCGCCAGACCCGGTCCAGGTTTCGCCAGACCAAGGTTTGAGGGGGCGTTGCGAGCGATCGCAGCGCCCCTTTTGCATGGATCGCTTCATTGATCGCGCCGGCACGGCGGCAATGTTTCACGTGAAACATTTCGGGAACAACGCTGCAGGTCAGTCACCTTCGACAGGTAAATCGGGTGTCATCGCGGCGGCGATCAGCCCCTCAGCCTCAAGCAGCAGTTCATCATCCACCGCACCTTGAGGCACCGCCTCGCGCCCGATAATGGTCATTACCGGAACCGCTAGCGGCGACACGCGCTCCAGGGTCACATGCACCATTTCGCGCTCGGACCGCTCCAGCAAGTCAGCCAGCCGTCCCACATCGGTCATCCGCGCCCGCGCGTCGGCCCACGCCGCCTCGATCAGCACGTGATCCGGCTCGTACTTGCGCAGCACATCATAGATGAGATCGGTGGAGAAGGTGACCTGCTTGCCGGTCTTCTTCTGGCCGGGATGCTGCCGCTCCACCAGTCCGCTGATCACCGCAACCTCGCGAAACGCGCGGCGCAGAAGATGGCTTTCGGTGACCCAGTCGACGAATTCATCGGTCAGAATATCGGGAGACAGCAGCGGCAGGGGATCGGTGACAGGCTTCAGGCCCCACACCGCGAGGCAATAATCGTTCGCCACAAAACCGCCCGGCAGCAACCCGCGGTCCTCCATTCGCCGGGTGATGAGCATCCCGAGGCTCTGGTTCGCGTTCCAGCCCTCGAAAGTGTAATACGTCGTGTAATGCTTCCCGCCGTGGGGGAAGCTTTCGACCAGCAGTTCGCCCGGCGCGGGCAGGCGGCTGCGGTAATCCTGCATCTCCAGCCATTCGCGCACATCATCGGGGAATTGCCCCCACCCTGCCCTGTCGACCAGCAGCGCCTGCACCCGCTGGGACAGATGCGTGGTGATCGGCAGACGCAGCCCGCCGTAACTCGGGATCGTGGCGCTTTTCTTGGCGGCGCGCACCACCACGTCCATGTCCTTCACGCTTTCGACCTCAAGGCTCATGCCGGCGAAAAAGAAGGTGTCGCCGGGGGAAAGCTGCGCGGCGAACCGTTCCTCCACCTTGCCGAGGCTGCGGCCATTCTTGAAACGCACCACCAGCATTTCGGAATCGACGATGATCCCGGCATTCATCCGGTGGCGCTGCGCCTGGCTGGGATGCGCGATCCGCCAGGTGCCATCGCGCGCGCGCACGATGCGCTGGAACCGGTCATAGGCCTTCAGCGCGTAGCCGCCGTTCGAGACGAAGCGCAAGATCCGTCCGAACGTCTCCTGATCGACCCAGCTATAGGCCAGCGCGCTCCTGATCTCGGCGCGCAGCGTGTCTTCGTGAAACGGCCCGGCGCAGGCACAGGCCATGACGTGCTGCGCCAGCACATCAAGACTACCGGGCCGGAACGCCTCCCCATCGCGCTGGCCCTGGTCGACCGCCTGTTTCGCTGCCGTCGCCTCCAGAAACTCGAAGCGATTGCCCGGCACCAGCACCGCCCGGCTGGGCGTATCGAGCCTGTGGCCTGCCCGCCCGATCCGCTGAAGCAGGCGCGACGATCCCTTGGGCGCACCCATCTGAACGACCAGATCGATATCCCCCCAGTCAATCCCCAGATCGAGGCTGGCGGTGCACACCAGCGCCCGCAATTCGCCGCGCGCCATCGCCTCTTCCACCTTGCGACGGGCTTCGACCGACAGGCTGCCGTGGTGGATGCCGATGGGCAGGTGGTCCGCGTTTTCCTCCCACAGGCACTGAAAGATGAACTCGGCCAGAAAGCGCGTGTTGGTGAATACGAGCGTGGTGCGGTTGGCCTTGATCGCCGCGTAAAGCTGCGGCACCGCCCAGCGCCCGGCATGTCCGCCCCACGGGATCCGTTCCTCGAAAGGGAGCAGGATTTCGACCTCGGGTTCGGCCCCCGCTTCGCCCAGGACGAGCGCGGCTGCCGCGATCTCGCCGCTCTCGCCAGTCTGGGGTGCGAGCCATTCCTGAAAATCGCGTGGATTGGCCAGTGTTGCCGACAGGGCCACCCGTTGCGCCTGCGGCGCCAGTGCGTTGAGGCGCGCAAGGCTCAGCGCGAGCAGATCACCGCGCTTGTCGGTCGCAAAGGCATGGACTTCGTCGATCACGATCCGGCGCAGCCCTGCAAACAGATCGGCGCTTTCAGGATAGGACAGCAACAGCGAAAGGCTTTCAGGCGTCGTCAGCAGCACATGTGGCGGGCGTTCGCGCTGGCGCTTCTTGCGATCCGACGGAGTGTCGCCGCTGCGGGTCTCGACCCGGATCGGCAAGCCGATCTCCTCGATGGGGGTGAGAAGGTTGCGCTTCACATCCTGCGCCAGCGCCTTCAGGGGCGAGACGTAAAGCGTGTGCAAGCCATCAGCCGGCGCTGGCCCGGCTGAGGGCGCAAAATCGCACAGCGTCGGCAAAAAGCCCGCCAGCGTCTTGCCCGCCCCGGTATCGGCGACCAGCAGCGCGTGGGATCCAGCGTGGGCAGTGGCCAGCATCTCCCACTGATGCCGCCGCACTTGCCAGCCGCGCGCATCGAACCACGCGGCAATTTCTGGTGGGAGAGCGGGCGATACGGGGACGGTCACGCCTGCGATGTGGCGCTTCCCTCCCAAATCGGCAAGCGGGGCTTCAGGAACCGGATGTCTGGCGCGGAGCCGGATCGCGCACGTTGTCACCAAGTTCGCTTTCACCCACGTCCAGAATGGTCGCCATCCGCGCGCGTTCGGCAGCGGTAAGATCACTCCAAGCCTTTTCGGCTGGCAGCGCGGCCATCTTCGTTTCAAGGTCAGCCATGATATCGCCCATACCGCCCATCATGGCCGGCAACGCTTGCATGGTGGCCCCCATGACCTGCGGATCGGCCATCAGCTTCATGCTTTCGCCAGCATAGGCCCGACCGGTCGGCGTCGCAAAAAACGCACCGATGTCGGCAAGCTGCGCTTCATCGAAGCGCGCGGCATAGGCCTTGGACAGACCCTCGCGGTAGAGCGGTTCGATCACCACTGCCGCTTCTGCCATAACGCCGCGCATCAGATCGCCCATCACCTGCCCGCGCTGGGCAAAACCGGGATCAAGCAACGTGGCAAGTTCAATCCGTTCTTCAGCCGTCAATGCATCGAGCGTTTCGGGCGCAACCGATAGCCGCGATTGCAGCAACAGCCCCGCGCCAGTCTCACCGCTGAACATGCTCGTCATCGGACCGAACATGCCATCCATCATCTCGCCCATCATTTCGGCGTAGAAGCCTTCAGGCATCATCACCGACACAAGCGCCGTTGCAGCGGGAAGGCGCATTTCTTGTGCGGGGGTGAGCGGTTCGGCCTGGAACATGCCGGCCATCGCCTGCATCAGATCGTCCATCTGTGCGGCATTGTCAGCGGCCGGTTCCTGCGCAGCAAGCGGCTGCGGGGTCAGTGAAAACACGCTGAGAGCGGCGGCGGCTGAAAAAACGTGGCGACGAATCATGGCGTTGCTTCCCCTGTAGCTGACGGGACTTAATGCCTCACGCTGTCGCCGCGTTCCAGCCCTGACAGCGCGATCTGGTCGTCGATCTGCGCGAGGAGGCGGATGAGGCCACCAGCAGCGCGCCTGTGTCCTTCACTTTGGGCCTGATCAGCGAATGGTCGGTCTTCGCATCGGCGATAAGTGCAGGCTGACCATGCTGTCTCGGTCCCACAAACAGCGGCGGATGTGGGCGATTTCTCCGCTCCGCCCTTTTACCAGCATGCGGGAGGCAGATTTGCGATATTCCCTGATTTGCTACGGTTGATCCTCATCGGCCAGCGTGGTGGCTGCGTCCGGCAGATCGCCCAGCAACAGATCGCGCGCGGCATTGGCCTCCTGCATCGCTGCCGTCGTGCCGCCCCTGTCAGGATGCACCACGGCGATCACATTCCGGTGCGCCCTGATGATTGCGGCGCGGTCTGCCCCGCGTTCAACGCCAAGCACCATCCGGGCCTGCCTGTGCGCCTCGGCGCGGGTTGAGGGCCCGCGCAGGTAGTCCCACGGCCACTTGCCGGTTGCCCAGCGGCACATCAGACTGAGCACAAGAACCGCGATAAGGGCCTTCATCATCACGCAATTTCCAGCGCGTCATGCTCGCGGTCAAAGGCAGGCAGGCTCAGAGCCTTGATAAGCGCGCGCAATTCCTGACGCGCGACGAGGTGGCTGGTGCCGAGTTCCCCGAGATGGCTCTTGTCGAGCAGCGTCAGGCCGGAAGGAAACAGTTCGCGATAGATCACGCGTTCGGAAAGGCCTTGCGTCACCCGGAACCCAACCCGCTTTGACATTTCGCCCAGCGCCCTGTGAAGGCGGGCCTGGTTGCGCGCTTCGACATGGCCGGTGCGGTTCCTCACCACGATCCAGTCCATTTCGGGCCGCTGTTGCTCGATCGTCATGCGGCTGCGTTTCAAGCGCGCTTCCCAGATCAGCTCTGCAAAAAACGAAAGTTTCTTGACCTTGAAGGTTTCGGCATCGACCTGCCCGATCAGATCGAAATCGACGAAACTGTCGTTCATCGGCGTCACCAGCGTATCGGCGTGTTCCACCGCGATGCGGGCATAGGGATCATCGCGGCCCGGATTGTCGATAATCAAAAAATCGCAGCTCGCCTCAAGCCGGCGGATCATGCCCAGCAAATCACCCGTGGTATTGCCGCGGAACACCTCGCAACCGGGCGTGGGCAAGGTCAGCCCGCGCTTTTCCAGCGTGGTCAGCCGGTTCTCGATATAGCGGTGCATCGTGCGCTGGCGCGGATCGAGATCGATCGACGAAACCCGTGCGCCCAGATAGGTCAGCGCCACGGCAACATGAACAGCGGTGGTCGATTTACCGGTGCCGCCTTTCTCGTTGGCGAACACGATTCGATGCGCCTGCCCCTTGCGCAGGCTGCGTCCCGCCAGGACAGGTTCAGAAGGTTGATCGCTCGGAGCGGACGGCATGGACAGTCTCTTGATCGGGCGCGGGGCGGATGGGCTTGAAAGGGATCGGGTTGCGCCGCTAGGGCGGTTGCCTGTCGTGTATCCTTGGAGACGCACTGGTGCAAACGGTCAAGTCGCTGCAAATGTTGAGAACCGCTTTGGCACAATTGCGCGCCAATGGCGGCTCTGTCGCGCTGGTGCCCACCATGGGCGCGCTGCACGAAGGTCACCTCACGCTGGTGCGGCGTGCGCGGGCCGATGCAGATCACGTGGTTGCCTCGATCTTCGTCAATCCCAGGCAGTTCGGCGCGAACGAGGATCTGGATGCCTATCCCCGCCAATTGGCCAAAGACGCGGCCATGCTCGAGGCCGAAGGCTGCGCGCTGCTCTGGGCGCCCGACGTCGCGGCGATGTACCCGGCGGGATTTGCCACCAATGTAAGCGTTGCCGGCGTGAGCGACGGCCTGTGCGGCGCGGCCCGGCCCGGCCATTTCGACGGCGTGGCCACCGTCGTGTGCAAGCTTTTCAATCAGGTCGCGCCTGACATGGCATTCTTCGGCGAAAAGGATTTTCAGCAGCTGGCCGTGATCCGGACCATGGCACGCGATCTCGATCTCACCTTCCCGCATGCCGATGCGATCATCGGGGTGCCGACCGTGCGCGAGCCCGACGGGTTGGCGATGTCGAGCCGGAACCGCTATCTGGCACCCGATGATCGCGCCGCAGCGGCGGCCCTGCCGCGCGCCATGCAGTCAGCGATCGCGGCAATCGAAAGCGGTGCGGATATCGCGACGGTGCTGACAGACCTTGAAGCAAAGATCATCGCAAGCGGCTTTACCAGCGTCGATTATGCCGTTTTGGCGGACAGCCGTTCGCTGGCGCCTTTGATGTCCCTGAACGCGCAGCCCGCCCGCCTGCTCGTTGCTGCCCGGATCGGCGGCACCCGGCTGATCGACAATATGGCGGTGAATGACGACCCTTGATGCTGCACCTTATTGACGCGCCCGCGTCTTCGGTGGCATGGGCGCCGTTGAGCGGGCGGGTATAGCTTAGTGGTAAAGCACCAGCCTTCCAAGCTGGCTATGCGGGTTCGATTCCCGCTACCCGCTCCACAATTCCCGAAAAGCCCCGGAAAACCGCCAATCCGGAGGCGGCATGCGCACCTGTTTCCGCGTAGCGTCTTACAGGGCGGTGCCGAAGGTGCCGTGATGGCCGTTCGGCGTTATGACTCGCTCTCGTCCGGTTTTTGCGCTGGCATCAGTTTCACCATGGTGATTTTGTGCCCTTCTGTCTGTTCGATGGTAAGTCGGTAGCCGGGCAGGTCGATTGTCTCACCTTGTTCCGGAACAATCCCGCGGCGTGCCAGTGCGAGACCGGCGATCGTGACGATATCGCCTTCCTCAAGCGCGATCGCGTGATCCTCGGCAAGCTCGGCCAGCGTGACCTCCCCGTCGAGCAGGAAACCGCCATCGGGCAATTTGCGGATCCAGTCGGAATCCGGCCCCAGATCTTCATCGATCAGATCTTCGACCAAATCGTCCAGCGTGACAAAGCCCAGCGTCCCGCCGTGTTCGTTCACGACCAGCGCGGCGTGGATGCGTTGCTTCTTGAACAAGGCCAGCAGTTCGGTTGCAGTTGTCGTCGCTGCAACCCGTGGCAGCGGCCGGGTCATGCCCGACAGGGTCTGATCGCTTCCCGATGTGCGCGCGCGAATGAAGTCCTTCACATGGAACACGCCGCCAATGTCATCGAGCGACGTTGCGTAAACCGGATAGCGGGTTTGCTGGGACGAAGCGATCAGTTCGACCAGATCGGACAGCGGTGTCCCCAGCGCGATGGCTTTCATCCGCGATCGCGATGTCATCAGTTCTTCAGCGGTGCGGTCTTCCATTTCGAAAATGTTTTCGATCAGGATGCGCTGCCCATCTTCGAACTGGCCACTGGCGGCGACTTCGTCGGTCGCGATCTCGAGTTCCTTGCTGGTGTAGAGCGAGGCATTCTTGCCGGGGTCCGGAATCCCCAGCATCCGCATCAGCGCAAAGGCAATCTGGTTCAGCGCAAACACCATTGGCCGGAACACAAACCCGAAAAAGCGCATCACCGGATTGACCGACAGACTGACCTGTTCGGGAAGTTGCAGGGCAAGCGCCTTGGGGATCATCTCGCCGAACACGACGTGGAGATAGGTGATGCCGCCCAGCGCAATGATAAAGCCTACCAGATGCGACTGGTCGTAAGACATCCCCCAGCGTTCCAGCGCGGGATAGATCCAAGCCGCGACCGCAGGCTCGCCGTACATTCCCAGCCCGATACTGGCGAGCGTGATGCCCAGCTGGGCGATAGCGATGTAGGAATCCTTGCCGCCCTTGCGATCAAACACCCGCACCAGCCAGCCGGCCGCGCCACTGCCGCTTTTGGCGAGCGTGTCCAGGCGGCTGCGGCGCGATCCGACCAGCGCAAACTCGGCGGCCACGAAAACGCCGTTGATCCCGACAAGCACGATGATGATGAGGATCGGCAACAGATACTCGCTCATATCTCCTGCTCCCGCTGCACGTCCTTGCGAACCAACACCCGCTGGACGGCATAGCCCGCCATCGCTTCGACTGTCAGAGTGTAACGCGTGCCTGCCAGATGTGCCACGTCGCCAGCCGACGGTAATCGGCCAAGCTCATGCCAGACCAACCCGCCAATTGTATCGGCACGATCATCGGGCAGATCGATATCGTACCGGTCAGCCAGCGCAGCCAGGCTCACGTCACCGCGCACGCTGCGTCCATTGGGCTTGGCGATGATCGGATCTTCTTCCTGATCGAATTCATCCTGGATCTCGCCAAACACCTCTTCCAGCGCGTCTTCCAGCGTCACCATGCCCGCCACAGATCCGTATTCGTTGACGACGATCGCCGTGCGCCTGCCATTCTGGCGCAAGATTTGCCATAGCTTGGGCACGGTCATCAGCTCGGCCACCACCAGCGGCGGCCGTGTCACGGTTTCGACAAGCGTGTTCGCATCACGTTCGAAAGCCGCGAAAAGTGCGCGAATATGCACGATGCCGACAATGTCCTCGGAACTCGCACCTGTCACCGGGAACCGCGAAAATGGCTCCTCTGCCACGCGCGACAACGCCGCACGGACGGTTTCATGGGCTTCGACCGTGACCATTCGTGTGCGCGGGGTCAGGATTTCGCGCACCGTACGCCCGCTGACCCCGAGCGCACCGGCCAGCATCTTGCGTTCGTCGGCATCGATCAGGCCACCAGCCGCGCTTTCGCGATACAGCCCTTCAAGCTCCTCGGGCGAATGGATGTGGGAGTGTCCGTGATCGCCATTGAGCCGGAACAGGCGCATCACCGCAAAGGCGGTGCCGTTGAAGATAAAAACCAAAGGCTTGAACAGCATCAGGCTGATGGTCATCGGCCACATCGTCGCCATCGCCAATTGTTCGGGATATCGCAGCGCCACCGTCTTGGGCAAAAGCTCGCCGAGCACGACCTGCAGCACCGTGACCAGCAGCAGGACAATCACAATCGCGGCGACCGCTCCGCCAATCATGCCGAGCAAGGGTGTCAACAAGGGGGTAAGCTGCGCCTGCCCATAGGCGCCGGCAATCAGGCTGCTGAGCGTGATGCCGACCTGACAACCGGCCACGTAATTGTCCAACCTTTTGGGGTCCTGCAGGATCGCCAGCAAAGCGGTGGCCGATCGGTTACCATTGGCGGCAATCTCCTGCACCCGCGACTTGCGTGACCCAACCGTGGCAAATTCTGCCGCGACATAAAGCGCATTGGCCGAAACCATCACCAAAATGACCGACACAGGCAGCAGAACGTCAGCGATTGTCATAAAAATCCATCTGCATTTCGCGCGGCAGCGAGCCCGTTTCCGCAGTTTGGCAAATCGCCATGCTGGCCCAAAATCTGTCTATTCCGGTTCATTTGGCATGGGCTTAGCCAAGATCGCTCTGACATACACCCGCTGAACGAACAAGAAGGTGACAATCGTCAGCGGCGCTGCGAGGAGCACGCCGAGAAATCCGAACAGCAATCCGAATGCCAATACTGCAAACAGCAGCACCGCCGGCGGGATGTCGACCGCATGCTTCTGGATCATCGGCTGCAGAAAATTGCCCTGCAATTGCTGCACGCCGAGAAATAGCAACAAGGTCCATAGGGCGGTGATCGGCGATACCGTAAAGGCCAGAAGAACTGCCGGAACGCCGGCAATGATCGGCCCGACCATCGGAATGATGTCGAGCAATCCGGCAATCGTGCCAAGGCCGCCGGCGGCCGGTACGCCCAGCAACGCCAGACCCGCCCAGGTCAGCACCGCGACCACAAGCGATGAAATCGCTTGCCCCATCATCCATCCGCGCAAGGCCACGGCGGCATCGTCCAGCGCCCGTGCGGCGACTGGTTCGGCCTTTTGTGGAACCAGCAGCAAAAAGCCGCGACGGTAGACGCCCGGATTTGCAGCCATGAAGATCGCCCCGACAAGGACGAGGACAAAGTCCGCAATGCCATTGCCTGCTGCCATCGCAAACCCACCCGCCTGACTTGCGAGACGTGATATGTCCTCACTGCCAATCTGGGCGAGCTCATCCAGAGTGGTACCCGGGCTGTATCGTTCCACAAAGCCACGCAGCCCCGCAATGGCTTCGGGCAGGGTTTGCCGGATCGTATCGAACTGGTCGGCGATCTGGGTGCCAAACAAGGCAAAAGCGCCAACAAACACACCCAGAAAAGCAAAGATCGCCAACGTCAGCCCGAACGAGCGCCCCATACCGGTTACGCGGCAAATCCGGCCCGTGATCGCATCGAACACCGCGCCCAGAACGATGCTTGCAAAAACCAGCAGGAAGAACCGGTTGAGTTCGACAACAAGCCAGCCCAATCCCGCGATCACAAGCGTTATCACGGCGGCCAGAGCAACCGCACCGGGCCTGATGGCAAAAGCTTGAGCTTCGCCCGGATGGGCGCGTGGCGTGACGCCGGGCGGCTGGTCGGTCGGCTTGTCCATCCCACGCCAATAGCCTGCGCGACAGGGATTGGGGAGGCGTGATTTGTAGGCGCGCTGATGAGATTGCGCCTTTTTGCTCCCCTTACCGATCCAGGGTAATAACGCATGTTGTCAGTGACGGGGCGTTCCGGGCGCCGCGGACACAATCCTTCGCGCGATTCGGCAATATCTGTCCCCGGCTCCGAAACGTCTTGTGTTTTCGCGCCAATTTGCAGAACCGTCGCGGCCCATGATGCCCGGTATCCCCAATCCGCATGCGATCGCGGCGCTTGTCGTCACCACCGCAATGTTCATCGCCTTTGCGCGCGGCCGCCTATCGGTCGAGATCGTTTCGCTTGTCACCATCGCGGTGATCGCGGTCGGCCTGTATTTTTTCCCCTTGCCCGGCGCCAGTCAGACAGACGGCCTGACGCTCGCCTTCGCCGGGTTTGGCCACTACGCATTGATCACCATTTGCGCGCTGATGATCATGGGGCGCGGATTGGTTGTGACCGGGGCGCTCGAACCTGCCGCGCGGTTTCTTGAGCAGGTGTTCAAATTCAATCTCCAGCTTGGTTTGCTCGTTTCGCTGGTGCTGGCGATGCTGCTGTCGATGGCGGTCAATGATACGCCGGTGTTGGTGCTGCTGCTGCCGATCTTCGTCACGCTGGCCGCGCGGGGCGCAATGCCGGCATCCAAGACTTTGATCCCGCTCAATGCAGCGGTGCTGATCGGGGGAATGGCCACCACCATCGGCACATCGACCAATATCCTGGTCGTCTCCATCGCGACCGATCTCGGGATGCGCCCGCTGGGCGTGTTCGATTACACCCCGATCGTGCTGGTCGCAGCGCTTGTCGCGTTGCCGTATATCTGGTTGGTCATGCCGCGCCTGCTGCGCGACAATTCCGCGGGCGAGGCGGGCGTCAAGCGTCGCTTTCTGGCGCGGCTCACCATCAACGAAGACAGTCTCCTGAACGGCAAGGAATTGTCCGAAATCGTTCCGCGTCTGCCTGATGACATCGAGTTTCACGATGCGCCAGCGGGCCCGATCAGGCCGTTGCAACGCTTGCGCATATCTGGGCCGCATGAATCGCTGGCAGAAGCCTTGCGGTTGCTCAAGGGCGAGGCCGCGCCAGCCTGGGTGCTCGATCAAATCAAGCGCAAGGGGCAGGAGGGCGACGAGGATATCGTGGTGGTGGAGATGGCCGTTACCGGCGATTCGCGCCTGATCAATCGTTCGCTTCCCGATGCGGGGATCGCCGATCTTTATGGCGTCGCGGTGATTGGCGTCCATCGTTCGGACCGCCGGAGTGCCGAGAAGGCCCGCGATGGCGAAAGCGCAGACCTGCGCTTTTCCGAAGGCGATGTCCTGCTGGTCATGGGGCTGCCGACGGAACTGCAGTTTTTCGCACAAGCCGATGGCCTGCTTGTGCTGGAAGGGATGAAAGAACTGCCGCGCCGCTCCAAGGCGATACTTGCCGGAGCGATCATGCTGGGATCGGTGGGCACCGCTTCGGTCGGCCTGCTGCCGATTGCCATCGCGTCATTGGGCGGCGCGATCCTGATGTTCCTGACAGGATGCGTGAAATTCGACCGCGTCGGACGGGCGCTGTCAGCCACCGTCATCGTGCTCGTCGCAGCCAGCATCGCGATCGGGCGGATCGTCGATGAAAGCGGCGCGGCTTTGTTTCTGGGGCAATTGCTGTCCTTCGGATTGCAATATCTTCCCACCGCAGGGGTGCTGGCCGCGATCATGCTGTTCGTGGCCTTGCTCACCAATTTTGCGTCAAATGCCACCGCGGCAACCGTCGGCACGCCGATCGCCTTTGCGATCGCCAGCCAGCTTGGTCTGCCGCCTGAGCCTCTGGTTCTGGCGGTGCTGTTCGGTGCAAATCTGTGTTACGCAACGCCGATGGCGTATCAGACCAACATGCTCATCATGGCTTCAGGTTCGTATGAATTCCGCGACTATATGCGCACGGGCATCCCGCTGGTGGCGATCATGGTGACCACGCTTTCGATCCTGCTGGTGCTGACCTATAAGCTGTAAGAGCCTCTGATCTGTTCACCAGTGCCGCAAGACGCGGGTTTTTGCTGGGGATTGGATAATCCTTTCAAGATCGGGCAGGCGATGCCTTCACCCGCGATGCAACTGCGATTGATGCGCCAAACCTGCCCGCCTTGTTTGGGTGGCCCGCGTTTCGCGGCGTGTGTTCCGCGCGTCAAAATTCATACGTCAGCGATGCCTTGAACGTGCGCGGTGCGCTCAGTTGCAGATCGGGGCGGAAGCTGTCGAAGGCCGAGGCCCAGTAATCCGCGTCCGCCACATTATCGAGATTGGCGCGCAGGGTCAGCGGCTGGCCGGCCACCACCGCGACATAGCGCAGACCCAGGTCGAAACGCGTCCAATCGTCAAGGAACAAGGTGTTGCCGATATTGGCCGCCTGTTCGCCGGTATGCACCACGCGGCCGGTCAGCGTCAGGGCCGGAGCGAAGGGCACGTCCCATTCGACATTGGCGTTCACAAGATACTCCGGCACGCCAATCGCCTGCGCGCCTTCGTTCGCGCCGTTCTGGGTGCGGCGCAGCTTCGCGTCGATCACCGATCCACCCGCGATCAAGCGCAGGCCATCGGTAAGTTCGCCTGCTACGGTGACTTCCACCCCGCGGTGGCGCTGCGTGCCGAAGGGCCCGAATTCGAGCGCGTCGGTCTGGCCGGGGGCAAAGCGCAAAATGGCGGTTTCGCGGTCGGTCTGGAACAGGGCGAGGCTCATGTCGATGCCACCCAGTGCGAGCTTGCCGCCAACCTCATACTGTTCAGACACGAAAGGCGGCAGCACCTCGCCCGCGTTGGTCACCGGCAGAGCCGCCCCGCCACCGGGGTTCGCACCGCTGACCGGCGCGACCGCGCCTTGCACCAGGGCCTCGATCCGGTTGGCATAAAGCGACACGCCTTCGGCAGGCTTCACCACCAAGCCGATAACGGGCGTAAGCTTATCCTCGTCATATTCAGCTGTCAGCGCGCCTGTGGCGTTGGAAAAGGACTTCACGTTGATCGCCTGCAAACGAACGCCGGCCGTCAGCAGGATGCGGTCGTCCATGAAGCCGAGTGTGTCCGAAACGAAGCCGCTGGTCAGCCGGGTGCGGCCAGCTGGCAGGGTCGCATCGAGATCACCTGCCGCGAAGGTGACAGTGGTGGATGGCGCCACCGTCACGGGGTTGTACAGGTTGTTCGCCTCCGGCGAGAGCGCAAAGAAGCGAAAGGCGTTACGGTTCACCAGCCAGTTGATCGAACCGCCCGCGTTGACCTCGTGCGTGATGGCGCCGGTGGCGAACCGGGCTCGCAGGCCGGCAGTCGCCGCCTCGTTGTTGTCGGTCCTCGGAATGAAGGAACTGCTTACCGTGAGCGCGCCGGTAGCGCCGTCAATCAGTGTGGGGGTGCTGTACACGCCTTCCTCGGCCCCATCGCGTGCGCCGACGGCAGCATAGACCATCACGTCCCGCGCGATGTCATATTCCACCCGTGCCTGACCGAAGATGTCGCGCAATGTGGTATATTGCCAGGGCTGGCCGAAATTGGTGCTGGCATCGGGCGCTTCGGGGATCGCGGTGAGCGCGCCGATATTGAGCTTGGGCCGGAAGTGCGAGACCTTGACCCGCTGGTAGGCGAGATCGAGCGAAGCGCGCAGCGGTCCGGCATCGTAGTCGAACGCGGCGCCAAGCACATAGGTGCTGCGGAACTCGTCGTCGATCGCCACATCGCCGCTGCGTGCTGTGCCGTTGACGCGGACGCCCCATTCGCCATTCGCGCCCATGCGCCGTGCGATATCGAAACTGCCGCCGATATGCTCGGGGCCGGTATAGCCTGCCGTCACCCGGTTGAGAGGATCTGTGCCGGCGCGTTTCGGGATGACATTGACACTGCCGCCACTCCCGCTGCCACCTGGAGCCGCACCGTTCAGGAAGGCGCTCGCGCCGTTCAGCACCTGCACGGACTGGTACAGCTCTGGCGCGGCAAGCTGGCGCGGCATGATGCCATAAAGGCCATCATAACCAATATCGTCGCCCGCCAGTGCAAAGCCGCGGATCACGAACAGCTCGCCCGCAATGCCAAAGCCGGTGGTGGTGCGGATGGTGGGATCGTTCTCCAGCACCTGACCCAGCGTTTGCGGCTGCTGGTTGAGGATCAGGGCTTCGTTATAGCTGCGGATGCTGAACGGCACGTCGGCGGCGTCCTTGTTGCCCAAAACGCCGACGCTGCCTTCCTGCTCCACGCCGGACTGGTTCGCGCGCTGCGCGGTGACGATGATGGTTGCCTCGTCCATCTCCTCCCGCTGCTGCGCCGCAGCTGGAACCGCGCTGAGGGCAATGCCCATTGCACTGGCAAGCAACAAGCGGCGGCGAATGGTGGAAACGGTCACGATGGTGGTTCCTTGCTTAGTATTTGGAAAACAGATCAACGGCGCGCGCGCATGGCCCAGGCGATGACAAGCACAGGGGCGAGCAGCGCAGCCCATGCTGCCGCGTCACGCCAGCCATCCCCGGTCAGCGCGATCACCAGCCCGGCAACGCCAAGGATGAAGATGGCAAGTGGCCATGCAAAAACTTCTGAAAGGGAACGGGATCGCCTCATTCTGCAGGCTCGGCCAGGGGAGCGGAATGGGTTGAGGCGGAGGGCGCGGCCGCCTTGCGCTTGGCGAGCCACAGGTAAAGCCCGGTGCCAAGCACATGGATGGTGAACAGCGTCAGGGCCGCCCACAGCAGCTTCAGCGGCAGCCCGCCATAATCGCCGAAATGGAGCGGACGGGACAGCGAGAGCGCCTGATAGTACCACGGCATCGCACGCGCAGCGGTGAACGTGCCGGTTTCGGCGTCGACCAGCGCCGGGGTCAGCAGTCGTTCGGTCAGCGGTGTGTCGCCCTGGAAGAATACCGCATAGTGATGATTTGAACTGAAGGTGCCTCCGGGAAAGGCAATGAATTGCGGATTGTTGCCCGGCAACTGCGCCCTTGCCTCCGCCATGGCCTTGTCCAGCGAGCCGTAGCGCGCCGGATCGAGCGGGGCGCGTCCGGCATATTCGCGGGTCATTGCGCCAAGTTCGTTCGTCTTCCATGCCGCCTCGATCGGCACTGCGAGCGCATTGATCACGCCGGTCAGGCCGACGACCAGCATCCACGCGAGCGCCACGACCCCCAGGAGATTATGACAATCCAGCCACTTGGTGCGCGCACTCCGATCCGTTCGTAGCGTCCCGAAATCAAGCTTGCGCATGAAGGGGGCGTAAAGCACCACCCCGGAAACCAGCGCGATCACAAAGGCGGCGCCCATCGCGCCGAGAAACAGCATTCCCGGCAGGCCGAGGAACATATCGGTGTGCAATTCCAGCAGGAAATGCATCACCGCAGCGACGCCGCTTACACTGTCTTCGGAAACCGATGCGATCAGCGCGCCCGTCGATCGGTCGAAAGACTGGATTGTCATCTCCGACGCCGGCGAATCCGCATGCGGGCCGGTGGTTATGGTCATTGACGGCTGGTCATTGTCAAAAGCCATGTAGAGCGGCACTTCGCCCGGCCGGTTGGCAAGCGCACGGGCGAGCATCGCGTCGAGCGGCAGCAGGCCCGCCGCAGTGCCCGAGGAACCAACGCTGTTCATGCCAAAGGTCGGCTGTTCTTCTGTGAGACGGTCGATTTCGTCATGGAAGATCAGCGGCAGGCCGGTCAGGCACAGCATCAGCAAGAAGGCCGTGCAGACCAGGCTGGCCCACTTGTGAACCCACACCCATGCCTTGATGGTCGAACGCGTCATGCCTTCAACCACACGGCGGAGTGGCGACATGCCGAGGCTGTCGCAGGCAAACCGATGCTATAGGCCTTGAACATTGGCGCCCCTGTCCTTTCAGGAGCGAGCCAATAGCGACAGGCGCAAAAGCTGTAAATGCAAATTATTCGCAATACCAAATAGACAGGTTCGTCGCGGTCACTGATGCCAGAACCACGAGCGGGAGCCGAGACGACAGACCAAAGGAAGACGTTTGACCAACACCGTGCTGATCGTCATTCCTGCCAGGAGAGGGAGAGACCAGTGCAAAAGCCGTCATCACAACAGGTGTGCCTTGTCATCGGGGCAGGCGATGGGGTCGGCGGGGCCATCGCGCGCGCCTTTGCGGCCGAGGGAATGGCGGTGTGCATGACCCGCAGAGCCCGCAATCTCGATCAGCTTGAATCCCTTGCCAACGCCATTCGCGCTGCTGGCGGAACCGCTCATGCGTTTGGCGTCGATGCGCGTTCGGAAGAGCAAACGGCTGACCTTTTTGCCGCGATCGAGCGTGATATCGGCCCGATCAGCGTGGTCGTGTTCAATATCGGCGCCAATGTGCAATTTCCGATCCGCGAAACCACTGCGCGAGTGTTCACAAAAGTGTGGGAGATGGCGTGCTTTGCCGGGTTTCTCGCCGGGCGCGAAGCTGCCAGGGTGATGCTGCCGCGCGGACACGGCACCGTGATCTTTACAGGGGCGACCGCCAGCATCCGGGGCCGCGCGAACCTTGCCGCTTTTGCCGCTGCCAAGAATGGTCTGCGCGCCGTGGCCCAGTCGATGGCGCGGGAGTTGGGGCCACAAGGCATCCACGTTGCCCACGTCATTTGCGACGGCGCGATTGACGGCGTGTTCACGCGCACCCGGTTCGATGATGTCGCGCCGCTGCTGGAGGACGATCTGATCCTCAAGCCTGACGAGATCGCCCGCAATTACGTCATGCTGCATCGGCAGCAGAGGTCGGCGTGGACACATGAACTGGATTTACGCCCGTGGCGCGAAGAATGGTGACGCAGTTCCGCCGTGACAAGATTGCCAGCCACCTGCAATTGCACGGCTTCTTCCGACACGGTCAGTCGATGAAACGCCACGGTTTGCTGCATCTGCGAAGACGCCGTTTGACGCTTCGGTAACACGGCTTATGGTCGCCCTGATGGGATTGCGCCTTCGCCTGCCTGAACCGCCACCGCTCGCCAGCCTGAGGGCGGCCGGGCCTGTGGCATTGTTCCTCGATTTCGATGGAACCCTTGTCGAAATCGCCGATGGTCCCGACGCGGTCAGTGTGCTCCCCCGTCTGGCCGAGCGGCTTGAGCGGCTCGCGCACCATCTGAAGGGTGCACTCGCGGTCGTTTCGGGTCGCAGCATTGATAATCTGCACGGTTTTCTGGGGCCAGCGGCGCTGCATTTTGCCGGCTCGCACGGCGCCGATGTGCGCGTGCCTTCGGGCCAGGCACTGCGCGTGGCCGAACCCCTGCCGATCGCGGCCACAGACTCGCTTAGAGCCTTCGCGGACGAGGCGGGCCTTCTCTACGAACACAAGGCGCACGGGGCTGCGCTGCATTATCGCACGCAACCCGGTCTGGAGGGACGTGCGCACGATTTTGCAGCAGAGTTGGCCAAGACGCACGGTCTTGCGATCAAGGCTGGCAAATGTGTGGTGGAACTGGTCTGGCCCGGCGCCGACAAGGGCGGCGCGGTCGATCTTTTCATGGCGCAATCCGCGTTCGCTGGTGCCACGCCGGTGTTTATCGGCGATGATGTCACGGACGAAGATGGCTTTGCCGCCTGCCAACATCATGGTGGCTTCGGGATTGCAGTGGGTGAGCGGCCCTCGGCGGGAGCTCGCTATTCCCTCGAAACGGTAAAGGACGTGCACGCGTGGCTGGAAATATGACGCCCGATCTGGAACTCTGGCCCATCGGAAATTGCCAGGTCAGCGCCTTGATCGACAGTAAGGCGGCGATTGTGTGGAGCTGTGTGCCACGGGTCGACGGCGATCCGGTGTTCTGTTCGCTGCTCAACAATGACAACCGCGACGACGGCATCTGGCGGTTCGAACTGGTTGGGCAGGTCAGCGCGACGCAGGAGTACATCCGCAACACGCCGATCCTTGTCACACGGCTCGAAGCGGAGGATGGCAGCGCGGTCGAAGTGCTCGATTTCTGCCCGCGCCATGAAGGCAAGGGACGGATGTATCGCCCCGTGGCGATCAGCCGGATCGTTCGCCCGATCAGCGGCAGCCCGCGTATCCGCGTCGTCCTGTGCCCGATGCGGGACTACGGCGCCTCAGTGGCGCAGACCACGCATGGCTCGAACCACATCCGCTATCTGATCGGTCCGCAGGCGCTGCGCCTCAGCACGGATGCGCCGGTCGGCTATATCCTGGAACAGCGCACTTTCCGGGTCGAACAGGATCTCCACTTCTTCCTCGGCCCGGACGAGCCCTTCACCGGCGCACTGCGCGAAGAGGTCCGCCGCATGGAACAGGCCACGCGCGAATATTGGCAGCGCTGGGTGCGGGGCCTCGCCACGCCGGTCCAGTGGCAGCACGAGGTGATCCGCTGCGCCATCACGTTGAAGCTGTGCCAGCATGAAGAAACCGGCGCGATCGTCGCCGCGCTGACGACCTCGATTCCAGAGGCTCCGAATTCGGAACGCAACTGGGACTATCGTTACTGCTGGATCCGCGATTCCTATTACACGGTGCAGGCGCTCAACCGGCTCGGCGCGCTTGATGTGCTCGAAAAATATCTCGCCTATCTGCGCAACATCGTCGACGGGGCCAAGGGCGGGCAGATCCAGCCGCTCTATTCCGTCATGGGCGTGGCCGAGCTCAATGAAACCACGGCGGCTGCCCTACCGGGCTATCGCGGCATGGGGCCGGTACGGGTTGGCAATGCGGCCTACAAGCAGATCCAGCACGATTGTTACGGCCAGATCGTGCTGCCGACGGTGCAGGGCTTCATCGACCAGCGGTTGCTGCGAATTGCCGACGACTGCGATTTCGAGAGCCTCGAACAGGTTGGCGAGATGGCCTGGGCGATGCATGACCAGCCCGACGCGGGCCTGTGGGAGTTCCGCACCCGGCAGGAGGTCCACACCTATTCGGCCGTGATGAGCTGGGCCGCGTGCGACCGGCTGGCGATGGCGGCAGACTGGCTCGGCAAACCAGACCGCGCAGACCTGTGGCGGACCCGTGCCGACGCGATCCGGGCCAAGATCGAAGCGGAAGCCTGGGTTGAAAACGGTGCAGAGGGCGGACATTACGGCGCCAGCTTCGAAAGCGATTATCTTGATGCAAGCCTGCTCCAGATGGTCGAACTGCGCTTCCTTGCTCCCGACAATCCGCGGTTCCTGTCGACCTTTGCTGCGGTCGAACAGCAGCTCCGACGCGGTGATTTCATGTTGCGCTATGCCGCCAAGGACGATTTCGGCGCGCCCGAAACGGCCTTCAACGTCTGCACCTTCTGGCTGATCGAGGCGCTGCATCTGGCGGGCCGCAGCGACGAGGCGCGGCGGTTGTTCGAAACCATGCTCAGCCACACCACCCGCTCCGGCCTGCTCAGCGAAGATCTCGATTACAATGATAACGAGCTGTGGGGGAACTTTCCGCAGACCTATTCACTAGTCGGTGTCATCAACTGTGCCGGACTCTTGTCCAAACCGTGGAGTGACGTGCGATAGCCCGCCTTATCATCATTTCGAACCGTGTTGCCGTGCCCAAGGCGCGCGGCGCTGCCGGCGCACAAGGCGGCCTTGCTGGCGCGCTGAACTCGGCGCTCAAGGATTTTGGCGGCATCTGGTTCGGGTGGTCAGGGCAGGAAAACAACGATCCGGCCAATTCGATCCATCTGGATCGGCACGAAGGTGTGACCACCGCCACCGTTGATCTGTCGAGCCGCGATATTGAAGAATATTACAACGGCTATGCCAATTCGACGCTGTGGCCGCTGTTCCACTACCGGCTTGATCTGACCCAATACGAGCGTGAAACCGCCAAGGGGTACGAACGCGTCAACGAACATTTCGCAGAACGTGTCTCGCCGCTGATCGAGCCTGATGATCTGGTGTGGGTCCATGATTACCACCTTTTGCCGCTGGGCGAGCGGCTGCGTGCGCGCGGTGTGACCAATCGTATCGGCTTCTTTCTCCACATCCCCTGGCCGCCCACGCGCCTGTTCGTCTCGCTGCCGTACCACGAACGCCTGGTGCGCACGATGCTGGACTACGACCTGATCGGCTTCCAGACTGACGAGTGGCGCGAGAGTTTCCTGCATTACTGCCGCGAGGAATTGGGCGCGCAGGTGGACGCGGCGACGGGCACGATCCGGTTCGAAGGCAAAACCGCGATCGCCCGCGCCTACCCCATCGGGATCGATTGGGAGCATTTCCAGGCGCAGGGAGAAACCGAAGAATCGCGGCTTGCCGAGATCCGTTTGCTGTCATCGACCCGTGATCGCACCGCCATGATCGGGGTTGACCGGCTGGACTATTCCAAGGGCCTGCCCGAACGGATCGACGGTATTTCGCGATTCTTCGATCAGCACCCTGATCGCGTCCGTGACTTGGTGTTCATCCAGATCGCGCCGCCTAGCCGCGAGGATGTGAAAAGCTATCAGGACATCCGGATGCTGCTTGAACAAAAGACGGGGCAGATCAACGGTGCGCAAAGCGAAGTCGATCTGGTGCCGATCCGCTACGTCAACCGCGGCTATTCCCATGCCGAACTGTACGGCTTTTTCCGCGCGGCCAAAATCGGGCTGGTGACACCCTTGCGCGACGGGATGAATCTGGTCGCCAAGGAATATGTCGCGGCACAAGACCCCGATGATCCCGGTGTGCTGATCCTGTCGCGCTTTGCCGGCGCGGCACAGCAGCTGGGCGTGGAGGATCGTGGTGCCGTGCTGGTCAATTCCTACAGCCCGGACGATATCTCCCATGCGATCCGTGTGGCGCTGGATATGCCGCTGGCCGAGCGCAAGGCGCGCTACGAAACGATGATCACAACGATCCGGGACGATAATGTGCAGGCCTGGACCAGCCGCTTTTGCGAAGATCTCGCCGCTACGCGTTAAGGCCCGCAAGACAGGTTGCGCTCGCGGCCCCTTGCGCTCGCCCCCCTTGCGCTCGCCCCCCTTGCGCTTGTCTAGTCTCCGATGAAGTCGCCGGGTGTGCCTTCGTGGGGGGCTTCGTGGGTGGCCCAATCGGCGCTGCCGGGGGGCGGGCCGGGTGTGCCAGCCGGCCCCTCGCCCGCGCTGGGCTCACCCTGCCGAAGCCGGTGCAGATGGACCTTTGCAATCATGTTGGCGCTGATCGGCGCAGTGACGAACAGAAAGACCGAAACCAGCAATTCATGCGTGGTCCAGACGTCCTCGACCAGATGAAACCAGGCCACAGACGCGACCAGCATCGCGCCTAGCCCCAAGGTGGTCGCCTTGGTCGGGCCGTGCAGCCGCTCCATCAGCGAGGGCAGGCGCACCAGACCCCAGCTGCCAATCAGCGCAAAGGCACTGCCGAGCACGATCAACCCGCTGACAACCAGATCGGCTACCGAAAGCGTGCCCGCGCTCATTCGATCACATCCCCGCGCAACAGGAACTTGGCATAGGCCACCGTGCCGACGAAGCCGACCATCGCCAGCAGCAAGGCGGCCTCGAACGACGCGGCGCTTCCTTGCGCAATGCCGGTGAGCACGATGATCCCGATGACGTTGATGACCATCGTATCAAGCGCCAGAATGCGGTCCGCCACGCCCGGCCCTTTGAACAGGCGCCACAGGTTCAGCACCAGCGCGAGGCCGAGCGCGCCAAAACCGAAGGCAAGCGCGTATCCGATCATCGGAAAACCTCCTTCAGCCGCGCCTCATAACGTGTTTTGACCGAAGTAACGGCAGCTGCCGGATCAGGCGCATGGAGCGAATGGACGAGCAGATAATTGCCGCACGCCGAAATATCGGACGAAACCGTCCCCGGAGTCAGGCTGATCGTGCAGGCGAACACGGTAATCGCCTCGGGCGACGTCAGATCGAGCGGGACGATCAGCCATGCGGGACGCAAGGAACGGTTGGACTTGAACAAGATGATCGCGGCCACTTCGAAATTGGCGATCACGATGTCCCACAAAACGATCGCAAGAAAGGTCATGGCGGGCACGAAGCGAGCGGGCGGCCGATCCGGCCACCATGGCGCGGTGAAGATGGGAACAAGCACGCCGAACACCAGCCCAAGGAACAGCGTGCCGAAGGTGAAATCGCTCACCATCACCACCCACATCGACACAAGCAGCAGACTGAGACCGGGATGGGGCAAAAGGCGCTTCATCATCGCGCGGCCTCCACAAGCACGGCGCGTGCGCTTTGGGCCGGATCAAGGACCTGCGCCGCGGCGGCATCGGCATAGGCGCTCGCCCAACCTGCCCCGGCCGACAGCGCAACGAGCAGTCCCAGTGCGATGGCAGGCGCGGCGATATCCGCGCGCGTGCCCGGCCCGGCGGGAATGTCGCAAGCGGCCGATTTCCAGAACACCGCGCTCCCGGTCCGCGCGAATCCGACAACGCCGATAAAAGTGGTCCCAAGAATGACGCCCCACGCCCAGCCCCAATTTGGCAGGGCCACGACCGAATTCAGGATCAGCAGCTTGCCAATGAAGCCCGACAATGGCGGCAGGCCGGTGGTCGCAATGGCGGCGGCCATGAACAGCAAAGCCACCCCGCTACGTCCCGCAAAGGCCGGGCCGGCCACCGCGTTATCGCCGAAGGCACCGCGCCGCCGGGCGGTCACGTCTGCCACCATGAACAGCGCCGCCGCCGCCAGGGTTGAATGCACAAGATAATAAAGGCCAGCACCAAGGCTTCCTGCGCTCCATCCTGCAACCGCGATCAGCAAGGTGCCGGTTGATCCGATAACGGCATAAGCTGCCTGCTCAGACAGGCTTCGGGCGACGAACACGCCGGCGAACCCGATTATCGCACTCACCATCGCAGCAGGAAGCAGATAGGGCGCAGGCACCCAGGCCGCCGCGCCCGCGTCCTCACCAAACACCTGCGGCACCACCCGGATCAGCGAATAGACGCCCACCTTGGTCATGATCGCGAACAGAGCCGCGACCGCCGGGGTCGACACGGCGTAGGTCCGCGCCAACCACAGGTGCAGCGGAGCGACGGCTGCTTTCAACGCAAACACGCTGACCAGCAGCAGCGCCGCGATCCGCAGCAGGCCCTGATCCGCAGGCGCGATGGCGGCCACCCGCACGCCCATGTCCGCCATGTTGAGCGTCCCGGTCAGCGAATAAAGGATCCCCAGCGCGACCAGGAAAAGCGACGATCCCACCAGGTTGACCACGACATATTGCACCCCGGCCTTGAGCCGCGCAGGGCCCTGGCCGTGCAGCATCAGGCCATAGGACGCGATCAACAGCACTTCGAAGAACACGAATAGGTTGAACAGATCGCCTGTCAGAAATGCGCCGTTGAGGCCCATCAACTGAAACTGGAACAGAGCGTGGAAATGCCACCCCTTGCGGTCTGCGCGCGTGAGCACGGCGTGCAGCAAGGCTATCAGCGCGAGGATCGCGGTCAGAACCAGCATCATGGCTGCCAGCCGGTCTGCCACCAGTACGATGCCGAACGGCGCTGGCCAGTCACCAAGGGCATAGGCGATCACCGTGCCATCGCTGACCCATCCCATCAGCGTCAATGCGCAGCCGAGCAAAGCAAGGCATGATGCAAAGGCAACCGCCACACCCAGCTTTGGCCTTCGCCGCATCACCAGCAGTATGATCGGGGCGGCAAGCGCAGGAATGACAACCGGCAGGATCGGAAGATGCGTGGCAAGCGTCACGGGTTTTCCTCCTCCCCGTCATCGTCGCATGTGTTTGCCAGGCCGTCCTGCGCATCGCACGAAACCGTGTCGCCATCGACATGATCGCTGCCGGTTTCCAGAAAACTGCGCAACGCCAGAATGACCACGAAAGCGGTCATGCCGAATGTGATGACGATGGCTGTCAACACCAGCGCCTGTGGCAGGGGATCGGCATATTCGCTGACCGCCTTGTCCCAGATCGGTGGGCGACCCATCACCAGCCTGCCGGAGGCGAACAGGAACAGGTTGACCGCATAGGAAAACAGCGTGAGGCCCAGCACCACCTGGAACGTGCGCGCCCGCAGCGCAAGAAAGATGCCGCCAGCAACCAACACGCCGATCGCGCTAGCGAGGAGGAATTCATAACTCATGCTTCGCCCTCACCAGCTTGGCGGGCCGCATGGGCACGGGCCGCGCGCTGCGCGATGTGGCTGAGCTGCGCGAGCGCCAGCATCACCGCGCCGAACACGGTCAGGAAAACGCCAGTGTCGAACAGCATCGCGGTGGCGAGCTCAAACTTGCCAATCAGCGGCAGATAAAAATAACCGAAGGCCGATGTGAGGAAGTTGGCGCCGAACACCACGGCGCCCAGCCCGGTCGCCATGGCTGTGAGCACGCCCCACGCGATCAGTTGATGCTCACCAAAGCGTTTGCGTGCGTTGGACCAGTCGAACCCGGCGGCGAGATATTGGACAAGGAACGCGATGGCCACCACGAGCGCGGAGATGAACCCGCCACCCGGCTGGTTGTGCCCGCGCAGGAACAGGTAAATGCCCACGGTCAGCGTCAACGGCAGCACAATGCGGCTGGCCACCACGAGCATGATCGGATGGCGTTCGGGCGAATGTGTCATGTCTTCGCGCCAGGCCCGAAGCCGCGCACCCGCCGCGCCCACCGCCGTGCTGTCCAGCAAAGCAAAGATGCCAAGGCCGGCGATGCCCAGCACAATGATCTCGCCCAAGGTATCAAAGGCGCGGAAGTCGACGAGGATGACATTGACCACATTGGTTCCGCCCCCGCCCGACTTGGCATTGGCGAGGTGATAGGCGGCAATGCTGGGCCCCGGATCACGGGTCAGCATTGCCCAGGCGATCCCGCCGATCAGCACGCCGCCGCTGACCGCAAGCGCGCCGTCACGCCATTTGCGCGGGATACTTGAGAGCAGCGGCGGGCTCTTGGGCAGAAGGTTCAGGGCCAGCAACAAAAGCAGGATCGTCACCACCTCGACGGAAATCTGCGTGAGCGCCAGGTCGGGCGCGGAAAATTGCACAAAAGCGAGACTGACGATGAGACCGATGACGCTGATATAGATCAGCACCCGCAAGCGGTTGCGCGAATCATTCACCACCGCCGCTGTCGCCGCGATCAGCAGCACCCAGGCGACGATTGCGATGGGCTGAGCCGGCAGACGCGTCCTGTCACCGGTCAGAACACCGCCGGCCTGTGCACCGTCGATGATCAGCAGCACAATTACGGCGAAGCTCATCAGCAGCATCCGCTGCAGCGATGGCGTGTGGGTGGCGACGATCGCTTTTCTTACCCAGGTGTCGGCAAAGGTTAAGGTGCGCTCGAACAGGCGCTTGGCATCGGGCAATACGGCGCTCTCCCACACGGCGAGTAGCGGGCGGTGCTGCCACAACAGCAGGGCCCCGCCCGCCACGGCGAGCAGGCTGAGGATCAAGGCAAGATTGACGCCGTGCCACAGCGCAAGATCGAAGTCCGGCGCAGGCCCTCCAATCACCGCAGCGGTGACAGCGCCGACCAGTGGCCCCGCCAGCAGCATCGGAATGAGGCCCAACAGCACCGCCAGCAGTGTCAAGAATGCGGGCGCGGCCCACATGCCGGGGCCAGGATCATGCGCGCGGGCGAAAGGATCTGCCTCACGCGGCTGGCCAAAGAACAAATGCACAGCGAGGCGCAGGGAATACCCGACCGAAAAGGTCGCACCCAAGGTTGCCAGCACAGGCAGCAGCCACGGCAAACCATACAGGGCCAGCTTGGGCGTCTCGTAGAGCATAAGCTCCTTGGAGATGAAGCCGCCCAGTGGCGGAAGCCCCGCCATGGAGGCTGCGGCGAGCGTTGCGACCAACGCCGCGGTCGGCATCGCCTTGGCAAGGCCGCCCAGCCGCCGGATGTCACGCGTGCCGGTCTCGTGCTCAACGATCCCGGCGCTCATGAACAGCGCGGCCTTGAACGCGGCGTGGTTGAGGATGTGCAAGACTGCGGCCAACGCGGCAGCCTCAAGCGAAAAGCCCAGCAACATCACCAGCATGCCCAGTTGCGAGATGGTGGAATAGGCCAGGATACTTTTCAGATCATGCCGGAACAGCGCAACCACGGCGCCGAAAATCATCGTCGTCAGACCCACGGTTGTGACGATCACCGTGTAGAGCTCGGTCCCCGCCAGCACCGGCCACAGCCGGGCCAGTAGGAAGACGCCAGCTTTCACCATTGTGGCCGAATGCAAATAGGCGCTGACCGGTGTGGGCGCGGCCATCGCATGGGGAAGCCAGAAGTGGAACGGGAACTGCGCGGACTTGGTGAAGCAGCCCAGCAGGATCAGCGCCAGTGCCGCCGGATACAGCGGCGATGCGCGAACCAAATCGCCACGCTCCAGAATGGTCGCCAGATCGAACGAACCAGCCACCGACCCCAGCAACACCATACCCCCGATGAGCGCAAGGCCCCCGCCGCCTGTGACCGCCAGCGCCATCCGCGCACCCTGCCGGGCTTCGGCCTTGTGCTTCCAGAACCCGATCAAGAGAAACGAAGCGAGGCTTGTCATTTCCCAGAAGACCAGCAGCAACAGCACATTGCCCGCGATCACAATGCCCAGCATCGCGCCCTGGAATAGCATCAGGCTGGCAAAGAAGCGTCCGGTAGCCTCGTTTGCGTCCAGATAAAAATGCCCGAAGATCACCACCAGCAAACCGATGCCCAGGATCAGTCCAGCAAACATAAGCCCCAGTGGATCGACCATCAGCGTCAGATCGAGGCCCAGAGCCGGTACCCAGGCCCAGCTTGCCGACGGGACATCGCCGCTGATGACGGGCGCGGCCAGCGTCGCCAGCAGCGCAAGGCCGCCTGTACTCGCCGCGGCCGCAAGCCCCGAATGCACGGCACGGTTCGCCCCGTGAAGCAGCGCAATTGCAAGCGCGGCGACAAAGGGAAGCGCCACCAGCATCAAAAGCGTCAAGGCGTTAGCCATTGGCGGCCTCGGTGATCCTTCTTGAGGTGAATTGATATTACGATAGAGCGATGACCTGCGCCCTGCCCCCGTTTTGCATAGACGGGCGCACCATGGGAACACAACCCAAACTCATCGCCGCGCGCTTTAACCGGCACCGGCACGCGTTCGAAGGCGTCAGTCGCCGTCGAACTGCATGAGCGCATCGACCGTAATCCCGGCGCCGCGCAGCCGCGTCGCACCGCCAAGATCGGGCAGATCGATCACGAATATTGCCTGTGTCACCACCGCCCCTGCCATGCGCAGCAACTCGGCCGACGCCAAAGCGGTGCCCCCCGTGGCGATGAGATCGTCAACCATCACGACATTTTGCCCGGGCTCGATTGCGCCGGGGTCCATTTCGAGCCGGTCAGTCCCGTATTCCAACGCATAATCGATGCCGATGGTGTTGATCGGGAGCTTGCCGGGCTTGCGAACGGGAACAAAACCAATGCCCAGTTGCACGGCGACGGCTGCGCCGAAAATGAAGCCGCGGGCCTCCATACCGGCGATCTTTTTTGCGCCCGCTGCCTTGGCGAGGGTGGCAAGGTGATGCACGCTTGCCGCCATACCCTGATGGTGGCCGATCAGCGTCGTGATATCGCGGAACTGGATGCCGGGCTGCGGAAAATCCGGCACGGTCCGCACAAGCGTTTTGAGCTGTTCGCAAGAGAGATGCTGCGCGGTCATAAGAACCCCTTTGGCATTTCTAAAAGCAGAGCGCCCCGCCATCCGCAAGGGATGACGGGGCGCCAATGCCTGTCGGTGGAAGGAAGGCTTAGCCCTTCTTCTGCTTCAAACCTGCCCATATCTGCTTGTAGGACAGGAAGGCCAGTACGGTTGCAAACAGCAGGAACCCGATGACGAACCAGCCGGTCTGCTTGCGCTGAACCAGCGAAGGCTCGGCAGTCCATGTCAGGAAGGCTGCAACATCCGTAGACATCTGCGGGACCGTGGCGCTTGTGCCGTCGGCATAAGTAACCTGATCGTCCACAACCAAAGGCGGAGCCATGGCGATGTTCACGTTCGGAAAATGCTTGTTGAAGTAAAGACCGTCCGGCGTTTCGAACCCGACCTTCGCCGCCAATTCCGGATCGGCTTCACCGTAGCCGGTCAGCAGCGAATAAACGTAGTTCGATCCGTCATGCCGTGCCTTGGTCATCAACGACAAATCCGGCGGGATCGCGTTGTTGTTGGCCGCCGCAGCCGCAATCGCATTGGGGAACGGCATCGGGAAATAGTCGGTCGGGCTGCCCGAACGAGTCGTCGTTTCACCCGTCGCAGGATCGATGCCCGGCACTGTCCAGCTGGCGGCTTCGGCATCGATTTCCGCTTCCGAATAGCCGAGCTCCTGCAAGTTGCGGAAGGCCACAAACTTCAGGCTGTGACATCCGGAGCACACTTCCTTGTACACCTGATAGCCGCGCTGAAGCTGGGCATAGTCCCACTTGCCAAAGGCGCCATCGAACGAAAAGCCGTTCGCCGGACCTTCACCGTGTTCGTAGAACGCGTAGGACGGCTGCTTTTCGGCCGGAGGACCAAAGGCAAAGTTGTAGGCACCAGGTGCAAGCGACCAGAAGACCACCACCAGGGTGATGGCAAGGCCTGCGATGATGCCGCCGAGACGAATAGACATGACCGAACTCTTTCTCGTTATCGGTTCAAATTGCGTTGGGGTTGCCCCGGCCGATCACTCGGCCGGTTGCAACGATCCATCGGGGAGGTTGCCAGCGTCACCGCTGTCCACTGTTCCCTTACGCGGCGCTTCTGCCGCCTTGTCCTTGCCGAGCACCCCTTCGGTGATCGAGAAGGGCAAAGGCTTGGGCACTTCGATCTGCCCGATGATCGGCAAAACCACCAGGAAGTGCAGGAAGTAATATGCCGTGGCGATCTGGCTGATGATCACATAGGGCTCTTCCGCCGGTGCACCGCCGCAGATGAACAGCGCGATCATGGTCGGGATAAGGCCGAACCAGAAGAACTTGCGGAACAACGGACGATAGTGACCCGAACGCACCGGGCTCTTGTCAAGCCACGGCAGGATGAACCACAGCAGGATAGAGCCAAACATCCCGATGACACCCAGCAGCTTGGCAGGGATCAGCACGATGCCGGTGAACGGGATGCTAAGGTCGCCGGTGAAGGCGCGCAGGATCGCGTAGAAGGGCCAGAAATACCATTCAGGCACGATGTGGGCGGGCGTCGAAAGCGGGTTTGCCTCGATGTAGTTGTCCGGGTGACCCAAGGCGTTGGGAAGGAAAAATACCATCGCGGTAAAGAGGATCAAGAACACGCCCAGCCCGAAACCGTCCTTCGACGTGTAATAAGGGTGGAACGGGACCGTGTCCGATTCCTGCTTCACTTCCACGCCCGTCGGGTTGGACGAACCGGGAATGTGCAACGCCCAGATGTGCAGGATGACAACACCCGCAATCACGAAGGGCATCAGGAAGTGCAGCGAGAAGAAGCGGTTGAGCGCGGCATTGTCCGGCGCAAATCCGCCCAGCAGCCACACCTGCAGCGGCTCACCCACAAGCGGGATCGCGCTGAACAGACCGGTGATCACCTGCGCACCCCAGAAGCTCATCTGGCCCCACGGAAGCACATAGCCCATGAAGGCGGTCGCCATCATGAGCAGGAAGATCACGACACCCAGCAACCAGATCATCTCGCGCGGGGCCTTGTACGACGAATAGAACAGGCCGCGGAAGATGTGCATATAGATGACGATGAAGAAGAAGCTCGCCCCGTTGGCGTGGGCATAACGCATCATCCAACCGTAGTTGACGTTGCGCATGATGTGCTCGACCGTCCCGAACGCAACCTGCGCGTTCGCGGCGTAGTGCATGGCTAGCACGACGCCGGTGACGATCTGGATCATCAGGCAGAAACCGGCCAGAACGCCGAAGTTCCACATGTAATTGAGATTGCGCGGCACCGGATAGCCGGCGCCAATCGCGTTGTAGACGAGCCGCGGGAACGGCAATTTCTCGTCCAGCCACTGCGTGAAAGCGGACTTTGGTTCATACTGCTTGGCCCAGGCGAAACTCATAGCGTTCTCTCGGCTTTTTCGAAGTTAAAGGACAGGACGGTTATCATTATCATACAGCTACGATGGATTATCCGACACGGACGACGGTGTCTGATGTAAAAGTATATTCCGGGACCATCAGGTTGAGCGGCGCGGGGCCCTTGCGGATGCGGCCGGCCACATCATAGTGGGAACCGTGGCAGGGGCAGAAATAACCGCCGAACTCACCCTTGTTCTCGCCTTCGGCAGCGCCCAGCGGCACACAGCCGAGGTGGGTGCAAACGCCCATGGTGATCAAGATGTCCTCGTGACCTTCCTTGGTGCGCGATGCGAGCGTGGCAGGATCGCGCATGTCGGTGGCGTCATCAGCCTTGGCCGCCGCGATTTCCTGCGGCGTCAAACGCTTCACGAACAGCGGTTGCTTGCGGAATGTGGTCTTGATGCTCTGGCCTGCCTGAATGGCGCTCAGATCGACATCGGTGCTGCTTGCGGCAAGCACATCTGCCGACGGTGCCATCTGGCTCACCAGCGGAAACAGCAGCGTTGCGCCGCCGACGCCTGCGGTGCTCAGCGCCGCAATGTGGATCCAGTCGCGACGACGTACGCCATCGTCCGTGCTCAGTGCGCTGGTATCGGCCGTGTTGATAGCCATTTCGTCTTACCCTGCTCGTTCGGCCACAACGGGGTCAAACCCGCGCAGCGAGGTGTTCCAACAACGGGGCCTTCGCCCCGTCTTCCTTCCGTCGATTGATCCCCGCCCCAAGCTTGATCGCGCATCGAGACGCGCCTCACCTGAAACTTACGCGGGGCCATTAACGGCAATCGTCAAAAAGTCCAACCGTGTTTTAAACAAGCCGCGTTCGCCTGCGTGCAAGCCCTGATCATGGCAAGGCGATCATGCTGATCTGTCTGCCATAGTTGGCCTCGCCCGCCTGGCTGGCGCGTCGATAGGAGTGATAACGCGCGACATCGCAGAATGTATCCCGGCCTGTATCCGCAATCTTCCTGAGCCCGGCCATCGCCAATCTGTCTGCGATAAAACCGGGAAGGTTGAAATGCCAGCGTGCGGCGCCTTCGCGTTCGGGCGCGGGCGCAAAGAAGCGTGCGGCTTGTGCAGGGAACTGCGCACGGAAAGGCGCATCGACCTCATAACTGGCCTGCGCGATCGTCGGCCCGATGACAGCGGCAATATCGGCCCGGCAGGCGCCGAGGGTTTCCATCGCGGCAATGGTGTTTTCGAGCACACCGTCCACCGCGCCGCGCCATCCGGCGTGGGCGGCGCCGATAACGCCCGCTTTGGGATCGGCAAAGACAATCGGTCCGCAATCTGCGGTCACGATGCCAAGCACGATGCCGGATGTCGCCGTCACCACAGCGTCGGCCACCGGACGACCTTCAGCAGTATCATCCCAGGCATGATCCACCACAACGACATCGGGCGAATGCACCTGATGCGGCGCGGCCAGACGCCCGCCGCCACGCACCACATGCGCCGCCGCCGCGCGCAGAGCCTGCACCTCGGCCGCGTCCCCCGGCCCACCAAACCCGAACTGGTGATGGCCCCCTGCACTGCCGAAAAAGCCATGCGGAATACCGTCAAGCAGCGCGGAACGCTCGACCTGAAAGTCCACGCTGTCAGCCTTCCAGACTGCGGCTGACCTGTTCGTAGGTATCGCGCGACAGATTGCCTGCCGCCATGATCCGTTCCAGCTCGGCCTTCATCAGCGCCGCCCGGCCCGGTTCAATCCGCCGCCAGCGCCCAAGCGCGGGGACGAAGCGTGCGGCGGTCTGGGGGTTGATCGGATCGAGCGCAAGAATCACGTCGGCGACCATGCGATAGCCTTCGCCCGTTGCGGCATGGAAACCCTTGGGGTTGCCCGAAAAGGCCATGTGGAGCGCGCGCACGCGGTTGGGGTTCTTGAGCGTGAAGTCCGGATGCTCTGCCAGTGTCCGGACATGCTGGATCACGTCCGGGTGCAGCGACAGCGCCTGGAGCGTGAACCACTTGTCCACCACCAGCGCATTGTCGCGGTAGCGCGTGTAGAAATCGGCAATCCGGTCCTCGCGTGCCTGCCCGTCGAGCCCGCACAGCACCATCAGCGCGCCCTGCCGATCGGTCATGTTGTCCGCCGCGTCATACTGCGCCGCAGCAAGCGCGCTGGCGCGCGCCGGATCGGCTGCGGCGATCAGGCCGAGCGCGATGGTCTTGACCTTGCGCGCCCCGCGCCCAGCCTGATCGTCGAGCGTTACAGCGCAAGCACGGGCATGAAGCGCCTCCAGCTCCTCGGACAGGGCAAAGCCAATGGCCGCTTTGAGTTTTTCGCGCGCCGCGTGAATCGCGCCCGGATCAGCCTTGCGGTCACCCGTCGCCATGACCTCAAACAGATAGGTTTCCGATGGCAGCACCATCAATTCGCCGCGCATCGCATCATCGAGGGCGTTATCGGCAAGGCTTGAGCGGAACGCGCCGGTAATCGCGGCCTCCCCTGCAGCCTGTTCGTCATCCGACACAGACCCACTGGCCGCGCCCACAAGGTGCCCGGCCGCCAGTTCCTGCAACGCTTCGGAGCGCGCAAAGGGATCATCATCATGCGCGGCAAGAAACACGAGATCCTCGCGCGCCAATTGCCGATCGATGACCACCGGAGCGGTGAATCCACGGTTGATGGAGACCACCGGACCAGGCCCGGTCAACGGAAGAATGAACCTTTGTTCGGCTTGGGTGAGCACGATCAGCTGTTCTGTGCCCAAGGCACCGTTCTGACGCGCGTGCACTGCCACCCGCAACGGGATCGGCATTGGGAGCTTGTCAGGCTGGCCCGGCGTTGCAGGAACCGTCTGCTTCAGGGTCAGCGTCAGCGTATCGCCATCGACCGCCTGCGAAACCGCGACGCGCGGCGTTCCGGCCTGCGAATACCAGCGCCGGAACTGGGTCAGATCAATGTCCGCCCCATCCTCGATCGCGCGCACGAAATCCTCGCAGGTCGCCGCTTCTCCGTCATGGCGATCGAAATACAGGTCGGTGCCTGCGCGGAAGCGTTCGACACCGACCATGCTGCGCATCATGCGGATCACCTCGGCGCCCTTGTTATAGACCGTCGCGGTGTAGAAGTTGCTGATCTCGCGGTAAGAGTCGGGGCGGATCGGGTGCGCCAGCGGGCCCGCATCCTCGGGGAACTGCGCCGCGCGCAGGATGCGCACATCCTCGATGCGCTTGACCGCCTCGCCCCGCATATCCTGCGAGAACAGCTGGTCGCGCAGCACGGTGAAGCCTTCCTTCAGCGAAAGCTGGAACCAGTCACGGCAGGTGATCCGGTTGCCCGACCAGTTGTGGAAATATTCGTGCGCAATCACGCCCTCGACCGCGTCGAAATCGGCGTCGGTGGCGGTGTCGGGATCGGCCAGCACGTATTTGGTGTTGAAGACGTTCAGCCCCTTGTTCTCCATCGCCCCCATGTTGAAATCGCTGACCGCGACGATATTGAAGAGATCGAGATCATATTCGCGGCCGAACACGTCCTCGTCCCACGTCATCGAGCGGTGCAGGCTTTCGAGCGCATGATCGGTGCGCGCGAGGTCCTCCTTGCGCACCCAGACATTGCATTCGACCACGCGGCCCGAGCGGGTGGTGAAGGGCTTGGAGTTGGCGACCAGATCGCCCGCAACCATCGCGAAAAGATAGGACGGCTTGGGCCAGGGGTCGTGCCACTCGGCCCAATGCGTGCCGTTCTCGCGCCGACCCTCTGCCACCTTGTTGCCGTTGCACAGCAGGATCGGGAAAGCCGCCGGGTCGCCCTCCATAAGCACCTGATACACCGACAGCACATCGGGCCGGTCGGGGAAAAAGGTGATGCGACGGAAGCCTTCGGATTCGCACTGGGTGCAAAGCATGCCGTTCGAGGCATACAGGCCCATCAACTGGGTGTTGGCGCTGGGCAGAACCGCGTTGCAGATGCCGACCTTATGCGGCGCGGCGCTTAGCGAAATGACGAGATCGGGGCCGTCCATTTCCCAGTCATCGGTGTCCTCACCGTCAACGGTCACCGCAAGCGGAACAATCCCGTCGCCGTTCAGCCGCAATGTGCCGGTCGGCTCACTCGCCGGATTCGGTTCGACCGTGAGCGTGGCGAAAACGCGGGTCTCCTCCAGACCGAGATTGAACGCGAGTGTGGTCGCGGGGACCAGCCACGCAAAAGGCCGGTAATCGGCCCGCGCGATCACCGGCGGCGCGTGCGGCGAGGGGGCGGCGTCGGCGAGATCGGGGTTGCCGCCGGGCGTGGTGGGGGTGGTTGCAATGTCCATGACCGCCGATTTAGGTTGATTCGGGCGCGGGTCCAATGGTTAGGTTTGAATAATGGCGCATTTGCTGATCTTCGGACTGGGTTACACAGCAGGGCGGATCGCCGAAGCGGTGCGCGCGCGCGGTTGGCAGGTACAGGCTACAGGCAGCGCGGGCGACATCGCCTTTGCGGACCGGGACACCGTGCTGGCCGCGGTGCACAACGCCACGCACATCCTTTCCTCCGTCCCGCCCGACCGGCAAAGCGGCGGCGACCCGGTGCTGGAGCGCTATGGCGAGGTGGTGGCGGACAAGCCGCTGTTCTACCTTTCCTCCACCGGCGTTTATGGCGACCGCGAGGGCGCATGGGTGGACGAATGGACCCCGACCATCGCGCAATCGGGCGAAGGCCGCCGCAACGCCCGCGCCGAGGCGGATCTGGCATGGCTGAACCTCGGCGCGCGAGCGTTCCGCCTGCCGGGCATCTACGGGCCAGGGCGCAGCGCGCTCGACCGGGGGCAGGAAGGCAAAGCGCGGCGGATCGACATGCCCGGTCAGGTGTTCAGCCGCGTGCATGTCGACGATATTGTCAGCGGTGTGGTCGCCGCGCTGGTGCAGGATGCACCGGCAGGCGCTTACAATCTCGGTGACGATTATCCGTGCAGCGGCAACGCGGTGACCGAACACGCCTGCCGCTTGCTCGGCCTGCCGCTGCCACCGCTGGAATCGCTGGAAGAGGCGAACCTCTCCGAAATGGCGCGGGGTTTCTATGCCGAAAATCGCCGGGTCGCCAATGGCAAGGCCAAACGAGTGCTGGACTGGCAGCCGCAATACCCGACCTATGTCGAGGGTCTCGATTTTTTGTTTTCGCCTCAAGCGCCGGCGGGCGCATCCGCGCCCTTGGCTTTCGCGCCATAAGGCGCGGCGGGCGGTCGCCCTTGCGGCCCTTCAGGCCGATCATTGCCTGAACAGAAAACTAACGCCTGAGCGCACCGCTCTGCTGGACCTGCACGGCCTTCACCCGCCGCGCTCGCAGCGCGAGGCCCATGCCGATCAGCGCCAGCGCCATGCCGCCCATCGAGAGCGCGTCCCACTTGAACCCTTCGAACAAGGTCGACAGCAGCATCGCCACGCACACGGTGACGATCCCGTTATAGGCCGTCTTCCCCGCCCCGATCTCGCGCACCAGATTGTAATGCAGCGGGAAGGTGACGACCGATCCGATGATCGCCAGATAGGCCGTGCCCGCCCAGAACTGCCACGCGGTCGGCAGTGAGGGCGGACCGGCGGTGATGAAGGCATAAGCGAAGTCGAAGATCGTGCCATACAGCATCGCCCAAGCCAGCAGGCTCACCATCGGCACCCCGCGCCCGGTGGGGTTGGCCTGCACCACATTGGCGATCGACGCGGCCAGCATCCCGCCGATTGCCAGCACGATGCCCAGCCCGACATTGCCGCCCAGCGGCGCCGCGTTCCATTCGTGCACCAGCAGCATCGCCACACCCGCAATCGCCACCAGACTGCCGCCGATAAAGCCGCCCTGCACCTTTTCGCCGATGAATATCTTCGCGAAAATCGCATTCGGGACCATCAGCAGCGCGAACATCACCGCGACGATGCCGGACGTAATGTGCCCTTCGGCATGATAAACGAACAGGAAATTGCCGCTGAATTGCGCGATCCCGACGCCCAGTGCCAGCAGGTGTTCGGGCCGGTTCAGGCGCAGCCGATTGCCCATCACCAGCGCCAGCGCGAACAGCGCAGGCGTCGCCAGCATGAAGCGGAAGAACACGCTCCACGCCGCAGGCACGCCGTCGATCTGCCCGGTGATGACGAACCAGGTCGAACCCCAGATCGTGCCGGTCAGCATGAAAGGGATCAGCACCCGGGGGCTGAGCATCGACGGCGCGGCGGCGTCATTCATAGCGCGGCGATGGCCTTGCCAAGCGCCTGCGCATCTTCTGCCCGCGTGTTCCAGGCGGTGACGAAACGGGCGGAATCGCTGCCCCAATCGTAGAAGGCAAAGTCCTGCGCCCGCAGCGCGGCGCGTTCGGCTTCCGACAGACGCACGAACAGCTCGTTCGCTTCGACGGGATGGAGTAGCCGGTCAGCGCAGCCCACAGCGACTTCACGCGCCGCCGCATTGGCGTGCGCGGCATTGGCGAGCCACAATCCTTCATCCAGCATGGCGAGGATCTGCGCGGCGAGATAGCGGCCCTTGCATTGCAGATGCCCGGCACGCTTGCGGCGGTAGCGGACTTCCATGGCGCGTTCGGGATCAAACAGCACCACTGCCTCAGCCCCCATCCCGCCATTCTTGATAAAACCGAAGGCGAGGCTGTCCACCTGTCCGCTGGCACCGCGCGCGGCCTCTTCGGGCGATCCGCCGAGGTAGGCCGCCGCATTGGCAAACCGCGCCCCGTCCATATGCAGACCCAGCCGGCGTTCCTTGGCGAAGGCTGCCAGCGCCGCCAGTTCTTCCGGGCCGTAGGCGCGGCCATACTCGCTCGCCTGCGTGATCGCGATGGCTTGCGGCTGCACCTGATGCACATCGTTGCGGATCGGGTCGATTGCCGCGGCGATCCCCTGCGACGCCAGCTTGGCGCCTTCACCATCGGCGTGGATCAGCTTGGCGCCGTGCAGGAAGAACCCCGGCGCGCCGCCTTCGTCGACCTCGATATGCGCTTCGGTGTGACACACCACCCCGCCGTGGGGGGCGCACATCGTGGCCAGCGCCAGACAATTGGCCGCCGTGCCCGTCGCCACCCACAGGCCTGCACATTCGCGCCCGAACAAGGCGGTAAAGCGCGCGTCGAGCTGCGCGGAAAGCGCGTCCCCATCGTAGGGATTGTCCGGTTCATCGGCGTTGCGCATCGCCTCCCACACGCGGGGGTGGACGGCTGCGGCGTTGTCGGACAGGAAGGGCTTGAACATCGTCATCAACCATCGCCTCTAGCCGCACAATCCGGCGTGACAAGCGGGAGCAGACAATCGTGAGCGAACAAACCCCCAAGCTGACCATCACCCACCACGTGGCAGGCCAGGGTGGGCGCTATGTCGCCGTGCTCGCGGATTCGGGCGAGGAAGGCTATCTCGAATGGGAACCGGGCGAAGAACACGATGGTAAGGAGGTGCGCATCGCCGCGCACACGATTGTACCGCGTGCCATCGGCGGGCGGGGCGTGGCGGCGGCGCTGGTGGACCGGCTGGTCGAGGATGCGCAGCGGCAGGGCTTCCTGATCCGCCCCGATTGCTCCTACGTCGCCAGGAAGTTCGAAGACAATCCGGACTGGGCCCCGCTGAAAGCCTGATTTTCGGGCGCCTGATCCAGCCGCGAATAATCTGTCCCGGCAATTGTCTCGATCACGGCGGCCCGCAAGGCGCGGGCTTCGTCGAGCGAGACGCCTTGCATCGCGAACTGCCCGCCCGCCAGCCCGAGGTGCACGGTCGCGTATCCACGCAGCCGCGCCAGAGGGTTTTGCACGATTTCGACCGAGTGAAGCTTCATCCGCGTCGCAATCATCTGCGTCGGCGAAAGGAAGCCGTGGCTGGCATAGACCTGCGCTGCATCAATCGCATGACGCCGGAACTCCCAGGCATACAGGTTCACCCCGACCGACAGCACCGCTGCGCCGAGCGGAATAAGGAACAGGCCGGTTGGCGCCATGATCGCGGTGACAATCGTCAGCACACCGAAGATCGCGGCATCGCGGAACGTCCGGTCGTTGCGGTGACGCTTGCTCGCGCGATGCCAGGCTGTGCGGTCGTCCGGCAGCCGAAAGCCTGCCGCCGCGACAATCGGCGCGATCTCCGCCATCTTTGCAAAAGGCGCAACCTCATGGCTTTCACTCTCGGCATCCTGCGCGAGGCTGACAAAGCTGAGGCCGTGCCAGCCGAAGCGGTAGCGTAACAGCCCCGTGCCGATCACCAGCCCCTGCACCCGGTGAACCGGCATCACCACATCCGTGCGGGTCAGCAACCCGCGCTGCCGCCGGAACCCGCGGGACGAACGGGTCAGCGTGAAGCCCCAGTCGCGCAAGACCGTGCGCACCACGCCTGTCACCATGCCGACGGCGATCAGCCCGAACAGCCCCGCGACCGCTGCGGCGGCCTGAATGTAGGGGCCAAGGGACGCCACCGTGCTGCCCTGCTCCTCCAGCCAATCGCGCCACACATCGACGTTCCCGATGTCCAGATCGATCACATTGTCGGCATATTGCAGCAGACCGCCCAGAACCGCGAAGACCGCCAGCGAAAACTCGAACAGGCCAAAGGTCAGCAGGCGGCCTGGGGTCAGCGCATAAAGCACATCGCCGGTTTCATCGGCAGGGATCGCGGCACGGGTATGGGGGTCGGCAGGCGCGGCGGCGGCTTCGTCGTCGCGGCGCTGGCGCACCAGCTGACGCAGGCGCTCCCCCTCGGCGGCGCTCAGGTATTGCAGCGCCAGGTCTTCCCCTCCACCGGCTCCGGTCTCGAACTTCACCGCCACCAGACCGAACAGGCGCGGCAGCGGCTTGGCTTCGATGCTGACGTCCTGAATGCGTTCAAACGGTACGGACCGCGCCGTGCGGCTCATCACGCCGCTTTCGACCCGGATATCGGACTCGCCGATTGTGTAAGTCAAACGCCGCCAGCCGACATAGTTGATCAATGTGCCGATCGCCGCCGCCGCCAGGCCAACGCCCAGCGCAACCCAGATCCGGTCACCGCCGCCGATGCCGGAAAAGGCGATGGCAAAGGCCGGCAAGATCGCACTGCGAATGGCACCGATGGCGCCCAGCAGGACGCTGATCGGGGCGGTGCGTTGCGGCTCGTTCACGCCGGGATGCTCAAACAGTCTCGCGGCGGATATGCGCGCGGATGGTTTCACGCATTTCGCGTGCCAGCAGCTCCCCCAGGCCGGGCAGGGCGACGCTGGCGTTGTGATTGCCGGCGGTGTGCACTGTCAGCGTGGCGATCCCGAAGAACCGTTCAAGCGGCCCCTGCGCGACATCAATGTGCTGCACCCGGCCAAAGGGGACCACCGTGTCCGACCGGAACAGCAATCCGCGCACCACCCGCAGGCGATCATCACTGATCTGATAGCCGCGCGCATTGTAGCGGCGCGCGGGCACCCGGATAATCAGCGCCAGCGCAATCACCAGCGCCGTGCCCGCGATGATACCGGTCGGCAGCCCCAAAGCCGCCGACGCCCCGTCGCGCAGGGCCAATTCCAGAATCAGGGCGCCAAACAGCACCGGGATCGCCATCAGCGTGGTCTGCACCCGCAAGGCGTGCGCATAATTGGGATGAAGCTTCGTCAGCGCCTCGTTCTCGGACAAGGCGGCATCGGCATTCGGGCCAGAGGCAGGGGCAGCGGCAAGCGGTTTGTCGGACGCAAAAGCGGGGGTCTGATCCATGGTGCATTACTGGCGCAATACAGCCTTCGCGCGCAAGCGATTTCCCGCACGGGCTGGCGCAGGAACCGGATGGCCACTGGCCTGTGCGCAAAGACCCTTGCCGTTCACAAGGTGACGCCGCGGCAGACAAAGACGCCGCCGATTGCGTGCAACGCAATTGCCGCGTCAAGGAACGGTCGCTGCCCGAACAGGTTGGAATGACATGGCCCTATCAATTGCTGCGGCGCTGGCTGCGGTGCTCCCCGTTCCGATACCGTCAGCTTTGTGGGCGCGCACCCGCGTAACGCTGACCTATTTTTGGCGGCACGGTCGTTTGCCGAGGATAAACACACCCGTACGCTTCACGGAATGGGTGCAGTGGCGCAAGTTGCGGGACCGCGATCACAGCCTTGCGATGATGACGGACAAGCTTTTCGCCAAAACCTGCGCCATTGAAACAATCGGCCAAGACCACGTCATCCCGACGCTATGGCAGGGCGACACCCTGCCGCGGCAAGCACCCTGGCCGCGACCCTTCATTGTCAAAGCCAATCACGGATGCAACCAATACGTCGTTGTTCGCAACGATGCCGATTGGCACACCGCCTTACGGCGCGCCCCGCGCTGGCTGCAAAAGCCCTATGGTGGCTGGCTCGATGAATGGCACTACACTCACGCGCGAAGGGTGTTGCTGGTGGAACCCTTCGTCGGAACCGTTGACGGATTGCCTGTCGATTACAAGGTCTATGTCTTTGGCGGCATTGCCCAATGTGTTCAGATGCATATCGGCCGGGGGACCGATCACCGCTGGGCGCAGTTCGATCGGCAGTGGCAGCGGCTTTCCTCCAACCGCGTTGAAGGCTGCTTTGACCGGCCTGTCACACTTTCCGGGATGCTGGCAGCCGCCGAGGCATTCGCAGGCCAAAGGGATTTCCTGCGCGTGGACTTCTACGAGGTCGAGGGTGTGATGCTGTTTGGGGAAGCCTGTCTTTTTCCCGGATCCGGGCTTGATCCTTTCAGCCCGGATTCGCTCGACTTCGAACTGGGCCAGCATTGGCGCAGATCGTCCACACCCCTTACGGCGGGCGCGGATGCAGCCCGAACCCGGCCAAAAATGCTGAAGCGCAGGCACCCCAAGCCATTGGCGGATGTGCGCCCGTGATGCTTGGTGCGATCCTTGCCGGCGGACAGGCGCGGCGGTTTGGCAGCGACAAGGCCCACGCACTGTATCACGGCGCGCGGCTGATCGATCTGGTCGCGGCTGCGCTCACCGCGCAGTGCGATGCGGTGATCGTGTGCGGGCGCGCAGAGCCGGGCTTTTGCTGCATCCCTGACTGGCCCGCGCCGCAGCAAGGCCCGCTGGGGGGGCTGGCGGCAGCCCTGCGTCACGCCGAGGCGGAAGGCTTCACACACGTGCTTTGCGCCGGGGTCGATATCCCCGATCTGCCGCATGATTGCGCTGCAATGCTGGCAGGCGACGGCGCGGCGATTGTCGCAAGTCAGCCGGTGGTCGGCCTGTGGCCGGTCGCGGCAGGCGCTGCGCTCGCGGCGTTCATGGCTGGCGGAGGCCGCTCGCTCTACCGTTTCGCGGACGCTGTTGGTGCGCGGCAGGTGACGCTTGCGGCGCCGCTGATGAACGTCAATCGGCCGGAGGATCTGTAAAACTTCCCACCGCGCTTGGCGCAATTCTGGCGAACGGCTTGATAATTTCGCAGGGCCGTATGACAGTGCAACCGGCACGCACGCCGTCGTTTGCACGGCGCGATCCCGCTGCCGAACACCCTTTCGTGGAAAGCCCGAGCCGCCATGAATTTCGACCTTTCCGACGAACACCACATGTTTGTGAGCGCGATTGAACGCTTCGCGGCGCCGATCGATGTCGCGGCACGGCGCCGATTGCGGCTGTCGCCGGCAGGCTATGACCGGGCGCGCTGGACGCAATTGGCCGACATGGGGCTGATCGCGCTTGCAGCCGGCGCGGATGCGGGGGGCCTTGGCGGTTCGGCGGTGGATCTGGCGCTGGTGGCCCAAGCCATCGGCGCGGCCAATGCGCCGGACCCGCTGATCGAGCTCGGCATCTTGCCGGCGCTGTTGCTGGAACGCGGCGGCGCCGGGGCGGCTTTGGAAGGTGTGCTGGCAGGCACAACCATCGCCACCCTGGCATGGACCGAGCGCGGGCAACGCTACAGCCTGAACGCCACGGGCATGAAGGCCGATCAAAACGCCGACGGTTTCGCGCTCACGGGCGAAAAAACGATGGTGCCGGGCGCTTTGCTGGCGGACCTGTTCATCGTCACCGCCGATGTCGGCGGCGCGACCGCCTGCTTCCTCGTTCCGAAGGATGCACCCGGTCTGTGCTTGCGCGCCTATCGACTCGCGGATGGCAGCATCGCGGGCGAGCTCACGCTGGCCCGCACGCCTGCCACAGCCAGGCTGGCTCTTGATAACGCGGGGTTGGCCGCGATGGCCGCTGACATGCGTCTTTACGCCGCCGCGGAGATGGTGGGCCTCAGCCAGCGTCTGCTCGATGACACGCTGGCTTATGTGAAGCAGCGCGAGCAATTCGGGATTGCCATCGGCAGTTTTCAGGCCCTTCAGCACCGCTTGGTCGATTGCTATGCGCGCCAGGAACAGTCACGCTCGATGCTGTACCGCGCCATGCTGACCGACCGCGCAGACGCCGCCACGTGGCACCGCGCGGCGGCGGGGGCCAAGGCTTTTATCGGCGAAAACAGCAACGCCATCGCGCGCGAAGCGGTGCAGATGCACGGCGGCATGGGGATCACCGATGAACTCGCCATCGGCCACGCCCTGAAACGCGTGCTGGTGCTGGATCGCCTGTTTGGCGATGCCGACACGGCGCTTGCCGACTATGCTCTGGCCGCGTGATGAGGACCAGAACATGAGGCTCGACTGACATGGACATGGACTTCTCGTCTCAGGACATCGCTTTTCGCAACGAAGTGCGGGCGTTTCTCCAAAACAACCTGACCGACCGACTGCGCGATGGCGCGCGCCGGACGCCCAGCGTGTTTGTCGAACCCGATATCGGGATGGAATGGCACCGCATCCTGTATCGCCAGGGCTGGGTCGCGCCGCACTGGCCGAAAGAGGATGGCGGCACGGGCTGGAGCCCGACGCAAAAGTTCATCTTTGAAAGGGAATGCGCGCTGGCCGGTGCGCCGGCGCTGTCGATCCTCGGCCTGCGTCTTGTCGGCCCGGTGATCTGCGCGTTCGGGACGCCGGAGCAAAAAGCACGGTTCCTGCCCCGCATCCTGTCCGGCGATGACTACTGGTGCCAAGGCTATTCCGAACCCGGCAGCGGCTCCGATCTGGCCAGCCTCAAGACCTCGGCCCGGCTTGAAGGCGGCGACTACGTCATCAACGGATCGAAAATCTGGACCACCCACGCCCATCATGCCGACTGGATCTTTGCGCTGGTGCGCACCGATGCCACCGTGAAGAAACAGGCCGGGATCACCTTTTTGCTCGTGCCGATGGACCAGCCCGGCATCTCGGTCACACCGATCCCTTCGATGTCGGGCGATCACGAGGTCAATGCGGTGTTCTTCACCGATGCGCGCACGTCGGCTGAAAACCGGATTGGCGCAGAAGGCCAGGGCTGGAGCATTGCCAAGTTTCTGCTGGAAAACGAACGCGGCGGTTCGTGCTATGCCCCGCGCCTGCTCCAGAGCATCGGACGTCTGGAGCAGTTGGCGCAAACGCAGCCGTCGGGCAGCGGCGGCATGATCGGACACGATCCGCGCTTCCGCGACCGGCTGGCCCGCGTGCGACTGGAGGCCGAGGCACTTGAGATCACCGAACTGCGCATTCTGGCCGAACTGGCCAAGGGCCGCGCTCCCGGCCCGCAGACGTCGCTGGTGAAGCTGCTGGGGTCCAATATCGGCCAGCGGATCGACACGCTCCGCCTCGAACTGCTCGGCCCCGATGCGCTGCAATTGCCCTTGGAACGCCCGCTTTACGGCAATGAAGCGCCCGAACCTGTGGGTAGCGAAGATGCGCAGACCGCGATGATCCAATACCTCAACAATCGCGCCGCCACGATCTTCGGCGGATCGGACGAAGTGCAAAAGAACATCATCGCCAAGACCGTGCTGGGTCTTTGAAAGGATAAAGCGCATGGACGTATCGAAGCTGATGTTTCGCGAAGGCCTGATGGCGGGCGAGCGCATTCTCGTCACCGGCGGGGGCACGGGCCTCGGGCGCGAGATGGCGGAAGGCTTCCTCAAGCTGGGCGCCACCGTCTACATCTGCGGGCGGCGGCAGAACAAGTTGGACGAGACGGCGGCGGAGTTGACCGCGCTCCACGGCGGCAAAATTGCCGGCATGGCCTGCGATATCCGCGATCCGCACGCAATTCATGCGATGGTCGACGCGATCTGGGCCGATGGCGGCGCGCTGACCGGGGTGGTCAACAACGCGGCGGGCAATTTCATCAGCCGCACCGAAGATCTGTCGATCAACGGCTTCAACGCGATTGCCGATATCGTGATGCGCGGCACCTTCTACGTTACGCTCGACATCGGCAAGCGGCTGATTGCGGAAAAGAAGCGCGCCAGCTTCCTCTCGATCCTCACCACCTGGGTGTGGTCGGGCAGCGCCTTCGTGGTGCCTTCCGCCATGTCCAAGACCGCGATCAACGCCATGACGCAAAGCCTTGCGACCGAATGGGGCCGCTATGGCCTGCGCTTCAATGCCATTGCGCCGGGCCTGTTCCCGACCAAGGGGATGAGCGAGCGCCTGCATCCCGATGGGGCTGGCGGCAATTCGAACAATGCCCTGAACCCGATGGGCCGCGCAGGCGAAATGCATGAGCTCGCCAACCTTGCCATGTTCCTGATGGGGCCGGGCGCGGAATATGTGAACGGTCAGACCATCGCCATCGACGGCGCGGGCTATCAGGCCACCGGCGGCACCTTCTATCCGATGCTCCAGGCGCTCGGCGATGCCGAATGGGAGCAGATGCGCAGCATGATCAAGGGCACCAACGCGAAGGACAAGGCTGAACGCTCGGTCTGACGGGGCGGCCTGCGACCGCGCTTTCCTACGCGCAGGCGCAGTGGCATTGCCCCGCGCATGACCGGCCGCCCTCGCCTTCAGGATCGCTGTTTTACAGGGCGGTTCGGGGCAGCAGATTTTTGGTTTCTGGACAGTGTCTCATGTGTCTCCAACACGACGCAACAGCGGCCCGGCTACTCAGGTCACGGCAGCGCGTTGGCGGAACGCGGGGCGCTGCCATTCGCCGCTGGCCAGCACCTCGGCCAGATGCCGCGCGGCGGCGGCGATATCGGTGAAGCTGAGATAGGCCGGCGCAAAGCCCAGCCGCAGCACATCGGGCGCGCGGAAATCACCGATCACGCCGCGCGCGATCAGCGCCTGACAGATCGCATAGGCGTCCGGATGGCGGAAGGACAGCTGGCTGCCCCGCTCGGCGCTGCGCGGCGGGCTGACAAGCTCGATGTCCACATCATGCGCCATCAGGCATTCCAGCAGGAACTCCGACAGCGCCTGCGACTTGGCGTAGAGCCGGTCGACACCGATTTCCGCGATCAGATCGACCCCCACCTCCAGCGCGGCCAGCCCCAGTACCGGCGGCGTACCGCATTGCAGACGGTCAATGCCGGGGGCGCCGGTGTAATCATCGGTGAAGGCGAAGGGCGCGGCGTGGCCGAACCAGCCGGTCAGCGGTTGCTGAAGGTCGGCGTGATGCCGCTCGGCCACGAAGGCGAAGGCGGGGGCGCCCGGCCCGCCGCACAGGTACTTGTAACCGCACCCCACGGCGAAATCCGCCGCCACACCGTTCAGATCAACCGGCAGCGCACCGGTGGAGTGCGACAGATCCCACAGCACCAGCGCGCCGGCTTCGTGCGCAGCGCGGGTCAGGGCGACCATGTCGTGCAGGCCGCCGGTCTTGTAGTGGACATGGGTGAGCATCAGCAGCGCGACATCGCTATCGAGCGCCGCCTCCAGCCTGCCCCGTTCGGCCAGCCGCCGTTCGGCCAGACCCTGCGCTTCAAGCCCGGCGATCATGTAGAGATCGGTCGGGAAGTTGCCGGGTTCGGACAGCACCACCTTGCGACCAGGCCGCATCGCCAGGGCGGCGGCGATCAGCTTGAACAGGTTCACGCTGGTCGAATCGCAGGCGATGACTTCGTGGGGGCTCGCGCCGATCAGGGGCGCGATCTTGCCGCCCACACGGCCCGCTGCCTCGAACCAGTGTGCGCTGTTCCAGGAACGGATCAGACCCTCGCCCCATTCCTGCGCGACCACCGCCTGCATCCGTCCGGGCGTGGCCTTGGGCAGCGCGCCGAGCGAGTTGCCGTCGAGGTAGATGACGCCTTCGGGCAGCGTGAAGCTGTCCCGATACCGCGCCAGCGGATCGGCGGCGTCGAACTCTGCGGCGCGCTGTTCGGGAGTCATATCGCGGTCCTGACGCTGAGCAATTCGGGGAAGAAGGCCTGCTTCAACACGCCTTCGAGATATGGCACGCCGGGGGTGCCGCCGGTGCCGCGCTTGAAACCGATGATCCGCTCGACGGTCTTGAGATGACCGAACCGCCAGCGCTGGAAATGGTATTCCAGATCAACCAGCTTCTCCGCCAGTTCATACAGATCCCAATGCGGTTCCGGGTCGCGGTAGATCGCCGCCCATGCCGCCTCGACGCTGATGTTGTGGGCATAGGCATGCGCCGGATCGCGGCTCAGGGCCGCCGCGTCAATCGCGAAACCGCGGCGTGCGAGCAGGCGGATCGCCGCATCATACAGGCTCGCGCGGCGGCATTCGGCGTCCAGCCGTTCGGCCCAGTCGGCGTTGCTTTTGTGAAGCCTGATATGCTTGCCATCACGCCCGCCCAGCATGAATTCCATCATCCGGTACTGCGCCGACTGGAACCCGCTCGACCCGCCCAGATGCGGGCGCACTGCCGCGTAATCGTGCGGGGTCATGGTGCTGAGCACGTCCCAGCTCTGGATCAGTTGCGTTTGCGCGCGCGCCACGCGGGCCAGCATCTTGAAGGCAGGCCGCAGATCATCGGCCTCGATCCGTTCGCGTGCGGCGGTCAGTTCGTGAAGGCACAGCTTCAGCCACAGCTCGCTGGCCTGATGCACAATGATGAACAACAGTTCGTCATGCGCCTGGGACGCCGGATGCTGCGCGGCGAGGATGCGATCGAGATCGAGATAGCTTGCATAGGTGACGTCGGCGTCCATCATCCGACCCTAGCGCGCAGGCCCTGCCAAGGAAACTACCCCCTTGTCCGGCCTTCGATAACCCGGGCCTCCGGGTGATGCGTGTCGATATGCTTCAGGATCATCCGAAGGTTTTTGGTATTCGAGCGAAACACGAGGTCTGCCGCATCGCCCACCAGCGGTATCGCACCGATCGCGGTATCGAACAGGACATTTGCCCCCATCCGCGCCAGCTTCCACTTCGACAGGCCCAGATTGCGCGCCTCCCAGATGATGTACGCGCCCATCGCGGATGTCACGAGATCGCCGATCACCGGGATAAGGCCAACCAAAGCGTCGAGTCCAATGGGCACAGTGGTGCCGGGAATCACGAAGCTGCGTTCCAGCAGGCGTTCCATCGCGATGACGCGGGCCCGCACCGATGCGGCATCTTTGCCGGTCGGGAGGGCAAACGTCATGGGTTCGGGGCGGAGGGGAGAGGGCTTTTCCATACCCCTTATCTGGTGGGGTCGGACAGCGGGAACAAGGGGTGCATCGCCCAGACGTTCGGCAGAAAGTTGCGGACCGTCCCGCGCACCATCGACCAGCGCACCGGCGCGCCGATGGGAATGAAGACCTCGCGTTCGACCAGTGCGGCATGGGCATCGATCAGCAACTGCTCACGCAAGGCAGGATCGCTCTGGGACAGGGATTCGCGCACCAGCGCGTCGGCCTCGGGCGCGCAAAGCCCGGCCCTGATGCTGCAATGAAACTGATTCAGATACCAGCGCGGCGAGGTGTAGCGCGCCAGCGTGTCCCGCAGTTCGAGGTCTGCGGCCTCGCCCTTCCCGGCCCGTCGCACCGCAACGCCGATGGCGCCCCATGCCGACGCCAGTTCGCGCAACAGGATATCCCCGCCGGGCCCTGCGGGCACAGCGACCCGCACCGATGCCTCGCGCTCGGGGCCGGCCCATTCCTGGACCCGGGCCGCCGCGATCCGGCGGCGATCATCGATCGATGCGCCGTTCCAGCGGTCTTGCGGATAGGGTTGTATGCTAAAGCTCTCGGGCGGGACAACCCAGCTGCTTTCCCGCCAGCCGGCCAACCCGAAACTGCGGATGAGCGCTGTCCGGTCGATTGCCATCGACAAGGCCTCGCGCCGCGCAGGGTCCGCAAGGAAGGGCGTTTCGCGGCGCACCGTCAGCCCCAGCAGACCAAGTGCCGGATCGACCTGGATCGTGCCGCGTGACAAGGGACCAACCTCGGCGAGCGGGAAATCGATCAGGGTGCCCCCCAGGACCAGATCGACATCCCCTTGCGAAAATGCCGCCACCGCTGCGCGCGCAGATAACGATCGCACCGCAAGCGGTTGTGCGACGGCTTCCCAGTCTTCGCGCGCGGGCAATCCGCGTCCCTCGGGGGGCAGCGCGGTAAGGCGGGCGACACCGATCGCCTCATCGCGTGACATGGCCATCGGCCCAGCTCCGCTGCCGTTGCGCATCAATCCAAGCTCGGGCTGGGCCAGCAAGCGCAGGAAATCGGGCATGGGCGAGGACAGCCGCACCTCGATCACCCGTCCGGTCATCGCCCGGATATCGCGCACCTTGCCCAAATCAAGCCCGAGCGAGGTGCCACGCAGCGCCCTGAGCGCCGCACGAAGCTGCTGCCGGACGTCCGATGCGGCGATCTCCTCGTCGTCTGGCCAGGTGCTGTCACGCAGGCGGAAGATATAGCTGAGCCCGTCTTCGGTCACGATCCAACGCTCGGCTATGGCCGGAACCACCTGCCCTGCGGGATCGAGCGCCACCAGCCCTTCGGTGGTTGCGGCGCGCGTGGCCTGCGCCGCCGGAGAGAGACGCACGCCAGGCTCAAACGGGTCATCCGGCGCGCCGATCACCACGACTTCAAGCGGGCCACTGCCGCCGGATGGACCGCAAGACCACACCGCCAATGCGGCTATCAGAGGGAACCAGAATCGCATCGGCGGGGTTCTAGCAGGTTGAAGCGCGCTGGTAAGCTTGTCGCGGAGCACCTGATAAAAACGGAAGGGCGGTCGCCGATCAGATCTTGCGCAGCGTGGCATGTCCCGGCGGCGGCGGCGGTGCGCGGTGGGCCCAAGAGAGCTGCGACCCGACCGGCGCCGGATCGTCGGCACCAAGAAGCGGTCGGCGGGCTTTCTGAGAATCAACCTCCACGTCGAATGCCACGCCAAAGCGGTTATCCTGCACCCAAGCCACGGTGCCGTTCACGGCGCCGATGTTGCGCAATTCGACAATGACGCGGTGGCCGCGCTGAACGCGCAAATCGCCTTCGCCCATCATTCCGCCATCGGAGAGGTTGCGAACCCGCGCCCGGTGCACATCTGCGCTCTGCTCGACCCGGATGTGTGCCAGCAGAAACAGGCTGTCGCGCGCGACGCTGCGTGTCTCAACACCCGTCATCTAAAGCTCGCCTCCTCAGCCAAAAATCAATGTTGCGCGATGAATGCCCTGGTTGCGTGGACATCCTTGTATGGCCCGTGGACTGTGCGGTATTCTCGGTTAACAAGAGGTAAAACCCTGCAGTAATTGTCACGCATTTGCGCGCACGTCCCATGTCGGCACAAGATTGCCTCGGGGCATTACCAGCTAATCGTCGCGGGAGATTTTTTCGCGCCTCTCGTGGGCTTCCTGCGCTTCGACCGTCATGGTTGCGACGGGGCGCGCAATCAGGCGCCGCAGACCGATCGGATCGCCGGTCACCTCGCAATAACCGTAATCGCCCGAATCGATCCGTCGCAATGCAGAGTCGATCTTGGAAACCAGCTTACGTTGGCGATCGCGCGTGCGCAGCTCGATGCCCCAGTCAGTCTCGCTCGAGGCGCGGTCTGTCAGGTCGGCTTCTCGGATCGGGCCGTCCTGCAAGGACTGCAACGTCTGCCCTGCGGCAGAATGAATCGATCGCTTCCATTCGAGCAACAGCATCCTGAAATAGGCTTGCTGGCGGTCGTTCATGTATTCCTCGTCCTCGGTCGGAAGATAGTCCGGCGCGAGCAGGCGCTTGGCCTTTTCAAGGATATCGATGTCGTCAGACGCGGTGGTTGGCATCAAGCTGTCTCATCCCGTGAGCCGCTGGGAAGACCATCGCGTCCTGACGCCTTGAATCTTTTCATTGGCTCACTTGGTCCCAGCAAGCTGAAGCAATGGGCGCCCTATAGGGAACGCCCCAAGTGCGCACAAGCGGGTTTGGGAAGGAAAGGGGGAGGAAATGACCAAACGCCACAAAGCGACAAACGCGTTAACTAATTTTTGACCATGAATGCGGCACTCCTTGGTCACGGAAGGTCGCCTGGGGGGCGATCCGGTGACCAGGGGACCACACATGCACATCATCGCAATCACGCCGCAGGCCAAGAATGTTTCACGCGAAACATCCACCGAGGGGGTACTTGGCGCATGGCTGGCGGCAGCCAACCGGGGGCAAGCAGGCGCCTGCTTCGATCTGGGCGTGGCATTTTCCACCGGCAGCAACGGCGCGACCTGCGACATGATCGAAGCGCACAAATGGTTCAACCTTGCCGCTGCCCGCGGGCATGAAGAGGCTGCCTATTGCCGCGCCGATATTTCCGATGAAATGACCGCGCGTGAAATCGCCGAAGCCCAGCGCCGTGCGCGCCAATGGCTGGCCGAGGGGCGCCAGCGCGCAGCCTAATCGCCTTTTCGGAACGGGGTGCGGCTGCCGAGATACAACTGGTCGCTTGCCACCCCAGCGCGCTCTTGTTCGAGGAAATCGGCAACCGCGCTGCGGAAGCCGGGATCGGCGATCCAGTGGGCCGAGAGCGTCTGCACCGGCTCATAACCGCGGGCCAGCTTGTGCCCGCCTTGCGCGCCTGCCTCGACGCAGGGCAAGCCGCGCGCAATCGCGATGTCGATCGCCTGATAATAGCACAGCTCGAAATGCAGGAAGCGCACCTCGCGGGTGCAACCCCAGTAGCGCCCGTAAAGCGCATCCTTCCCGGCGAAGTTGAGGGCGCCTGCGATCGGCTCGTCGCCGTCGTAGGCGAGGATCAGGATGATCCGGTCGCCCAGCCGCTCACCCAGCAGGCTGAAGGCTTCGCGGGTAAGATAAGGCTGACCCCATTTGCGCGCACCGGTGTCCTGATAGAACACCCAGAACGCATCCCAATGCGCCTCGGTAATATCGGAACCAGTCAAATGCCGGATCGTCAGGCCTTCCACTGCGGCAGCGCGTTCTTTCCGCAGATCCTTGCGCTTTCGCGACGACAGCGCGCCGAGGAAATCCTCGAAGGTATCATAGCCGCGATTGAACCAGTGGAACTGGATATCGGCGCGCGGCAACCAGCCTGCCGCTTCGAACATTGGCAATTGCGCAGCATCGATGAAGGTCGCATGCGCCGAAGACATTTTTTTCTGAAGGCACACGGCCTCCGCGCCTTTCAGCAGGTGCACAGCCAGCCCCGGATCGGACAACAGCAGCCGCGGGCCAGTGGCGGGGGTGAAGGGCGCCGCGATCTGGAGCTTGGGATAGTAACGCCCGCCCGCGCGGTGCCACGCATCGGCCCAGGCGTGATCGAACACATATTCACCTTGGCTGTGCCCCTTGGCGTAAGATGGCATGGCCGCGAGCAGCTTGCCTCCATCATCCGTGATGACGATCGGCGCTGGCTCCCAGCCTGTGCCGGGGCCGACCGAGCCGGAATCCTCCATCGCGGTCAGGAATTCGTGGCTGACGAAGGGGTTGTCGTTTCCGCCCAGCGCATTCCATTCGTCGCGATCAAAGCTGCCGACCGAAGGCGCAATGCGCACCACAAGGGGATTGTCGCTCATGCGAGCCCTGCCCCTTCGGAAATCAACGCATCGGCGTGAGCCAAGGCGCGGGCGCGGGTTTCGAGCGAATTGACCGTCCAGGTCAGCACGGGCAAGCCTTCCGCCCGCAAGCCTGCGACCCAGCGGCTCGGCAGCGCCGCGACATGATAGGCGAGGAAATCGGGCTGCGCGATCCGCAGTGTCAGCCTGCGCCGCCACGGCGTTTGCGTGTCGCCATGGGCATCCTCGCGCATCACCAGCCCGGCGCAGACCTGTGGCGCATGGCGCCGGAACCAGCGGGCCACACGCGGGTCGAAGCTCATCACCGCCACCGGCCCGGTGTAATCGGCCAGGAGAGCCCGGACAGCCGCACAACTGGGCGCGATGCTGTAACGGGCACGCGACTTGATCTCGATCAGCACCGGCACGCGGCCAGCAATCCGTTCGAGCAGGGTCGCCAATCGGAACGGACGGTGTCCTGTGCCCTGAAGAAACAGCTGTTCAAGCTCCGCCGCGCTGCGTGTGGCGGTGACTCCGGCGGTTCCGGTCAGCCGGTCAAGCTCCCAATCGTGAAACACGATGGGGTGATTGTCGGCGCTGAGCTGGATGTCGCACTCGATTCCCATGCCTGCCGCAATGGCGGCTTCGGCCGCAGCCAGAGAGTTTTCCGGTGTCTCCGGCCCATGCAGTCCGCGGTGGGCATATTCCCACCGTGTCAGCCAGTCCGGAACGCGCCGTTCATTCATGCCTTGAGGGCGATGACCGCATCGACTTCCACCGCCGCGCCGCGTGGCAGGGCGGGAACACCGACAGCGGCGCGGGCGTGTTTACCGGCATCGCCGAACACCTGCTCCATCAGATCCGACGCGCCATTGGCAACTTCAGGTTGATCGGTGAAATCGGCGGTGCAATTGATGAAGGCGCCGAGCTTGACAATGCGCTCGACCCGTTCGAGCAAACCTGCCGCTTCAAGCTGCGCGATAATCATCAGCGCGCAGGCGCGGGCGGCGGCCTGACCACCTTCGACCGACACATCATCGCCCAGCCGGCCCTTGACCACCTGCCCATCGACGAACGGCAACTGGCCCGAAACATGGGCAAAACCGCCCTGCACCACCACTGGCACGTAGCTGGCAACGGGCGCGGCGGCCTTGGGCAGGGTGATGCCGAGGTCGGCGAGTTTGGCAGCGATGGTCATTGTCATTTCTCCAGTCGTTCGAGCAGCCACGGCAGGGCTTCGTCCCAGGTATCGATCCGGGCTTCGGCGTGGCCTGCCTTGTGGGCGCAATCAATGGCGTGGGCGATCATCGGTTCGCCGCACAGGTGCAGCCGCGTGACGTGGGGCGAGATGTCCGCCACCGAAGCATGGTGCTGGGCCAGATCGTCGATGAAAAAGGCGCGGGTCGGCGCATATTCATCCATGATGGCCTTCAACGCCGGGCCCTTTGGCCCTTGGTTGGTGAAGACCCGGGCATTGATGCCGACCTTGGCCAATTGCGCAGCCCGCGCGTCGCGGTGGGCATCGACCAGGTTGGTCAGGATCACCACATCGGCCTTCTCCGCAAGGGTGTTGATCCCCTCGACTGCGCCCGCGATCGGCATTTGCGAATCCATTTCGGTGTCGAAGAACTTGCCCAGCATCCGCCAGATATCGGGCGGCGCCAGCAGTTCGCCGCTTTCCTGCCAGCGCAAGGCTTCGGCGAAATTATGGCCTTCGAGGTTGAAGGCGACGCCCTGTGAGACTTCCAGCCAGTCCTTGAACGGAGCGACCATGTGCAACAGCACTTCGTCGCAATCGGAGATAATGAGCGGTCGGGTCATGCTTGCAAAGCGTCCTTGGCGGCAACCAGTTCCTCGGGCGTGACAGCCAGTGCCTCGGCCGCGCGGATCAGGTCGGGTTCGTGATTGGAAAGGAATTCGAGCGCGGAGGCGAGGATCATCGGATCGCCAAGCCCTTCCCGCAGAGAATCGGGATCGAGGCCCGTCAATTCAAGATAGCGCGCGGCACGATCCTCGCCTTCCAGCACCCAGCCCAGCGCCGCCAGCGCGAGCACTTGCGGGTTCACAGGCTCTGATGCGGGACGATGCGGGATTGTTCTGTCCTTTGTGCGGGGTTAGTCATACAGCGAGCGAATGCGGGGCGAGCAGTGACAAAGCGGATCATGGTTGTCGAGGACAATGACCTCAACAGGAAATTGTTCTGTGACGTATTGCGGGCCAATGGGTTTGACGTGGATCCGGTGGCCGAGGGTAACAAGGTGCTGGAAACCGCGCGCGCCACATCCCCCGATCTCATCATCATGGACATACAATTGGGCGGCGTTTCGGGTGTCGACCTGATCGAAGCTGCCAAGCGCGACCGCGCGCTGTGCGGCATCCCGGTGCTGGCCGTAACGGCCTTTGCAGCGAAGGGCGACGAGGAACGCATTCGTGCCGCAGGGGCCGAAGGCTACCTGTCGAAACCGGTGTCGATCGGCCCGTTCATGAGCGCGGTGAACGCACTGGTGTGACGGGCTTTGCGCCTCAGGCGTAAGCGATCCCGTATTCTATTATGAAGGTGATCGCGGTGAGGGTCAGGCCTGCCATGAAGCTCTTGTACGCATAGGCCAGGTATTTGTATTTCTTGCGCTGGAGCACCTGCCCGTTCTGGTAGACATCGTGCAGCATGGCGCGAAAAACGGTTTCGTCCGCGCGCAGGTCTTCAAGGACGCTTGCGGTCCAGACATCTTCATCCATGTGCGTAAAGGTGCCGAAAAACAGCAGGTTCGGGCGCGTGCCGCTGCGGATGGCGGCTTCCGGTGTGCTGATCGAAGGCAGCACCGCGAAGACGGCAAACATGGCCGAGACAAACGCAAACAACGCCAGCACCCCCAGCGACCACGGCACGGCGCCGCCCCGCGCCTGCCCCACCGCGATCGTGAAAACGAGAAAGGTCGCCCCCATCAGGATCGAAGCCTTGGCATCGGCCATCTGGCTCAGCATCATATTGATCTGCTGCGTGGTGCGGACCAGGTGCACCGCATTGTTCGAAAACCCAGCCGGCAAGGGCTCGGGCGCTGTTCCGACCTGTTCAGGCTGCGTTGAATGGTCGGCCATCATATCCCCCTGGACAAGCCGCCAGCGCCTGTTGTGGCACGGCGAAACTTGACAACCTGCATCATCGGCCGCTTTGCAGCCGTATTACCTTGGCATACGCCGCCCGACAACCGACGCAACGAAAGCATAGCCGCCCATGACCCCCGCCGAAGTCGATGACCGTATCCGCGCTCTGGTCGAACCCTTCAACAAAAAGGGTGTCGCTATCCAAGACTCGACCACCTTTGCAGGCGATCTGGAGTTCGACAGCCTGACCGTGATGGATTTCGTCGCCGAGATCGAAGACGCGTTCGACGTGATCATCTCGATGAACCAGCAGGCCGAGATCGAAAACTGGGGTCAGCTCGTGGCGGCAGTCCACAAGATGCAGGATAGCTGATAATGGCGACCGCTATGAAAGACGCCCTTGCCCCCGCCGAGCCGGTAGACCTGCTCGCCAAGTTCGATCCGATCATCCAGACACGCGAGACACTGCTCGCCGCTGGCGTGGAGGATCCGTTCAATCTGGTGATGGAAGAGGTGCTGTCGCCGACACAGGCGATCTGCAATGGGCGCGATACGATCCTGCTTGGCACCTACAACTACATGGGCATGACCTTTGATCCGGACGTGATCGAAGCGGGCAAACGCGCCATGGAGGAATTCGGCGCCGGCACCACCGGCAGCCGGGTGCTCAACGGCACCTTCCGCGATCACCGCGATGTAGAAACCGCGTTGCGCGAATTCTACGGCATGGATCATGCGATGGTCTTTTCGACCGGGTATCAGGCCAACCTCGGGATCATTTCGACGCTGGCGGGCAAGGGGGATTACATCATCCTCGACATCGATAGCCACGCTTCGATCTGGGATGGCTGCGCGATGGGCAATGCCGAAGTCGTGCCGTTCAAGCACAACGACGTCGAAGCCCTGGAAAAGCGGTTGAAGCGTGTGCCTGAAGGCGCAGGCAAGCTCGTCGTGCTGGAAGGTGTCTATTCGATGATGGGCGATGTCGCACCTCTCAAGGACATGGTGCGCGTCTGCAAGGAAAACGGCGCGACGGTGCTGGTCGATGAAGCACATTCGATGGGCTTCATCGGAGAGCATGGCCGCGGCGTTGCCGAGGAACAGGGAGTGCTCGATGATGTCGACTTCATCATCGGCACCTTCTCGAAAAGCGTCGGCACGGTTGGCGGCTTTTGCGTGTCGAACCACCCGAAGTTCGAAGTGCTGCGGCTGGTGTGCCGCCCTTACGTCTTCACCGCCGCGCTTCCGCCGGCCGTCATGGCAAGCAGCGCCACATCGATCCGCAAGCTTATGCACGGCGGCAACAAGCGCGCGCATCTGTGGGAGAACAGCCGCACGCTGCACGGCGGGCTCAAGGCTCTGGGCTTCAAGCTCGGCACCGATACGCCGCAAAGCGCGATCATCGCGGTCATCATGCCCGATCTGGAAAAGGGCGCGATGATGTGGGAGGCGCTGTTGAAGGAAGGCCTTTACGTGAACCTCGCCCGGCCCCCCGCGACACCTGCCGGCATGACCCTGCTGCGCTGTTCACTGTGTGCAGAGCACACCGCCGATCAGGTGCAGACCATCCTCGGGATGTTCGAACGCGCTGGACGGGCGATCGGCATTATCTGAGGGTAGACAATTTAACCCATCTGGTTATTTTTGTTGACATCGTGACGCTCCGGGGTTAACAAGGGGCATAGTCGAAAAATTGCGATTCGCCTGAAGGCGGCCTTCCCCGTGGGGATCGCCGCCTTTTTGCTGTCCGCAATCGGAGTATTGCCGATGGCGAAGCGTGACCCCGCGCAGATTGATACCACGCCTGCCAGCCGCGCTGGCACCGGAACTGGCACTGGCACGGACCGCCACTGGCGGACCCGCTTTCTGGACCATCTTGCCGAAACGTCTAACGTGACCCGCGCGGCGGCCCAGGCCGGGATCGAGATCAGCCGGGTTTACCGCCTGCGACGCGCCCAGCCCGATTTCGCACGCCAGTGGCAGGCCGCGCTCGCCGAGGGCTACGCCCATCTCGAAATGGAAGTGCTGCGTCGCCTTCGTGAAGGCGATTTCAAAACTGATGACGGCGAAAAGTTCGACTTTGCCAACGCCATCCGTCTGCTTGCCGCGCATCGGGACAGTGCCGCCGCCAGCCAACCGCATGAACGCAACGTCAGCCCGGCTGAAGTGCGCGCGTCGATCGACCGCAAGATCGACGAAATCCGGCGGCGGATGAGCAAGGCCAAAGCCGATGAGACCGCGACATGATGTTGAAACCGTTCGACTGGCTCACCCAAGACAACAAAGCTGCGGCCAAAGCACAGCGCAAGCTGTCGACCATATTGACCCGTGGCGAGCGAAACCGGTTCGACTATGTCTGGGAATATTTTGCCCGCCCCAGCCAGTTGCCCCCCGAAGGCGACTGGCGGATCTGGATGATCATGGCCGGTCGCGGGTTTGGCAAGACCCGCGCGGGCGCTGAATGGGTCAAGATGATCGCCGATCGCAACCCCGGCGCGCGCATCGCGCTGATCTCGTCCTCGCTGGCCGAAGCACGCGCGGTCATGGTGGAAGGCGAAAGCGGTCTGCTGGCCATCTACACGGCTGCCGACCGACCACGTTTCGAACCCTCGCGTCGCCGCATCCGGTTCAGCAACGGCGCGCAGGCCGAACTGTTTTCGGCTGCCGAGCCCGAGAGCCTGCGCGGGCCGCAGCACAGCCACGCCTGGTGCGACGAAATCGGCAAATGGCCACTGTCGCACGGACGCGCCACGCGTTGCTGGGACAATCTGCTGCTCGGGCTGAGACTGGGCGGCGATCCGCGCATCCTCGTCACCACGACGCCGCGCGCGGTGCCACTGGTGCAACGGTTGATGAAACAGCACCAGAACGCCGATGATATCGTGATTACACGCGGCGCCACCACCGAGAACGAAGGCAATCTGCCCGAACGCTTCCTGCATGCGATCAGCAGCGAGTTTGCCGGGACACAGCTTGAACGCCAGGAAATCGGCGGCGAGCTGATCGAGGATATCGAAGGCGCGCTGTGGACCCGTTCGATGCTGGAGGTCGCACGCGAAACCAGCCCGGCGCCGGCGCTGATGCGGGTGGTGGTCGCAGTCGATCCGCCGGCCAGCGCTACGGGGGACGAATGCGGGATCATTGTTGCAGGGCTTGGCGATGACGGGATCGCCCGCGTGCTGGCCGACTGTTCGATAAGCGACGCGGCGCCAGCGCAATGGGCGCAGCGTGTCGCTGATGCGGCACGCGAATGGGATGCAGACCGGGTGGTGGCCGAAGCCAACCAGGGCGGCGCCATGGTTGAAAGCGTGCTCCGCGCTGCCGATCGGGCGCTTCCCGTGAAGCTGGTGCATGCCAGGCGCGGCAAGGTCGCCCGCGCCGAACCGGTCGCCGCGCTCTATTCCGCCGGGCGCGTGCGCCATGCCGGGATGTTCGCGCAGTTGGAGGATCAACTGTGCGGCCTGCTGGCAGGCGGCGCCTATGCCGGCCCGGGGCGCAGCCCGGACCGCGCCGATGCAGCCGTGTGGGCATTGACCGAACTGCTGCTGGGGCGAAGCGCACGGCCGAGCGTGCGGCAAATGTAACCAAAGGAATTGACATGGCTTTGCTCGACACTCTTCTCTCCGCCTTCAAGGGCGGGGAGCGCACCCGCGTGCCGCTGGCTTCCGGCGTGATGCACGGTTGGCTTCCCGGCTTCGATACTGGCACCGGCCCGCGAAGTTATGAATATTCGCGCGGCATTGCCGAAGGTTTCCTGGCCAACCCGATTGCCCAGCGTTCGGTCCGGCTGCTTGCCGAAGGGATCGGTCAGGCACCGCTGCATTGCTCCGACCCGCGTCTCGCCGCGCTGGTGGCAGCGACCAGCGCAGGCCAATCGCTGATCGAAACCCTCGCGGCCCAATTGCTGTTGCACGGCAATGGCTACGTACAGATCCTGAAGGACGCATCCGGCGCCCCGGTCGAACTGTTTGCGCTGCGGCCAGACCGGATCAAGGTGGTGCTCGACGCCAATGGCTGGCCGTGCAGCTATGATTACACCGTTGGCCCGCACACCACGCGGCTGTCGATCGAGGACGAGGGCGGCTGGCCCGGCCTGATTGCCATCCGGGCAATGCATCCGCTCGACGATCACTGCGGCGCGGGCGCGCTGCAGGCGGCCTGGCAATCGGTGCTGATCCACAATGCTGCAACCGCCTGGAACCGCGCGCTGCTGGAGAATGCGGCGCGGCCTTCCGGGGCTCTGGTTTATGATACGGCTGACGGTGCAGCGCTGACCCTTGACCAATTTGACCGGCTGAAGCGCGAACTTGATGCCGCCTTTTCGGGCACGGCCAATGCGGGCCGTCCCATGCTGCTCGATGGCGGGCTCAAGTGGCAAAGCATGGCTCTGACGCCCGCCGATATGGATTTTGCGACGCTCAAAAGCGCAGCGGCGCGCGACATCGCCCTCGCCTTCGGGGTGCCGCCGATGTTGCTCGGGCTTCCGGGCGATAACACTTATGCCAATTATCGCGAGGCCAGCCGCGCATTGTGGCGCCTGACATTGCTGCCGCTCGCGGAAAAGCTGTTCGCCGCCCTGCGTGAAGGTCTCGCGCCGTGGTTTCCAGGGGCGGAGCTGCGGATCGATCTCGACCGTGTCCCGGCTTTATCCGAGGACCGCGAGCGATTGTGGTCGCAGATCTCCGACGCCGACTTCCTGAGCCGCGCCGAAAAGCGCCAGATGCTGGGCCTCCAGGCTGAAGGGAATGCTGCATGAGCCGCGAAGATGTCCTGGCAAGCCTGATGGCCCAAGCCCGCAACGATGGCGCGGCGCTGGTCACCTTGCGCGCGATTGTGGAAGAGGCGAGTGCGTTTGCCACCGACCGCGTTCTTGACCGGCTCAAGCTCGGTGACCCGAGCGCCGAAGAGGATCTCGGCGAACTGCGCGAACTGTTGCGGGCCTGGCGCGATGCCAAGACGAGCGCGTGGAAGGCGCTGATTGGCTGGATCGTTCGCGGGGCCTTGGCGCTGTTGCTGATCGGGATCGCCGTACGGTTTGGCCTGTGGGACCGGCTGTGAACGCGCCCGCTCTGCTGCGCTTTGCAGGCTATGCCGCCCTTTTCGATATCGCCGACGCCGGGCGTGACACGATCCGGCGCGGGGCCTTTGCCAAGACGCTTGCCGCACGTGACCGCCCCTTGCCCCTTTATTGGCAGCACCGGCCCGACCAGCCGATCGGTATAATCGAGCAAGCATCCGAAGACCTTCGCGGACTGCGGGTGCTGGCCCGGATCGACCGGCCTGATAGCCGCGCCGCCGACCTGCTGGCGGCTGGCAGGGTCAATGGCCTCAGCTTCGGCTTTCGCACCCGCGCCGCCAAGCAGACGGCGGCGGGGCGCGAGCTTCTTGAGATTGACCTGTTCGAAGTCAGCCTCGTCACCCATCCGCTGCAACACGGCGCACGCGTGCACCTTGTACGCTGACCCTTTGCCAGCCCCTTTGCTTTCCACCGGCCGCCACTGGGGCGGCCTTTTTTCTGCCCAACCGAAAGGCCTCTCCCCCATGGAAAATTCGCCCACCATCATGACCAATCCCGTCGACCCGCTTGATGCCAGCTTCGATATTGTAGCACGCCAGGATCAGGCCGAAGCCGATATTGCCGGCTTGCGCGGCGATGTCGACGAGGTGAAGGCGCGGCTCGACAAAGTCGCCCGCGCGGCCAGCCGCCCGGTCATGGGCGGCACCGCTGCGGCCAGCGACATGACTGAGGTCAAGAGCTTCGTCGACGGTTACCTGCGCCGCGGCCGCGAAACAGAACTGAAATCGATCAGCGGTATCAACCCTGCCGATGGCGGGTTCGCAGTGCCGCGCCAGATCGATGCCGTCATTGCCGCAGAACTCGTCACCATCAGCCCGATCCGCGCCATCGCACAGGTCGTCCAGACTGGCAGCTCTGGTTATCGCAAGTTGGTTACAACCAGCGGCATCGCTTCGGGCTGGGTCAGCGAAGCAGCCGCCCGGCCCGAAACCGGCACGCCCAAGTTTGCCGAAATCGCCCCGCCGTCTGGCGACCTGTATGCCAACCCTGCCGCCAGCCAAGGCATGCTCGACGATGCCGCCTTCGACCTTGAAACCTGGCTCGCCAGCGAAATCGCGACAGAATTTGCCCGCGCCGAAGGCACCGCCTTTGTCCGCGGCACGGGCGTCAATCAACCCGAAGGCTTTCTGACTGGTGCAAAGGGCACCGCCGACGATGGCGTGCGCGCCTTCGGCACCATGCAGTACATCGGATCGGGCAGCGCCACCGGCCTCGGCAGCACCTTCGACAGCAAGCTGATCGACCTCATCCACGCGCTCAAATCGGGCCATCGGCAGGGGGCGGTCTTCGTGATGAATTCCACCACTCTGGCCAGCGTGCGCAAGCTCAAGACCGCCGATGGCGCCTTCCTGTGGCAGCCCGGGATGGTGGAAGGCCAGCCTGATCGCCTGCTTGGCTACCCGGTGATTGAGGCTGAGGACATGCCCGATGTCGCAGGCGGGGCCTTCCCGATTGCCTTCGGCAACTTCCGCCACGGCTATCTGATCGCCGAACGCAGCGCCACGCAGGTGCTGCGCGATCCCTTTACCAACAAGCCGTTTGTGCATTTCTACGCGACCAAGCGGATTGGCGGAAAGGTGCTCGATTCCAACGCCATCAAGCTGCTCAAGATCGAGGCCTGACCTCAGGCCTCGCACCGGCGGGTCTGCGTGTCCCCTTCGCGTCCCGCCGGCATTCGCGCCCGCATCGCTTCTGGCCATCCCCATGCCTGAACCCTGCGATGCGGGCGCATTTTTTCATGACGATGACAATTTCGGAGACACCGCCATGCAGCGGACAATCGTGCAAGCCCCGGTGCCCGGCGAACCCGCGCTGGCGGAACTCAAACACTGGCTGGGGATCAGCCGACCCAATGAAGACGAAACGCTCAATGGTCTGCTCCAGACCAGCTTGACCATCTGCGAAGCCTTCATCGGCAAGGCACCGCTGGTTCAAACAATCGAAGAGATAGTGCCGCTCACCGGCGACTGGCAAGAGCTTGTCTCACGGCCCGTGCGTGAGATCACAGCGGCGGCGCTGATTGCGGCCGACGGGAGCCGAACCGTGATCGCAACACCTTCGGACGCGCTGGAATGGCGTCTGGCGGCAAGTGGCTGCGTCCGTCTGCGACTCCCGCTCGAAGGGGAAGGCCTGGCCTTGCAACTGGTGGTCGGGATCGCGTCCGGCTGGTCCGCGCTCCCCGCACCGCTGCGCCAAGGGATCATCCGGCTGGCAGCGCATGATTTCCGCGACCGCGAAGGCAAAGCCAGCCCTGTTCCTCCGGCCAGCGTCACGGCCTTGTGGCGGCCCTGGCGCGCGGTGCGGCTCGGATGATCCGGGCCTCTGCCCCTACACGGCGGCTGACGCAGCGCTTACGCGCCCGCGCCGCCCAGTTCGCTGCGGCCCATCTCAGAAAACGCCTCCGTGGCCGGACAGACTGGCATTCGGCTGCGGCGCTGTGGCCCGAGGTGTTTGGAGACTTCCGCGATGGAAAATGACCTGCGCGCCGCGTTGATCACTTGGCTGGACGCCGATCCGGCGTTGGCTGCGATCAATACGATCGAAGAAGAAGCGCCACTCTCCGCCACGCCGCCGTGGCTCGGCATTGCGGCCAGTGCATCGGTGGACTGGGGCACGAAAGACCGGAAGGGCCGCGAAGTCCGCGTCGCTCTGGAACTGGAGAGCTTCACCGATCTGACAGTTGGCGATGCCGGTCTGCTCGGCGCAATCGAGCGCCGCGTGCTCGATCTGCCGCCGTTCCAGCAGGGCTTCGAAGTCGCCTCGATTCGCTTCCTGCGCTCGCGCAGTGAAGCGCGCGCCGACAACCGCCGCGGCGCTTTGCTCGAATACCGCTTCCGTATTCTCGAACCGAATTAGGAGTTAGCCCCATGCCCGCACAATCCGGCGCCGCCTTCCTGCTCAAAATCGCCGACGGGGCCACGCCCCCGGCCTATCAGACCATCGCTGGCCTGCGCACCACGCAGATGTCGATCAATGGCGACACGGTGGTCGTCACGCACAAGCAATCGGGCGGATGGCGCGATCTGCTGTCTGGGGCGGGCACCCGCTCGGTCTCGGTCAGTGCGGCGGGCATCTTCCTTGGTAGCACCGCCGAGAGCACGGTACGCGCCCATGCACTGGCCGGAACGCATGATGATTACGAGCTGTCGTTCGAGGACGGCGAAAAACTGCGGGGCCGGTTTATCGTGCAGCGGCTCGATTATGCCGGAGATTTCAATGGGGAGCGTAGTTATACGCTCCAGCTTGAAAGTTCCGGCCCCGTGGTGCCGGCATGACCGCCGTTGCCAACCCTTTGCGCGGGGAATGTGCGCTTGCCGTCAACGGCCTGAACTATGTTCTGCGGCCCAGTTTTGAAAATCTGGTGCTGGCCGAGGCCGAACTAGGCTCGCTGTTCGCACTGGTTGAGCGTGCTGCGGGCGGTGCACTCACACTCACCGAAATGACCGCATTGCTATGGCACTGCCTGCCCATCGAAACCCGCCCAGAACGCGTTGCAGTCGGGCAAGCGGTGCTGGCGATGGGTATGGTCAGCGCGACGGGTCCCGTACGCGCCGTTTTGGCACAGGTGCTCAAGGGCGAGGCATGACCAAAACCTTCGGGCAGGCCGCCGTCTGCTGGTGCGCGCTCGCCGCACGTCTACTTGGCTGGCGGCCCGCCGAATTCTGGGGCGCCACGCCAGCCGAGCTGGCGATGGCCCTGGCCGCCCCTGATGATGGCCGCGCCCTTTCCCCCCCTGATCGCGAGATGATCGCCCGCATGATGGAGCGCGATGCTGATGACTGACAATTTCGATGAACTGGTGATCGATGTGCGCGCCAGCACGGATGGCTTTGCCGCCGATGTCGAAGCGATGCGCCGCACGCTCGATGGCGGACTGCTCGACGGTTTCAGCCGTGCGGGGAATGTTCTGGAACGCGGGTTGCTGGGAGCCTTGCGACGCGGCAGTCTCGGTTTCGATGATCTCAAGCGGGTCGCTTTCAGCGCGCTGTCCGAAATCGCGGGCTATGCGGTGCAATCAGGGATCGGCAGCCTTTTTGGCGGGGCAGGAAGCGGCAATGGCGGTCTCGGAAGCCTGATCGGCAACTCGCTCAGCGCACTGCTTGGCTTGCCGGGCCGGGCCACCGGCGGGCCGGTCGCGCCGGGGCGCGCCTATCTGGTCGGTGAACGCGGCCCGGAGGTGTTCGTGCCGACCGCCGCCGGAAGGGTCGAGACCGGAATGGCTCCGCCGGGGCGCGATGTGCGCGTGGCGATCCAGGTCGCTGTACCGCGCGGACAGGCTGCGCCCACCGCAATGCAGCGTTCGTCGCGCCAGATCGCCAGCGCCGTTCGCCGCGCCTTGCAACAATCCTGAGCGGAAGGAACACCCGATGGCATTCTGGCTCGCCCGCGAACGCCGCGCGCAGGAAAGCACCTTCATGCAGCGCTTCGACCCGCGCTTCTGGGCCATCAATTTCCCCCGCCCCGCCATGGCTGCGGTGGTGACGACTGGCCCGGACAGTTTGCGGGTCGATGTCGAGCTGCACCTTGCGGGCGAATTGGTGGGCCTGATCTGGGAAAGCGCCGACACGCTCGATCACCCTCTGCTCGCCTACCAGACCGACCGCGATTACGCCCACACGTCGCTGCGGTTCCGCTGGCAATCCGATGGCGTGGTCGCCCTCGATCAACCCAATGGGCCGACCCTGACCATCGAAGGGCGGGACGCCGCGGGCACGCCGCGCACCTGGTATGTCCGGCTCTGGAACTATGCGCAGGGCACGCCCACCGATGCGCGCATCATACTGCCCTTTTCGGCGCTGGAGAGCGGCTACGGCCTGCCCGGAGAGCCGATCCATCCGGGCGACATCGACCGTATGTTCATTTCGCTGGTTGCGCCCGGACACATCCCCGGCAGCACCACGCCCCTGCCTGCGCGGTTCAACGGTTCCGTCCTCATGTCCGAGATTGTCGCTGATGGCGCACGGGCGATGCTGGAATTGGGCGATGTACTGGTCCCCCCGCATGGCGAACGCATGGCGACCGCCTATGACGATGCCTATAACCAGACCCCTGCGCGGCTGCTGCGCGCCATCACCGGGCTCGGTTACCGAGAGGATATTGTCCACTATGTCGGCATGAGCCATTTCATGCGGCTCGCAAGGCAGCCCGACGGCAGCCTCAAGGCCGCCCCCGGTGGCGCGCTGTGCGATCCGGCAGAGGTTTGGCACCGCAGCCTCTTCGGTCTGGCGCAGGCAGCGGGGTTCGAAGTGATCGCCTCGCTTTCCTATGAACTGTTCGACGCTTACTGCCCTGAAAGCTGGAAACAGCGCACGGCCGGCGGGGCGCCCGCGCTGACGGGGTGGGTTCCCCCGTCGACCCTGCTGTCTCCTGCCAACAGCGAGGCGATGGGCTGGCTGGCCGATATTGCCCGGTCCTTTGTCGCGCTGCTAAAAAACGCCGACCTCCCCGTCCGTTTCCAGATCGGCGAGCCGTGGTGGTGGGTGACGCCTTCACGCGAGATTTGCCTGTATGATGATGCGGCAAGCGCTGCGTTCGGCGGAGACCCGCCCGTCATCGCCAATATCGCCGCGCCGCTGGGTGAAGCGGAAACGGCGCTGCTCGATGCGGCAGGCGCTCTCCTCGCGCAGTCGACCGGCGCGCTCACTGCGGCGGTCCGCGCAGCGGCACAAGGCACAGCCGAAGTGCTGCTGCTCGCCTTCACGCCGACGGTCCTCGATCCCGCGACGCCCGAACAGTATCGCGCCAATCTGCCCGCAGGCTGGGCCGCACCGGCTTTCGACCGGCTCCAGTTGGAAGATTACGACTGGCTCACCGCCGGCGCGGATGCCGCCCGGCGTGCCGCCTATGCTCTGGTCAATGACCGGCTTGGCTACGCTCTGGCTGATCAGGACTATCTGGCGGGCTTCGTGCTCGATCCTGCCGATGCCGAGCTGTTCTGGGCGCGCATCGACGGCGGGCTGGACGAAGCGGCCACACGCGGCATCGCGCGCCGGTATGTCTGGGCGCTGCCACAGGTCAACCGCGACGGCTACACCCGCCTCGCCCCTCCGCCGGAGCAAGCCATGAACCCTTTCGACGACGTGCCCTACCCCTTTGCTTTGGGGCGCAGCGCCTCGGTCGCACCAGAGTTTTCGACCTCGATCGCTGTCACAGCGTCGGGGCATGAGCGGCGCAATTCGCTGTGGTCAGACGCGCGCCTCCATTTCGATGTCGGGCCGGGCATCCGTTCCGAAAGCGAATTGTCTGAATTGATCGCCTTCTTCCGCGCTCGCCGCGGGCCGGCGCGCGGCTTCCGGATTATGGACCCCTTCGACAACAGCTCGAACGCAATGACCAGTGCACCGACCATGCTTGATCAGGTGATCGGCGTCGGTGACGGCGTGCGCGCCGATTTCCAGCTGGTGAAGTCCTATGGCGGCACCGAACCGCAGGTACGCCCGATAACCCGCCCCCGCGCCGATACGCTGTTGGTCAGCATCGGCGGAACGGCAAGCACCGCCTGGGCGCTAGGCGAAAAGGGTGTGCTGCGGTTCCTTGCCGCCCCGCCCGAAGGGGCCGAGGTTCGCGCAGGTTTCCGCTTCGACGTGCCGGTGCGCTTTGCCGAAGACCGCCTCGATGTTGCAGCCGTCAATTTCGCAGCTGGGGAAGCCCCCTCCGTGCCGCTGATCGAGATCCGGGAGACAACCTGATGCGGGTATTCTTCGACCGCGAGCTGGATACTGTCGCGACGTTCTGGCGGATCTACCGCCGCGACGGGGCGGCGCTCGCCTTCACCAGCCATGACCGCGACCTCAGCTTCGGCGGCATTCGGCACCTGGCCGCTCCTGGCATGATCCCGGCCGCGATCCGTCTGACATCCGAGCTCAGCAACGACAGCGCAGAGGTCCAAGGTGCACTCCACCATGATTCCATCCGCGAGGCGGATCTCGCAGCCGGGCTATACGATGAAGCTGCTATCGACATCGGCGCAGTCGACTGGGCGAGCCTCGATCACCACACACTTTACACCGGCCAGATCGGACGGATCGAGGATGACAGTACCCAGTTCGCCGCCGAATTGCGTTCAACCAAAAGCCTGCTCGAACAAGACATGGTACCGCGCACCAGCCCAACGTGTCGGGCCGAATTTTGCGGACGCGGGTGCGGTCTTTCCGCGGCACGTTTCACCGCCGTTCACACGCTTGCCGCGATCGATCTTGAGGGCAACCGAACCCGGTTCACCGGCCTTGATGGGGAGTCCTACCTTGATGGGCGACTGCGCCTCATGGCCGGGCCACAGACGGGCGTTGCCTTCGGAATCGTCGACGCCCAAGGCGACTGGCTTGTGCTTGATCGGCCGCTGGTCACCGGCACAGCAATCGGCACCCGGGCTGAACTTCGCGCGGGCTGCGACCATACCATCGCGACTTGCTCCAGCCGGTTCGGCAATGCCATCAATTTCCGGGGCGAGCCGTTCCTTCCGGGCAATGATCTGCTTGCGCGTTACGGCCAGTCATGACGGCAACGGGTGAAACGCTCGCCGAGGCTGCGCGGGCGCTGATTGGTTGCCCATTCCGGCTTCACGGGCGCGATCCTGCCACAGGCCTCGATTGCGTGGGCCTCGTGTCGGCCGTGCTCCAGGCAAACGGCGCACGACCTGCCCCGCCCAGCGGCTATGCCTTGCGGAATCTCGACATCGCTCAGTGGCTTCCATCAGCGCGGGAATCCGGCTTGGTGCTGTCGATCGGACCGATCCGTGCCGGCGACGTGCTGCTGATCGCACTCGGACATTACCAGCACCACCTCGCGATTGCCGCCGATCCGCTTTGTGTCGTCCACGCTCATGCTGGCCTCCGGCGGGTCGTGCTTCAGCCGCGCGATCCCGCATGGCAGATCGATGTCAAGTGGCGGCACGAGACACAGACAGAAGGTTGATCCCATGGCGACTCTTGTTCTCACGGCGCTCGGTTCAGCGATCGGCGGACCGATCGGCGGTGCGATTGGCGGGTTAATCGGCCAGCAAATCGATACGCGCATATTCACACCGGGCGGACGGGAAGGCCCGCGGCTGCGTGAATTGGCGATCAGCACCTCAAGCTATGGCCAGCCGATCCCACGCCAGTTCGGGCGGATGCGGGTACCAGGCACGGTTATCTGGTCGACCGATCTTGTTGAAAGCAAGCGTAAGGAAAAAGGACGAAAGGGGCAGCCCTCAACCACGGTCTTTTCCTATTCCGCCTCATTCGCAGTGGCGGTGTCAAGCACGCCGATCGCCCGGGTCGGTCGGATTTGGGCCGATGGCAACCTCTTGCGCGGGGCACAGGACGATCTCAAGGTCGGCGGCGCTCTGCGTGTGTATCGCGGGTTCGGGGATGAGCCCGTCGACCCGCTAATCGGCGCAGCCAAAGGCAACAACGCGCCCGCTTTTCGCGACTGTGCCTATGTCGTGTTCGAGGATCTCGAACTGGGCGATTACGGCAATCGCATTCCGGCGCTCAGCTTTGAGATCTTTGCGGACGCAGGAGATGAGAGCGTATCGCTCGCGCAAATCGTGCCCGATGCGTTCCCGGTGGCGAACGCGACGCCGCTTGACCATGCTCGCGGCTTTGCGGATGAGGGCGGCCCGCTGGCGTCGACGCTTGCCGCGATTGAGCAGGTGATCCCGCTTGTCTGCATGTCGGGAAGAGACGGCCTCTCCATCGCCACCCGAGACAAAGCCGGCGAGTCCACCCTGACTCTTCCGAACGCGCTTGCACTGGAGGATCGCGCGCAGGATGATTCGCGAAACAGGCAACGGGCAGGGCTGCCCGCGCGTTCGCCTGCCGCGCTTCGTTATTATGACGAGGACCGCGATTATCAGACAGGGGTGCAGCGGGCTGCCGGGGCGCGGCAGGCCGGTCGCGAATTGATGGTTGACCTACCCGCCACCATGACCGCCAGCGGTGCGCGGCAACTTGCCAATGACAGCGCCAACCGGGCGCGCTGGCAACACGAAACCGTTACCTGGCGGATAGGGGAACTCGACCCACGTCTTACACCGGGCAGCATCGTGCGACTTCCCGGTGCCCCGGGCAACTGGTTGCTGCGCAGCTGGGAGTGGCTGGATCGCGGCATCGTGCTTGAACTGGAACGTCTGCCACCTGCTGGCAGCACGCCGCGTCAGAGTGATCCGGGCAAAAACAATGCCCCGGTTGATCTTGTGATCCCGCCGACGCGGCTAGCGTTAACTGAATTGCCGCCCGACGAGAGCGCCAATCTCGTCAATCCTCTGATTTTTGCAGCTGCGACGGCAACGAACAGTGGCTGGCGTGGCGCTGCGCTCTTCGCGGTTCAGGGCACCGCGCTTGTTGATCTCGGTTCGACCGGAACCCAGCGCGCCGTGATGGGAACGCTCGGCGCGCCCTTGGCCCCAGCTTCTGGCCTACTGTTTGAGCCAGCGGCGACGGCAATGATCGATGTGTTTGCGCAGGATCTTGGTTTCAGTGACACCGATATTTCCGGCATCGCCAACGGATCAAACCGCGTGTTGATCGGGGGCGAGCTTTTGCAGTTTCTGCATGCCGAGCCTCTGGGAAGCGGACGCTGGCGGCTTACCGGGCTGTTGCGAGCACGCGGCGGGACAGAACCCGAAGCTGCCCGTGGCCACCCTGCTCAAACCCCAGTGATCCTTATCGACGACCGCCTGATTGCGCTGGACGCTCAGCTCATTTCGCCGGTTGCAAGCTCCCGCATTGCCGGGATCGGAACTGGCGATGCAGAAACCGTTATCGCATCGCTTGCCAACCCCGGTCTTTCACGGCGCCCGCCTTGCCCGGTTCACGCGCGGCAACGGTTGGAGGCCGATCAGGCAGTTCGTTATTGTTGGACCCGGCGCGGACGAGGCCAGTGGCGATGGAGCGATAGCGTTGAGGTCCCGCTTGTCGAAGAGCGCGAAGCCTATCTTGTGGGTTATGGGCCGACAGAAGCGCCCGTGGTCGCTTGGCAGCGCGAGAGTGCGTGGTTGAGCCTTAGCCTGTCGGAACGCCGGGAACTTGTCGACTCCCATGGCCCAGCCGCACTCTGGGTCAGGCAGATCGGTACCTTTGATCATTCCGCTCCCTTGTTGCTTGCCGAATTGTCATGATCGTCTGGAGTATCTCATGCCCAATCCCATCGTTTTTCCAAGTTCAACTCCTGGCCTTGGCCTGCCACTGCTCATAGCCGGTCAGGCGCAAAAGGAGTTTTTCCTAAATCAGGCCCTGTGCGTCCTAGATGCGTTACATTCTCACACTGTCATGGCCTCACAGTCCGTCCCACCGGACACCGCACAGGAAGGCGACTGCTTTCGCGTCACGGACCCGGCGCAAGCGGCTTGGGCCAGCCACGAAAATGCTCTCGCTCTGCTAGTCGGCGGAACCTGGCATTTCATCGCCCCGTGCGAAGGAATGCAAGTGTTCGATACCTCCGCAGGCCACACGCTTATCTTTAGAGGCGTGTGGGAGAGCGCCGCGGTTCCTGTAAATCCATCCGGTGGTACAATAATCGACGCTGAAGCGAGATCTGCAATTGCAGCACTGTCGATGTCGCTACAGGCTATGGGCTGGCTGGCTCCCTCTGCCCCCTAGGCAGCCAAACCGGCAGATTAACGCCGATTTTTCGATTGCATTTTTTTCCACAAGCATGCCAACGCGACATTCTTGCAACACCTAGCGCCTATTGATTGCTTGCTTGACGTAAGGCGAAAAGATAGAGAGCGGCAGTGCCTCAAGTCCAATTCAAAGGGGAATTTTAGAATGCGCAAACTCGTCATTGGGATGGCGATGGCTTCGACCGCGCTGACCACACCCGCCATGGCCCGTGAAGGCCAGTGGTATATCCAGGGTGATGGCGGTGTGATGATCGTCGAAGACCAGAGCCTCGATGTCAACGGCACCGCTAGCGATGCGGTCGCCAACTACGACACAGGTTACGATTTCGGCGGCATGGTCGGTTACGATTTCGGGGCTTTCCGTCTCGAAGCCGAAGCCAGCTATCGGGCCGCGGATCTCTCGGACGTGCAGGCCGGTACTGAGGGCCTTGTGCTCAACCCGGATGTCGGCGGATTTAACACCTTTACCGGAAATCGTGACGCCATTGGCGAAGTGAACGCACTCAGCTTCATGGTGAATGGCCTGTTTGATTTCGGGTCCGATGATGGCCTTCAAGCCTTCGCCGGTGGCGGCGTCGGTGTTGCTCGCGTCGACATGGAAGGCATCGTCAACGCAAACGGCCCCGGGATCTGGGATGATTCGGACACCGGCTTTGCTTGGCAGTTGCTGGCAGGCGTTCGCGCACCGATCAGCGACTCTTGGGACGTCGGTTTGAAGTATCGCTACTTCAACGTTCCCGATGTCAGCCTGGTCGATCCGCTTGGACGCACGCTTGACACCAAGATGAGCAGCCATTCGGTGCTTGGCTCTATCACCTACAACTTCGGTGGCGCCGAACCGGCTCCGCCGCCTCCTCCGCCCCCGCCGCCGCCGCCGCCGCCTCCGCCGCCTCCTCCGCCCCCGCCGCCGCCGCCGCCTCAGGCAGCATGCAACACGGGTCCCTATGTCGTATTCTTCGATTTCGACCAGTCGGATATTACGCCGCAGGCCGCGAGCATCCTCAACAGTGCTGTTACGGCCTACGCAAATTGCGGTTCGGCAAGCGTCATGCTGGCGGGTCACACTGACCGCGCAGGCAGCACAGCCTACAACGTGGGTCTGGCTGAACGTCGCAACGCGTCGGTCAATTCGTACCTGACCGGTCGTGGCGTCCCCGGTACTCGGATCACCACCGAAGCCTTCGGCGAATCGCAGCCGCGCGTTCCGACTGCCGACGGTGTGCGTGAAGCGCAGAACCGCCGCGTCGAAGTAACCTACGGTCCGGGTTCGGGCATGTAAGCCACGGTTCCACGGAACAATATAAAAGGGGCTGGAGCGATCCGGCCCCTTTTTTGTTGCCCGTTGCTCCCGAATGCGATCGCAAGCGTTACGATCTGACAACCGTGAATACAGCCTTCCTCGTTCGCAAGCGCAGGGCGTCATGCCCCGGTGATCGCTATGACGACCTCAGTCCTGGGAGTTCTGGCAGGCGATCAAACGCAAAGCGGGCACGATGGGGAAGCCACGCTTACCAACTTCCCCATTCCCCACTATCGCTCCATAAGGGCGTGGATCGATTTGATGCGCCGCCGCGAATTACTCGCCTGCTGCTGCGCGCGCTCTCTCTGCAATCGTTGCCTCCGCGTCCGGGAGGGTGCGGTAAGCGTAAACGAGCAATATCAGAGAAATCGGCGCGACCCCGATCAAGGAAAGCATGCCGATCCGCATGCTTCCGCTCAACTCAGAGATCTGACCCACCATGTAGGGACCAAGCCCAAGACCTACCAAGGTGGTCGCCAGGAAGAACGAGGCCGTCGCAGTCCCACGCATCCGCGGTAAAACCAGGTCCTGCGTGGTCGCGGCCGCGGCTCCCAATGCGGTTGCTGCAAACATGCCAGCCAGAAAATTCATCACGTAGAACAACGCCGCGTTTTCGGTGGTGAAGCCGATCCAGATCGGGATGACGGGCGCAACGATCCCGAACATAATCACGAGTATGCGCCCCGAAGGATTGCGCGCGCGAAGCCAGTCCGAAAGACGCCCGCCCAAGATCACGCCAAGAAAGCCAGACGTTGCGCCACTTCCCCCAAGGATGAACGCAAGCTCGTCCTTGGGCAATTTCAGCACCGTCTCAGCATAAGGTGCGGACCAGAACGCCAGTGCATACGCGCCAAGCGAAACCAGACCATATCCCAGCGCCGTGCAGATGAACGCAGGCGTGCCCCAGATCAAGCTGAAGGTCGCTGGATCGTGACGCCGCAACGTCGAAGCCCATGAGAACACTGCGTAATATCCGAAGGCAATGGCAGACCATTGCGGAATATTACCAGTCAGTTCGATCATGATGATGGCGATGCCCGTCATCGCCGCGGCCATGATCGCATTGACCAGAGCAGCCTTCGGTCCGCGGCGCATGGCATGGAATAAAGTGAAGGGCGGCAGCAGCATCGATAGGTCGACGAAGAAATCAACCAGCGGATGACGTGTGTCCTTTGTTTCGGCAGCAGGGCGTGCCGGTTCCCGCAACGAGGCCACCCACAGGGCAAGCAACACACCAGGTATCCCGACCGCCAGAAAAGCTGCCTGCCAACCGACCAGCCCTGCCATGCCACCGCCTGGGTAGGCCGCGTCCCAAACTTTTGAGATCTTGGCTCCAATCAAAAGCGACACGCCCCCGCCAAGATACAATCCTGACGAATAAATCGCCAAAGCTGTGGCGCGCTTTCGTGCCGGGAAATAATCGGAAATCAGTGAATATGCGGTCGGACTGGCGGTTGCCTCACCAACCCCAACGCCCATCCGCGCGAGCGACAGGGTGAAGTAATTGCGGGCGAAACCCGACAGGGCTGTCATTGTCGACCATAGCAGAAGGCCGATAGTCAGCAAACGCACCCGGTGCCAGCGGTCCGCCAAGCGCCCGAGGGGAACACCGAACAAGGCATAAAATACTGCAAATGCCGCACCGCCGAGGAAGCCGAGTTGGCCATCGGTCAAATCAAGATCACGCTTGATATCAACCGCCAGGATCGAAAGAATCTGACGGTCAATGAAATTGAGAATGTAAACGACAACCAGCACACCCAGCACATACCAGCTATATGCGGGGACCGAATCTTCACTGCGGTCATCGACCGCCACGGCTTTATCGTTCAACGCTGATCCCCTATCCCGGAAACTTTATTTTTTTGCCTGCGCTCAGGGCTCATCAGACATTATAGAGCGTGCTATCGACAATCCGCGCCTCGGCAAAACCCTTTTTCCGCAAGCGGCAGGAATCACACAGGCCGCAGGCCCTCCCTTCGGGCGTCGGATCATAACACGACCAGCTCCATGCCGGATCAAGTTCCAGCCGGGCGCACTCACGAGCGATATCGGCCTTGGTCATATGCTGGAGAGGTGCGTGGATCGTAAAAGCCCCGCCTTCGACCCCTGCCTTAGTACCAAGCCGTGCGGTTTGGGCGAAACTGGCGATGAATTCGGGGCGGCAGTCGGGATAGCCCGAATAGTCGAGCGCATTCACCCCGATAAATACATCGTGCGCGCCAGCAGCCTCAGCGCAGGCGGTGGTGAGAGCGAGGAAAACCAAATTTCGCGCTGGCACATAGGTGACCGGGATATCGTCGCCTACCCCTCCTTTGGGCACGTCGATTGCGTCCGTCAGCGCAGACCCGCCGAAGGCGCGCAAATCGAGTGCGATCTGGGTGTGACGCGCCAATCCCAACCGCTTGGCGATGCGCACGGCGGATTCGAGCTCAAGCCGATGGCGCTGCCCATAATCGACGGTCAGGGCGTTGACCATAAATCCAGCCTCTTGTGCCAGTGCAGCGGTGACCATCGAGTCCAGCCCGCCTGACAGCAGCACCACGGCCAAAGGCTGTGTAAGAATTTGTTGAGATCCGCTCATACTGCCCACCTAACACGCGCGCGTGCGATGGCAATTGCGGATGGTTCAACACCGTCCGGTGCGTCGAGCCTCCGCCGTCAGCTGGAACGGTATTCCGCCATGAATGCCTTGGCTTTCCAGCTGCACGAGCGCCCCAGTCTCCCGGCGGATGCTGGTGCGGCCATAGCCGTTGCCGGGGCAGGTATACTGAACCGTCACGCGCGCCGCACCATCCTCAACCACGAACTGACTACATCCACTTTCGCGGTGCATCAGCTGAATCAGTTCTGCGCCGGACTTGACGCAGATCTTGCGATCAGGACCTGCTCCGCGCTGTTTGATGCTCCATTCGCCCTTGGTCAGAGTTCCAAGCATCGCAAGACCGGTGCCTTGCGCGACGACTGGAACAGCAAACCATAGCGCTGCCCCTGCAACGAGCGCCCCCATCCCAAGAACAAAAATTCTGCTGTCGTTGCGGTTTGTCATCGTTTCCTCATGCCAGAATTTGGCGCCGGCGAATTGTATTTCCTGGCCGAGTTCGGTTGCTTCTGTCGAATATTCGGACGATCCGTCAGATCTCCAACACAAATGTGCGTGAACAAAAGGCGCAATCGACCGCAATTGTTCCGTCCGGGCCGCGCATCTCATCGCGCTCATCGGCCGGGAATCGCGCGATGATTGTTTCATAATGCGCAGCGCTGCAACGGCACCCCCGCGACAGGTTTGCGCCTTTTTGGACGCGAATCTCATCTTCCTCGTGGAACAGGCGCCACGCAATTGCTTCGAGCGATAGAGCAGGATCGAGCAATTCGTTATGACTTACCGATCCGGCCATGACCGCAATATGCTCCCAATCAGGGTGATCCAGCCGGACGTGTAGCCTCTCACGGCCCTCCTCCCCATCAGCCAAGTGTTGAACCAGCATCCCTGCCGCCTTGCGGCCACCCGCACCCGCACGGCTGGCGACACGGATCAGCGTCGGGAGCTGTTCAGACTGGCTGAAATAGTTCTCGCACGCTTCCGCCAAGCTATCGCCTTCCAGCGGGACAATCCCCTGATACCGTTGCTTGACCTCGGTCTCGAAGGTTATGCCAAGGTAGCCTTCGCCGAAAAGCGCCGTCAGGCCGGGGTTGGCACCCAGCGAAGCAAGCCGTTCGTCGTCGAAATCGGCATAGCCTCGCATCGCGCCCGCGCGAAAATCAACCACGAGTAGCTTTACCACGCCGCCCTGAGTCTGCGCCTGGAGAGTAAGCTGCGCCTCCTCCCCCTTCAACAGCCCGCCCATCAGCGCGCCTAGCACCAGCGCCTCGCTCAGCAGATGCGTGATCGGCGCGGGGTAGTCATGCGCCGACAGCACCTGCTCCAACACATCGTCAAGCCGCACCATGCGACCCCGTGCGCTGCGGCCCGGAAGGATGAAGCCCATGAGCGCGTCGGAGTAGGTCTCGGTCAGTTCAGTCGTTTTCGCCATGCGCAGCCATATGGGTATGGTTAGGCCCGTACGAAAGACCCCCGCAGCCTGGGTTCAAGCTCCGAGAAGACCAAAACTCCACAGAAGCACAGATTTTTGGGCGTGGATGCGGTTTTCGGCCTCGTCAAAAACGGCCGACTGCCGTCCGGCGAATACGTCCTCACTGACCTCTTCGCCGACGTGCGCCGGAAGGCAGTGGAGAAAAATCGCGTCCGGCTTGGCCAATGCCAAAAGCGCAGCGTTGACCTGATAAGGGGCCATGGCTGCGAGCTTTTCCTCGGCATGGGCCTGTCCCATTGAAATCCATGTGTCGGTGACAATCACGTCCGCTCCGCGTGCCGCAGCCTCAGCGTCCTGCGTTATTGTAACGGTCGCCCCGCCTGTCCGCGCCCGTTCGACGAAACGCGAATCGGGCTCGTAGCCCTCCGGCACGGCCACCCGAACGTTGAACTTCATAAGCCCTGCGGCCTCTAGGATAGAGTGCAGCACGTTGTTGCCATCCCCAAACCAGGCGACGTCCAGACCGGGAAGCGCCTTGCCATGTTCGATCACGGTCAGCAGGTCCGCCACGATCTGGCAAGGATGCGACGAGTCGGTAAGACCGTTGATCACTGGTATCGTGGCATGGCGCGCCATTTCCTCGATCTTGGCGTGATCGTCGGTCCGCAACATGATGGCGTCGACCATGCGGCTAAGCACCCGCGCCGTATCGGCGATGCTCTCCCCACGCCCCAATTGGCTTGAAGCCGAATCGAGCACCAGCACGCTTCCGCCCAGTTGGCGCATAGCGATGTCGAAGCTAACCCGCGTCCGGGTCGAACTTTTCTCGAACACCAGCGCCAGCACCCTTCCGGCAAGCGGCGCATCGCTGTCGACCGCGCCTTTGGGCTTGCTGGCACGCGCTGCCTTGCGATTGATCGCATCGTTGATCATCGCGGCGATGTGATCGCCGCCCGCATCCCCGAGATCAAGGAAATGGCGATACTGTCCGGTGTTTGACCCCGTCATGCCGGCTCGGGCACTTTGAAGCTTGCCGCACCTGCTGACAGCCTGTCAAAGAACTCATCGATCTCGGCATCGCCGATTATCAACGGTGGAATGATGCGGATGGTGTTGTCGCCTGCCGCCACAGTGAGCAGTTGATGATGATCGCGAAGGTGGACGTAGAACGGGCGGCTCTCCATCCTCATCTTGAGGCCAAGCATAAGGCCTTTGCCGCGCACCAGTTCGAACAACTCGGGATAGTTGCCGATAAATTGTTCGAGCCGCGAGCGTAAACGCTCCCCCTTCTCGACCACCTTGTCCAGAAATTCGTCGTTCGCCACGGCGTCCATCACCGCCATGCCCGCTGCCATTGCCAGCGGATTGCCACCATAGGTCGATCCGTGGGTGCCGAAAGTCATGCCGCGCGCAGCTTTCTCTGTGGCGACGCATGCGCCCAGGGGGAAACCACCGCCGATGCCCTTGGCAGTGGCCATGATGTCGGGAACGATGCCGTAATGTTCATAGGCATAAAGCTTGCCGGTTCGCGCGACACCGCATTGGACTTCGTCGAGCACCAGCATGAGATCGTGCTCGTCACAAAGCGCGCGCAGGCCCTCCATGAACTCTTGCGAAGCGGGGCGGATGCCGCCCTCGCCCTGGATCGGCTCCACAAGGATCGCTGCCGTCTTCGGACCGATGAGTGCTTTTACCGCTTCCAGATCATCGAACGGGGCATATTTGAACCCATCCAGCAGCGGTGCAAAGCCGTGGTGCATCTTGGTTTGGTTCGAGGCACTGATCGTCGCCATCGTCCGCCCGTGGAACGCGTTGTGGAAGGTGATTATTTCAAATCGGCTGGTGTCGCCGTCTTCCCCAGCGTTCTGGTGATAGGCGCGTGCGGCCTTTATTGCGCATTCGACCGCTTCGGCGCCGGAATTGGTGAAGAACACCGTGTCGCCGAAGGTGGTATCGACCAGCATCTGCGCGAGGCGCTCGCCCTGCGGGCTGCCGTAGAGGTTCGACACGTGCATCAGCGTTGCCGCCTGTTGCTGAATCGCGGCGATGAGGCCTTCGTGCGAATGACCAAGCAGGTTGACGGCGATTCCACTCGCGAAATCGAGATAACGAGTGCCGTCTTCATCGATGAGATGGCAATGCTCGCCACGCACCGGCCGGACGCCGCAACGCGGGTAAACGGGCATGAGCGGGGTGATCGACATGGGCTGTGTCCTGATGTGTCAAAGTAGGGAGCAATTAAAACGCAAATGGCGGCCCTGAACCAGAGCCGCCATCTGCAATCCGGTAATCTTCCGCTAGCCCTGCGTCGAACCGCAGGTGCGGTTCTGGCCGGGATCAGCCTTCGATCGGTGCCAGATTGACGGCGGAGTGTTTTCCGCGTCGATCGACTTCCAGATCGAATTCATAGCGTTCGCCTTCGTTCAGTGCGGAAAGCCCGGAACGCTCGACCGCGCTGATATGCACGAAGGCATCGGGTTCGCCATCATCACGAACGAGGAAGCCGAAGCCCTTCATCGCGTTGAAGAACTTGACCGTGCCCTTGGTACGTTCACCTGTGAGTTCGCGCTGCGGTGCCGCTGGCTTGGCCGCCACGGCAATCACATCGCCAACCACCTGCAGATCCTGCGCTGACACTTTGCCACCGCGATCCACCAGGTTGTACTGAAGCTCCTGCCCTTCGGCGAGACCTTCAAGTCCGGCCCGCTCAACCGCGCTGATGTGAACGAACACATCTTCGCCGCCGCCTTCTTGCTGAATGAAGCCAAAGCCCTTTTGCGTGTTGAAGAACTTCACGGTGCCTTTGCCGGTGCCGACGATCTGCGCGGGCATACGCGGCGCGCCGCCAAATCCGCCAGCACCGCCGCCGCCGCCAGGACCACGCGGGCCGCCGCTGAAGCCGCCGCCTCGAGGGGCACCGCCGCTGCCGCCGCTGTAGCGATCACCGCCACCGCCGCCACCGAACCTGTCACCGCCGCCGCCGAAACGGTCGCCGCTGCCAAAATCGCGCGGGGGCGGAAAACCGTCGTTCCCACCGCCAAACGGATCGAAACCTTCTTCGCCGAAACCGTCGCGCTTGTCGCGTCCGCGCCGGCGTCCCCTATCGTAACCCATAGATCAGTACGTACCTTGCCACACTGCCCGGCCTCCATTGTGCCGGTGTCGTGGACAGTGAGCCGCACCGGACACAGGCGCGAAGGGCTTGCGGTCCATCGCGCGCGCAAACATGGTTATAGCGCACAAAAGCTTGCTTTGCGAATGAATTTACAGCGTTCGCAAGGCTGAAGGAGCGATGTTCCACGGCTAAGCTTGTGCAGCACAGCTCCCTTGGGCATGGATGGCGCATGCGCTACTGGGGAAGGCAGAACCGATCATGAGTGATTTTCGTCAACTGACTGAAAATGTCTATGTGAGCCAGCAACTTACGCTTGATGACGTGGCCGCAGCAGCGGCGACTGGGGTGGCCTTCATCGTCAACAACCGCCCGGATGGCGAAGAACCTACGGCACCGCAAGGCGATGAAATTGCCGCTGCTGCAGGCGCTGCCGGTATGAACTATGCTGCTATCCCGATCGGGCATTCCGGGTTCAGCGAACCACAGATTAATGCCATGATCGACGCGATGGAACAGGCCGAAGGTCCGATTCTCGCCTATTGCCGATCGGGCACCCGTTCGACCCTGCTGTGGGCACTGGCTGCTGCAAAGCAGGGGGTGGATCCGGACGATGTTGCCCTCACCGCCGCGCGCGCTGGCTATGACATCCGTCCGATTCGCGCGATGGTCGACATGCTTGCAGCGCGTTAAGACCTCCGTCGTGACCATCTCGCCGCTACTGGTTCAGACGGCCGGTTCGCTTGCCGCGATCCTCGCACTTTCTGGGCTGGCATGGTGGATGAAGCTGGGCGGCGCGCCGAAACTCGATAGCGTAGAGGCCGTACAACGCGCTGCGGGCGAGGTTGAAGACGGCTTTACGCCCATCGATGTCGCCTGCGATGCCGAAGGCGCAAGCGCACTCGCGCGCGATGCCGCAGGCCAGATTATGTTGGTGCGCCGCCACGGCAACCGCCTCGCCGGACGTCTCCTCACACCACAGGCCAGCGCGGTGATCGCAGAAGAGATGGACCGCTACACGCTCACTGTTGATCCCGGTGAGGCGCGTTTTGGAAAGACCACGCTTGTTATCTGCAATCCCGCGACTTGGGCCAACGCGATCAATCGGATATAGCGGTCGGAATGACGCCCGAATTCAACCCCACGCAATATGCCGTGCCGCTCTTCGTGGCTGCCGTATTGGCTGAAATGATTTGGGCCAAGCTGCGTGCGCCCGACGCCTACGAACCCAAAGATACCCTCGTCAGCCTGTCCTTCGGTTTGGGTTCAACGGTCGCAGGGGCGCTGTTGGGCGGGTTTGCCCTGTGGCTGATGCTCCTCGCCTATGACTGGCGGCTGTTCGATTTCGGGCCGGAATGGTGGGCCGTGTGGTGGGCATGGCCGCTGTGCTTCGTCCTCGACGATCTGGCCTATTACTGGTCGCACCGCGCCGGACATCGCATGCGCTGGATGTGGGCAGCGCATGTGAACCATCATTCATCGCAGCATTATAACCTTTCGACTGCGTTGCGCCAGACGTGGACGGGCAACCTCACGATCGGCATTCTATTTACGCTGCCCATGGTGCTGCTGGGCTTTCACCCAGTGATGATCGCCATTTGCGGAGGGTTCAACCTCATCTACCAGTTCTGGATCCATACCGAGGCAATCAGACGGATGCCCCGCTGGTTCGAAGCGGTAATGAACACGCCCAGCCACCACCGTGTTCACCATGCGACCAATCCGCGCTATCTCGACACCAATTACGCTGGCGTCTTTATCATCTGGGACAAGCTGTTCGGCACTTTCACCCCGGAGGTGGATGACGAGAAAATTCGCTATGGCATCGTCAAGCAACTGGGGAGTTTCAATCTGTTGTGGTCGGTGTTCCACGAATGGATCGGAATGATCGCAGACATCTGGCGTGCCCCGTGGAAGCACAAGCTATCCTACTTGTTGCGTGAACCTGGCTGGAGCCACGACGGCAGCCGCGAAACCTCCGCCATGATCCGTGCAAAATGGGAAGCGCGAAAAGTCACTGGCGAGGTTGCGCCTGATGCAACATCAGTGGCTGATCGAAACCGGATTGCGGACCTCGGAGAAGCCGCTTAGTTTATCCCGAAAAAGGGAGAGATCATGGAAAGCTTCGACTACATCGTCATCGGCGGTGGCAGCGCCGGGAGTGCTGTCGCAGGGCGACTCGCAGTCGATGGCTCGCGACGGATTTGTCTGCTCGAAGCAGGCGGACGAAACGACAATATTCTCGTGAAAACGCCGGGCTTTATGCCGTTTTTGCTCAAGAACGCCAATTACCGCTTCGAAACCATCCCGCAAAAGGGCCTGAATGGGCGCACTGGATACCAACCACGCGGCAAAGGCCTTGGCGGCTCTTCGGCCATCAACGCCATGGTCTACATTCGCGGCAATCGCTGGGATTACGACAACTGGGCAGCGATGGGTTGCCATGGCTGGTCCTATGATGACGTGCTTCCCTATTTCAAGCGCGCCGAAGGCAATCAGCGCGGCGGAGACGAATATCACGGCCACGGCGGCCCATTGTTCGTCGAGGATCAGAAATATGCCAACCCGTCCTCTCATGCCTTTGTCGAGGCAGCGGCGTCGATGCAGCTGCGCACCAACAACGACTTCAATGGCGAGCGCCAGGAAGGCTTTGGCCTCTATCAGGTAACGCAGCACAAAGGCGAACGCTGGACATCCGCACGTGCCTATGTCGAGCCGATCCGCGACGCTGGCAATTTTGCAGTACGAACCGACACATTGGTCGAAAAACTCGTGATCGAAGACAGGCGCGTCACTGGTGTCCGGATAAGACGTGCAGGCAAGAGCGAAACCCTGCTCGCGCGCCGCGGCGTGGTGTTGAGCGCGGGCACATTCAATACCCCCCAGATCCTGATGCTGTCCGGCATCGGTCCGGCAGAACACCTCAAAGCCCAAGGGATCGACGTGGTGCTTGATCGCCCGGCAGTAGGTAATAACCTCCAGGACCATATCGACTATGTCTCGGGCTGGGAGACAGATAGCGATGTACCGATCGGCAGCACGCTGAAAGGGACGCTTCGGATGGCGGCAGCGATTGTCGAGCACCGGCGCAAGCGCACCGGGGTGATGACGACGCCCTATGCCGAGGCGGGCGGGTTCTGGACCGTGATGGCAGACAGCCCCGCGCCCGATGTGCAATGGCACTTCGTGCCCGCAGTGCTCGAGGACCACGGGCGTGAGAAGGTGAAGGCGCACGGCTTCTCGCTCCATGCCTGCGTGCTGCGGCCCGAAAGCCGCGGTACCGTGCGGCTGGGCAGCGGTGATGCGGCCGCCGCGCCGGTGATCGACCCGAATTTCTTGGCCGATGATCGCGATATGGCGGTGCTGCGCGGCGGCGTGCGCCTGTCCCACCGGATTGTCGATGCGCCTCCGATGCAGGCCTATGGCCCAAAAGACCGCCACCCGGTCGACCTTGCTGATGACGCTGCGCTGGACGAACTGATCCGGAACCGGTCGGATTCAGTTTATCACCCGGTCGGAACCTGCCGGATGGGGACGGACGCGGATGCAGTGGTCGATCCGGCACTTAAGCTGAGGGGCCTGGAAGGCCTGTGGGTGGCGGATGCGAGCATCATGCCCAAGCTCGTCAGTGGCAACACCAACGCGCCCAGCATCATGATTGGCGAGCGGTGTGCGGATTTTGTGATGGTGGCCGAAAAAGCCTAATCCCCTACCTTATCGAGAAGTGCTGATTCGGGCCGCTTGGCGGCAAGCGCGGCCGCTCGTGCGCAGCTCAGAGCGCGCCGAGGACTACCCCGCGGAGACAGGGTCGCAACAGAGGCCCAAAACAAAAAAAGGCCGGAGGGCTTTTCGCCGCTCCGGCCATGTTCAGTTTGTTCGTTCGCAGGAGGAACGTGGTGAGGCGGGGGGAGAGGAGAGGGAGAGAGAGGTGTCCCCCCGCCAAGCTTGATGGGTGCGCGTTTAGTTGTACGCGCGCTCCCCGTGTTCAGAGATGTCGAGGCCGTTGACTTCGCTCTCTTCGTCGACCCGCAGACCAATGGTCAGCTTGACGAGGAAGCCTGCGATCAGGGTGCCCAGTCCGGCCCATGCGATCGTTACGAGAACGCTGAAGACCTGAACCCCGAGCTGCGCGCCGAGCGCGGTCGAACCGTCGCCGGGGCCGCCCAGGAAGGGCTGGTACACCACCGCCGTTCCGATCGCACCGACGATCCCGCCAACGCCGTGAATGCCGAAGGCGTCGAGCGAGTCGTCGTAACCGAACTTGGCCTTCACCTTGGCCACGAAGACGTAGCAGACCAGCGAGGCAATGATCCCGAGCAGGATCGCGCCGAACGGACCGCTGTTGCCCGCCGCCGGCGTCACCGCGACGAGGCCAACGATGACGCCCGAGCAGAAGCCCAACGCCGAGCCCTTGTGGCCTGCCGCCCGTTCGGCGACCATCCAGGTCAGGGCACCGGCTGCCGTGGCGACAAAGGTGTTGATCATCGCAAGGCCTGCCGAACCGTCAGCTTCAAGCGCGGAACCCGCGTTGAACCCGAACCAGCCCACCCACAGAAGGCCCGTACCGATCATCGTCATGACCAGGCTGTGCGGGGGCATCGGTTCCGAGGGATAGCCGCGACGCTTGCCGAGCAAGTAAGCGAGCACCAGACCCGACACACCGGCATTGATGTGCACCACCGTGCCACCAGCAAAGTCGAGCGCGCCGTCTTCGAACAGCAGCCCGCCGCCGGCCCACACCATGTGCGCAATCGGGAAGTAGACAATCGTGAGCCAGATCGGCACGAAGGCCATCACGGCGCTGAACTTCATGCGCTCCGCCGTGGCACCCAGGATCAGGGCGGCAGTGATCGCGGCGAAGGTCATCTGGAAGCTGATGAAGACGTATTTGCTGATGACTTCATCGGTGAAGGTTGCTGCGGTGCTGCTCGCGTCGGTGCCGGACAGGAAGTAGCTGCCACCGCTGACGAACAGGCCCAGCGTGCCTTCGTATGTGGTATCGCCAAAAGCGAGGCTGTAACCCCACATCACCCAGATCAGCATGGCGAGACAGGCGGTCGCGCCGATCTGCGTCATGGTCGAAAGCATATTCTTCGAACGGGTAAGGCCGCCGTAGAACAGCGCCAGACCCGGCAGGATCATGAGCATCACGAGGACGGTCGCGGTCATCATCCAGGCATTGTTGCCCGGATTGGGAACGGCAGGCGCTGCTTCGGCAGCAGCCGTCACGGCTTCGGCGACGTCAGACACCGGGGCGGCAAACGATGGTGCGGCCAGAAGGACGGCCCCCGTCGCCAGCGCCGCCGCCTTAAGGATAATACGCTTCATTGCATGGCCCCTTTAAAGCGCGGTTTCGCCGGACTCGCCGGTCCGGATGCGGGTGGCAGACGCAAGATCGAGCACGAAGATCTTGCCGTCGCCGATCGCGCCGGTGTTGGCGGTCGATTGAATGGTTTCGACCACCTGCGCAGCGACATCGTCGCTGGCAGCGATCTCGAGCTTCACTTTGGGAAGCATGTTGGTGGAATATTCGGCACCGCGGTAAATCTCGGTCTGACCCTTCTGGCGACCGAAGCCTTTAACCTCGGTCACGGTCATCCCGGCGATGCCGATGCCGCTCAACGCTTCGCGCACGGTGTCGAGCTTGAACGGTTTGATGATGGCGATGATGAACTTCATCTGTGGCCCCTGTTGCGCCGGATCATTCCGGTCGACAGAGACACAGCAACAAACGTGCCATATTTATGTAATGCGGCTGACGCAGCGGAATCAGCGCATTTCTTCGCAACTGCGGAAAATTTATTGCCTAAAAGTTAATCTTGTGTCTAATTTTTAGGCAGATTTGCAGAGGGGCTTATAGAAAGTTACGCAAGGTGGCGATGAAACGATCAAACTGATCATGGTGTAGCCAGTGTCCGGCTTTCTTGAACTCGATCACGCGCGCGGTGCTGAAATGCGCGATCCGTCCGTCCTTCTCCGGGTTCGAAGCCCAGCTGTCTGCTCCGTATAGCAGCAGTGTCGGGCAGGTAATCGCGCTCCACAAGGCTTCGATGAACTCATCGCCGACATCCTCGACCGGCCAAACATTCAGGTGGGGATCGAACTTCCAGCTATAGGTGCCGTCTTCGTTACGATTGACGCCGTGGACGGTCAGGTGGCGCGCCTGCTCCTCAGTGAGATAGGCGTTTTCCTCGATCATCCGTGCAAAGGCGGCTTCGATGCTTTCGTATTTGCGCGGGGACCGCCCGGCCGCCTTACGCTTTTTCTCGACCCAATCGGCCAAGCGTTCGCCGTAGGGCATTGCGCGCTGCTTAACGCGCGATTCGGGCGAGGGACCAAGCCCCTCGATCGCTACAAGCTTGGTGACCATGTCGGGAAACGCACCGGTATAGCGCAGCGCGACATTGCCCCCCATCGAATGAGCCACCATCCGCACCGGTCCAACGCCCAGCTGGTGAATCAGTTGCGCCAGATCATAGACCATGTCGGCGGCGGAATAGACCCCGTCCGAGACCCAGTCGCTGTCGCCGTGGCCACGGTGGTCCATCGCGATGACATGGTACTCTGCGCTCAGCGCCTCCGCGGTCCAGTCCCACGACCGCGCATGATCGCGCCCACCATGCACCAGCACCAGCGGCGGCTTTCCGCGCCCACCCCAGTCGAGGTAGTTCAGGCGAAGGCGCTGCGAGATGAAGGTTTGCGAGGTCGGGCCGGTATCGTGCATGGGCTCCGCTTTGGCCAAAGCTTGCCGTTTGGGCAAGCCTCAGACCCGACACTCATGCGTGCTGAGCTTGTTGAAGCACTGCTCTTCTCTTTTGACCTGTTAGCCCAAAGGAAAGACAGCCCTTCAACAAGCTCAGGGCGAACGGAAGTGGGTTCCTAGCGTTCCTTGGTGGCCGAGAAAGTTAAATCAGGGTTCTTTTCGACCTGATAGCTCACATCCCACGGGCTCTTGGCCATGAACACATAGTCGCCGTCGCGGTCGCGGGCGAGGTTGGCGCGGTTGAAGCCCGCGAACTCCTCCAGCGTCTTTTCGTCCCCCTTGATCCAGCGCGCGGTGGCAAAGGGGGAGGGTTCAAGCACGGCCTCCACCTTGTATTCCGCCTCCAGCCGGCTGATCAGCACTTCGAGCTGCAACTGGCCGACCACCCCGACGATATGCGCCGAGCCGATGTCAGGGTAGAACACCTGGATCACGCCCTCTTCAGAAAGATCGTCCAAGGCCTTGCGTAATTGCTTGGTCTTGGTCGGATCGCGCAGCTGGACACGGCGCAGGATTTCCGGGGCGAAGTTGGGCAGGCCGGTGAAGCGCACCTGATTGCGCTCACTCAGCGTGTCCCCCACCCTCAGCGTGCCGTGGTTGGGGATCCCGATGATGTCGCCCGCTTCGGCCGTATCGGCCAGCTCGCGGTCCTGCGCAAAGAACAGGATCGGCGAGTGCACCGCAATCGGCTTGCCAAGGCCGCTCGGCGTCAGCTTCATGCCGCGTTTGAAGGTGCCCGACACCTGCCGCATGAACGCGATGCGGTCGCGGTGGTTGGGGTCCATGTTGGCCTGCACCTTGAAGATGAAGCCGGTGACTTCGTCGCGGGTCGGCTCGATCTGCTCCTCTCCCGCAGGCTGAGGCCGAGGCGGCGGGGCGTAGCGCGAAATCGCGTCGATCAGTTCGATTACACCGAAGTTCTTGAGCGCCGAGCCGAAATAGACTGGCGTAAGATCTCCATTGCGGAACGCTTCAAGGTCGAATTCCGGGTATCCGCCGCGTGCCAGTTCGATCTCGTCGGCGAAACGCTGTGGGATCGCGGCCGTGTCACGTGCGCCGAGGAATTCGCGGCTGGGCCCTTCAGGGCGACTGACGGTTTCGGTCGCGAAGTCGAGAATGCCTTCGAACTCCCCGCCCATCCCGATCGGCCACATCTGCGGGCTGACGTCGAGCGCGAGCATGTCCGCCACCTCGTCGAGCGTTTCGAAGGGATCGCGGCCCTCGCGGTCGACCTTGTTGACAAAGGTGATGATCGGCACTGAGCGCAAGCGGCAAACCTCAAACAGCTTGCGCGTCTGCGGCTCGATGCCCTTGGCGGCGTCGATCACCATCACCGCAGAATCCACCGCCGTCAGCGTGCGATAGGTGTCTTCGGAGAAATCCTCGTGCCCTGGCGTGTCGAGCAGGTTGAACACGATCCCGCCACGCTCGAAAGTCATCACCGAGGAGGTCACCGAAATTCCGCGCTGCTGTTCGATCTTCATCCAGTCCGACCGCGCGCGCCGCGCCTGACCGCGTGCCTTGACCTCGCCCGCCAGGTGGATCGCCCCGCCTTGCAGCAGCAGCTTTTCGGTGAGCGTGGTTTTCCCGGCGTCAGGGTGCGAGATGATCGCGAAAGTGCGGCGGTTACTCTTGGGATTGGCGGTCATTGCGGGTCGCGTGCGACGCGGAAACCCGCGAAGTCCTGGTTGACCGGCATCAATTCGATCCGGTTGATGTTGAGGTGCGGCGGCAGGCTGGCGATCCACGTGATCGTATCGGCAATATCCTGGCCGGTCATCGGATGGACGCCGCGATACAGATCATCCGATGCCTGCTGGCTACCGGTGCGCACCACTGTGAACTCGGTTTCTACCATCCCCGGCTCGATGCTGGTCACCCGCACGCCGGTGCCGTGGAGATCCGCGCGCAAGGCCAGCGTAAAGTGGTTGGCGAAAGCCTTGGACCCGGCATAGACATTCCCGCCGGGATAGACGTAGCTGCCAGCCACCGAGCCGATGGCGATGATCGCACCCTTGCGTTCGATCAACATCGGCAGCAGCTTGCGCGTCAGAACCACCATCGCGGTGATGTTGGTGTCGATCATGGTGCGCCAATCGTCGAGATTGGCGTCTTGCGCGGGCGACAGGCCTTGCGCCAGCCCTGCGTTATTCACCAGCAGATCGATGTCGCGGAAACCTTCGGGAAGGTCGCCCAGCGCGGCTTCGAGCGCAGCGGTATCGCGCACGTCGAAGCAGGCCGCGTGGACCTTGTCCGCGCCCAGTTCCGCGACGAGGGAGTCAAGCCGCTCCTGCCGCCGTCCGGTCGCAACGCAGCGCCAGCCGTTCGCGACCAGCGTGCGCACCGTGGCAAGCCCAATCCCCGCGGTAGCGCCTGTGACAAAAGCCGTTTTCATCAGCGCAGCGCCCCTCCCTGCTTGGCAGCCGCCGCGACGACCTTCTCGGCAATCGCTTTAAGGTCCGCGTCCTTGAAGCTGGCCTCGCCCGGTTGAAGCGTGACCTCCACAGCGATAGACTTATAGCCTTCGGGCACGCCCTGTCCGGCAAAAACATCGAACACCCGGACACTGGCAATGTTCACCTTGTCTGCGCCTTGCACGGCGCGCACCAGATCGCCAGCCGCCAGGCTTTCGGGCACAAGGAAGGCAAAGTCGCGTATCACAGCCTGAAGGGCAGGCGGGGCAAAGCCGGGCCGCGCGAAAGCTGCGTTTTTCTTAAGCGGGATTGCGTCGAGAAACAGTTCAATCGCGGCGACCGGCCCATCGACATCGAAGGCCTTGAGCGACGCGGGATGCACCATGCCGAAGCGCGCCAACACCGTTTTGGGGCCAAGCCGCAAGGTGGCCGATTGGCCAAGATGAAATTGCGCGCCCGCGTCGCCCATGACCATCAAGTTCGTGACCGGAGCGCCAGCCGCTTCGAGCAGTTGCAACGCAAGCGCCTTGGCATCGAAAGCGTCAAACGCCTTGGCCTTACCTGCCTGCCAGCCGCGCTGAGTCTTCTCACCTGCCAACACGATCCCGAGCGTCGGCTTTTCGTCGCTCAGACCATCCGCAGCGCGGAAATATCGCCGCCCGATCTCGAACAGGCGCGAACTGGCCGCACCGCGATCGGCGTTGCGCTTGGCCGCCATCAGCAGCCCCGGCAGCAACGCGGGACGCATCGCCTTGAGATCCTCGCTGATCGGATTCGCAAGTTCCCAAAGCGGCTGATCGGAGGCATAGTGCTCGGCAGCCCAGACAGGCAGGAAGCTCCAGGTAATCGCCTCGTTCAACCCGATCGCGGCAGCGGAACGGCGCAAGGACCGTTCAAGCTTCTGTTGCGGCGTCGCGGTCGGCCGGGCGACCCCTTCGACCCGCGGCAGAGCCACGCTCGCCACGTTGCTGAGGCCATGGATACGCACCACTTCCTCGACGATGTCCGCCGGGCCTTCGATGTCATGGCGGCGCAGGGGGCAGGTGACCTGCCAGCCTTCATCAATGCTGAAACCAAGGCTCTCGAGGATGCGCCGCTGCTCACCTTCAGCCACGTCCACACCGCCCAGGCGCGCGGTCAGGGTCGGGTCGAAACCGATGACCTTCGCTTCTGACGGCGGCGAACCTGCGCGAACGACATCGCCGGGCGTGCCGCCCGCAAGTTCGACGATCAATCCGGTCAAAAGGTCGAGGCCCTGGTCCAGAAACACCGGATCGACGCCGCGTTCAAATCGCGTGCGCGCATCGGAGGACAGGCCCAGCTTGCGCCCGGTCGCGCCGATGCGGGCAGGATCGAAATACGCGATTTCGAGCAGCACATCGGTGGTCGCCTCAGTGACCCCGGAATGTGCGCCGCCCATGATCCCGGCGATGTCGTGCACGCCCGCATCGTCGGCGATCACGACCATCTCGGTATCGAGCGTGTAGGTCTTTTCATTGAGCGCGAGCACCTGCTCGCCCTCCTTCGCCCGCCGCGCCACCACCGCGCCTTGCAGCTTGGCCAGATCATAGGTGTGCGCCGGTCGCCCGAAGGCTAGCATCAGGTAATTGGTGAGATCGACCAGCAACGAGATCGGACGCTGACCCGCAGACTTCAGGCGCTGTTGGAGCCAGTCGGGAGAAGCGCCGTTTGTCACGCCTTTCACCACGCGGCCATAGAACGCGGGGCAGCCCTGCGGATCATCGGTACGGATTTCAACCGGGCACGCGCCGTTTGCGCTGAAGGCGGGCATAGCGATCGGCTTCACCGTTCCCAGCCCCTTTGCCGCCAGATCGCGGGCGATGCCGTAAACGCCCATGCAATCGGGGCGGTTGGGCGTCACCGCCACTTCGATGACCGGGCTGGAGCCGTGGTAATCGGCGAAACTCTTGCCCACCGGAGCGTCAGCGGGCAATTCGATGATCCCGTCATGATCCTCGCCCAGCTCCAGCTCACGGACCGAGCACATCATGCCATTGGATTCGACGCCGCGGATCGCGCTCTTTTTCAACACCATGCCATTGGCAGGAACAGTTGCACCGGGCAGGCCGAGCACGCCTTTCATCCCTGCGCGGGCATTGGGCGCGCCGCAGACGACCTGCAAGGGATCGCCTTCGCCGGTATCGACTGTCAGCACCTGCAGCTTGTCAGCATCGGGATGGCGCGCGGCGGTCAGCACGTGAGCTACACGGAAGCCCGCCAGCTTGTCGGACGGGTCTTCGACGCCCTCGACTTCAAGCCCGATGGCGTTAAGCGCATCGCAGATTTCATTGACGGTGGCGGTGGTCTCAAGGTGGTCCTTGAGCCAGGTCAGCGAAAACTTCATGCGCGCGCTCCCACGCCGGCGGACAAGGTCGGCTGATCGAATGGCGAGAAGCCGTAATGCGCCAGCCAGCGGCCATCACCGTCGAAGAACGCGCGCAGATCGTTCATCCCGTATTTGAGCATGGCAATCCGGTCGATCCCGAGGCCGAAGGCAAAGCCTTGATATTCCGCCGGATCGACCCCTGCGAATTCGAGCACCCGCACATTCACCATGCCGCTGCCGCCGATTTCCATCCATGCATGGCCCGGCGCATCGCCGTGCCCGCCGACGATCCTGCGGCCGCCTTCGGTGGAATAGCCGACATCGACCTCGACGCTCGGCTCGGTGAACGGGAAATAGCTGGGGCGCAGCCGCAAAACGATATCCTCACGCTCGAAGAAGGCCTTGAAGAAGGTCTCCAGCGTCCACTTGAGATGGCCGAGGTGGATATCCCTGTCGATGACGAGGCCTTCGACCTGATGAAACATCGGCGTGTGGGTGGCGTCACTGTCCGAGCGATAGACCCGGCCCGGCGCGATCAGGCGGAGGGGCGCGCCTTGCGCCAGCATCGAACGGATCTGAACAGGCGAGGTGTGCGTACGCAGCAGCACATCCTTTCCGTCGCCCGTCTTGTCCGGGAAGTAGAACGTGTCGTGCATCGCCCGCGCGGGGTGCGTCTCGTCCATGTTGAGCGCGGTGAAATTGTGCCAGTCGTCCTCGATTTCCGGTCCAGTCGCGACGGCAAAGCCGAGGTCGGCGAAGATTTCGGCAAGTTCGTCCATCACCTGCGAAACCGGATGCACAGAACCCTTGTGCGCCGCCTGCGCGGGCAGCGTCAGGTCGATCGCCTCGCGCGCCAGCTGCGCTTCCAGTTCGGCGGCTTCCAGCGCAGCCTTCTTCGCCTCCAATGCGCCAGCAACACTCGCCCGGGCAGACTGAATCGCGGGCGCGGCGGCAGTACGCTCCTCTGGGGTCATGCCTCCGAGGGTCTTCAGGGCAAGGCTCACCCACCCCTTCTTGCCGAGCGTTTCAAGCCGCTGCGCTTCAAGCATATCGAGGCTGTCTGCTGCCGCGATCGCGAGCAACGCTGCCTCAGTCTGGGATGTGATGTCGGTCATGGCCTCGGGTGGTCTGCTCAGGGATACGTGCCGCTGCGCGCTAGCGACAAATGATCGGTTTTGCAAAGCAGCTGTCCGGTCATGTCACCCCGTGCATAATTCGTCGCGCCAGATCCGCCAAGCGCGCGACAACCGGCAAAACAAAAAAGGGGCAGGTTCCTTCGCAGGAACCTACCCCTTTTTTGTTGTCCGGGCCGAAGCCGCGAATGCCTTATGCCGGCAGAGCGGCCTTAGCTTGCGCGATCACGGCCTTGAAGGCGCCGCCCTCGTTCATGGCGAGATCGGCCATCGCCTTACGGTCGAGTTCGATGCCGGCCAGCTTGATGCCGTGCATGAACTGTGAATAGGTCAGGCCTTCCATGCGGACGGCCGCATTGATGCGCTGGATCCAGAGACCGCGGAAGGTCCGCTTCTTGATCTTGCGGTCGCGGTACGCGTACTGGCCAGCCTTTTCGACCGCCTGACGTGCGACGCGGATGGTATTCTTGCGGCGGCCGCGATAGCCCTTGGCCTGTTCGAGTAACCGCTTGTGTTTGGTGCGGGTGGTGACACCGCGTTTGATGCGAGGCATTTCAGTATATCCTTATTTTAAGACGGCGAGGCGCAAGGCCCTGCGCATCAATCCAGCCCGTAGGGCGCCCATTTCTTGATCGTCGGCGTATCGTGCGACGACAGAACCGAGGTGCCGCGGTTGGTGCGGATATACTTCGCATTGTGGCTCATCAAACGGTGACGCTTGCCAGCGACGCCGTGCTTGACCTTGCCGGTGGCGGTGAACTTGAAGCGTTTCTTCACACCGCTCTTGGTCTTCAGCTTGGGCATTTTCATCTCCTGATTGAGACACGTCGGAACCGGCCCTGGCAGCCCTTGTCGCCAGGCAGGCTGATTGATTCGTGTCAGTGAAGTGCGCGCGGATAGGCGGGACGGGACGAATTGGCAAGTGGATTGGGTTTGGCACACGTGCTGAGCATCCATTAATGGTCTAAGGCAGCTCGCACAGCAACGACGGTGTGAAATGGGCCATGCCATTCACGCTGGCTGATATCATGCCACATTGACCACTTTCAAATCGAACCTCGGGCCAATTGATGTCATGATGCGTTATATGAAAAGAATTGCAGCAACCTGGTTCGGCCTCCCTCTGTGGCAGCGTATTCTGGGCGCGCTTTTCCTGGGCGCGCTTGCCGGCTGGCTGATGGGCCCGGCGGCGGCGCAGCTCCAGTGGATCGGGGACCTGTTCATTCGCCTGATCCGTATGCTGATCGTGCCGCTGGTGTTCGTGACGCTGGTTTCTGGGGTTGCATCAATGGCGGCTCCGGCGAAGCTGGGCGCGATCGGGCTGAGATCGATGGCGCTTTATATGGCGACCACTTTTGTTGCGATTCTGTTTGGGCTGGCAGGTGCGCTGATCCTGCAGCCCGGACGCGGCGTCACGCTGGACGAAGTATCATCGTCGGATGTCCTCGCTGCTCCTGTGCCGCTGGATGAACGCCTGATGGCGATCGTGCCCGAGAATGTCTTTGCCGCATTTGCCTCGGGCGATATCCTCGCGATCATTTTCTTCGGCGTCCTGTTGGGCGCAGGGCTGCTGATGGCGGGCGAAACGGCAAAGCCGCTCACCCGGCTGTTCACCGCAGGGTCGGCCGTGATGCTCAAGGTCACGCATATCGTCATGGAAACTGCGCCCATCGGCGTGTTTGCGCTGGTCGCATCGGTCATGGGGAGCGAAGGCGTTTCGGCGTTTGTTTCGGTCTTTTCGCTGGTCCTGGTGATCTATCTGGGCGGCGCTGCGCATATGATTCTGGTCCATGGTGGGATGGTGCGGTTGTTCGCAGACCGCTCGCCGCTGGCGTTTTTCTCGATTGCGCGCGCGCCGCAGCTCCTGGCATTCTCGACCAGTTCAAGCGCGGCTACCCTGCCGGTAACACTCACCGCCGCCGAGGAGGGTATGCATATCCGCCCGGCGGTTGCATCCTCCGTGATCCCCCTGGGCGCAACGATCAATATGGATGGCACCGCGCTCTACGTGGCGGCGGTGGCAGTCTTTGCCGCACAGATTTTCGGCGTGACGCTCAGCATCGGTGATTACGCCACGATCGCGCTGACCACCGTGCTGGTTTCTATCGGGACCGCATCGGTGCCTTCAGCATCGTTGTTTCTGATGGCAGCCGTGCTGGACGTGATCGGTATCACGCCCGATCAAACTGCGCTCGTCATCGGCTTTCTGCTGCCGTTTGATCGCATTCTCGACATGTGGCGCACAGTGATCAATGTCACAGGCGATCTTGCCGTGGCGACCAGTGTTGCAGCAATGGAGGGGGAATTGGGCGAAGGGCCGTTGGCACCCGCTGTGCAGCAGGGGTAAAGCCGCGAGGCCACCGGTCAGCCCGGCTGCTCCCCAGGACTGACCTCCCGGCAGGCGCTGGCGTCGCCGTCAGGATGCCTTGCGCCGTGCTGGCAGCATGCGCGTCAAGGTGTTATCCTTGTAGAAATAATGGTGCAGCAAAGCCGCAGCGGCGTGGATTGCGATCAGATAGTATCCGATGGTGCCGATGGTTTCGTGAATCTCCTTCACCTGGCCTGCCAGGGATTTGTCAGCGCCTGTCAACGCGAACAGCTCCAGCCCGAAAAACGGGATCGACTTCCCCTCGGCACTCAAAATGGTCCAGCCCAGCAACGGCATAGCCAGCATGAAGCCATAAAGCGCAAGATGCACGCTCTTCGATGCAAGCATCTGCCAGGCTGGGGGCTGCGGGGAAATTGGTGGTTTTGCGGTCAGAAACCTTGCGCCGATCCGGACAAGGACCAGCAACAGGACTGCGAGGCCCAGCATGAAGTGCCAGGTTTTCAAACCTTCCCGCATATCACTCCCACGTTCAAAATTCTCACGCAGCAAAATGCACGCGTAACCGCCTGCGATCAGAAGAAACATGGCCCAGTGAAGGGCAATGGAAATGGGCGCGTAATGCTGCCCCTTGACGGTGTCAGTCATACCGTATCCTCTTGCAAAAACGCCCATCAAACACTCACGCCGAACAGCCAGCCGATCGCGGCGGTAATGGCCATGGCAAAGATGCCCCAACCCACCACACGCGACACCGCTGGCACCATCGGCGCAGCGCCCGCACGCGCGCCGAGTGCGCCGAGAATGGCCAAGGCCGCGACCGAGACGATCAGGACCGCCAGAATGATCACTGACGCCGGCGCAAGATAGGCCGCCGCCACGGGAATTGCGGCCGCCACGCTGAAGGTAGCGCCCGATGCCAGTGCGGCTTGCAACGGCCGGGCCGCGAAATGATCGGACAGCCCCAATTCGTCGCGGACATGGGCTGCGAGCGGATCGAGCGCGGAAAGCTCATGGGCAACGATGGCTGCTGTCTCGGCGCTTAGACCCCGCGCCTGATACAGTGCGGCCAGTTCTTCAAGCTCGTGCTCCGGCGTGTCGGCCAACGCCTGCTTTTCGCGCCGGATATCGGCCTGTTCGGAATCGCGTTGCGAGGACACCGAAATATATTCGCCTGCCGCCATCGACATCGCGCCGGCCACCAAACCAGCAACTCCGGCAACAAGGATAGCCTGCGCATCGGGCGTGGCTGCGGCCACCCCCAGAATCAGCGAGGAAACGGACACGATCCCGTCATTGGCCCCCAGAACGGCCGCGCGCAGCCAACCGGTGCGGTGGACATAATGCGGATCGTCAGGGTGTGCGCTTTCAGGATCCATGACAGCGTTTTTCCTTTATCGCCAAACGGCGAGACAGCACGCGCGCCTTGCTGCAACGCGCCGACGCGACCCAGCGCCGTTTTACGGACGCGGTCAATCCTTAAGCCGCAGGTCGAGCGCATAGATCCGCAGCTTAGCTATGGCGCGCAGCGCCGCTGTTCGGGCCCCGGTCACGTCGGCTTCGGTTGTTTGGGCGACATCAAACCGGGCAAGCTGTTCTTGCGCCAGTGCAGCCGATGCGCCTGCGCTGGCCTCATTGACAAGCGCCCGGCGATGCCCGCCGCCCCGCGGCAAGCTGACCACCCCGCCGGCGCCGCGTTCAAGCCCGCCAAAAGCGGAGAACAGGCGCAGCCCGATGGTCGGATCCGCCAGCAGCAGGGCGGTTTCGTGCTTGGCCGGGCAACCGGATCGGGTGGCTCAATTGCGCGTCATACGCGTTGGAGGCACTGCTTGGCGTCATGCTTCGGGCAACAGGGCCGGTGATCATTTCCGGCCTGCATCCCCTCGATCAGCTTGCTTGCGCCTTTGCATGGCTGCGGCGCGGAGAGGCGCAGGCACTTGAGGGGGATTACCCGGCAGAGATCGCTCCGCATCCCACCGATCTCGACGCCGTTTAAGCCCAATGCGAGACATTCACCTGAGAAAACGCACGTGTTCGAACGACGATGGGCTTTTCTGGCTTTACCCCACCTTTCATGGCGATCAAGAACGTCGGACCCGCCCGGCGGCGTAAGCCAGCAGCGCGCCCTACCCCATCGCGTCGAGCACGTCCTCAAGCCGCGCCGGATCGCCCAGTGCGATCACGGTGCCATCGGACCCGGCATCGAGCGGATTGCCCTGCCAGTCCGCCATGATCCCGCCCGCGCCTTCGACCACCGGCACCAGCGCGGCGTAATCATACAGTTTCAGTCCCGCCTCGATCACCACATCGACATGGCCGGACGCAACAAGCCCGTAATTGTAGCAATCGCCGCCGTAGATGATCTTCTTTTCGGCCACCTGCTTGGCAACGGCCATGAAGGCGTCAGCTTCTTCATTGGTGAACAGGTGCGGACTGGTGGTGGCGAGCACCGCGTCGCCGAATTCCTTCAGCGGCCGGCAAGTGGCGGGCTTACCGTTGAACAGCGTCGGCTGACCGATGCGGCCCACCCAGCGCTCACCCGCAATCGGCTGGTCGATGATGCCCAGCACCGGCCAGCCATCCTGAAGCAAGGCGATCAGCGTGCCGAAGATCGGGCGACCGGCGATGAAGCTGGTGGTGCCGTCAATCGGATCGAGCACCCATTGGCGGCCTGCGCCTTCGTTGCGGGTGCCATATTCCTCGCCGATTATGCCGTCGGCGGAAAACTCGGCCTCAATCAGCCGGCGCATCGCGGCTTCGGCGGCGCGGTCGGCTTCGGTGACGAAGCTGCGGTCGGCCTTCTTCTCCTCGCTCCACTGGCTGCGGAACAGGGGGCGGATGGCGGCGCCGGCCACATCGGCAAGACGCAGGGCGAGGGCGAGATCCCGGTCATTTCTGGTGTCGGTCATGGGGCTTTCCAATAATCGAAGGCTTCGGCCTGTCGAGCCTCGGTATAGGCCCGCGCCTCCGGCCCCTCCCATTCCAGCGGCAGGTCATCGTAAACCTGTGTGCGGGCGACGAACCAGCCCTGTCCGGGCAGGCCGTCCGACTGGCGCACCACCAGCACCGCAAGGCCCGGCTCCCCGCAAGCGCGCCCATCCTCGTCGATATGGTCGAGCACCTTGCACAATTGCCGCATCAGCGGACGGGTGAAGCCGTGGCCGAGGATATTGAGCAGCGCGCCGTAAGTGAAGGTCTGCCGCGCGCGGGCCGCTTCGATCAGCAGGCCGCAAACTTCGGCAGGGTCAAACATCAATCGAACAGCGAGCTGACCGAGCTTTCGTCCGCAATCCGGCGGATCGCCTCACCCACCAGTGGCGCAATCGGCAGGATGCGGATGCGGTCGGAGGCTTCGGCAGCTTCGGTGGGCCGGATCGAATCGGTGATCACCAGTTCTTTGAGGCTCGACCCGTTGATCCGCGCCACCGCGCCGCCCGACAGCACGCCGTGGGTGATATAGGCCGCGACCGACTTGGCCCCGCCTTCCAGCAACGCTTCGGCCGCGTTGCACAGCGTGCCGCCCGAATCGACGATGTCGTCGATCAGGATGCAATGCCGCCCTTCGACATCGCCGATGATGTTCATGACTTCCGATTCGCCCGGACGGTCACGACGCTTGTCCACGATGGCGAGCGGCGCGTTGTCGAGCCGCTTGGCCAGTGCACGCGCACGCACCACCCCGCCCACGTCGGGGCTGACGACCATCAGCGACTGATCGCCATACCGCGCCTGAATATCCGCCGCCATGACCGGCGCGGCATAAAGGTTATCGGTCGGGATATCGAAGAAGCCCTGGATCTGGCCGGCGTGCAGATCCACCGCCAGCATCCTGTCAGCGCCAGCCTCGGTAATCAGGTTCGCCACCAGCTTGGCCGAGATCGGCGTGCGGGGTCCGGGTTTGCGGTCCTGGCGGGCATAGCCGAAATACGGCACCACCGCGGTGATCCGCTTAGCCGAGGCGCGGCGCAGCGCGTCGATGCAGATCAGCAGTTCCATCAGGTTGTCGTTGGCCGGGAAGTTCGTCGGCTGGACGACGAACACATCCTCCCCGCGCACGTTCTCGTGGATTTCGACGAAGACTTCCTCGTCCGAGAAGCGCCGCACGCTGGCGTCGGTGAGCGGGATTTCGAGATAGGCCGCGATGGCGCGGGCCAGCGGCAGGTTCGAATTGCCGGACATGATTTTCATGATGCGCGAATCCCCGCAGAAGCCGTGATGCCCCCGCCTAGCGCCGCGTCATGGAATTGCAACGCAGGGCGGCGGCGTTCTTGTCAGCAAATGAAGATAGACGATCCGCTACTCGATCGGTCGGCGCGTATCGAGCAGGTCTTTCTCGCCAGCGCCGCGTTCTTCGCTGACCAGCTGTTCGATGGTACGATCCCGCGCAGCGTGCTCATCATCGATTGGCGGCGCGGCGGGCGTCGGTTTTTCAGGGCGCACACGCTTCGCGTTCCCTGCCTTGGGCAGCTTGGCGAAATCCTCGACCCGGATGCGATAGATCGGCTCGGGCAGTTCGTACCCCGCTTCCTCCAGCGCCGATTTTGCCGCCTGAATGGCAAGGCTGCGGCCTTTCATGTAATCGGTCTCTTGCTGATCGACCCAGGCGAAGAACCGCAGCACGATGCTGGAATCGCCCACGGCCTGGATGATCGCGTGGCTGCGCGGCTCATCGAGCACAAAGGGCAGTGCTCGCATCGCGTCGAGACCGACACGCATCGCGGCCAGTGGATCGTCTGCTGAATCCACTCCGAGATCAAATTCAAAGCGGCGCTGCGGATTGCGCGTGAAATTGAGGATGTTGGCCTTGAACACGGTCGCATTGGGAATGCGCAGGTGGTTGCCATCCAACGTCATCAGCACAGTGGCACGTGAGGTGAGGCGAATCACGTGGCCCTCCAGCGTGTCGATAATGACATGGTCATTGGCCCGGAACGGCTGCCGCAGACTGAGCATCAGGCTGGAGACATAATTGTCGACCGTATCACGCACCGCAAAGCCCAGCGCGATGCCGATGATCCCGGCACTGCCGAGCACCAGACCAAGCAGCGCGGTCGCATCCAAGATTTGCAGCGCGATGATCAGCCCGGCGATAATCGCCACCACCTTGATGGCGCCCATTACCAATTCGGCCAAAAATGCGTTGGGCGTGACCCACACCCAAAGGCGCCGCTGGGCGGCAAGCACGTAACCCGCCGCCGCGATCAGCAAGGCCGCCAGCACCGCTACGCCAAACAGCGGCAAGCCCCGGATCAACCCGCGAAAATCGTCATTGAGCGAGGACAGGGCGGGCGAAAGGTTGCTGTCCACCTCCAGCGATCGTTCAATGCCATTCTCTACCGTGACCACACCGGCGATGCGTTGAGCAATAGCGAGGGCCTGCTCCCGGTCAGCCTGATTGATCACTGTACCGGAAAGCCGGACGACGCCGGACTGAACCGCCACCTCGACCCCGGCCAGACCGTCAATTTTTGAATAGATCTGCCGAAGCCCGGCTTCGGTGGCGCGGTCCGATTGGTCGGTCAGGGACGCAATATCGATGGTTCCGGCTTCCGGCGCATCAGCGGCATCGGCGGCGGTCCCGGTGGGATCGGTCAGTGTCTGCGCGTGGGCCGTGCTGGCAGGGAAGACAGACAGCCCGGCCAAGGACAGGGCCAAAGACAGGGACGCCCAAAGAGCGAACAGGAATGTGCGACGGAAACTGATTGCATTACCCCTTCATTCACGCGCCCGACCGGCATTGACGGTCATGGCGCGAGGATGGGTTAAAGAGCAACAGGCGCAACAAGTTCCCAGCCGCACAGCGAGCGTAACCGTAGCCCTAGGCTTCGAGTTCGATGTCCCAGTACAGCCAGTCGCGCCACGTTTCATGCAGATAATTGGGCGGGAACAGCTTGCCGTGCTGTTGCAACTGCCAGCTCGTCGGGCGAATCGGTGCCTGATATACGGGCATTGCGGCCTGTTTGGGCGTGCGTCCGCCCTTCTTCATGTTGCACGGCGCGCAGGCAGTAATGATGTTCTCCCACGTGGTACGACCACCCAGTCGGCGCGGGGTGACGTGGTCGAAGGTCAAATGCTCCATGCTGCCACAATACTGGCACTGGAAGCGGTCGCGCAAAAACACGTTGAAGCGGGTAAATGCGGGAAATTCGCTGTGCTTCACATATTGCCTGAGCGCGATAACACTCGGAATTTTCATGTCAAAATTGGGCGAATGGACTTCGCGATCATAGCTCGCCACGATGTCCACCCGGTCCAGAAACACCGCCTTGATCGCGGTCTGCCACGGCCACAGGCTCAGCGGGTAATAGGACAAAGGGGTGTAATCGGCGTTGAGCACCAGCGCCGGGCAGGCAGACAGGTTGCGCGTGGGATCTTCATCGATCCCGCGGAAACGGGCTGCTCTTTCGATCAGTTCGGCTTTAAGCACGGTGAGCATTACTCCCTGATTGCTTCCATCCTGACGTGGCAAATCAAAGAGTCAAACCCGTGACAGGATGGCTATCCACAGGGTCAGGCTGTTGACGCCCTGTGGAAAAGCTGTGGCCAAGTTGAAGACCACGTCTGGGGCTGACGCAATAACACGCCTTGTGGCATAAACCGCTCGATGCCCAACAACGTTCCGGTTACGACCCGCTTTGCTCCGAGCCCCAACGGGCGGCTGCATCTTGGCCACGCCTTCAGCGCCATCATCGCGCATGACCTGGCCCGGCAAAATGGGGGGCGGTTCGTGTTGCGGATCGAGGATATTGACGGACCACGTTCCCGCCCGGAACTGGCAGACGAATTCCGCCGCGATCTGGAATGGCTCGGTCTGGAATGGCACGAGGTGCCCGCGCAATCGACCCGGATCGAACGCTACGCCGCTGCTGCTGCGACATTGAAGGCATCCGGACTGCTCTATCCGTGCACCTGCACCCGCACACAGATCGCGGACGCAGGCGCAGGCCAAGGCCCCGATGGGATGATCTATCCCGGCACTTGCAAACCCGGTTCTTGCAAAACTCGTGCGCCCGATCCCGCGCGCGCAGCGGCTTGGCGGCTGGACGCGGCCCGCGCGGCGGAAGTGACCGGACCGCTGGTTTGGAACGACGATCTGGCGGGACCACAAACGGTCAATCTTGCCGGGCTGGGCGATGTGGTGCTGGTGCGCAAAAACTTGCCCGCAAGCTACCACCTGGCGGTCACCCTCGACGATGCAGAAGACGGCGTGACGGTGGTGACACGCGGCGCCGATCTGTTTGCAGCAAGCCATGTGCATCGCATGCTGCAAGCCTTGCTCGGCCTGCCCGCCCCGCGCTGGCATCACCACCCTTTGCTTAACGACGCAAATGGTGAGAAACTTGCCAAACGGCGCGGATCGCCTGCGTTGGCACAGCGCAGGGAGGCGGGCGAAGACGGGCTCATGCTTGCCGCACAACTGCGCTTGCAACATTTACGACTTGGAACCTAAACCCCGCACGTCCATTGGAAAGCATATGAACTACTTACTTATACCCATACTGCTCATCTTGATGGGCCTGGTCGCGTTTTCGCTGGTCAAGGGGATCGTGGCGTTTCTCAAGACCACCAAGATTGATCTTGAAACCGGTGAAAGCTCAACCGCCACTGATATGCAGCTTGCGCAGAACAAGGCGATGTTTGCGCGCATCAAGTATCAGGCGCTCGCCATTGTGGTGGTGTTTGTGATCGGGATCGTTGCTTCCAGTGGCGGGAACTGATCCGCGCCGTGACGTGGTGAACCGTCAATGGTAAAGTTGAACAAGATCTACACCCGCACCGGCGATGATGGAACCACGGGCCTGGTCGATGGCTCGCGCTGCCTGAAACACACGGCACGCATTATCGCGATGGGGCTTGTCGACGAAGCCAATAGCGCGATCGGGATGGCGGCGGTGCTCATGTCCGGCGTGCCCGGCGCCGAGATCTCCCGCATCCAGAATGACCTGTTCGATCTCGGCGCTGATCTGGCAACACCGGGGGATGACTTCGTGCCGTCCGAAATGGTGCTGCGGATGATCGAATCGCAGGCGGAATGGCTGGAACACCGGATTGATGCCTGCAACGAAAACCTTCAGCCTCTCACCAGCTTCATCCTGCCGGGAGGCACCGAACTGGCTGCCCGTTTGCACGTAGCGCGCGCCACCACGCGGGCAGCAGAGCGGGCGATGGTCGCGCTTGCCGCCGAAGTGCCGGTCAATCCGGCCGCGCTGGCCTATATCAACCGGTTGTCGGATTACCTGTTCGTGCTTGCCCGCGTGGTCAACGATAATGGCAAGCGCGATGTGAAGTGGGTTCCGGGCGCTAACCGCTAGTCAGGCGAAGGCTTCCCCGCTAGGGCGGCGTGATTGCTGCACTTGCGAAGGATTAGACCATGCGCACCATCGCCGTCATCGGAGCCGGACAAATGGGCACCGGCATTGCCCAGACTGTTGCTGCCAATGGCATGGCCGTGATGCTGGCCGATATTGATCTTGCTCGCGCTGAAGCTGGCAAAGCCAACGTCGAAAAGGCGCTGGTCAAGCTGATGGGCCGCGGCAAGATCGAAGCGTCCGAGGCCGAGGCGCTGCTTGCGCGCATCACCCCGGTCGCTGATTATACGCCCTTCGCCGAGGCTGATCTCATCATCGAGGCAGCGACCGAGCGCGAAGAGATCAAGAACGCGATCTTCGACGCGGCCGGCAAGGTATTGCACGCGGACTCGATCCTTTCATCGAACACCTCCTCGATCCCGATCACCCGCATGGCCAACCACTCGCCTGACCCGGCGCGGTTCATCGGGCTGCACTTTTTCAATCCGGTGCCGGTGATGGGCTTGATCGAAGTGATCCCCGGTCTCGCCACCGCGCAGGCGACCACTGACCGCGTGACCGCTTTCGCCAGGGGCTTGGGCAAAGAGGTGGTGCTGAGCCAGGACGAACCCGGCTTCGTCGTCAACCGCATCCTGCTGCCGATGATCAACGAAGCGGTGTTTTTGCTCGGTCAGGGCACAGCCGGGATCGAGGATATCGACAAGGGCTGCCGCCTCGGCCTCAACCACCCGATGGGGCCGCTTCAACTGGCGGATTTTGTCGGGCTCGACACCTGCCTGGACATTATAAACGTTCTTTACAGAACCACCCGTGACAGCAAGTATCGCCCGGCACCGCTGCTGGTGAAATATGTCGAGGCAGGGTGGCTGGGTCGCAAGTCTGGTCGCGGCTTTTACGACTACACTGGCGAATCGCCGGTTCCCACCCGCTGAAACACTACTGGATTTCGATCACCAGTTCGCGATCGGAAATATACGGCGGCAGCTTTGGGGGGAGCTGGTTATTGGTAGGGGTCGCGATGGCCCCGGGCAAAAGCGGCGCATCGACCGGATCAAAGCCACCCGGGCCGGGAGCCTGATATGGTTGCGGGAGCATGGCAGGCGGGCCATCGGCACTGTATGCGCCAAAAACCGCCGTGTCCTCGCCCCACTCAGTGCCGAGATTGCTGGGCCTGTCACCTTCGCTTTGTCCCTTGGCAAAAGCCTGGGCATCATTGGCGAACTTGGCACGCTCGGCGCCCAGAATATCGGCGGCCTTGACGACCACGCCGCTATCTTCCGGCGTACCGACCATCGCCATGGCACCGAACAAGGTCATCGCTGCAAAAGCAAGCGCGGCTTTGCTGTTCTGGAAAACGGTCTTGTACATGGCGCAAGACTACCGGAACTGCGGTTAAAACTTTGTTCAAAGCGACTTGGCGCATCGCACGACCGGACTGTCGCCGCGTGAGAAACATCGCCCTGCTGACTGACTTTAAGCCGGGCAAGGAGAACACCCATGCCCGAACGTAACACCCCAACCCCCACCCATGGCCATCCTGAAGCAATGGCCCCGGAAACCCATAACTCCGAACAGGACATGCGCGGCGAGCAAGCGCAGGACGTGGCTGTGGATGCGCGCCAGGAAAAAAGCGGCCAAACCGGCGGAACAGAAAGTCGCAAAGCCCCCTCGCCCGGCATCGATAATGTCGCCGGTCATGAAACCGATCTGATCGATGTGATGCGGAAAATGGAAAACACCGGCGCGATCGACAATGGGGCGTTCTCGGGCGAGCCTGATCATGACGATGAGCCTAGCCGCTATCATGACAGCGGTGCGACCGCCAATGAAGACCCGGACGATATCGATCGCGACCAACTGCGCGAAACCAAACGGCCCTGATATTGTAGCATGACGGCAGCGCGTGTTCAGCCCAGCGACTTGGGCAAAACGCGCTTCCATTCGTAAAGCAAATCGAGCGCCTCCCGCGGGGTGAGCGCATCGAGATCGGCGTTTCTCAGGTTTTCGGCCAACTGCTGTTCAGGCGTTTCCTTAGCCGGTTCGGCGGCGAGCGCGGCAAACAGGGGCAGGTCGCCCAGCCCTGCCGCAATCCCGCCTGTTGCAGCGCGGGTTGCTTCAAGTTTTTCGAGGACAGCAGTGGCACGCGCCACAACCGGCGCCGGAACGCCTGCGAGCCGCGCGACCGCCAGGCCGTATGACCGATCCGCCGGGCCATCGGCCAGCTCATGCAGCAGAACCAGATCGCCCTGCCATTCGCGCGCCCGGACATGGTGCAACGACAGCGCCTCACAGCTTTCTGCCATTCGCGCCAATTCGTGATAATGCGTTGCGAACAGGCAGCGGCACTTGATTTGCGAATGCACAGCCTCGGCCACCGCCCAAGCGAGCGCGAGGCCATCATAGGTCGATGTGCCGCGTCCCACTTCGTCAAGAATGACAAAACTGCGGTTCGTCGCCTGCGCGAGAATGGCGGCGGTTTCGACCATCTCGACCATGAAGGTCGATCGCCCGCGTGCAAGGTTGTCCGCCGCGCCCACCCGGCTGAACAGGCGGTCGACAAGACCGATGCGCGCCGAAGTGGCAGGAACAAAACACCCGGCCTGCGCCAGCAGCACGATCAACGCATTCTGCCGCAGGAAGGTCGATTTGCCACCCATGTTGGGCCCGCCGATCAGCCACAGGCGATTATCGGCCGCCAATGCGCAGTCATTGGCCACGAACCGATCACCCAATTTGGCGAGTGCCGCTTCGACCACCGGATGCCGCCCGCCGGTGATGGCGAGGTCCGTGTCCTCGTCAATCTTTGGACGGCACCAGTCAGCCTCGCTCGCGCGTTCCGCGTTCCCGGCAGCCACGTCGATCCGGGCGAGCGCGGCGGCTGTCGCGGCGATCGTTTCGCGCGCTGCGATCACAGCGGCCACCAGTTCTTCGAAATGTGCCTCTTCTGCGGCGAGAGCATGGCCGCCCGCCTCGGCAATCCGGCTCGCTTCTTCGTGTAGCGTCAGGGAGTTGAATCGCACCGCGTCCTTCATCGTCTGGCGATGCGTGAACCCGCTATCGGGCGCCATCAGCCGATCAGCGTGGCGCGCGGCGACTTCGATGAAATAACCCAGCACGCCGTTGTGCCGGATCTTGAGCGTGGCGATCCCTGTCTCGTTGCGGTAGCGCGCCTCCATCGCGGCAATGGCGCGGCGTGCATCGCCGGATGTGGCGCGCAATTCGTCGAGCGCCGCATCGTATCCGTCAGCAATATAGCCACCGCCCGACCGCTCGATGGGCGGCGAAGGCACCAACGCGCGCGACAGCCAATCGGTCAGCGCGCCGTGGCCTGTCAGGCGCCCAAGAACCGTGTCGAGCAGCGCGGGCCTGTCCAGGGCGCCGGTCAGCCACTGGTGCAGCCGCATCGCTTCCGACAGCCCGTCGCGCAACTGGCCGAGATCGCGCGGGGCTCCCCGTTCTGCCACCACCCGGCCCAGCGCACGGCCCAGATCGGGGATCGCGCGCAAAGCTTCACGCAGCTGCGCGCGCTCGATCGGCCGGTCGCGCCAGAACTGCACCAGTGCAAGCCGCGCCTCGATCTGCGACACATCGAGCAAGGGGGCGGACAGGTCCTCGGCCAGCAGCCGCGAACCGGCCCCCGTGACGCAACGATCAACCGCGCCAATCAGGCTCCCGGCTCGCCCGCCAGTGGTGCTTTCGAGGATTTCCAGGCTGGTCCGCGTTGCCGCATCCATGGCCATGCCCGACGCGGCCTCGCGCTGCACCGGCGGCAGAAGCAGCGGAAGTTTGCCCCGGCCGACATGGTCGAGATAGGCAATCAAACCGCCCGCCGCGCACAGCATTGCCCGAGACAAATCGCCATAGGCATCGAGCGTCGCCACGCCGTGAACAATTTTTAGCCGCTCGGCTCCGGCATCGCTTGCAAAGGTGCTGCGCGGGCGGAAAATCGCTTCATCAGGGCCGTGGGACCAATCTTCGGGCACCACGACTTCGCTCGGGCCAAGCCGCGCCAAAGCTGCACCAAGCTGGTCGGCCGCGCATTCCTCCAGCACCATCGCGCCCGTCGAGATATCGCAAGCAGCAATCCCGATCGTGCCGCGCAGTTCTGCCAGCGCGACAAGCACATTGGCGCGGCGCGGTTCCAGAAGCGCTTCCTCGGTCAGCGTGCCTGCCGTCACCAGTCGGACAATCGCGCGGCCGACCAATGCCTTGGACGAAGGCGTGCCCTCGCGCCTGGCCCGCGCCTTGGCCTCGCCCGGCGTTTCCACCTGCTCGGCAATGGCGACCCGGCAGCCTGCCTTGATCAGCCGCGCCAGATAGCCTTCCGACGAATGCACCGGAACCCCGCACATCGGAATCGGCGCACCGTGATGCTCACCCCGTGTGGTCAGCGCAATATCGAGGATTTGTGCCGCGATCCGGGCGTCGTCGAAGAACAATTCGAAGAAATCACCCATCCGGTAAAACAGCAACGCATCGCCCGCTTCTTCGCGCAACGCGAGGTATTGCGCCATCATCGGCGTAAGCTTGCCGGCGGTCTGAGGATCGAGAAGCGAGGGCATTGGCACGGCCTTGCCCCATCGCCTGCGATTCGGAAACGTCCGGGAGGAAGGCTTTCCCCCGGCCTGCGCCATTTCCGGCCTATCGCATCGCGCCGCGCGAGGCTAAGCGGGGTACGATTTACCGGACGGACAAACAGAGGAATCTGGCACATGACAGAAGAGAACAAGGGCGGCTTCACTGCACGCGAGGCGCTGTTCTATCATGAGACCATCCGCCCCGGTAAGCTCGAGATCGTCGCCACCAAGCCGATGACCTCGCAGCGTGATCTCAGCCTGGCCTATTCGCCAGGCGTTGCCGTGCCAGTGGAAGCCATTGCGGCTGACCCGTCACTGGCCGCACGTTACACCGCCAAGGCGAACCTTGTTGCGGTGATTTCCAACGGCACCGCCATCCTGGGCCTTGGCAATCTGGGCGCGCTTGCATCCAAGCCGGTCATGGAAGGCAAGGCGGCGCTGTTCAAGCGGTTTGCCGACGTCGATTCCATCGACATCGAGCTCGACACCGAAGACCCTGAAGCCTTCATCAACGCGGTGGCTCTGATGGAGCCGACCTTTGGCGGCATCAACCTTGAAGACATCAAGGCCCCCGAATGCTTCATCATCGAAGCCGCCTTGCGCGAACGCATGAAAATCCCTGTCATGCATGATGACCAGCACGGCACCGCGATCATCACGGCGGCCGGCCTGCTCAACGCCTGCCACATCACAGGCCGCGATTTCCGCGACGTGAAGGTAGTGGTCAACGGCGCAGGCGCGGCGGCAATCGCCTGTACCGCGCTGATCAAGGCCATGGGCGTGCGGCATGAAAACGTGATCCTGTGCGACCGCAGCGGCCCGATTACGCCGGGCCGCGACGGAGTGGACCAGTGGAAGAGTGCCCACGCGGTCGCCACCACCGCGACCAACCTGGAAGAAGCACTGGCGGGGGCCGACATTTTCCTTGGCCTTTCAGCCGCAGGCGCTTTGAAACCGGAGTGGATCACGCAGATGGCGGACAGGCCAATCATCTTCGCGATGGCCAATCCTGTTCCCGAAATCATGCCGGACGAAGCCAAGGCCGTGCGCCCCGATGCGATCATCGCTACTGGGCGCAGTGATTTTCCCAATCAGGTCAACAATGTGCTGGGCTTCCCCTTCATCTTCCGCGGCGCGCTGGATGTTCAGGCGACCACGATCAATGAAGAGATGAAGGTCGCCGCGGCCAAGGCCATTGCGGAGCTTGCGCGCCAGCAGGTTCCCGAAGAAGTGGCCGCCGCCTATGGCAAGAACCAAAAGTTCGGCACAGATTACATCATCCCGGCCCCCTTCGACCCGCGTCTGATCGAGGTCGTATCTTCGGCGGTCGCCAAGGCGGCAATGGATTCCGGCGTGGCCCGTGCGCGGATCGATGATTTCGATGCCTATCGCGTCAAGCTGCGGTCGCGCCTCAACCCCACTACATCGGTGCTGAGCGGCGTCTATGAGGTGGCCAAAGCCAACCCCAAACGCATGGTCTTTGCCGAAGCGGAAGAAGAAGTGGTGCTGCGCGCCGCGATCCAGTTCCGCGATTTCGGTTATGGCACGCCAATTCTGGTGGGCCGCACCAAAGCCGTCCTCGACAAGCTGCACCAGCTTTCCGTGAGCGATCCGAGCAGCTTCGAGATACAGAACTCGGCTGATAGCGAGCACGTGCCGGAAATGGTAAACTTCCTTTACAAGCGGCTTCAGCGGCGCGGTTATACCGAGCGTGATGTGCGCCGTATGGTCAATCAGGAACGCAACGTGTTTGCCGCGCTTCTGGTGGCGCTGGGCCACGGCGACGGGATGATCACCGGCATGACCCGCACGTTCGCGCAGACCGTTCGCGAAATCAATATCGTGCTCGATCCCAAGGAAGGCGCGCTGCCTTTCGGCATTCACATGATGATCGGCAAGAACCACACCACGTTCCTGGCCGATACCACCATTAACGAACGGCCCAATGCACAGGAGCTCGCGCATATTGCCAAGGAAACCGCCGCCGTCGCCCGGCGCATGGGACACGAACCGCGCGTGGCGTTTCTGAGCTATTCGACCTTTGGCAATCCTTCGGGCCAATGGCTCACCTCAATCCGCGAAGCCGTGGCGATCCTCGACAAGGAAGATCCGGGCTTTGAATATGAAGGCGAAATGGCGCCTGACGCGGCGCTCAACCCCAAGGTCATGTCGCTTTATCCGTTCAGCCGCCTGTCGGGGCCAGCCAATGTGCTGATCATGCCGGGGCTGCAATCGGCGAACCTTTCGGCCAAGCTGCTGCGTGAACTCGGCAGCAATGCCACCATCGGTCCGATGATGATCGGCGTCGAAAAGCCGGTGCAGATTGTCCCGATGACCGCGAGCGTTCCCGATGTTCTCACGCTGGCCGTGCTGGCGGGTGCAGGCGTAGTGGGATAAGCGCCTTTTGCGCATAAAAAAGGGGGCGCGGCCATCATGGTCGCACCCCCTTCACAGTGCCGGGGCGAAGGCTGCCGGCGTCAATCGGATCAGTTGGTTGCGGCAGCGTCATTGACTTCGCCCGTGGCGATGTCGGTCATGGTCCGGTCACCGCTGTAGGTGTTGTCCAGGCAGGTCTGGAGCGTCTTGGCATCATCGCTGAGGCCCAGACGCTTGGCGAAGGCGACAACGGTGCCGTATCCGGCCAGACCGTAATGCGTCATGCGCTGATACTGCGTGATGATCGACGCATCGAGCACGTCCTTGTCGTCGATATCGGCGTCAAGCGCGTGCGCTTTCACTTCTTTAACAAGGCCTTCCATGCCTTTGCAGAATTCGCCGGTGGGTTCGGCGTGGTGGCTTCTGATGATCTTGCCGACCTGCTCGATCCCTTCGCCGATCCCGTCGACGCCGGCCTTCAGGGCTTCTTTCAGCGCATCGGACGTAGCCTTTCCATGCAGCTTTTTGGTGGCTTCAAGCGACTGCTTA